>Ga0055584_100005986_pt1 | contig 11927 bp, 8 predicted proteins | sample OSDHelmetaG_FD_58716 | JGI IMG/M metagenome (GOLD analysis project Ga0055584, IMG submission 58716) | Pelagic marine sediment microbial communities from the LTER site Helgoland, North Sea, for post-phytoplankton bloom and carbon turnover... | ecosystem: Environmental > Aquatic > Marine >... | reverse complement strand
CATTTCCTGCGAACTGCGCCTTGTCTTGGAACATCTGGGTAGCTCTGAATCCCACAATATACATGTGCCAGGACACTAGTGCTTTGGCTCAATCCTCCCACACCAGGATGTCCGCCAGGACCGCCCGGGCCTGTTCGAAATCCATCGTTTCCAGCGCCACGATCCCCTCTTTATCATCCTTGTTGACGATGTGCATACCGCGTACATCAACTTTTGCTTCGGCAAGCCGGCGCGACAGCTCCGCCAGCGCGCCCGGGTGTTTATCCAGCCGGACTAACAGGTGTTCACTGGCCACCACACGGTAGCCGGCATCCGATAACAGCCTGAAGGTCTCCTTGTAGGGTTCAACGGTGAGGCTGATTACCGCAGTATCACCCACAACCTGGCCTGCGAAATCAATCAGCGGGATGCCTTGTTCTTCCAGCAGGGTGGTCACTTCCGCCAACAGGCCGGAATGGTTTTCCTGAATGATCGTCAACGCCTTCATGTTGCTTTTGCTCCCGAGGCCAGGATGTCGTTCAGAACTTCATCAATTTTGTCGCGTGTGATGTGCGGCATGCAAATGATGTGACTATTGCCGCTTGCGGTGGCCAGTTGCCATTTCTCGCACACTGCCGCCGCCGGCTTGGGAAAAACAACGGTCAGTGCGTTGGGATTGCGCCAGGCCCTGATTCCCGCCTTGTTGAGCTTTCCTTCTGCATAGGCAGCCGTATCCAGAGCGTGCTCAATTCGCTTCTTCATACCTTCGTGACCCAGCGCTCTGATCGCATACCACAGTATCAGCGGAGTCAGGCCATTGCGGGATCCGGAGATGGTCGTATCCATGCTGCCGATATAGGCCACTGAGTGGCCGATCCGCTCCACGTGGGCACGTTTGGCCAGTACGACTCCACAGGGAATCGGGGATGCAAAAAATTTGTGGCCTGAAATCGCGATACTGTCCGAGCCATCTTCAAAATCCCAGGATGGCCGGGGTTCAAGGTAGGCCGCGTAACCACCACACAGCGCCGCATCGCTGTGGATATAGCGCTTCTCGATCGCCATCTCATCCAGGATGGAAACGATCCTGCCCACGTCATCACGGGCTTCTTTCATCGTCGTGCCCACATTGGCAAAAATGATCGGCGGCACATCCCGGCGAATCCTCAGGGTTTGCCGCAAATCGTCGTAGTCGATTTCCCCGTTTTCCTGCGACCGGATCATGATGTGCCGCATATTCAGAAAATGCAGGTTCTTGCTGACGCTGTAGTGGCTGTCCTGTGAAAAATACACCATGCCATCGGGAAACAGTTCGCGCGCAAGATAAAGCCCGTAGAGGTTTCCCTCGGTGCTGCCATTGGTGACATAGCCCCACCACTGGTCTGCGGGCGCCCGGGTCAGGTCGGCAAAAAAGGAGACAACTTCGCGCTCGAACTCATGTGAATTGAGTTGGTAGGTCATCGGCACAAAGGGATCGCCCGCATTATTCAGGCTGATGGCCAGAAAGGGCATCAGGGCACTGAAATCCAGGTCAAAAGCGACCGGATAACCCAGCTCCAGGCCGGCAAGTTGGGTGACCTGTTCCATGAACTGGTCCAGCTGCATTTGGTCAGGACGTGACAGTAACATCTTCAATGGGTCCAGGGTCATGCGAAGGGACAAAATACATGGTGCATTAACACGACCCCGCTCGCCATGATCGCGGTCAATGCTATATGCGACGGCGATTTACTGCGATCCGGCCCACTGGACAATCATTGACGCATATCATCCTGCCTGGTCCTGTTTTATGTTCGAATTAGAGTAGGAAGCTGAAATATTTGGCCGGATCCCAGGATCTAATTAACAGGGCGAAAGACATCGCCTCAGAAGGCCACATCTAAACCGTGGAGGGGCAGAAATGAACAGCAAAGCCTTAAGCATCGCACTCGCAGGTTTACTGATAGCTGGCGCAGGGTCCGCGATGGCCTGCGAATACAAAGCCGGCGAAACAAAATTCATGGACTACGCCAATTGTCGCTACAACAAGGACAGCCTGCTGGTCGTTGACCTTCCGGAAGGTTCGAACTGGGATAATTGTGTCTATTACCTGGAGGCTTTCAGACCGGAGAAACTTCTGGCGGTTACCAAAGAACGCAACGGCAAGGAAAGCCACAGCATCAATGACCGTGGAAAGATCGGAAATCCCTGCTATATCACCAAACAGAGCTGTGACGAGGCCTTGAAGGTATACAAGAAAAAGGAGGGAATCCTCTGATTCGGTAGCCGTGGGTAATACGAAATCGGCTGAGTCTGCTCTGCACTAGCGACCCGCTAGCAACTCTCCCCGTAGCGCCTCGAACTCCCCCGCTATGGTGCTGGACAGCACCTCTTTATCCTTCACCGCTTCCAGTTCAGCAGGAAGTGGGCTTTCGATATCCAGTGTGTCCTCGATCACCTCGAGAAACTTGGCTGGGTGGGCGGTGCAAAGGAAAACGCCTTCTTCATCACCCTTTAGTGATTCATTCAGCGCTGCCCAGGCCAGGGAAGTATGGGGATCGGCCAGGTAGCCACGAGAATGCAAGGTCCGCATTGCTGCGCGCGTCTGCTCATCATTGAGCGAAGTTGAAAAAAGCAGCTGCTCCAGCTTCAATCCATGCCGCTCTCCCAGCTCGAGCACCCGCGGGAAATTATTGGGAAGAGAAATATCCATTGCGTTGGTGATGGTGGTGACCGTCGGCCTGGGGTCCCACTGGCCGGATGCCAGGAAGCGCGGCACCGTGTCGTTAACGTTGGTCGCCGCAATAACACGCTTGTAGGGCAGGCCGATGGCCCGGGCTATCAGGCCCGCGGTGATGTTGCCGAAGTTACCGCTGGGCACGCTGAGCACCATATTCCGCACATTTTCTACTGCGGCCGCTGCTTCGAAGTAGTAACAGACCTGGGCCAACAAGCGGGCGATATTGATCGAGTTGGCTGAGTTCAGACCGAGCTCACGTTTGAGAACCTCATCATCAAAGGACTGTTTGACCAGTTGCTGACAGCAGTCGAAATCTGCTTCAACAGCCACCGTGTGGACATTTCCACCCAGCGTGCAGAAGAGCTTTTCCTGCAATCGCGAAATTTTACCTTTGGGATAGAGCACCACGACTTCGATGCCGGGCTGACCGTAATAAGCATGCGCAACCGCAGCCCCGGTATCACCGGATGTGGCAGTGAGAATGGTCATGGGGCCGCCATCGTGAAACTCAGTCAGGCAACGGGCCATGAACCTCGCTCCGAAATCCTTGAAGGCCAGTGAAGGGCCGTGGAATAACTCCAGGGCGCGGGTTCCATCGCTCAGCAGCGGGGTTTCCAGCGGGAAGTCGAATGCGGAAGTCACCATGTGTTGCAGCGCCTGGTCACTGACTTCAGGCCCGATGAGGTGACTGAGCACAGCAATGCTGCGCGGAACGAACGCTTCCTGCAGCAGGCTATCCATATCCGGAATCTTCTCCAGAACCGCGGGGAAAAACAAACCCTGGTCGCGGCCCAGCCCGCGTAATACGGCCTCCCTGAAGCTGACCTGGTCCGTGGGGTGCTTGATATTGATCAGTTGCAATGGCTTAACCGTGACTAAAGAGTTTATTCGACAATTCGTGCACCATTGAGGTCCGCCCGGCAGATATGCACGAAACCCTGCTCGTTTTTCTTGTAATTCGCTGCCAGCCAGGCCTCCGTTTCCCCCGCAACTTCGAAATCATCCACCAGCGCAAATATGGCGGGGCCGGAGCCGGAAATTCCTACTGCCAGAGCTCCAAGCTCACGCAACTCGACGCACGCCTCGTCAAAACCGGGTAACAGACGCCTCCGGTAAGGCTCGGCTATGTGATCGATGATGCTGGCCGCTGCCAGCCTGGAGTTTCCGGTGTACAGGGCATGTACGAATTGGGCAAACTGGGCTCCATGAAGCACGGCGGTTGCGCGCGGCAGCTGGTCGGGTAAAACGGCCCGGGCTTCACGCGTCAGGAACTCTGTACCCGGCCAACAGACCACGGCTCGCCAGCTGGCAGGCCAGGGTAAAGCGTATTCCTTTTGGCTGCCCGGCGGACACAGGCGCAGGCCACCATATAAACAAGGCGCTACATTATCCAGGTGGACACCACCGTGGATTCTGGCCTCCATTTCGGCCATCAGCCGAAAAATGTCGTGATGGCTCAAGGGGTTGCCATGCCAACGGTTAAGTGCCTCAAGCGCCGCCACTACCGAACTCGCGCTGGAGCCCAGGCCACTGCCAACGGGCAGTCGTTTGTCCAATACCACCTTCAGCGGCTTGATATCGATGCCCTTCTCCTGGGCAGCTGACTGAAAGCCACGGCAGCAGGCAATCACAATGTTCTGCTCCTGATCGTCAGGCAAGTAAGAAGCATAAGAGCCCTTAACTTCCAGCGACCAATCACTGTCTGCAGATTCCGGCCCCGGCAGGCTCAGCTGAACCAGATCGCCGAGCAAGGTGCCATCGACCGGCGCCAGCGCCAGCCCCAGCGAATCGAAGCCAAGTGAAAAATTACCGATTGAAGCCGGCGCATACACCGTCAGGGGAACCATCCGTTCCGGATGTCTTTTCCTGCCGGGCCTCATCAGCAAAGTATCCATGATCAGTTATCCAGCGGCCGCCACACGGTACGCAGAATATCCCCGAATACACCTGAAGCGGTAACAGCCGCCCCGGCCCCGTAACCCCGCAGCACGAGTGGGATAGGCTGGTAATAATGAGTGTGCAATACGAGGGCATTCTCGCCGTCACGGATGGCGCCCAGGGGCTTGTGCGAAGGCACTGCTTCGACGGCGACGCGGCAGCTATTATTTTCGATTCGGCCCACGTAGCGCAATACTTTGCCTTCCGCTTCCGCTTCTTTGATCATTGATGAGAAGCTGTCGTCGAGTGCTTCAAGCGCGCTGATCAGCTCGCTGCGATCGACATGATCCACGTGCTCCAGAGGCACCACGGGCTCCACATCGATATCATCCAGCTCCAACTGCAAACCGACCTCGCGGGCAATGATCAGTAATTTTCTGGCCACGTCCATGCCGGAAAGGTCGTCTCTGGGATCCGGCTCGGTGAAGCCCAGCTGCATGGCTTCGGCAACCGCCCTGGACAGCGGCATGCCGTCTTCCAGCAGGCCAAAAATCATCGACAGCGAACCGGACAGTATGCCTTCGAAGGTTTCCAGTTCATCACCGGAGCGGATCAGTGACTGCATGGTATCGATGACCGGCAGGCCGGCGCCGACGTTGGTTTCGTAAAGGAATTTACGAAAGTTCCGGGCCGCCGTTTCACGCATTTCGCGATAGTAGGCGAGACTCGAGGTGTTGGCCTTCTTGTTTGCCGCAACCACGTTGAAACCGTTGCTCAACAAGCGCACATATTCGCCGGCCAGGCCCTCGTTGGTGGAGCAGTCGACCACAGTGGGGTTGAGCAATCCCAGTTTTTTGCGGATATCGAGCACGTCCTCCAGCGTCCAGGACTGGCCTTGTTCTTCCAGGTCCTGCTGCCAACTGGACAGGTCGAGCACATCGTCGGAAACCAGCAGTTTTTCACTATTGGCAATGGCCCGGACACGCAGGTCTACATGGTGTTCGATCAGGCTATCGGCCTGGCGTTGGAACTGCGCCAACAATTCGCCGCCCACATTACCGCAACCGAGCAGGATAACGTCGATGTGCGTGGAATGGCTGAAAAAAGCCGTGTGGCAGGCGCGTGTCGCCGCTTGTGCATCTTCACCCCTGACGACCACCGCAATGGCGCATTCGGTAGAGCCCTGTGCAATGACTTCGACATTGACCCCGGCCGAAGATATCGCCGTGAGAAAACGCGCGGCGATACCACGGTAATGCTTCATACCTTCGCCAACCAGCGAAACCACGGCCCGGTCAGATTGCACCTGGATTTCCTCAATCAGGCCATGTAGTCGCTCGAAATGGAATTCCTCATCAAGCGCCTTACGGGCTTTTCTTTCATCCGCCCGGCGAACGCACAGAGTGATGCTGTATTCCGATGAAGACTGCACGATCAGCAGTATCGAAATGGACTCGCTGGCCAGCGCATCCATGACCCGCCGCGCAATGCCGACGCGGCCACGCAGGCCGCCGCCCTGCAGCGTGATCGACGCGACGTCGTGTAAATGTGAAATGCCGCGAACCACGTGTGTACGTTTGGCCTCACTGTGCACCAGGGTTCCGGGCTTGGAGGGGGCGTAGGTGTTACGCACCTCGCAGGGAATATTATTGGCCGCCAGCGGCGTCAACGCTTTGGCTGAGATGACCTTGGCACCGAAGTAGGTCAGCTCCATGGCCTCATCGTAGCTGACTTCGTCCAGACAGCGAGCATTGCTCACAATACGCGGGTCGGCGGTGAAGAAGCCGTCCACGTCTTTCCAGATCTGGCACAGGCCGGCTCCTGAGGCAGCAGCAATCGCCGCGGCCGAGTAGTCGGTGCCATTGCGGCCCAACAACTGGATCTCACCACTGTCGTTGCGTCCGTAAAAGCCCGGTAGCACCATCACCTGGGTGTCTTTTTTCAACCGCTTTTTCAACAGCGGAGCGGCCGCTTCGATATCGACCAGGGAGTCGAGCCAATCCTCGTTAGCCAGTGGCAGCACATCGGTATCCGACCATTGCGCCCTGAAACCGCGATGCTGCAGCAGGTCCACCATCAGGCGGCTACTGAAACCTTCGCCACTGGCAAGAATTCTTGCCCTGGTTTCATCGGGGCACTGACCCAAAAGGCGGGTGCCTTCTACCCTACGACTCAGGACGGATTGTTGCTCGGCCAGATATTCGCTTGCCAGTGGTGTCGCCACACCCTGCCGGGCCAGGACATCGATGATGACCCGCTCTCGAGCAATCGCCTCGTTCAGATGTTCCGCACCGTTACCACCTTCCACCGCCGTATCGATGGCCGCCAGCAGAAGATCGGTAACACCTTTTACGGCTGAAAGGACTACGATGACCTGGTTTTGGTCCGTGTATTGGGCGATCACCGCGGCGCTGGCGTCGAAGCCATTCAGATCGGCCAGCGACGTGCCGCCAAATTTCTGAACCAGCAGTTTCTTGTTATTGTCGCTCATCCACCCATCTCCTCAATAGGCGTCCTGGTGGACAGCACGCATCGCACGCCCCGAAGGATCGTTCATTTCCTGCAGGGCCTTGTCCCACAACACGGCTTCAGGCGTGCTGCAGGCTACAGTCGGTCCACCGGGAACGGTCTGTGCCGCGGAGGCCAGCGGAAAATGCCGCTCGAACAGACTTCTGAAATAGTAGCCTTCCTTGGATGCCGGTGTGTTGAATGGAAAACGCCCTTCAGCCCGCACCATTTCCGCATCACTGACATGCGCTTCGGCATGATCCTTGACCGCATCGATCCATCCGTATCCCACGCCATCGGAAAACTGCTCTTTCTGACGCCAGGCGATCTCGTCGGGCAGCAGGTAACTGAATGCCTCGCGCAAAATCTGCTTCTCGATTCGCCCTTCCGTGATCATCTTGTCGGCCGGATTGATGCTCATCGCCACGTCCAGGAAATCCTTGTCCAGGAAGGGTACCCGCGCCTCCACACCCCAGGCCGACATGGCCTTGTTGGCGCGCAGGCAGTCATAGCTGTGCAGGCGTGAGAGTTTGCGCACGGTTTCCTCGTGGAAAGCTGCGGGGTTGGGCGCTTTGTGGAAATAGAGGTAGCCGCCAAAAATCTCATCGGCGCCCTCGCCTGATAACACCATCTTGATACCCATGGCCCGAATTTTGCGCGCCATCAGGTACATCGGCGTCGCGGCGCGAATACTTGTGACGTCGTAGGTTTCAAGATGATGAATGACTTCTTCCAGTGCATCCAGGCCTTCCTGGATGGTGAATGTGAAGCCATGATGAACCGTGCCAATGTGATCTGCGGCCTTTTGCGCTGCGATAAGGTCCGGAGATCCTTCCAGCCCGACTGCGAATGAGTGCAGACGCGGCCACCAGGCAGGACTCTGTTCGTGGTCCTCTACCCGCATTTTTGCGTGCTTTTTCGCCAGTGCCGCAGTAATCGACGAATCCAAACCACCCGAAAGCAGCACTCCGTATGGCACGTCCGTCATCAGGTGGCTGATGACGGCATTTTCCATCGCATCATGCAGGGCCTTGCGATCGGTCACGGCATCTTTAACCGATTCGTATTGCATCCAGTCGCGCCGGTACCATTTCTGAGGCTGCTCCTGTCCACTGCACCAGTAATGGCCGGGTGGAAATTCGTGGACCTGGTTGCACACGTCCATCAGGGCTTTCATTTCCGAGGCCACGAATAGCTGGCCATGTTCATCATGCCCGTAATAAAGAGGAATGATGCCAATGGGGTCCCGCGCCATCATCCAGAAATCCTTGTCCTCGTCGTACAGACAAAAGGCAAACATGCCGCCGAGTTCTTCCAGGAAATCCGTGCCGTGCTCGAGATACAGCGGGAGAATAACCTCACAGTCCGACTCGGTGCGAAACGCGTAACGTCCGGCAAAGGCTTCCCTGATGGGTTGATGGTTATAAATTTCGCCATTCACAGCCAGCGCCTGGCGGCCACTTTCACTGAGGATGGGTTGAGCGCCGGTATTGACGTCGACAATGGCCAGCCGCTCATGCGCGAGCACGGCATTGTCAGACGCGTAAATACCACTCCAGTCGGGCCCGCGGTGACGCAGCAAACGCGACTGCCGCAGAGCCATTTTTCGGACCGTCTTCAGGTCCTGGCGTATTTCGAGCACGCCGAATATCGAGCACATTAATGTTCTCTCTCACGAATCCAGGTTGTTGGCGGCGCCTGCTTTTCTTATTGCGCCCATTCATCACTCCAACCGACGCTCCACAAACAGCAAAAAGAGCCAGCATGAACGAGTAATACTAAGGGCTAAGTGCCTGTGAGCCAAGCATTTCCTGTCACAATCGTCCTCGCAGGTTCAGAATCGAGGCCCAACCTGAATTAAAGGCAGATTGATGGCCGCAAATTCCAGAGCCGGGGTCAGACTACTTTTTCAAGATTAGCTCATTCGACTGCACTGCATGACTGAAAAAGTGCTCTGACCCCGGCTCTGGAAATACTAGCGCATTCCTTGCTGTAGCTTCGCCAGGGCTTTGCTGCCGGGGTTGAGTTTCTTGTATTTAAGGTCTTTGAGGGGCGTTGTGATGGTGCGTGACTGGATATGCAGGTCCGGCACGTTCTGGTCGATGAACAGCAGACCGGTGACCACTTCACCGCGTCCGCGATGGTTTTCCAGGTAAGCCAACGCATTGTTTCGGCGGGTGGGATCATACTCGGGATCAACCTTCTTCAGCAGGATGGTCGAACCGTCGTGCAACCTGACCGGATGAGTGTCGCCGGCATAATAGCTGGCCTTGATCTCGGCTCGTGGCGGAATCAGGTCGGTCTGAGTGGCCTGTTTCTTGTGCGCACGTAAATAAGCGTAGCTTTTGGTGGAACCTTCGTGATCGTTGAAAGTGACACAGGGCGAGATCACATCGAGTACCGCGCAGCCGGGGTGCGCAATGGCCGCCTTGATCAGTGGCACAAGCTGCTCACGATCACCGGAAAAGCTACGGCCAACGAAACTCGCGCCCATGGATATGGCAGTCGCCACGGTGTTGATGTTCATCATCTGATTTACCTGGCCTTTTTTGGCCGTGCTACCGGCGTCTGCGGTCGCAGAGAACTGGCCCTTGGTGAGGCCATAAACACCGTTGTTCTCGATCAGGTAAAGCATGTTTACATTACGCCGGATCACGTGGCCGAACTGGCCGAACCCGATCGACAGCGAGTCACCATCGCCGGATACACCAATCCCGATAAGATCACGGTTGGCCGCCAGCGCGCCTGTGGCCACCGAAGGCATGCGCCCATGGACCGAGTTGAAGCCATGTGCTCCGTGCACGAAGTAGGCTGGTGTCTTGGAAGAACAGCCGATACCAGACATCTTGATCAGCTGCTCCGGTGCGATCGACATTTCCCACAGCGCCTGGACCAGGGCCGCCGTGATGGAATCGTGGCCGCAACCGGCGCAAAGTGTGGAGAGGCTGCCTTCGTAATCACGCAGCGACAGGCCAATCTTGTTCCGTTTCTGGCCGGGCAGGTCAATTTTTGGTTTGGCGAGAAATGTCATGCTGCGGCCTCCACCTTGATACTGACGCCTGTTACCACACATTCGCTGGGAATCGGCATGCCGTTGTAGTGCAGAATGGACACCAACCGATCAGCAATGTCGTTATATTCCAGCATCAACAGAGCTTTCATTTGTGCATCACGGTTCTGTTCGACCACGAAAACCGTGTCGTGCTCCTGCAGGAAGTTCTCCACTTCCCGGGTGAACGGAAAAGCCCTTATCCTGAGGTAATCGGCATGGATGCCCTGCTCCGCCAGGCGATCCCGCGCCTCGATCACGGCGCCATCCGAACTGCCATAGGCGACGATTCCCAGGCGAGTGGGACGACTGGCCTTGCTCAGCACCGCGTCCGGCACCAGTGTCTTGGCCGATTCCCACTTCACCAGCAGCCGGTCCATCACATCCTGATATAAATCAGAATCTTCCGTGTAGGCGCCATAGCGGTTGTGACCGGAGCCCCGCGCAAAATAGGCGCCCTTGGGATCCTCGCCAGGTAAGGTACGGTAGGTAATACCATCACCGTCTACATCAAGGTAACGCACAAAGCGTTCCATTTTGGCCAGCTCCTTCGGGCCCAGCACCTTGCCGCGGTCGGGTCGGTAATTATCATCCCAGCTTAGTTCGGGAATCATCCAGTCATTCATGCCGATATCCAGATCGGACAACAGGAACACCGCGGTCTGCAGACGCTCAGCCAGATCGAATACCTGAACGGCCATTTCGAAACACTCGTGCGGATCGGCCGGAAACAGAATCGGGTGTCGGGTGTCGCCGTGTGAAGCGTAGGCGCAGAGCATCACGTCAGCTTGCTGGGTACGCGTCGGCATACCCGTGGAGGGGCCCACACGCTGAACATTGATGAACACGGATGGAATTTCGGCGTAGTAGGCAAAGCCGATAAACTCACTCATCAGTGAAATACCGGGACCCGAGGTGGGCGTGAAGCCGCGCGCGCCAACCCAGTTGGCGCCCAACACCATTCCGGCTGCCGCCAGCTCATCTTCCGCCTGGATGATACAGAACAGCTTGTCACCGGTTTCCGGGTCAGTGCGAAACATTTCACAGTATTGACTGAAGCTGTCCATCACCGAGGTGGACGGGGTAATCGGGTACCAGGCACCCACCGTGGCGCCTGCGTAGACGCAACCCAGTCCAATGGCCTCATTGCCGTTGATCAGAATGTTGCCGCTATTGTCACCCATGACTTCGGCTCGCACCGGTAACGGGCAATTGAAATTTTCAATGGCAAAGTCGTAACCCAGCATGATGGCTTTAAGATTGCTCTCCACCAGCGCCGGTTTGCTGCTGAAGATTTCCTGTAGCAGACCACGCAGGATGTTGAGGTCGATATTCAGCAAGGCGGCCAACACGCCCACGTAAGCCACATTTTTCATCAGGATACGGGTGCGGGCTATAGAGAACGCCTCGTTGCACATCCTGGATAAAGGTACGCCCAGTACAGTGATGTCATGACGTTGCAGCGTGAGCGCGCGAGGCCAGGTTGAATCGTAAATCAGAAAGCCGCCCGGACTGACTTCATCCAGATCTTTCTGATAGGTCTGTGCGTTCATCGCCACCATCATGTCCACCCGGCCTGAACGGGACATGTAGCCATCGCGATTGGCCCGAATTTCATACCAGGTCGGCAACCCCTGGATGTTCGATGGAAACAGGTTTTTGCCGGTTACCGGTACGCCCATACGGAACAGGGCTTTCATCAGCAGGCCATTGGCGCTGGCCGAGCCAGTACCATTGACCGTGGCAATTTTCAGGACAAAGTCGTTTATCCGGCTTTGCGTTGCTGGCATGGGC
>Ga0055584_100005985_pt1 | contig 11930 bp, 11 predicted proteins | sample OSDHelmetaG_FD_58716 | JGI IMG/M metagenome (GOLD analysis project Ga0055584, IMG submission 58716) | Pelagic marine sediment microbial communities from the LTER site Helgoland, North Sea, for post-phytoplankton bloom and carbon turnover... | ecosystem: Environmental > Aquatic > Marine >... | reverse complement strand
GCACTGGCCGAACAGTCGAGCCAGGCATGGCTCGAAAACGGGCTACCGCCAAGGGCGCTGTCGACAAAGGTGTCCCAGAGCGGGCGATCCTGTATGAGGCGTATTTGATAGCTAGGTGACATAGATGGTCAAATTTAGGTTTCATAACTAGTTAAACGCAAATGGATAGCTCGTTTTTACCTAAGTGGGGCCGAGGAGCTTCCGCTATTAGTCCAGACGCGATCATCGCCGTGCGCGAGCGTTTGACACAGACTTGCACGCGCTAGGTTCGATGCAATAATATTTGATGCAATAATAGCGGTAATGACCACTCTACTACTGTTGCATTGAGGCGGAGTCACGGAGGGGAATTGTCTCTTGACATCCCCGTTTTCACTATATATATTAGCTAATCTTTGCAGTATTTAACTCTTTGACCTGCTTGAGCTTAATCGAATGAGCGAGCGTTTTGGCAAACTGGTTTCGCCCGTGCGCTGGATTTTTTCTGAGATCCGCGTAGCCGTAGATGTACGCGTGCTCCTTCGCCCCCTCCTGATTATTAATCTCCTTATTATCGGGTCGCTTAAGTAGGCTTCGCTCCTTTTTTAATCTTCAACAACTAAAGAAAGCGGACGAAGCCTCTGAGAGAACTCACAGGCTATCATAAAGCTATGTCTAAAATGCAAACTAATTATTTAACGATGTTGGTTCACACTTAATAGAGGAGATGCTCCCCTTATGCAGATGTATTATGATAACGACGCCAATTTAGACCTGCTCGCGGACAAAACTGTGGCCATTATTGGTTATGGTAGTCAAGGGCATGCTCATTCCCTCAACCTCAAAGAGAGCGGCGTCAACGTAGTCGTTGGTCTGCGCCCGGGTAGCGCCAGTCGCGCCGCGGCTGAAAAAGAGGGGTTAAAAGTGTTGGACGTGGCCGAGGCTGCCAAAGCTGGTGATATCGTCATGATCTTGATCAATGACGAAGTGCAGCGCGCGGTCTATGAGGCGGATATCAAGCCCAATATAGAGGCGGGTAATGCTCTGGCCTTTGCGCACGGTTTTAATATCCACTTCCAGCAGGTCGTACCGCCGGCTGATGTCGATGTGTTTATGGTCGCGCCGAAAGGTCCGGGGCACTTGGTGCGTCGCGTTTACCAACAGGGTGGTGGCGTGCCAGGCCTATTGGCCGTTTATCAGGATGCGACGGGACGCGCTCACGAATTTGGTTTGGCCTATGCCAAGGGCATTGGCTGCGGCCGCGCCGGTGTTATCGAGACGACCTTCCGCGAGGAGACGGAGACGGATCTCTTCGGCGAACAGGTGGTGCTCTGCGGTGGCCTGACCGAATTGATTCGCGCTGGTTTCGATACGCTGGTTGAAGCAGGTTATCAGCCCGAAGTCGCCTATTTCGAATGTCTGCACGAGGTCAAGCTGATTGTCGACCTGATCTATGAGGGCGGCATTGCCAATATGCGTTCGTCGATTTCGGATACGGCTGAATTCGGCGATTTATCCGTTGGTCGCCGCATCGTCACCGACGAAACGCGTGCCGAAATGAAGCGCGTGCTCGCCGATATCCAAGAGGGGCGTTTTGCCAAGGATTGGTTGTCTGAAAATCAGGTTGGGCGTCCTACTTATAACGCGCGCAAGCGTCAGGACTCGGAACATCTGATCGAAGAGGTTGGAGCCAAGCTGCGCGGTATGATGAGTTGGTTGGATAACAAATAAATAGGTCGCGCGTTTTTCCGCACCGCTATGGAGCGGAAAAACGCGCACATTTAACTTGCCTACTAGAAAGGAGGAAGCAGATGGAGTCTCGACTTAGTGGCTTGCAGGATAGCGCCAAACCCCGACTTAGTTGGGTGGGCGGACCCGCAGAGCCGGAAGGGACCGTCTGCCGTTAACCTCTCATTATTCCTAGTAAAGGCGAAAAAATACAATGACTGATTCAAAGCGCGTATACATTTTTGACACGACTTTGCGCGACGCCGAGCAGACGCCCGGTGCATCGCTGACAGTAAAGGAAAAACTGGAAATTGCACATCAGTTGGCCCGGCTGAAGGTCGATATTATCGAGGCTGGATTCCCGCTCTCATCCAACGAAGACTTTGAAGCGGTGCGGCGGATTGCTCTCGAGGTGGAAGGGCCGATGATCTGTGGTTTGGCTCGCGCCTTGCCCAAAGACGTCGAAAGGGCTGGTGCGGCGCTGAAAGGTGCGCTCAACCCGCGAATCCACACGTTTATAGGCACTTCCGAAGTCCATATGCAGGGGCAGATGCGCAAGGGCAAGGAAGACGTGCTGAAGATGGCTGTTGCGGCAGTAGAGTTGGCTAAATCTTTTTGTGAGAGTGTCGAATTTTCGCCGATGGATGCAGCGCGCACGGAGCCAAATTTTTTACACGAGGTCATCGAGGCAACGATCGCAGCTGGAGCGACGACGATCAATATCCCCGATACCGTAGGTTACGCGGTGCCGGAACAATTTGGTGCGCTGGTCGCCGATATCTTGGCCAAGGTGCCCAATTGCGACGACGCAATTATCAGCGTGCACTGCCACGACGATTTGGGCATGGCGGTGATCAATACGCTGTCTGCCTTAAAAAACGGCGCGCGCCAGGCCGAGTGCACATTGAATGGTTTGGGCGAGCGCGCCGGCAACGCTTCGCTAGAGGAAGTGGTTATGGCGCTGAAGACGCGCCAGGACTATTTCGGTTTGCATGCGCAGGTGGAAGCGCGCGAGATCATTGCGACCAGTCGTTTGGTGAGTCGTTTGATGGGCATTGCCGTGCCGCCGAACAAAGCTATCGTCGGTGCCAATGCGTTTGCCCATAGCTCGGGTATTCATCAAGATGGCGTGTTAAAGGCGCGCAATACTTTCGAAATAATGGAACCTACAGACGTCGGGCTGGACGATACGGAGATCGTGCTGACGGCGCGTTCTGGGCGCCACGCACTGCGCCACCGTATCGAAGAGTTGGGCTATAGTCTGTCGAAGGAAGAGTTGGAGGAGGCCTACGAGCGCTTTCTGGTTTTGGCCGATAAGAAAAAGGAAGTTTTCGACGAAGACTTGATCGAAATTGTCGGCGGACAGCGCACGGAAGACACGGCGTATTACCAGCTGGAATACCTGCACACGGTCAGCGGTACTGGCACTGTCCCCTCGGCTACGGTGCGCCTGACTATCGGCGATGAGAGCGTGCAGAAAGCAGCCTGGGGCGACGGGCCGGTAGACGCGACGTTCGCGGCGATTCGCCTGGCGGCGGGCTCCGAAGTGCATGTCGATGATTTTGCCATTCGCGCTGTTACTTCTGGTAGCCAAGCGCTAGGTGAAGTGACGGTGCATCTGTCGGAGAGCGGTCTGCGCGCGCGCGGTCGCGGCGTGTCGACTGACGTGGTCGAAGCGAGTGCTCAAGCCTATATAGATGCGCTGAATCGCCTGGCGGCGAAAGTGGAGAAAGACGCGCATCAAACGGTTTAGAGCTTAATAATCGATATGGCAATTGAATGACATGGCAACTGGCTTAGATTGGCTGCCATAGAGGAGAGATAAATACAATGGGTAAGACTTTGCTGCATAAGACATGGGATGCACATACGGTGCGCCAGTTGCCCTCGGGACAGACGCAGCTCTTTATCGGTTTGCACTTAGTGCATGAGGTAACTAGTCCGCAGGCATTTCAGATGCTGCGAGAACGCGATGTCAAAGTTCGCTTTCCCGAGCGCACGTTTGCGACAGTGGATCATATTGTTCCCACCGATGTGACGGATAGGCCCTTTATTGATGGGTTAGCCGAAGAAATGATTTTGGCTATTGAGGACAATACTGCGGAGTTTTCTATACCACTCTTGAATATCGACGACAAACGCCAGGGGATTGTGCACGTCATCGGACCTGAATTGGGGCTGACGCAGCCGGGGATGACCATTGCCTGCGGCGATAGTCACACGTCGACGCACGGAGCTTTTGGCGCCATTGCCTTTGGTATTGGCACGAGCCAGGTACGCGACGTGTTGGCCACCCAATGTCTGGCGATGGATCAGCTCAAGGTGCGGCGCATCAATATCAATGGTGCGCTGAGTGAGGGCGTCTATGCCAAGGATGTAATACTCCATATCATCGGTCAACTCGGAGTTAAAGGCGGCGTGGGATATGGCTATGAGTTTGGCGGTGCCGTCATCGATAATATGAGCATGGAAGAGCGCATGACGGTGTGTAATATGGCCATTGAGGGGGGAGCGCGCGTCGGTTATATCAACCCGGATCAGACGACATTTGACTATCTCAAAGGGCGTCAACACGCACCGGCAGAAGGCGATTTCGACAAGGCTATTGCATGGTGGCAGAGCATGGCGTCGGATGCGGATGCGGTATACGACGATATCGTTGATATTGAAGGGTCCGACATTAGCCCGACCATTACCTGGGGTATTACGCCGGGGCAGTCCGTTTCGGTTACTGACAGCATACCCGAGTTGGGGCAGTATGAAGGCGACGAGCGTCAGAGTGTACAAGAAGCGTTGGCCTATATGGGTTTTGATGAGGGCCAACCGATTGTCGGCACACCGGTCGATGTGACTTTTATCGGTTCGTGCACTAACGGCCGTCTCTCCGACCTGCGCGAGGCGGCGAAAGTCGCCAAAGGGCGCAAGGTAGCCCAAGGCGTCAAGGCACTCGTCGTACCGGGGTCGCAGCAAGTTTTGGCGGCTGCCGAGGCCGAGGGGTTGCACGATATTTTTATCGAGGCGGGTTTTGAATGGCGCGGTGCTGGCTGCTCGATGTGCTTGGCCATGAACCCCGATAAATTGCAGGGGGACCAGCGCTGTGCATCATCGAGTAACCGCAATTTCAAGGGACGTCAGGGCAGCCCGACGGGGCGGACGATGTTGATGAGTCCAGCGATGGTTGCCGCCGCCGCCATTAGCGGTGCCGTTGCAGACGTTCGTTCGCTGATCAACTGAGGATGAGATAATGGAAAAATCGAGCGTAGTAAAACAGATTAAAGGTCGCGTGGTGCCGGTGCGTGGCGCCGACATTGATACGGACCGCATTATCCCGGCGCGCTATTTGCGCACGGTTACTTTTGAGAGCCTCGGTGAACACGCCTTTGAGGACGATCGCAGCGGTGGTGGTCACCCTTTTGACGATGCGCGTTTTCAAGGGGCGCAAGTGCTGGTGACCAACGCCAATTTTGGCTGTGGCTCGTCGCGCGAACACGCTCCGCAGTCTTTGATGCGCTGGGGGATTAGGGCCTTTGTCGCCGAGTCTTTTGCCGAGATCTTTTTTGGCAATTGCGTTGCATTAGGTCTGGCCTGCTTAGTTGCGGCACCGGCCGATGTACAAAATCTACAAGCGGCAGTCGAGGCCGAACCGGAACAAGAGGTCGAGGTCGATTTAGAGGCGCGCGTCGTGCGCTATTCTGGTGGCGAAATCGCTGTTGAAATTCCCGATGGTGCGCGCGAACAACTCGTGAGCGGCAAGTGGGATTCGCTGGGGCAATTGCTCGATGCAGAACAAGCCGTCGCGGCGAAGGCGAAAAGCCTACCTTATACGACGTCGTTTGTTGGAGCTTAATCGTTTATAATGCTCGTGAGCGATGGCGCGTGGCATCGCTCACGAGCAGGACGACTCTATAGGTCAATTGCAACCACCGGAGCAGTAAAGCATGTCCAATAGCATAGAAATCTACGATTCCACTCTGCGCGACGGGGCTCAGGCCGAGGGCATATCCTATTCGTTAGAGGACAAGCTGCTCATTGCGCGCCGCTTAGATCAGTTGGGCGTACACTATATAGAAGGTGGTTGGCCCAATCCGACAAATCCCAAAGATCTCGCCTTTTTTAAAGATGTAAAAAAACTGGGACTCAAGGCCAAGGTGACGGCTTTTGGCAGCACGCGTCGCGCCAATAATGCACCCGAGGCAGACGACACGCTCAACACGCTGCTCAAAGCCGATACGGACAGTATTGCACTATTCGGCAAGAGTTGGACGCTGCACGTTGTAGAAGTGTTGCGCACTACGCTGGAAGAAAACCTAAAGCTGGTCGAGGACTCTATTGCCTATCTCGTCGGTCACGGGCGCGAGGTAGTCTATGACGCCGAGCACTTTTTTGATGGATATAAAGCCGATAGTGGCTATGCGCTCGAAACGCTGCGGGCCGCCGAGCGAGGCGGGGCGCGGATACTGGTCTTATGCGATACGAACGGCGGCACACTCACGACGGAGATGAGCAAGATCATTGAAGACGTGAAGTCGCATGTCGGTATCGACTTTGGCATCCATGCGCACAATGATTCCGGTGTCGGTGTCGCCAATAGCCTCATGGCCGTGGAACTGGGAGCCGTGCAGGTGCAGGGCACGTTTAACGGCTATGGTGAGCGCTGTGGCAATGCCAACCTCTGCTCGATCATACCCAACCTCGACCTAAAGATGGGCAAGAAGAGTATTGGCCAAGGCCATATCGAACAATTGATGGAATTCTCGCGGTTCTTGAGTGAAGTCGCCAATGTCCATCACGACCATCGTCAACCTTTTGTCGGTGAGAGTGCCTTTGCGCACAAGGGCGGTGCACATATCGATGGCGTGATGAAAGTGGCCCATTCCTTTGAGCATATCGAGCCGACAGCCGTGGGTAATGAGCGTCGTTTTCTGGTGTCAGACCAGTCGGGGGGGGCAACGATAGTTAGCAAACTGAAGCGCTTTCTACCGAATATCGACAAGAAAGATCCACTGGTTGGCAAAGTTCTACAGCGCGTCAAATCATTAGAGAACGAAGGGTATCAGTTCGAAGCGGCAGAAGGTTCTTTCGAATTGATGGCGCGTCGGGTACAGGAGGTTTATTGCGATCTATTTTCGCTGGTAAACTTTCGCACGATCAATCGCAAAGACGCGAGCGCATTAGAAAGTGCCGAGGCGATTATAAAAGTAAATGTCGATGGCCGCATCTACCATACGGTCGCTAGCGGTGATGGTCCGGTCAATGCTCTAGATAGGGCTTTGCGCAAGGCGTTGGAAGAGGAGTTTCCCAGCGTGCGCCAAGTGCATTTAGAAGATTATAAAGTTCGCGTGTTGTCGAGCGGTGATGGCACCGCTGCCAAGGTTCGCGTGCTCATCGAGTCGTCGGATGGCCGCGATGCTTGGGGGACAGTGGGCGTTTCGGAAAACGTCATTGATGCCAGCTGGGTGGCCTTGGCTGACAGTTTGCACTACAAGTTAATGAAAGATGCACTGGCCGAAGGTAAAATCGGTCAGTCCGCGACTCTCTGAAGGAGATAGCACGGTGGATGAGATTGCTGAAGGTACTATTTGTTCGCCGCAAGGTTTTAAGGCCGCCGGCGCGCATGGCGGTATAAAAGAGGGGTCTACCAAGTTCGATGTGGCGTTAGTCGAGTCGGACCGAGATGCCAGTGCGGCGGCCGTCTATACCACAAACCAAGTTCAGGCCGCTCCGCTCTATGTGTGCCGCGAATACCTGCAGAATGGTCGCGCGCGCGCGGTTGTGCTCAACTCGGGCAATGCCAACGCCTGCACCGGTGAGCAGGGGATGGATAATGCGCGCCGCATGTGTGCGCAGGTAGCGCAGGCGCTGGGAGTAGAGCACGAGGATGTGCTGGTATGTTCGACAGGGGTCATCGGTGTACAGCTGCCGATGAATGAGGTCGAAAAAGGCATCGCCGTGGCATTGTCGGAGCGCACGGAGACCGGCGGTGACGATGCGGCCGTTGCCATTATGACGACGGATACCGTAGCCAAGACATGTGCAGTCGAAATAGATATCGATGGGAGCAAAGTTCGCATTGGCGGTATGGCCAAGGGATCGGGCATGATCGCCCCCAATATGGCGACGATGTTAGGGGTGGTGACGACGGACGCGGCGGTGTCGCCAACCCTGTTAAAGGAGCTGCTCTCGACGGCTGTTAGACGCTCATTTAATTGCATCACAGTCGACGGCGATATGAGCACGAACGATACGGTCATTGCACTGGCTAACGGTGCGGCCGGCGGGGCCGAATTGGAAGAGGGTTCGGTCGCTGCGGCCGTTTTTGCTGAGGCATTAGAGGCGGTATGTCGCGAGTTGGCGCGCAAAATTGCTCGCGACGGCGAAGGGGCGACCAAGCTCGTTGCTATTGAAGTGCGCGGGGGGCGCAGTGAAGACGAAGCGCGTCAGGTCGGGTTGAGTGTGGCCAATTCGAACTTGGTAAAGACGGCTATTTTTGGCCGCGATCCGAACTGGGGGAGGATTCTCTGTGCTATGGGTTATGCCGGTGTTGCTATGGATCCACAGAAAGTCGAAGTCGCTCTTTGCGGCACGCCAATTTATGGCGCTGGATCGGGTTTAGCCTTCGATCACAGTGCTCTAGTAGAGGCGATGAGCGCAGAGAATATTCCGATTGTCATCGATTTGGCAGCGGGCGATGAGCGGGCGGAGATCTTTACCTGTGATCTGAGCTACGACTACGTGCGCATCAACGCCGAATACACCACCTGAGGAGAGAAAAATGGCGCTCTCGCATCACGTTCAGCGGGTCCAACCTTCGGTCACCATGCAGATTTCGGCGCGCGCGGCTGCGCTCAAGCGCGAAGGGGTTGATATTGTCGCACTCTCCGCTGGTGAGCCCGATTTTGATACGCCGCAGCATATCAAGGATGCGGCCATTCGCGCCATAGAAGGTGGGTTTACCAAATACACCATGCCGAGTTCGGGTATTGTCGAATTGAAGGAGGCGATATGCGCCAAATTCAAACGCGACAATGGGCTCGACTACGATATCGATACGGTGACGGTTAACAGCGGTGCTAAGCATTCGCTGTTCTTGGCCGTAGCGGCGCTGCTCAATCCGGGTGACGAAGTAGTCGTTCCCACGCCGTATTGGGTGACGTATAGCGAACAGCCGAGACTGGTGGGGGCGGAGCCCGTCATCATCGAGACCAAGCCTGAAAATGGTCTCAAATTAACGGCCGAGGAGTTTCGGGCTGCGATTACGGCGAAGACGCGGATGCTCTTTTTGTGCTCGCCTTCGAATCCGAGTGGTTCCGTTTATACGCGTGAGGAACTGCAGGCATTGGCCGAGGTGGCAGTAGAACACGGCATCTATGTGCTCAGCGATGAGATTTACGAAAAATTGGTTTATGATGGCACCGAGCACCATTCGATCGCATCGTTGGGCGAAGATATAAAGGCGCTGACGATTGTCGTCAACGGCATTTCCAAAGCCTACGCGATGACGGGCTGGCGCATTGGTTATGCGGCGGCGAATGCGGAAATCATCGGTGGCATGAACAAAGTGCAGATGCAGGAGATATCGCATCCTTCGTCGATCTCGCAGAAGGCGGCCGTCGAGGCGCTCAACGGACCGCAGGAATTTATCGAAGAGATGCGCGTTGCCTTTGACTCGCGTCGTCGCTATATGGTAGAGCGTCTCAATGCGATCGAAGGAGTGAATTGCACGCTGCCTAAAGGAGCATTTTACGCCTATCCGGATATTAGCCCCTTCTATGGTCGGAGTGCCGGTAGCCAAACTGTTGGCGATTCGGTTGAGCTCTGTGAATATCTCTTAGAAGAAGGGCGCGTCGCCTGCGTCCCCGGAGCAGGTTTTGGCACGCGGCAACATGTACGCCTATCCTATGCGACGTCGATGGAGTTGATTGAGACGGCGATGGATCGGATTGAAGCTGCATTAAAAAAACTGACGTAGCGAAGAATTGGAGCCAATTGGTGTCTCCAAGTAGGGCGTTGCTGCAGAGAGTGGATGCCCACGAGAAAACAGAGCGGATGCTGCCCAGCGAAAGGGGTTGTAGGTGAACAACAATTTCCATCTGGACTTCGAACGGCCCATCGTCGAGTTGGAGAAGAAGATCGAGGAGTTGTCGGATCAGGCTGATACCGGTGGTGTGGATATCAACCAAGAACTCGAGCGTTTGCAGTCTCGGGTGGAGGAACAGCGCCAGAAGATATACAGCAACCTGAGTTCTTGGCAGAAGGTGCAGATTTCACGTCATCCCGATCGACCCTATGCCTTGGATTATGTCGAACGCATGTTGAGTAATTTTACCGAGCTACATGGTGATCGCTACTATGGTGATGATCCTTCTGTGGTGGGTGGTCCGGCCCGTTTGGATGGCGAGCCGATTATGGTCGTCGGCATTCAGAGCGGCCGCAATCTAGAGGAGCGCCAACGGCGCAATTTTGGTATGCCGCACCCGGAAGGATATCGCAAGGCACTGCGTCTGATGAAGATGGCCGATAAGTTTGGCATGCCGATATTGACGATGGTCGATACGTCGGGTGCTTATCCCGGCGTCGAAGCCGAGGAGCGTGGTCAAGCAGAAGCTATCGCGCGCAATCTCTACGAGATGTCACATATGCGCGTGCCAATCGTCGTTGCCATCACGGGACAGGCTTTTAGCGGTGGCGCCATTGGCCTCACCGTTGGCGATCGGATTCTGATGATGGAGCACTCTTGTTATTCCGTCATTGTGCCCGAAAGTTGCTCGACGATTTTGTTTAAGGTGCGCGAGCGCAAAGAAGAAGCGGCAGAAGCGCTAAAGCTGACGGCGATCGAACTCAAGGAGGAGGGCATTATCGACCGCATTGTCACCGAGCCTTTTGGTGGTGCGCACCGAAATTGGGACGAATCGGCTGCCAATTTAAAACGGCATATTTTAGAGGCGTTGGCCGAGTTGCGCCCATTGTCGGCGCAAGAGCGTATTCAGCAGAGGATAGATAAATTTTCGAGTATGACGCGCTTTGAAGAGTAGGCGTTAACAACAAAAAAAGGCCACCTGCTAATACAAGCAGGTGGCCTTTTTTTGTTTATGTCACTTTTACATGCGGCGGATTCGATCCAACAAGCGCTCTAGACGGTCAAATGCGACGCGCATCATATCCTCGTCCCAATCTCCGTCAATATTGATACTGACAACCGAACGCACTGCATCCAAATACGCTTTCTGTTGATCCGTGAGAGGACGCGGTGAGCGGTCTTGATTGGACGGTTGTGATGGGGGCGACTGTTCTTGACCGCGCTGTTGGCGGCTGCGCTCCTGGCTTCGATCTGGGCGCTCCTGGCTGCGCTCCTGGCTGCGCTCCTGGCTGCGCTCCTGGTTGCGCTCCTGGTTGCGCTCCTGGTTGCGCTCCTGGTTGCGCTCCTGGTTGCGCTCTCGTCCACTCGGACGCGGGGCTGGCGCTGGCTTGGTTTCTACCGGGGCTGCTTCTTCTTTAGCTTTAGCCTCCTCGACTACTTCGGTTTTGGCTTCAGCTTTTGGTGCTGTTTCTGGCGTTGCTTCTGGCGTTGCTTCTGGCGTTGAAGCTGCCTCTGCCTCCGCCTGGATATGAGCTGGCGGTTCGCTGAAGTCGGATTCGCCGTTGAGATATTTGAAAAACATCTTCATCTTGTTCGCCGAGTCACGCCCCATGCCCGTGCGTTCGCGGAAGTACTCGACGATTTCCTCATCGTTCATATCGCCGCTTTTTTCCTGTTCTTCCAACAGGTCTTTATATAGGTCTCGCTGGACTTCAGCCAGTGCAAAAGGGCGGGTCTGACGACTGATAACGCGGCTGAGCAATGCGGTCGGGTGCTGGTCCCGATCTATGAGCTTCATGGCTTCAATGCCACGCAGGAAACGGTAGATCATAGAGGGGGTGCGGATAATGGCGCGCACATAATCGCGATCAATCTGCTCGGGAACTTTACTTTCTAAGCGGGCGAGAAACTTCTCAAATTGCACTTTCGTTATATAGGGGTACCAGGTCTTGGCCTGGCGGCCATTCGCTTCCTGGTTTTCCTCTTCTGGCGCATCTGCCTGAGCTTCGTTGGCTTCTTCCATCGGACTCTCCATATGCTTTAAAATGATCGGACCTCTAAGCGGTCTGTGTTTATTCGCCTTTGCTGTACTCGACGGTGACGACCGTGCTGATCCCTCCGCGCACGTTGAAGTCCCCCACTACGG
>Ga0055584_100005984_pt1 | contig 11930 bp, 12 predicted proteins | sample OSDHelmetaG_FD_58716 | JGI IMG/M metagenome (GOLD analysis project Ga0055584, IMG submission 58716) | Pelagic marine sediment microbial communities from the LTER site Helgoland, North Sea, for post-phytoplankton bloom and carbon turnover... | ecosystem: Environmental > Aquatic > Marine >... | reverse complement strand
ATGATGATTGGATTGTGTGGTGTTACGAAAGCGCCTTTTACGCTTGCCGCTTAGGTCATTTCTCACGCATCAGATGCGCGACGCGACCACGACCCACTGTGTGGCCCTGCGCCACCAACTCTCGGTGCACCCGTGGACTACCACTACAGTTCGTCTCTTTCCGCCCATAATTCACCTCTTCAGGGCATTGTCGCTCTATCTGAGGTGTCTACCAATCCCCGGCAACTCCACGTTACGCTTGTTAAAGGTGTAAGACATTGCGAGAAAGACTAAGTACGACTACTACGAGGATCAATTCAAAGCGACAACAGCTGAGCCCGGCGCCGTGGCGTGCGTCCATCTTAGCGGTGTAAGCAAGCGGTGCAGAGCGGCGCCTGATGGAATGGACCACGACAATCGGCAATTCGCGTCCAATGGCGGCTTCGACGAAGGTACCTTCATGACGCCCAGTTGCCCTCGCGACGATAGGCGAGAGCTTGTAGCGGCGAAGGAGGCGCAGGCGCGTACGGATGAAGTGTATTGGAGAGCTTCGAGCGTGCAATAATCTGCGCTGTTTACAGCTAGGGGTCGCGCCGTCATGAGTGATTGGACGCCGAATCGCATCGCAATTTTAGGTGCTGGGGCTATGGGTTGTTTATTCGGTGGCAAGCTGCGCGCGGGCGGTCTGGATGTCCATTTGGTCGACACGTGGTCGGAACATGTGAACGCGATCAATACACACGGTCTGCGCTTCGAGGGATTTGGCGGAGCACACACCGTAGACATTCCCGCTTACGTCGACGCCAACTTGGTTGGCCCAGTGGACTTAGTTGTAGTCCAATGCAAAGCGCTGCACACCGCTGCGGCACTCAGCCAGGCAAGCGCACTATTTACGGATCACACCCTCGCCGTCAGCTTCCAGAATGGTCTTGGTAACGAAGAACTGATCGCGGAGCATATCGGTAGTGAACGTGTGTTGGGAGGTCTCACAGCACAAGGCGCGACAATGACCGCTCCGGGAGTCGTACACAACTGGGGCGAACTCCCGAGCTACGTTGGGGAGATGCCGGGCGGTATGTCGGCCCGGGTCACAACATTATGTGATGCGTTCACGGACGCTAGTTTGGATACGCACGCGTCGAGCGACATCCGCAAGGAAATATGGAAGAAACTGCTCGGCAACATTGGCCTAAGCCCAACATCAGCGATCACCCGTTTGACCTCCGCCGAGTTGATGGGCGTGCCGGAATTGTCAGTCCTTGTGTTTGGCGCTGTTGACGAAGCTGCCGCTGTCGCACAGGCCGAAGGTGTCGAGCTCGATGTTGCTGAGGCGAGATCGGTACTACTAAAACTGACCGAAACAGATGGCGGTGGTACCGGTAACTCGCGCTCCAGCGCATGTGTTGACCTGCTGAACGGTCGCAACACCGAGGTTGATTGGATAAATGGCTCAGTGGTGCGCTTAGGTGCGAAACATGGCATCCCCACGCCATTCAATAGTGCCTTGGTCGGCGCGGTCAAAGGCATCGAACGCTTTCAGGAACTGGAACGTGCGCGATGAACGAGCTTTATCTGGTTCGCCACGGACAAAGTGTTTGGAACGCCGAAGGGCGCATCCAAGGGCAAGCGGAATCGCCTCTTACTGTGCTCGGGCGCGAACAGGCAAGCCACATCGGTAGATACCTCAATGTGATATTGGCACAAACTGAATTGGCAATTTACACGAGCCCCTTGCAACGAGCCCTTAGCACAGCGCAGATAATCGCCGAGCATCTGGGTTACTCCAGCGCCGAAGTGCACGTAGATGAGCGCTTGAATGATTTCGATCTCGGCATCTTAAGCGGTTATCAGGGCTGGGACAAAGTTGCAATCGAGCACCCGGAGCTGGCGCGATTGCGCTTAGCGGATCCAATGCGCTTCCACCCGCCTGACGGAGAGAGTGGTGCTGATGTGATAGTGCGCATCACTGACTTCCTAGATCAATTGCCAAGCGCCGGCCCAGCAACGCTTATTGTCTGCCACGGCGTCATCAATAAATTCATACGCTGCGTTCGCCGCAACATATCCGGCGCCGACATCATCGCGCTTGGCGAATCTCAATATTCAGTTTTCAAATTGGTTGGGGCCGACGAAACAGAAATCGACCTTGAGACCATCAAGGAGTCAATTTGATGCCACGCGTACACGTGGATTTGGCCGAGCGCAGTTACGACATAATAATCGGCGCCGGTGTGCTTGAAAGTGCAGCCGAGCATTTGCGTTCGATCGTTGCTGGCCGACGGCTCGCAGTGGTCACTGATGCGGTGGTCAAGCAGCATTATCTGCCGTCTATGCAGAGCGCATTAGACGACATCAGTAGTCGCTGGGACACCTACTGCATTGATGGCGGAGAAAGTGCCAAATCGTTCGCCGGGCTGGAAAGTTTACTTACGCAAATGCTCAGCGATGGGGTCGACCGTGGCTCTGTTCTGATGGCATTCGGCGGCGGCGTGGTTGGCGATGTTGGCGGCTTCGCCGCTGCATTGCTAATGCGCGGTATAGAACTTATACAAGTGCCTACTACTTTGATGTCGCAGGTAGATAGCGCAGTCGGTGGTAAGAACGCCATCAACACCAGCCACGGTAAGAACCTGGTAGGTAGCTTTCTGCAGCCGCGTATCGTGCTCAACGATGTATCCGTGCTGCGCTCGCTTCCAGCAGGCGAGCTGCGCTCCGGTTACGGCGAAATCATAAAATACGGATTGTTGCGCGGCGAACAGCAGTTCAGTTGGCTGGAACACAATGCGCACGCATTACTCGCACATGAGACTGAGGTTTTGACAGAAGCTGTGCGTATGGGCTGCGAGACTAAGGCGCAAATTGTTAGTGAAGATGAGCGCGACCACGGCAAACGCGCGCTGGTAAATCTTGGCCACACCTTTGCGCACGCATTTGAGACCCAAGCAGGCTTCGGCGCGTTCCCGCATGGAGTTGCCGTCGCGGTCGGCTTGATCGCCGCATGCGAATTATCTGAACGCAGCGGTGCGTGCTCAACAGGGCTTGCGGATCGTGTTCGCAGCCATACGCACGCAGTGGGCCTCGCAACGGACTTACCGGGGCTATCGCAAGCGGTAGACTGGTCTGCGCTCGAACTGCATGCACATATGGCACATGACAAAAAGACCGTGGACGGTCAGATTAACTTCGTGTTACTTAATGAAGTTGGCAAACCGTTCGTAACAAAAGATATTAGCGCCGAACACGTCCGCGAGAGTTTGGTCGCATTGGGAGCGAGTTCATGCAAATAAGCAATCTGAGTACGCACACCGGCACTGAGGTTCACGGTATTGATCTGCGTGATCCGCTAGATACTGACACGCTCGCCACGCTTCGACGCTTATTCTCCGAACGATCAGTGTTAGTGATGCGCAAGCAATCTCTGCAACCTGCCGATTTGTTACAAGCGGTCGAATTGTTCGGGGAAGTATTCGAGCAACAAAATACGCGCTTTAGCTTGCCCGAGTGCCCGCAAATTCACTATCTGTCGAACGAAGATCGCTATCCCGATGGACAGCGCTATATTCCCGGATCTGGTTATCACACCGATCATTCGAATGAGGCCTGTCCGCCAAAGGCAACCGCACTACACGCCGTCGAACTGCCTTCGAGTGGTGGCGACACGCAGTTCGCCAACATGCAAATGGCTTACGCTGCATTGCCAACAAAACTGAAAACACGCGTCGATGGACTACGTGCTGTGCACGTCTATCAGAGCCATCTCAGTAAACGCAAACTTATGGGACTCACCGCTGAGCGCCAACAACGTGTTGCGCAGCCGATGAATCATCCTCTAGTGCGTAAACATCCGGAGACCGATAAGCCATCTATTTATATTAACCCGATACGAATTGAACGCATCGAAGGCTATGACGAGCAGCAAACCGTTGCATTACTGGAACAGCTACTTGCGCATGCCACCCAAGCACAATTCGAGTATCGCCATAAATGGCAGCATGGAGATCTGGTGTTGTGGGACAATCGCTGCTTGCTACACAAGGCCAATGGCGACTATGACATGAGTGAACGTCGCTACATGTACAGAGTCATGTTGCGCGGCGATGCGCCTCGCTAGCTCAGCGGGCCCGGGCGCGCTCACATTGTGTGCGCATAGCGCTCAACAATGGTTGCAACAACTTCATCCGGGTCGCGTGCCCACCAGCTAGTGGATAAGATTTCAACCTCTTGGAAACCAGTGTAACCCGCCGATTGCGCGAGCTTGCGTAGCCGTGGTAAATCGATAACACCGTCTCCCGGCATGCCGCGATCGGTGCGCAAGTCACTAGTTTCCAACAACCAGTCAGCAACGTGATATGCGGCGATACGGCCCTGAGCACGCTCAAGCTGCGCCTCGATATCCGGGTCCCACCACACGTTATAGGTATCAACAGCAATGCCAATATTGGGCCCACCGCCAAGCGCATCACACCAGTCATTGGCCTGCCCGAGGGTACACAGGACTGAGCGGAAGGCACACACCATCGGATGTAGTGGCTCTAAGGCCAACACCACACCTGCATCGCTCGCGTATGGCAAAAGCTCACCAACACGCTCAAGCACACGCTGGCGCGCGCCAACAACATCTCGTTGTCCAGGCTCAAGCCCGCCACCGATCAACACTAAACACGGTGCACCCACGACCACCGCGTCATCGATGAGGCGCTTATTCTCTTCGACGCGCGCGCGTGCAGTGCTGTGGTCGAGATCACTCAATAAACCGCCAACACAAAGTCCGGTCGTGGTCATGCCGGTATCACGTAGCAGCTTGGCACCGGCGCTAACGCCATGTGCACGTAATTTATCGAACCACACGGTCGTACCCATCACGCCGTGACGCGCGTAGCCATTGACCGCTTGCGCAAAATCCCACTGGTCGCGCGTCGTCACCTGATTGATCGATAAGCGCAGGTTTTGTTCTGACATGTGTTGCTTTCCTAGTACACCGCTCTGCCACCCGAAAGATCGAACGCGGCGCCAGTAGTGAATGTAATCTTGTCGCTCGCCAGGTAGGCGGTCATCTCCGCAACCTCCTCGACCTTGCACAAACGACCCATTGGGATCTTGGCTTTGATCCCGGCGATGTATTCCGGTGTCATTTCAAGTAGTAGGTCCGTTTCCGCCATTGCTGGCGTTATGCAGTTTACGATGACTCCGTCACTGGCTAATTCTTTGCCAAGCGTTTTGGTCAGCGCAATTACGCCAGCTTTGGCAGCGCAGTAGGCACCCGCGTTGGCGTTGCCTTCCTTCCCCGCAACCGAGGCAATATTCACGATGCGTCCGCTCATACGCTCACGCATATGTGGGATGACGGCTCGACAACACAAAAACACACCGGTCAGATCAACTGACATGACGCGCTGCCAATCCGCCAATGGGTATTCCCAAACCGGCACTGTCGGACCGTTAACTCCGGCGTTATTCACTAGCACATCGACCGAACTACAGACTCGTAAGGTTTCAGCAAACGCAGCAGCTACGGATGCCTCATCGCTAACGTCCATGCGCACTTCATGATCCAAGCCTGAGTTATCGCCAATGTTGAGATCCCAACCGCAAATTGTGAAACCATCCGCGCGCAATCGCTCGCTTATGGCTAAACCGAATCCACGTGCAGCACCCGTGACAACTGCAACTTTGTTACTCATTTACTTGCCCAATTTGCGCTAACCCTGCCAAGCTCAGAGAATATCATCAATACAAATAGAGGGGCCCAGCGTGCCAGATTTCCGCGTCGCAATTGGCGACACTACGAACTTCACTAAAACCGTAAGCGAAAGCGATGTTTACCTCTTTGCAGGCATAACCGGAGACTTCTCTCCGAATCATGTTAATCAAATCTATATGGAGAAATCGTCCTGGGGTAAGCGCATGGTGCACGGCGCCTTACTAATCGGATTCGTGTCCACCGCTTCAACGCTCGCGATCGCGCACACGCGTGACAATCCAGATGAAACTCCGGTTGCCGTTGGCTTCGACAAAACCCGTTTCTTAGCGCCAGTTTTCTTGGGCGATACAATCACCGTAACGTACAAGTTCGCGACCATCGACCTGAAACGTCGACGCTCCATTGCAGACGTGCAAATCACCAATCAAACGGACCAGCTGGTGGCCGTGACCCAACATCTGTTGCAGTGGGTGCCCAATGTTTGAATCGGCGTCTGCGCCAAAGACTGCAGTTATTGCTGGTGTTACAGGAGCTGTCGGGGCCGCCCTTGCGCTAGAGCTTAGTAAACGTAGTGACTGGCGTGTTCTCGGCATCGCGCGCAACTTACCTGCCGCGCCCATCGCAGGCGTGGAGTATCTGCATGTCGACATGAGCGATACGGGGCAACTCGAAGCGGCGCTCGAAGACGCCACCAACATCACACACCTGTTTTATTGCGCGCGTGTAACTCACGCGGAACAGGTGATAGAAGACGCGGGGGAAAACCTCGCACTCATTCGAAATATCCTAGATGCGGTTCTGGCTGCCGCCAGTAACTTTCAGCATGCGCATGTTGTGCAGGGTGGAAAATACTACGGTGTACACGTCGGGCCATTCAAGACGCCCGCGAAAGAAGAGGACTCTCGCGCTCCCATTGATAACTTCAACTACGACCAGCAAGATTTCCTAGTGAGTGCGTCTAAAAATGAGCCATGGAGTTGGAGCGCATCACGCCCAAACACCTTGCTGCACTTCTCGCCCAATATTGCACGCAACCTGGTAAGCACGCTTGGAGCATACGCAAGCTTATGCAAATCACTCGGCGCGGCACTGGATTTCCCAGGGCCACCGGGCGCGTACCGCAGCTTGACGCAGGTAACGACCTTGCCATTGCTTGCACGCGCGATAGCTTGGATGAGTACAAGCCCAGAGTGCGCAAATCAAGCGTTTAACGTGACCAACACGGATCTGTTTCGCTGGGAGCAGCTCTGGCCAAGACTTGCAGACGCCTTCGACATGCCCTTAGGCATCGTGCGGCCCATGCAGTTAGCGCAGACCCTAGCGACCCGAGAGCAAACTTGGAACAAAATCTGTGTGGCGCATCAACTACCAGAGCGCGCACTGAATGCAGTTGCGAATTGGGGTTACGCTGACGCCACCTTAGAACGGTATTGGGACGAAATTTTGAGTCATACAAAGTGTCGTCAGTACGGCTTTGACGATTGGGATGACAGTATTGAAACATTCTTCCAGCTATTAGCGATGTACCGCGAGGCAGAAATTCTGCCACCGCGCTAGCGAGTTATGCGCGAGCAAAAGCGGCGCGAACTTCATCGTCGCTCATCTCTTTACCTAAGTAGGCTTCGATAACTGCTGGATCGTCTTTGACTTCAGCCGGTGCACCTTCACCGATCTTATGACCATGGTCCAGGACAGTTACGGTGTCGCAAGTGTCCATAACAACTTTCAAAATATGTTCGACAATAAGTAAGGTTAAACCGTAGCGATCTTTAAGGTTCAACACAATTCCCATTAACGAATCGACGTTCGTCGGCGAAAGACCTGCGGCCGGTTCATCGAGCATCAGCAGTTTGGGCCGCATCGCGATGGCGCGCCCCAAGGACAGCAAGCGCCGTTGTCCACCGGATAACTCACCGGCGGGCATCTCTGCAAATTCTTCTAGACCAACGAAACTCAGTAGTTCAAGCATTTCGTCGCGCGCCTCGGCGTCACATTTTCGAACATACCTAGGGCGTAGAATTGGCGCGACCAAGCTATACGGCACATGCACGTGATAACCAACGAGGAGGTTATCGAGTACAGTCATTTCAGAGAATAAACGTAACAGCTGAAACGTGCGTGCTACACCGAGGGCGGCAATCTTATGCGCATCGAGTTTCGTCGTATCCACACCATCAAAACGAATAACGCTACCGGGATTCGCACGATACACACCGGTGACAAGATTAAAGAACGTGCTCTTGCCAGACCCGTTCGGGCCAATTAGACCGTGTACTGCGCCTCGCTCGACGGCAAAATCAAGATCGCTTATCGCTTTAAGCCCACCGAAGCTCATGCTCAGCGAGTGCGTTTCAAGCAGCGCCACGTCGTGCCTCCTCGCGTGCATCAATGAAACGCTGTGTGGTCATGTATCGATCCAGCAATCCACCAAGCCCATTCGGCATGAACACCACCAGCAACACCATCGACAAACCAAACAGCAAAGGCTGGTAAAAATAGAATTCGAGTGTTTGGTCGTAAATTATTGTAACCACAATAGCGCCAACAACCCCGCCCCAGATATGTCCGATGCCGCCTAACACCACCATCAACAGCAATGTCACCATTTCAATGATCGTAAAGTTGTTGTGATGAACATAACCTGGAGGCATGTGCGCGAACAGCGAGCCAGCGGCGCCCGCGTAAAGCGCGCTTATGACAAACGCCAGTAGCTTGAACTTGCGCACATCAATGCCAGATGCCGCGGCAGCGATAGTGTCTTCACGGATAGCTTGAAACGCACGACCCATTGACGAGCGAAGGATCGCGAAAGAGAGATAGATCCCCAATATGGCCATTGGCATCACTAAGTAATAATACTTAGTGAAACTGTCGAGGCTGTATCCGAAAAAATCTGGTGGCACTATTCCGCCAAGACCCGTTGATGAGCCCAGATACGGTGTGACGGAGATCATGATGCGCACAGATTCGCCGAGCCCCAGAGTTGCGAGCGCGAGATACGCACCTTCCAAGCGCAGCGAAGGCACGCCAACAATGATGCCGGCAAGCCCAGTGGCCAAAATTGCAGCGGGGAAAGTGAGCCAAAACGGCACACCAAACTTTGTCGACAGAACCGCCGAGGTCACCGCGCCAATAGCGTAGAGGCCAATATGGCCAACGGTAACTTGCCCACAAAAGCCCTTAACGATATTGAGGCCGACCGTTAGCAATATGAAAATACAAATCTTGTTGGCTAAGTATACGTAATACTCGTTGAGTAGAGCGCCCAGTAATGGCGGCACCCCGAATAGCACAACTACTGCCAGCCCCCAAGGTAGCAGCGGGTGTTTACTTTCAAGACTGGCAAAAAAGCGATTTATCCCTTGCAGGGTACTGACCAGACTCATCGTTCAAGACCCATCAACGAAAACCTAATAATTATCCAGGAAGGTTGTCAGCGCGCGTAGATCGAGCCCGACCAACTCCGTGAGCGCCGCTGAGGAAGTGCTAAATGCGCCTCCTCAGCGAAGCCCTGAGCGCAACTATTACAGACCGAAATCAGCCGGCATGGTTACGCGGGCAAGCACTTCTGTTTCGAAGTTCTCACCACCTTTCTTATAAGCAACCAACACCGCGGTACGATTACCGTCACGACACTGTGGCGTGGCATCAGCGCAGAAACTAATCGGGCCACTACCAAGACCGTTGTAGTCCTTAACCGTCGCGAGAGCATCGCGAATAGCAGTACGGTCAGCAGCGAGATTGCCGTCATCCAGTTTTAGCGACGCACGTCCCAATGCAATCTCTACGATACGCACGAGATCCCAAGCCTGGGAAAAATCGTGGTCAGGTGCATGAATGCCATAACGCTGGCGCACCATGTTGTTGAACATGATAGCGATTGGGCGAGTATCTGCGGCCGCATATGCCGCGGCATAGAACACACCTATAACCGCATCGCCAGCAATCTTCGGGACCGGTGCGTTAGAAGCGGATGAAGAACCGATGCGACGTACTTTCGGGCCAATGCCTGCCTCGTACGACTGCACCAAAGCCCGACTCATGGTTTCCGCTAATGCAGCGACCATGATGCCGTCAACTTTAGCCGAACGGATTTTCAGCATGTGAGTGCGGAAATCCACTTCCTTTTCCTGGACTTGAGCCACATAAGCTGCCTCAGATCCGAATTGAGACTTCATTTGCTTTTGCATTGCTTCGCAGTCGTTTTGTGACGCAGCGTCAGCAGCGCAAATATACGCAATCTTTTTGCCAATGTTCTCGCCGACGTACTTCGCATTCACGCCCGCGTAGTAGCGCCCAGAAACCGGTACGCGAAATACCCAGGCGCTGCCCTTCTGGGTGATCTTGGCATTGGTGGAATGCGGAATGATCTGTGGCACACCTGCTTTCGCAGTAACGTCAACGATCGGCAAAGATACAGACGAGCACGTTGAACCGATAATCAGATGTACTTTGCGCTCGTGCACAAACTTGTTGGCGTTAGCCACGCCTTTGTCAGATTTGCACTCGTCGTTCAGTAGTGTCAGCTCAATCTTGTTGCCGTTTATACCACCGGTTTCATTGATGATGTCGAACTCATCTTGCACCATCTGGCCGTACTTTTGGCCATTTTCACTGACCATTCTCATGGTTGCGCCAATGCGAATGGTGCCGGCCAATGATGCGCTGTTGACAGCAATTAATGCAGTCGTGACCGCGACCATAATCAAGCTTGTTTTTAATTTTCTCATGCCAGTTACTCCCTACCTCGTGATGTTACATTGCCTATAACAGACAACTTTCTCGCTCATGCTTTTACCTTTGCTTCGACGCCAAACAAGCCCGACGGGCGCAGCATCAAGACTAGGATAAGCAACAGAAATGCATAAATGTCTTTGTGACTTCCGGACACATAAGCTGCACCCAGGTTTTCGAACACACCGACTAGCAAACCGCCAATGATGGCCCCGGGAAGGCTACCGAAACCGCCGACTACCGCGGCGGCAAACGCTTTCATCAGCATCAAATAGCCCATCTCTACCTGCACTGATTGCATCGGGCCGATGAGTACACCAGCGGCCGCGGCAACCGCGCACGCCAGGCCGAAGATCAATGAGATCATCAAAGGCACATTGATACCCATCAGGAATGCAATGTCTTTGTTCGCAGCAACCGCGCGAATGGCCAAGCCAATCTTGGTGAATTTCAACAGGAAATGAAGTGCCGCCATTAATACGAGTGAAGCAACTGCGGTGATCGCATAGCTCTTTGGCAGAAAAATCTCACCGATCTGATACGGCGCGCCAAAACTCACCGGGAACGGCTCAGCATCTGCGCCGAACAATAAAAATGCGATGTTCATCAGCACCACAGACATGCCAAAACCGCAGATGATCATACCCATGCCAGCTACGGTGTAACCGCCACCTGCACGGGTCAGACGGCGGTAGAATACACGCTCGATTACAATGCCCAATATGCCAGTCACGAACATTGCGCAAAGAATTGCGAAGGCGTAGGGCACTTTCAAGTGTTCAGAGAACACTAGGCCAAAAAACGCGCCGAACATGTAAATTTCACCGTGCGCAAAATGCACGATGTCGAGACCCGTATAGATGAGCGAAATGCCGAGTGCAACGATGCCATAAACGACCCCAATCGTGAGGCCAAAAACTATTACTTCTAAGAGAATATCCACGCTGTCGTCCTATGCATTCGGGTCGCTGGCGACTTGCTCGCGATTAGCGACAGTGCCACCAAGAAAAGACAGCTTTACCGAATCGTCTTTCGATAAATCTTTCGCATTACCTTCGATCAAAATGCGACCATCCCGGATAATATAAGCGTAGTGCGCCAGCAACAGCGCCATGCGTACGTTTTGCTCTACTAACAATACGGTTACGCCGGTCTGACTTATGCGGTGAATATTAGCAAAGATATCTAACACAACACGCGGCGCCAACGCCGCGCTCGGTTCATCAAGCATCAGCATTTTGGGGCTTGCCATCAGGCCGCGCCCAATCACTAACATCTGTACTTCGCCGCCCGATAGCGTCCCCGACATCTGCTTGCGGCGCTCTTTGAGCACCGGAAAGAATTCGTATACTTTCTCTAAATCAGCTTTGATCCCGGCGCGATCGGAGCGCGTAAATGCGCCAACTTTGAGATTTTCCTCAACCGTCATGGCCGGATACGATTCTTTGCTCTGCGTAACCTGCACTAGACCTGCACGGACAATTCGATCAGGGCGCATATTCGCTACTGACACGCC
>Ga0055584_100005980_pt1 | contig 11939 bp, 12 predicted proteins | sample OSDHelmetaG_FD_58716 | JGI IMG/M metagenome (GOLD analysis project Ga0055584, IMG submission 58716) | Pelagic marine sediment microbial communities from the LTER site Helgoland, North Sea, for post-phytoplankton bloom and carbon turnover... | ecosystem: Environmental > Aquatic > Marine >... | reverse complement strand
TAAAACCCAAGGCATTTGTGGTTCGTATCGATATGATACTTGATTTAAAGTTATCTTATTTGTAAAGGCAAGCGGCTTGCTAATTTTCTTAGTAGCAAAATCAGGTAAGTCTTGATCTAATAATTCCAATGTGTCCTCTAATGAAGCTTGCCCTCCCCGCATGAGAGTCAACCCTGCATATGCTTGCTGTAAAATTGGTAACAGTCGCTGAGCACCCATAGCCAGAGCACCTAAAACAGGAATGGCTTTGGTCAACCCATCAGATTGCTGACCCAAAGTAAATGCTAGTGCAGCAATCATTAACATACCCACAGCTTCCATCAGGAATCTGGGACTTTGGCCTATAAATGTGTTGTTACCTTGAGCTCGCCGAAGAGCAAGATCAGCTTTTCTATATGTTTCACAATAAACTTCTTGACTGTTATCTATTAGAACATCCCGAATTCCTCCAAGCCCCTCCTGTAAAGATTTAACTACCTGAATAGATTCTTGAGCAACGCGTTGACTATCTTTAAGAAGTTGACGTCGAGAAACAAAAATTATCAATAAATACATAGAACCAAAGCTAGTAAAAGCTATTAAAGCAATAAAAGGATCAATAGCTATTAAAGCCAGCATGATCAAAGTTATTAAGATCGTAGAGCTAATGATTGTAAGTGAAGGCATGATGACATTGGAGATCGCACCATTAGCTTTGGTCACAATGCCACTTATTACTTCACTACTATTTCGTCTAACATGAACTTCATATGGTTGGTATAGTGTGCGTTTATAAATACTAAGACTGAGATCTGCACCAGTAGCATAAGACAATCGAGTAATTGACCAAAGCAAAAACAAACGCATTGCACCAGCAAATATTGCAGCGCAACCAAATAAAAAAGTTAAAGGTAATAATAGATCATCAGGCTGACTAATTCTAAAAACCCTGATAAAAGGTTGAGCAGCCGGATGATTGAAGACAATATCCGGAGCTGTCAGAATGCCGAGAAATGGAACGATAGCACCGATACTAATTATCTCAGCGAATGCAGCAAAAATTATCAGCACCAGTATAAGGCTAAATTGAATGCGTCTTCGCGAGCTGATGTGGCCCCATAGTCTTCTCAAAAGCTTAAAAATATTTTTAGGAGGATTCATTTTTTTTATCAATTAGTATTTTTAATTAACGAAGAATATTTATTATAAGTAACGAATATTCAACTTGGTGCAGCTTTTCATAATTAATGAGAGATGCCTCGCTATATAGTCTAGGTATATTTTGCATAGAGATAGTGAGTTTTGTGTTCTTAGCTATTTTGGTTCTTATTTTTTTAAAAATGTAAAACTATATATTAATCAACTCTTAACTGTAGCCATTGGGATTTTTTGATTGCCATCTCCATGTATCCCTACACATACTTTTAAGATCAAGCTTTGCTTTCCACCCAAGCTCCTGCTCAGCTTTTTTTGGATCTGCAAAACATTCGGCTATATCACCTGATCGGCGTCCGACAATTTCGAATTTTATTTTTTGCTTGGTTTCGTTTTCAAATGCGCTCACCATCTCTAATACAGAGACTCCTATGCCTGTCCCAAGATTATGAGTTATGATGCCTGGATTAGTTTCCAGCTTTACCAGCGCTCTTATGTGCCCTTTTACTAGATCAATCACATGAATATAATCTCTTATACCAGTACCGTCTTTAGTACCGTAATCACCCCCAAAAACAAAAAGCTGAGGTAGCTTACCTCCCGCTACTCTAGAAATATAAGGCATAAGGTTATTTGGTATGTTCCTAGGATCCTCACCTATATCTCCACTTTGATGAGCTCCTACCGGATTGAAGTATCGAAGAATAGAAATATTCCAGCTTAAATCTGCTAAGTGTGTATCTTTAAGTATTTCTTCTATATAAAGTTTAGATCGCCCATAAGGATTTGTTGCAGATGTATGGAAATTCTCTTTTATTGGCAAATTTTCAGGGTGGCCATAAACAGTTGCTGATGAGCTGAAGACAATATTTTTTACATTATTATCTTGCATTACTTGCAATAAATTTACTGTGCCAGCAATATTATTTTGATAATAGCTAATTGGTTTTATGACAGACTCACCTACAGCCTTTAATCCAGCAAAATGAATTACTGCATCAATTTTGTTTCGCTTAAATACCTGTTCAATTCCTCGCTTACTTTGAATATCTTCTTTTACGAAGGTAATTTTTTTACCCGAAAGTTTTTCAACTCGCTTAATTGATTCGCTTGAGCTATTACTTAGATTGTCAACAACAATAACATTGTAACCATTTTCTAGTAACTCTAAGCAGGCATGCGATCCTATGTAGCCAGCACCTCCTGTCACTAAAATTTGCTTAAATTGCATCTTCTTCTGTTTTAACTACCCTATACAAATTCGATATATGTTAATTATTTCCAAATAGATCTCGAGTGTAAACTTTATATGCTACATCTTGAATATCGTCCATTAAACGATTAGCAACAACTACATCGCTTATTTCCTTAAAGGCCTCCAGATCATTAATAACTTTCGATTTGGAGAAGATGCTTTCTTTCAAGACTGGCTCGTAAATAACAACTTCTATGCCTTCGGCTTTGATTCGATTCATAATACTTTTAATGGCACTCGAACGAAAATTATCTGAGCCTTGCTTCATAATCAAGCGATAAAAGCCAACCACTCTTGGTTTTCTCATTAGAATTTCTTTTGCAATAAAGTTTTTGCGTGTTGTATTGGATGATACTATGGCCTCTATTAATGTCTGGGGCACTTCCCCATAATTAGCTAAAAGCTGTTTAGTATCTTTTGGGAGACAATAGCCGCCATAACCAAAAGAGGGATTGTTATATCCATCACCTATTCGCTCATCTAGGCACACGCCATCGATAATACTTTTAGTATCTAGTTCCCGAGCTAGGGCATATGAATCTAACTCATTAAAAAATGAGACTCTCATAGCAAGGTAGGTATTAGCAAATAACTTTACTGCTTCAGCCTCAGTAGAGTTGATAAAAAGCATATCAATATCTGTTATTTCAGCCCCCTGTTTTAGTAAACTCGCAAATTTAAACCCTGCCTCGCACTGACTACCCACTATAATCCTTGAAGGATAGAGGTTATCTTTAAGAGCTTGACCTTCTCTTAAAAACTCAGGTGAAAAAATAACTCGATCAGTTTTAAATTTTTCTTGAAGAAGTTTTGTATGCCCCACTGGAATGGTCGATTTTATAACTATCAAAGCATCAATATTTAAATTCAGTGCATCCTCTACCGTTCCATCTACTGAGCTGGTATCAAAACGATTTGTGCCTGAATCATAGTTGGTGGGTGTTGCTATAATAATAAAGTTAGAATCTTTATAAGCTTTTTCCTTGTCCAGTGTTGCGGCTAAAGATAGTGGTTTTTTAGCTAAAAATAATTCGATTTCATTATCTACAATAGTGGATTGCTTTTTGTTGATCTTCTTAACTCTTTCAGCATCAATATCTAGCACAGTCACATCATTGTGTTGCGCTAAGAGAATTGAGAGCGACATTCCTACATATCCCGATCCAACTACTGTTATTTTTATTCTTTTAGTCAAGATAATAAATCTCTCATTTTATTAAATTAATGTTATTGTTATTATGTCAACAACATTTCCGAGCTTCAGGAAGTCTCGAAATTAATTATTTTAAGTTAGTGATTGATGCGAACCTTATTAAGGGTTTTTGTGATGTGGAGTTTGAAAATCAGCATCTTGAAGCTAGAGTTTAATAGGTCTTTTTCTTAAAACCGTAATGTATTGTAAATACCAGCAAAATGCTTAACAAACCCCCCAGTATTGCACTAAGAATACAAATTAAAGCTCTTTTGGGCTCTGATTTTATCTCCGATACTGCAGGAGGATCAATGAATTCAAAAACATAAAATTCCTTAGCTTCAACTATAGTCAATCTTTTGGTATGTTGCTGGAGAAGCTCAGCAATAGCTACCTTAACCTCAGATAAGCTAGTCATTGCCAATTTTTGGTTGAGATAATTAACTGCCCTTTCTGACTCTGATTTATCTTTTTGTCTATAAAAATTATTAACTTGATCTATAACTAATTCAGACCATTGTTTTGCTATAAATGGGGATTGATGTTTTATTTTTAAAGAAAGAAAGCCAGTTTTTTTATCTTCACTTAAACTGAAATGTCCTTTAAATACTCTGAAACTCTCTTGAGCAGTTGGTATCTGTTTCTGCGGGTAAGAATAGCCTCTAACCCAAGTATTAGTAATCATATTGTAAGCATTATTGTCATAAATCAATGCGTTCGTCTGGAAGTTCCATGACTCAAAAGCCATAAGATCTGGCAGGAAGATATTAGGTAGAATATTTTCTTCAAAAAAACTAAGGGATTTAAGTTTTTGAATTGCTTGTACAGAATTAACGTCACTGCCTGGAGATGGAAGGTTTATTCCAGCAAGCCCTGCTAGACCAGAGTAACCTGATAGGGATCCAGAAACACTACTAGATGAGCCCACGGGTGCTAGCAAGGATTCAGATTCATATATATTGGGTAGTGAAAGACTGTAAACAACCCCAATAATTGATACAAAAGTAGTGAAGGAAACTATGGTCCATTTCCCTTGTAATAGAACATGGAAAATTTCAAGTAAGTCTATTTCATCATTATTTTTTTTCAATTGATCTTTTGGTAAATTATCCATAATTATTTTAAATGCTCTTTTAATTTATTGTGCTCATCTAATTTGATCTTTATAAATTTTTTTAGCAGCATCGTCTTTGCTGCGATACCTTCGGGAGTTAATAGATATAGGTATTGTAATTTATTTTGAGAGTTAGTGAAATTATTTAATTTTATATACCCAAGTTTTACCAGTGCTTTCAGGCAATAATTTAATTTTCCAAGGCTAATGTTAAGTTTTTCAGCCATAGCTCGCTGACTAATTTGATTATTTTTCTCAACTTCAATCATAACCATGAGGTCAAGCTCATCAGGAAATTTTTTATTTTGATTTGCCATTCTGGGGAAACGAAATATAAGAACTATCTAGTTCAGTTAAAAATCTTAGCATTATGACGAATAATAGCTACCGCACAGCATTGATCTGCTGTAATAAATTGTTAATCCTCTCAATGACTGAGCGCAATAAGTGCTTAGTAGTAAGTAGAATGTTCAATATTTGAACACTAGCATCATAATTTGTCAATACTGCTCTTTTTGTAACTGATTCACTGAAACAGTAATACTTCTTTGTGCGCCGAGAAATGTAATTAGAATATTGGCTCTATCCTTTGCAGGTGTTGCCAAAATTTTAGCAATGTAACCCTTAAAAGGACCTGAGTTGACAGTCACTTTATTGCCCTTAGAAATTTGGTTGATTGTGAAAGGCTGCATTTTTGAGGAAGCCTCTAACTCCTTTAATTGATTAATTATTGAGTTTGCAGCAATCGCATATTGATCACCAAATCTGACGATATTTATCAAGCCCAATGTATATCTTAAAGCATGAATATTAATTTGAGACATTCTAACAAATCCATAGCCTGGGAATAATACTTCGACCTTTGCTTCGTGATTTTTGTTGTTAACTTTCTGAGAATTGGTAAAAATTCTAGGAATATAAAACTCAAAATTTTGATTTAACAAATTCCTCTTAAAGCGCAAATGCTCATTAATTTTATATCTTACAACCAACCAATCCTTAACAGCTGTATTCATAATGTAATTATAAATTATTTATTATAAATACTATTATAAAATGATATTGATACCCTATATCTTTGATAAAGAAAGAATTTTCGTAATCTTTTTTTGATTCTATCTTGGTTTCTTAATACCATTCTTTATTACTCCTTTAAGTAATATTCTTGCTTACTCAAATAATGTCTTGTTAGAGAGCCTTATGGAACAATGATTTGCAAGCCGGACTATGTAATCTCAAGATCTTGCTTGTTATTCCCCTATAAAACAAGCTCAAATAATAAAATGATTGTCAATAACATTTTAGCCACTTGTTAAATTAGATGGTTTACAACAAAATAAAAATGGATTTAGTCTAACCTCATTCTGGTTCATCGATTCGCTAGTTGCAATAATTTATGCGCTTATGTGGCAACTTTTCGAAATGCTCATTGACTTCTTTTAACTCCAAGCTAGTCGTTCATGCATATCAGTAGAAGAGCACAATTCCATGGTTCAAAAATTTATGATGCCTGACCAAAAGAAAATTCGTTGCAATCATATCGTGGTAAAAACTGAATAGATGAGGTTAAATCATTGTCGCAAATATCACGTGATTCTACGTTAAAAGAAAATGTAGCTCCAATGGCATTCAAAGTTTTAACGGTTGTTTTATCAAAAGTATGAAACCCTCCATATGGATGGCAATAGGTTTTAAGATTACTATTAAGGTTTGAGCTTAAAAAATCAAAAGAGCCATTAATTTCTGCCTGTTGCTCAGATTCATTTAGTCTGCTCATAACTGGATGGGAAGAAGAATGAGAACCTATTATGTTGCCTCCAAGCTCCATTTCTCTAAGGTTTTCAAGGGAAACATAGAAATCAGAAAATGAAAATGAAAAATTTAATTCACCTGCTATTGAATCGATCAAAGCTTCTCTATGCTCGTAACTAACCAAGTAGTTCAACATTCTTTTGAATTCAGCTACGCCATCATAGTTATCTGTTTCAAGATAGGTTAGATCTAGAAATTCCTTGCGCTTCTGATGCGAAATCATACTGTCATCAAGAATAGCATTAAGTACAGCCAGCAATTCTGTGCCCTCAAACGCTCCACATAATAAATGTATTTTATGAACATCCAGCAGCTGACCCTTTTGATAGGGTTGAGTAGGGACATAAAAAATACCCCATAAACCAAGCTTATTAAGCACTTTATATACATAATCGTAATGGCATGACATAGCATCATCAAATGTAAGCATAATCTTACCTTTGGCACTACCCAATTTCTTACTATCAAGAGCTTGCAACCATTCGTCTTTGCTGACGAAACCAAATTTATTTTGAAAATAATTCAATTGCTTTTCAAAATTCTTGACGTCAAGAAATTTAAAATTTGGTAGTCGAGAGTTATACTCTCTCACGTAGTGATACATTATTGCCTTCATAATAGAGGTACTTTATTGCTTAAAATAAATGTCATTTGCTATTAAGGTATATATATATTCCTAAATAACGTCTTTATTTAGCAGTTGATAGAATTGTCATTAATGGTTGCCATAAAAATTTTCATTAAATTATAAAATGCTCTCCCTTCTAGTTCAATGCAATGATAAAGCTTTTATATTTGAATGTTTCCATGCATATAAGTATTTTAGTTTTTTAATTGGCCCTATATTTTTTCTAGATAACGGATAGATGACTAAATTATTAGGAATTATGGGTCAGCTGATAGATTATTTGGATGATTTGAGTGATAGTGGTTATAATTTCGAAAACACTAAAATTTTATCAAGCTAGATGGTTGAAGCCAAGAAAAGTGAGCGTGCGAACGCGTTCAGAAAACCAAAGCGTTTGTTCGAGAATATTGGACTTTTTAATAAGATGATCAAAAACTGTTTTGCTGAAGGTAAAAAAAAGCTATGAGCCAAGCAAATTCCCCAAAAAAAGAAATTGGAACAATTGTTATGGATTTAGATAACACAATAACAGTTGAATCTGATGCTCCGTATCCAGAAAAGATTCCTAACTATGAAGTTATAGAGGCCTGTCGAAAATATCATGATCTTGGATACAAAATTATCATACATACTGCACGAAACATGCGAACTTATAAGGGGGATATCGATACTATTATGAGTATTACATATCCAATTATCATCGATTGGCTTAAAAAATATAACGTTCCATATGACGAGGTTATAGTGGGAAAACCTTGGTGTGGGCATAATGGTTTTTATGTCGATGATAAAGCTATTCGCCCAAATGAGTTTGTATCTTTATCATTTGAAGAAATAAACGAATTAATAGTAGGAAAATAAAATGGTCCTTATAGCTAGCGGATCATACTGCAGAGAAGATATTTCGGTTGAAATTGGCTCACTCCCTCCAAGCTTCTTGCCAGTGGGTAACCAAAGGTTATTTGAGCTTCAAGCTTTGACACTCCAGTGTTTTCACGAAGAGATATGGCTTTCTTTGCCAGAAGAGTTTGAGGTATCAGCATTTGACCTGAAAAAACTTGAGGCCCTGAATATTAAAGTAATTTTTGTTCCCGAAAATTTAACATTATGCGATTCGCTTGTATTCTGTATTGAGCATATAAATCCAACATCCCATTTGCGTATACTTTGGGGGGATACTAATTGCAGCCAATTGCCTAGCGAGCCCTTAGACGCAATAGCAGTAGCCTCACCTACTGATGATAGCGAATGGGGATATATGGATAAAAATATTGTGGGAGAAGGCAAAGTTATAAGTGGCTACTTCTGCTTTTCTCAAACAGACGAAATACTTAAGTATTTAAAAGAAGACCCAAAAGACTTCTTGGCAGCTTTGACTAAATATTACTCAAATATCAATACTAAAATTATTGAAATGCAAGAATGGCAGGATTTTGGACATAGAAATCAATACTTTAAGAGCAAAGTTAATGCCTTTTTACCAAGACATTTTAATAAAATGACTAGTTACGAAAGTTACTTAGTTAAAAGTAGTTCGCAAGTTGAAAAAATTACTTCAGAATTTGATTGGTATAAAAATTTACCATTACCGCTTTCCATCCATACACCTCGACTTTGCAGCGATCTTAAGCTTGAAGATAATGAAGCTCAGTATGAGCTTGAAATTATTCCAAGCTTTTCCTTGAGTGAGCTTTTGATTTTTGGAAATAATAGTGATCAATTTTGGGAGAAAATATTTCATAAACTAAAAGAGACTTTGAAGAAATTTAATGATGAAGCAAGCAGTTTTAAAAATGGTGAGATTGATTCTGCAGATTTAAAAAAACTTGATTCTTCATTATATTTAGAAAAAACTTTGAAGCGCATTTCCCTTTATGAATCATTATCTCAACAAGATCTTGCAGAATACAAAAAAATTGCCAAGGATGTTGCAGAGGATATTCCAGCAACATCAGCACATCACCTGACTATTTCACATGGTGATATGTGCTTTAGCAATATCTTATATTGCTCCCACAATGATAGGATATATCTTATTGATCCAAAGGGACCAGCGATGCTGAAATGTCATCCATTAGCTGGTGATATGCGATATGATATTGCTAAGCTCTATCATTCAATAATCGGCGGTTATGATTACATTATTGCCAATCAATTTCAGATAGAAGAAAAAGGTTTAAAGTTTTATCCAAATGATAGTGTTAAGATAAATCAACTCAGCAAAAAATTTGAAAAATTAATTTATGATGAGTTCTTCTTTATTTCATTCGATGAAATTCTGGCAATTAATGTACTACTTTTTATATCGATGGTCCCTCTTCATAGTGATAATAAAAAAAGACAGGAGGCCTTCCTTTTAAATTCAAAAAGGCTCTATAAAATACTAATGGACCGGAGGAAAATGTGATTGTTATACCGCTAGCTGGTCTTTCTCAAAGATTTTTTGATGAAGGTTTTAAAGTTCCAAAATACATGTTGCTGGCTAAAGAAAAAACAATATTTTATTGGTCCGTTAAGAGCTTTGAAAGATATTTTAAAGACCAACATTTTTTGTTTATTTGTAGAGATGTTTACGATACAAAGTCCTTTATTGAGAGAAGTGCTTCTGAATTAGGAATTTTAAATTTTGAAGTTATAGAACTAACAGGCAAAACATTGGGTCAAGCCCACACAGTTCAACTGGGGTTGAGTGCAGCAGACGTTTTCGATGAAGAACCGTTAATTATTTTTAATATTGATACCTTCAGATTTAGGTATAAGTATCCAGAATTTATTAGTAATCCACTGGTTTCTGGATATTTAGAATGCTTTAAAGGAAGTGGCTTAAATTGGAGCAATGCAGTGACTGAATTTGATGGTTCATCTCGGGTTATTCGAACATCGGAAAAGCAAAATGAATCAAATTTATGTTGTACAGGCTTATATTACTTTTCGACAGTGAATAAATTTTTAGATTCTTATCAATCACACTACTCTGCCGGCAATTCAGATGATAATAGCGAACATTACATAGCTCCAATTTATAATAAACTTATTGCGCAAGGGGATGAGATTATGGTTGATGTCATTCCTAAGTCATCTGTTATTTTTTGTGGCACACCCAGTGAATACTATGAATTAGATGGTATGCCGTTGGATAAGTTTGAGAGATAGTCCGGGTTATCTTGGACCAGAAACTCGTATCATTGGCAGCTGTTGTCAATCAATAGATTAACTTTCTTGAGATAAATTTTTAGTCGATGAAATTCTAGGTCTGAATGACTATAATTTTTTGTGGTTGTCTTATATGAAGAGCGTTAATAATATCTCTGCCACCTTTAATATTTTTTTCAGTCCAAGTTCGCATTGTGTTTTTAGTTTTTGGAATATCAACACTTAATTCAAAATCGGCATAATGTGTGATTTCCGCTCCATGTTCTTCACAAACTAATTCTAAAGTTTTTTTGCTAATGATATTCCAACCAAGCTCCAGATCTGCATTATCCATTTTTGATGAGGAGGGTTTGTGCTTAACAAAAACATCATAATCATAATCACTAACCATATTATGAATAATTAATCGACCATGAGGATTTAGCCAAGAAAAGAGATTGGATAGAATTTCATCATAGTTATCAAATATATCAAGAACACCCAGCAAAGTTATTACATCAAATCTTTGCTTTATAGAATCACGAACATTCACATCGCCTTTCAAAAAGTTTAAGTGAGGGAAATCTTTTCTGGCTTTATCTAATGATAAATCAAGAATGTCAATTCCATATATGTCCTTGTCTTTAAGAGTGTTACTTAAATAATTTACAAAAGCCCCTGCCGCACATCCAACATCTGCAATGCTCTTTATGGAAGGCGAATTACCAATTGCCTGACTAGCAGCCACAAACGAATCTTTCACAAATGTATTGTCTTCGTTAACATAAAAACTATCTGAATAGGTTCTTTTCATATAAATAAATTTTACTTGAGTAAATTATATTTTAACAAGTTTTTGCTACCAATGTCGGCAGTTTGCAGCAGCTCTGCAATCAATCTAACTTCTTTGTTATTCCCACTCAATAGTGGCAGGAGGTTTGCTTGAAATGTCATAAACCACCCTACTGACATCATCTAATTCATTCACGATACGATTTGAGACATGAGCTAAGAATTCATATGGAAGCTTTGCCCAAGTAGCAGTCATAAAATCTACTGTCTCAACAGCTCTTATCGCTATAACATCTGCATATCTTCTCTCATCTCCAACAACTCCAACTGATTTAATTGGAAGAAATGCGCAAAATGCTTGGCTGACTTGATCATATAAACCTGCATTAATTAGCTCCTCTATGAATATAGCATCAGCATTTTGAAGGATTGCAACTTTTTCTTGCGAAATCTCTCCTAGAATTCTTACTCCCAATCCTGGGCCTGGAAATGGATGCCGATTTAACATCTCCGCTGGCAAACCGAGTTCGGATCCCATTTTCCTTACCTCATCTTTAAATAAATCACGTAAAGGTTCGACTAAATCCATCTTCATATCATCAGGAAGGCCCCCAACATTATGATGAGATTTGATCACTCTAGCTTCTTTAGATTCTGATTCAGAAGATTCAATTACATCAGGATAGATTGTGCCTTGTGCTAAGAATTTAATCTCACCTTTTAATTTAGCTGCCTCATTATCAAAAATATCAATAAAGGTTCTACCAATAATTTTTCTTTTCTGCTCTGGATCTGAGATACCTTTGAGATGTCTGTAGAAAACTTTCTTTGCATCAACGACTAATAGATTTAAATCCATCTTATCTTTAAATAAATTTTC
>Ga0055584_100005979_pt1 | contig 11939 bp, 9 predicted proteins | sample OSDHelmetaG_FD_58716 | JGI IMG/M metagenome (GOLD analysis project Ga0055584, IMG submission 58716) | Pelagic marine sediment microbial communities from the LTER site Helgoland, North Sea, for post-phytoplankton bloom and carbon turnover... | ecosystem: Environmental > Aquatic > Marine >... | reverse complement strand
CAGTATCTCCTAGTTTCGTTAATTGACGAATAAATTGTTCTTTCTGTGGGGAACGAGCTAATTGATGTTCCCAAGTAGTCGTACTGGTTGAGGATATACCGTCTCCATCTTCTACTTTCAAGGTGAAGCCATCAGAGACTTCCATCAGTTCCATCGTCACAGGCATCTTACGGACTGCTGAACCATCTGAAGAGAGTATACGCTCAAATTCATGATCATAATTGCGATATAGAATAGAACGACGTGGGATACGAGGCATCTGCAAAGGGAATAGCCGATTCTCTTCCACTCTATTGACACGGAACCCTTGTAGTTCACCATGTTCATTGATGAAACAAGCCCCATCGCCATTGTTAAACTTCTTGACCCCTGCCATGGTCATATAATTGCCACGTATCTCTTTGAAACGTCCCATCTCTTCACCAAATGACTTTGGCGTATCAGGATTGGACACATCTTCTGTTCGCCCGTTGAGATAGTAATCAGTGAACCCACGACTGAAACTCTTATCCAATTGAGGAGTGAAATGATGAGTCACAAATCCAGATGAAGCAGCCATATATTCAGGTCGTTTCTCGAACAGCGCATCAAGAGCTTGACGGTAGGCAGAGACTACATTCTTTACATAAGAAACCTCTTTGAGACGTCCTTCGATTTTCAATGAGGTGGCACCCGCATCAAGCAAGGATTCTAATTGGTTAAGCCTATTCATATCTTTAAGCGAGAGCAGATGTTTATCAGAAACAATTAAAGTGCCTTCTGCATCGACTAGGTCAAAGGGGAATCGACAGATTTGAGCACATTGACCACGATTAGCACTTCGACCAAGTATGCTTTGACTAGCATAGCATCGCCCACTATAACTGACGCACAAAGCCCCATGGACAAATACTTCGAGTGCCATCTCTGGGACACGCTCATGAATTTGGCTTATCTCATGAAGAGACAACTCACGAGCTAAGACAGCTTGGTCAAAGCCTGCTTGAGATAGGAATTTGATTTGCTCTGGGGTGCGGTTGTCCATCTGTGTACTTGCATGAAGAGCAAGCGGTGGCATCTCTTGCATCTGTATCATAGACATGTCTTGCACAATCAAAGCGTCAATCCCTACTCGATAAAGAGCCCAAGCAAGTTCACGGGCATCGTCGAGTTCATCATCCTTGATGATCGTATTGAGTGTCACATATATCTTTGCTCCAAAGCGGTGCGCAAATAAGACCAATTCTTGTATCTCTTCAATACTGTTTCCTGCGGCGGAACGGGCTCCAAAACGAGGAGCTCCTATGTATACAGCATCTGCACCATGGGTGATAGCTGCGATGCCACATGCCAAGTTCTTAGCAGGAGCGAGTAATTCTATTCTTTTTATTTTCTTCATGATCAATCGATCTCATTTATATTATAAGGGGATGCTTGGTATACGAAATAATTTAGCCAATTGGCAAATAATAAAGTGCCATGACTGCGCCATGTCACATTAATCCCTTTGTTAGGGTCATCATCAACATAATAATGCTGTGGCATTGCTATAGATTTTCCTTTCTGAATGTCACGTAGGTACTCATCATGCAAGGTGCATGAACGGTACTCACTGTGTCCAGTCACATAGAAGTTACGCCCGCCTCTATCCATCACGATATGAACACCGGCCTCATCAGATTCGGAAAGGATAGTCAAGGCAGGTATCTGAGCGATATCTTCACGGTGCAAAGAGGTATGACGACTATGGGGTACACAAAAGTGGTCATCAAATCCTCTAAATATAGGATGTAAGGGATCGTTGATATGATGTCTGTAAACACCGAATAATTTTCTGTCCAGCAGATATTTTTCTATCCCATAACGATGATACAAAGCTGCTTGTGCTGCCCAACAAATATGTAACGTAGAGGTCACGTGAGTCTGGGACCAGTCAAAGATACGCTCCATCTCATCCCAATAGCCTACTTCTTCGAATTCCAATTTTTCTAAAGGAGCACCTGTAATAATTAATCCATCATATTTATTCTCTTTCATTTGCTCAAAAGTAGAATAGAAAGTCTCCATATGAGCAGAAGGCGTATTTTTTGATTTATGATTACAAATACGCATAAATGACAATTCAATTTGCAAGGGAGTATTGGAAAGCAAACGAATAAGGTCGGTCTCAGTCATTATCTTAAGAGGCATCAGATTCAGCACTGCAATACGCAACGGACGGATATCTTGTGTATCAGCTCTATTCTGATCTATCACAAAGATATTCTCTTTCTTGAGCTCATCTATAGCGGGTAATTTATTGGGAAGATTGAGTGGCATAGTAAAATAATAAATAAATAATTCGAACACATTACATTGAAAGGGCAAAGATACGAAAAAAGGTGACGTTCTTCACTATTAATAGGTATTTGCATCCTATTAACATCCCATTTTGCTATCTAGACAAAGCAAAAATAAGCTTTTTTAATAGAGAAAAAGACTACTTTTGATTGCACTTATAAGATTATCTTGTACATTTGTCCCTTATTATTATGACTATTTGAGTTTAGGTAACTAATCTCGATAGGAGAATTTCAAACACTTAAATATTAAAATTATGGCTTACGTAATTAGTGACGATTGCATCGCATGCGGAACTTGCATCGATGAATGCCCAGTAGAGGCTATTTCTGAAGGTGATATCTATAAGATTGATGCAGATGCATGTACTGACTGTGGTACTTGTGCTGATGTTTGTCCATCTGAGGCTATCCATCCAGCAGAATAAGTTTTTGCACTAAAGCAAAAAAGTGAGACCTGTTCCTTTTTTAGGAGCAGGTCTTTTCTTGTATAGGTGCCTACTAAGTGTAAATATGTTTAATATTGTTTCCCGAAAAGTCATTTTGACAATGGATTATTTGCTTTAAATCTATCTATTTCATATATTTGTAATTATTACAATTAAATATTTAATACAATAAAATTAATAAATAATATTATGAGTTGTGAAAAAGGGGTCAAACCAGGATTAAAAAAGAGTCAAGAGGCTCAAGTAATTCAAGAAGAAAACAAACAATTAAATGACGGAAAAAACATGGGTTCAACATTAGTTATGAGAATGTTGCCAGCATTCAAGATGGATGCTTACAACGCAAAGACAGGTCATTTCACTACGGTATCAAGCGAAGATTACAAAGGCAAGTGGTTAGTAGTCTGTTTCTATCCAGCAGATTTCACCTTTGTATGTCCTACTGAGATTGCTGCAATGAATGCAAAGTATGATGAGTTTAAGGCACTTAATACAGAGATTTTAGCAGTATCAGTAGATACTAAATTCTCTCACAAACGTTTTGCCGAAACAGAACCAATCCTCAAAGGACTTCGATTGACCATAGGATCGGATTCGACTCATCAAGTAAGTAAAGATTTCGGTGTCTTCTTTGAAGAAGAAGGGCAAGCCCTCAGAGGACGTTTCCTATTTAATCCCGATGGCGTATGTGTAGCTCAAGAAGTACAAGCACCTTCTGTAGGAAGAAATGTAAATGAATTTTTACGTCAGGTAAGAGCATGGCAATTGGCTACAGAAACAGGAGTCGTATGTCCTGCAGGTTGGAAGCCAGGAAAACGAACTTTACCAGTCAATACTGATGCGGAGAAAATGACTGGTCGTGTGGGAGATTATATCACCATAGAAGAGATAATCGACTAAACAGCTATCTTCATAGAAGAAAATTAAAGCCTGTTTCTTTCTTAAGAAACAGGCTTTTTTGTACAATCAATTGTCTTTTTGTACGAAAAGGCAGCTTCAATCATATTTATTGCTGATCACTGATTCGTAATTTAGAAAAAAGAATTAATTTAGTCGAACAAAATCATACACAAAACTAATACATTAAATCAACATGAAGACAAAAGTATCTGCAATCGCTTTGTTAATGACCTTGTTTCTAACATTTCAGACGCATGCGACCACACCTCAAATCGTAAATAACAATCATTTCAACCTTCAAAAAGATTTACTGCTTTTGCAATGTGACTGCAAGACGGATGTTGATGACATTCATGTCATTGCTGCTTTTGCCACACTAGTGGCTTCACCCAAATATAAAGAGTTGAATTATCTCCCTGTTGCGGGTACCTATGGAATCCAAAAAGGGCTTTATGTCCCACCTGAGAATCTAATGAGAAAAGCCTTTGGTACTAAATGGGTCAATGCACACAAGAATCCTCAGAAAGCACTCAAACGGGTATTGGCTAGAACGAAAAGAACGCTTTCTGCCAAAGGAGATATATGGATCGCAGAAGCTGGACAGTCTGACTTCACTGCGAAACTGATTAAGGCAATACAAAAAGAGCTACCAAATATAGATACTCAGAAGCGTATCCATATCGTTCAGCATAGCAATTGGAACGAGAAAGAAACAACTCCCGAGGACTTGAACTATGTCAAGATGAATACTGATTATCAAAAAATACCTGATGGCAATAGAAAAGGAAATGGAACTCCTGGATTTCAACTATTTAGCCAAATTGATTGGAAGTCTTTCTTCACCGACAAACATCAAATCGAGATATGGGAACTCTCTAGAAAGGTCGCTATGAAATATGTCGGTAAAGAGGGTCGCTACAACAATAAATCAATTGCTAAAGGTGGTTTCGACTTTTCGGACTTAGCCGAAGTATGCTGGATATTAGGAATAGATGACACCCCTGATGTTCAAACATTTTTTAAAGTTTATGCGCAATAAATAAGTAAATAAATTTTTAAATAGACTTTTTTGCCTATCTTTGCCCTCAAATCGAGGAGGGGTGCCTAAAATGTTAGGCTGAGATCACACCCATTGACCTGATGCAGGTAGTGCTGCCGTAGGGAAAATAAGGATAGGATAAACGTGCCACTCCTTTTTATCAATCAAAAAAGGAAAAAGATGAAAAAAGGAAAAGCTGTAATGCTCGCTGGTGCTCTAGTCATCAGCGCTTCGATTTCTGCACAAAAGGCAGAAGGATTCAAAACATTCAAGACTGATTCAATTATCAATCTCGACAATGTAGAAATTATTTCTACACGAGCAGGTAAGAAGACGCCAATCGCTTACACAAACATCACAGCGGAAGAACTTCAGAAGAAAAATGTAGGTGAGGACATCCCTTATTTACTTAGTAATTCACCATCTATACTTACGACTTCAGATGCCGGTGCTGGTATAGGTTATACCTCAATGCGTGTCCGTGGTACTGATGGCACACGTATCAATGTAACCGTCAACGGAATTCCGATGAATGATGCAGAGAGTCATGGCTTGTATTTTGTGAACATGCCTGATTTTGCATCTTCGCTAAAGAATGTACAGATACAGCGTGGAGCTGGTACTTCGACAAATGGAGGTAGTGCATTTGGCGCGAGTGTCAATATGCAGACAGAGAGCATGAAATCTGAGCCAAGCGTAGAAGTCAATGGTAGCTATGGTAGTTTCAATACGCATAAAGAAACGGTAAAAATGAGTTCAGGCCTGATAAAAGACCATTGGACAGTGGATGCACGCTATTCTAATATCGGGACTGATGGCTACATAGACCGAGCAAGTGTCGACTTGAATAGTTATATGTTTCAAGCTGGTTATTACGGAGCGACTACTGCTATCCGTTTCCTCACGTTCAACGGTTGGGAAGAGACTTACCACGCATGGAACTATGCTAGTAAAGAGGAGATGAAAGAATTCGGTCGTACTTACAATTCTTGTGGAGAATATACCGACGACGAAGGAAATACAAAGTACTACAACAATCAAACGGATAATTACAATCAAGCAAATTACCAATTGTTACTTACACAGCAGTTAGGTAATCACTGGAATCTTCACACATCCCTCTTCTATACCAAAGGAACAGGTTATTATGAAGAGTATAAATTAAGACGTTCACTCGAAGAATATAATCTATCTCCATACATAGATGACTTAGGAAATGAGGTGACAAAAAGTGATTTGGTTCGCCGTAAAGAGATGAGCAATGATTATGGAGGTGGACTTGTATCATTTGACTATAAAGGAGAGTCCTTACATGCCAACTTTGGAGGAGGCATCAATCGATATGTTGGAGACCATTATGGTAAAGTAATCAAAGTAAGAGATACCCAAGTCAATGTTCCTGCTGGAAATGAATATTACAATAACCAAGGACGCAAAACGGATATCAATATCTATGGTAAGGTGGAGTATCAATTGACAGATGCACTCAGCTTGTATAGTGATTTACAATATCGTACTATTGATTATAAAATCGATGGAGCCAACGATAACTGGGATTGGAATATCGGGAAGATGCAAGAACTAAACATCAATGATAGCTTCCATTTCTTCAATCCTAAATTCGGTTTCAACATTCAGCCAGATGCAAATAACCGCTTCTACGCCTCATTTGCAGTAGCTCAAAAAGAACCTACCCGTAACAACTATACTGATGGGCTATTTAGTGAGAAACCTCAAAGTGAACGACTAAATGATTATGAGTTTGGTTACCAATACCATAATCGGACTATCATGGTGGGTTTCAATGCCTATTATATGGATTATAAAGACCAACTAGTACTAACAGGGGATCTCAACGAAATCGGAGAAGCCGTAGCCATGAATGTTCCTAACAGTCATCGTATGGGAATAGAACTCATGGGAAAATGGAAAGTCAATAAACAATGGACTTTAAATGCAAATAGCACATTGAGTAGAAGCCGTATCGAGAATTATTCTGAAACCCTTTATGAAGATGGATGGAAAAATCCGATAACAAACTACATTGGAGATGTGACGAATGCCTTCTCACCTAGCTTCATTGGCAATATAGCCCTTAGTTATGAAAATGCAGGATGGTATGCATCTCTAAACAACCAATACGTGAGTAAACAATATCTTACTAATAGTGAACAGGAAGACTTAACAATAGACCCATATAACGTGGCTAATCTAGAAATTAATTATACCTTTACCCCACGATTCACAAAAGGAATCACTGTAGGGGTCACTATATATAATCTATTTGATGAAACGTACGAGAACAATGGCTGGGGTTCAAGTAGCTATACCGTAATAGACGGTAAGAAGGTTCGTGACAACAGTTATTATGGTCTTGCAGCTCAAGCGGGAATCCATATGATGGCTCATATCTCTATGAAATTTTAAACCATAGAGACATATAAAAAGATAAATGGAGATATTACAAGGATTCGATATTATAAGTCTATTAAAAGGGTTAGATATCGTAGAAGTACTAGGTGTCTTGGTTGGCTTAATATACCTATATCAAGAATATAAAGGAAGCATTTATTTATGGATAACAGGCATCATCATGCCTGTTATCTATATTAAATTATACCACGATACAGGCCTCTATGCGGATATGGCATGTAATATCTACTACTTGTTAGCAACCGTTTATGGTTTGACAGTATGGTTATTAGCACGGAAGAAACAAAAGGAAGCAGGCAAGAAGGAAGAAATGCCTATCACCTCTATGCCTACTACCTATTGGATTAGAGTTAGCATTTTCTCGATCATTGTATTTTTTGCTATTGGGTATGGATTAGCGCATTATACAGATAGCACAGTACCTTACTTAGATAGTTTCACTACGACACTAAGTATCGTGGGGATGTGGCAACTGGCTCAGAAATATATCGAACAATGGTTCGTCTGGATTGCTGTAGATTTGGTCAGTACTGGACTCTACTTCTACAAAGGATTGTCGCTGACAGCTATCTTGTATCTCATTTATTCAATCATTGCTCTAGCAGGTTATTTTAAATGGAGGAGTATGATGCAAGACATGACACAAGAAGATGCTTAATAAATAAGGAACCTCTATGGAGGTAATATGAAAATATGAAACATGCTAGTTTTGACTGTACTTTCGATGCTATAATTGTTGGTAACGGGTCTTTTCCCGAGACTGATGAAGTTCGTCATTTCATCTCAGAGACTCCTTTGGTTGTCTGCTGCGATGGTGGGTCTACGGCATTGATAGAAGCAGGATATACTCCCGATTGGATTGTTGGTGATGGAGATTCTATATCTCCAGAGAATAAAGAAAAGTTTAGAGATATCTTTATACAGATACCAGAACAGGATACAAACGACCAGACAAAAGCGGTAAACTTCTGTATCGATTATTTATTGAAACAAGGCATTTCTCGGAGGCCACGTCTATTGATTATTGCTGCCACAGGCAAAAGGGAAGATCACACACTGGGAAATATAAGCCTCATTGCTCATTATTTTGACCGGGCTGATGTCATCTCTATGAGTGATTATGGATACTTCAGAGCAGCACAAAATACGGGACATTGGCATGTATGTGTAGGACAGCAATTATCTATCTTCAATATCAATGCGACTGGTTTTCAATGTGAAGGACTCAAATATCCAGTCTATGACTTTAAAGAATGGTGGCAAGGAACTCTCAACGAAGCAGTAAGTGAAAGAATCACGATTTATGCCAGAGGTAAATTCCTCGTTTATATCAGTTGGTAACACACAATCAGCTTCTTTTCATTGTACATATAATTTTATTTTCATAAATTGCGGGACAACTTTAATACTATTAAATAAAAGCAATTATGAATTTAATTCTAGACAAGCACCTTCATTCGAAGAACGGTGTCACTCGTTTCGTCTCACTCTGTGTGCTCTTACTAACTCTTGGGACTTCTATTCCAGTCGATGCACAGATTTACAATGGTCCAATTTTACGATGTAGAGGGTCTTTGGACAACTCATACAACACTTTTACAAAAACAAAGAAAGGACGGGTTGCTTTCCTTGGAGGGTCTATCACTTATATGCATGGATGGCGTGAAATGGTGATGAAAAACCTGACCAAACGTTATCCCGACACTCAATTTGATTTTGTCAATGCAGGAATCCCTTCTATAGGTAGTGTGCCTGATGCTTTCCGTTTAGACCATGATGTCCTTAGCAAAGGAGATATCGATTTGCTTTTCGTAGAAGCTGCAGTCAATGACAATGGAAATGAAAAGACAGGGGCTTCGCGTCTCAAAGGGATGGAGGGAGTCATTCGTCATACCTTAATGGCTAACCCAAATACAGATATCATCCTATTGGATTTTGTATTCCAACCATTTGTAGATATGCTTACCAAAGGACAAGAACCTGATGTCATTTTGACGCATGAACGAGTAGCTAATCATTACCTCGTTCCTTCAATCAGACTCGACTTAGACATCTTCCGCCGATTACAAAAAGGAGAATTTACGTGGGCACAGTTTGGTGGAACGCATCCCAAACCTTTCGGACATAGCTATTATGCAGCTGCAATAGAAAGATTGTTTGACAGTATGCTCATTAATCCCAAAGCGTCTAAGCCTCATGAAATACCTGAAGAGCCATTGAATAGAGCAAGCTATTATAAAGGACAGTTTCTTGATATCCATACCATTAAGTTAGCCAAAGGATGGGAAATAGATGAGATGTGGGATGCACCAGAGGTGATTCAACAAAAATCAGATAAAGCAAATAGCATAGATCCTGCTAATGATTATGTTCGTGTCACTACCCGCAAAGGTTTCTCTAAAGTGCCAATGCTTGTGGCAACCAAACCAAATAAAAAACTCAAGTTCACTTTCGAAGGAAATGCTATTGGCATCTTCTGCGTAGCAGGACCTTCTGCAGGAATCATAGCTTATAGGATAGACCATCAACCATGGCGTGAATATGATACTTTCACACAATGGAGTAACAGATTATATATCCCTAGATTGTATGTCTTAGGAGACAGATTAGAATCAGGCAACCATACTCTCGAGATGTATATGAAAGAGGCGCATAATCCTAAGTCAAAAGGAAGTACCTTGCAAATCCGTCAATTTGTTGTGAACAAATAGATCAGGAGATATTATGACACGATAAAAGGCTATAACCGGTTGCAAAGCAACTGATTATAGCCTTTTATCGTGTTGTGTCCTAAGTATCTAAACTTCTCCCTCAAGAAAAGTTCTAAATCCTTCGTAATCTTTATCTAAATCAATCGACTGCTTATCACCAGATAAGAAATGGTTCAATGACTCTGGTATAGTGATATCAGTTCCTATAATAGGTTCTACCGTATCTTTAAATTTAGCAGGATGTGCGGTCTCTAGGAATACCCCTACTTCACCAGGACAAATCCCTTCACATAAAGCACGATAAGCACAAGCTCCATGAGGGTCTAGGATATAATCATCCTGAGTGTAAACCTTTTTGATGGTCTCTGCAATCTGCTCATCGCTATAAGTAGCTCCACTTATATCTTTAGTTATGGCTTGATGGTCTGCCTGATATAGAGCTAATACACGTGCAAAATTGGAAGGGTCTCCTACATCCATTGCATTGGCAATCGTAGCGATAGAGGGTTGTGGAGAATAGACAGCAGTCTGTAGGTATTGATAAAAAATATCATTCGCATTGTTCGCAGCAATAAATCGCTTGATGGGCAATCCCATCTCTTTACCAAATAGTCCTGCAGTGATATTACCAAAATTACCAGAAGGTACACATACGACTAAATCAGCTGCTTTTCCTTTCTTTTTAAGTTGGGCATAGGCATAGAAATAATAGAATGCTTGAGGTAAGAAACGAGCAACATTGATCGAATTGGCAGAAGTCAAGACCAATTTCTCATTTAATTCCTTGTCCATAAATGCTTGTTTCACTAGGGCCTGACAATCATCGAAGGTGCCATCTATTTCAAGAGCTGTAATATTCTGTCCAAGGGTAGTAAATTGCTTCTCCTGAATCAAACTGACCTTCCCTTTTGGATATAACACATATACATGGATGCCCTCTACTCCTAAGAATCCGTTGGCTACAGCACTACCTGTATCACCTGAAGTAGCTACAAGTACATTGACTAATCGACGCTCTTCTTTCAGAAAATAGCCTAACAATCGAGCCATAAAACGAGCTCCTACATCTTTAAACGCAAGGGTCGGACCATGAAATAGTTCAAGAGTATAGATATCCTTATCTACTTTGCGAATCGGTATATCAAAAGAAAGGGTATCATAAACAATCTTCTTCAGGTCTGCGGCTGGTATATCTTCACCGAAGAAAGCATCAGCTACTTGATAAGCTATTTCTTGCAATGAAAGCTGTTCTATAGTATCAAAGAAAGAGGCTGGTAATGGTTTGATTGTTCGAGGCATAAACAGCCCTTTGTCAGCTGCTAAGCCTTTGATTACTGCTTCTTTGAGAGTAGCATCAGCTACTTTGTGGTTAGTTGAATAATATTGTGTCATATTCGTTTATTGTTGAATCATTTAGTTTGCTAAAAACAATTTCATAAAATCATCTTCTGAAATTTTTCCATATCCTCCTTCAGCAGCCGCTTGTTCATCATAGCACACCACGCTGTCGGCTTCAATTCCGGGATAATAAATCACAAAAGGAATGGGGTCTGAAGTGTGAGTACGTAATTCCACTGGTGTCGGATGATCCGGGAGTAAAGCTATCGCTACTGGTTCTTCCCAATATTTTGTCGCCTGATAAATTGGTGCCAAGACACGTGCATCGAGATCTTCAATGGTCCGTATCTTGAGAGCTCTATCTCCTTCATGTCCAGCCTCATCAGGTGCTTCGATATGAAGGTAGACGAAATCATCAGTATGCAAAGCCTCGAGTGCTGCTTGCACTTTACCTTCATAGTTGGTGGTATATAATCCTGTGGCTCCTTCTACTGGAATATATCGTAGTCCCGCATAGACGCCAATACCACGAATCAAATCAACAGCAGAAATCACACTGCCTTGTTTTATCTGAGGAAATGTTTGCTTCAGTGGGGTCATCTTAGGACGATATCCAGGACTCCATGGCCAAATAGCATTGGCACAATCTTTCCCTTCGTTGGCACGTCGTCTATTGACTGGATGTGCTGCTAACAAGTCCATAGAACGAAGTATCAAGTCATTGAGCAGATCAGCTGTTTCTTGAGCTTGA
>Ga0055584_100005977_pt1 | contig 11943 bp, 12 predicted proteins | sample OSDHelmetaG_FD_58716 | JGI IMG/M metagenome (GOLD analysis project Ga0055584, IMG submission 58716) | Pelagic marine sediment microbial communities from the LTER site Helgoland, North Sea, for post-phytoplankton bloom and carbon turnover... | ecosystem: Environmental > Aquatic > Marine >... | reverse complement strand
AACCCGGCAGAATTATACTATAAGAACGTATAGTCAAAATCAGGAGCCAGTCCGTGGATAACGAACGCCCCACTCCGCTATTAGAGAACCCCGAGGGTACGCGCAAAAAACTCGAATCCTGGCTTTCACAGCATCGGGGGCACAGTGTCACCATCCCGGCACTCAACATTCCCGAAGCCACGGGCATGTCTAACGTCACTTTACTGTTCGACGTCGAATGGCAGGAACACGGTGCGACACACAGCGAGCCCTGCGTCGGGCGGCTGCAGCCGGAGATAGAGCGCCCGGTATTTCCCAGCTACGACCTCAGCCTGCAGTACGAAGTCATGGCAAGTATTGGCAAGCACAGCACGATCCCGGTGCCGCAACTGCGCGGCCTGGAAACAGACAAGTCCCTTCTGGGCGTACAGTTTTACATCATGCGGCGCACTGACGGCCTGATCCCCGCCGACATGCCCCCCTACAACATGGACGGCTGGATGGTCCACGCTACCAACCAGCAGCAACGCGTCCAGATGTGGCACGCAGCGGTGGACACCATGGCCGAGTTCCATCGCCTGGACTACCGCACCCTGGGCTTTGGGAAGTTGGCCAGCAGAGATAAAACACCGCTGCAGCAACAGCTGGATTACTGGGAAGATTACTTACAGTGGTCCATGGAAGGTGCGCAGCATACGATCTGCCGCACAGCGCTGGACTGGCTGCAAGCGCATCAACCCAGCGACGAACCCACGGTGCTGTGCTGGGGCGACTCGCGCCTGGGTAACATCATCTTCAAGGAGAGTCTGGATGGGGTTGCCGCCCTGCTGGATTGGGAAATGGCAGTACTGGGCAACCCGCTACAGGACCTGGCCTGGTTTAACTACCTTGATGCCACTTTTGCAGAGGGTCTGGGAATACCGCGATTGCCGGGACTGCCCTCCTATGCAGACACCACCGCACGCTGGGAAAAGGCCAGTGGGTTTTCAGCCCGAGATTACGATTACTACACCGTATTCGCTGGCATGCGTTATGGCATCATCCTGTCGCGGATCATGCTGGCCACCGGGCAAGAGGAACAAGTGCAGGATAATTTCGCCTGTCAGTTGTTACAGAAAACCCTGCAACGTTTGACCTGAGCCTATGTCGAAGACGGCGGTCGCCCGCAACCGGTACGTCTGTACTCCCTTGGCCACGGCATATACACTTGGCAGCGATTTGCCAACACCCCCTGCATGTTCAGGTGTGAATAGGCAGAAAATGTTGCGCCTGCCCAGTGAAAGGAGTTCTCTTGTCTTCCCATTTTCAGAACCAGTTGCAGACACTGGCCGCCCCGGAATCGCGTCAGATACTCCAGGGCATCCAACGTGGCATTGAAAAAGAAAGCCTGCGCATCACCCCCGAGGGCAGGCTTTCCCAGGCGCCCCACCCCAAATCTCTGGGTGCTGCACTGACCCACAGCTCTATTACTACCGACTACTCAGAAGCACTGCTGGAATTCATTACCCCGGTCAGCACCGGCGTGGAAGAGAGCCTGCGTACCCTGGAGCAGGTACATAGCTTTGTCTACCAGCAACTACAGGATGAGATTCTCTGGTCCGCCAGCATGCCCTGCGTGATGACCGGCGATGAGGGTATCCCGGTTGCCCACTATGGCGACTCCAATGTCGCAAAGATGAAAACTGTTTATCGCTACGGGCTGGGGAATCGCTACGGTCGACTGATGCAGGCAATTTCGGGCATTCACTACAACTTTTCCATGCCCGCTGACTACTGGCAGCAAGCCTGGGACGAGGCTGGACGCCCGGGGCAACTGCCTGACTATATCAGCGAGCGCTACCTGGGGCTGATCCGCAATTTCAAGCGCTATTCCTGGATGTTAATTTACCTGTTCGGCGCCTCTCCGGCGGTCTGCGCCAGCTTCCTCAAAGGTCGCGACAGTCATGGCTTGCAGGCCTTCGATGCACAGCAGCGCAGTCTGTATCTGCCCTACAGTACCTCACTGCGGATGGGAGACCTGGGCTATAACAGCGACGCGCAGAAAAACCTGCAAATCTGCTATAACTCGCTGGATAACTATGTGGAAACCCTACACGAGGCAATCCTGCAACCGCATCCTCCCTACAGCGGCATTCCCAGCGGCGAGAATGGCGACTACCAGCAGCTTAACGATAGCCTGCTGCAGATCGAAAATGAGTTTTACAGCCCGATCAGACCCAAGCGGGTCGCCAGGCCGGGAGAAACACCGCTCAATGCACTAACCCGCGCGGGCATCGAATATATCGAAGTGCGCTGCGTTGACGTCAGCCCTTTTTCGCCGGTGGGACTGGACGCCTCCCAGATCCGCTATCTGGATACTTTTTTGCTGTATTGCCTGCTGCAGGAAAGTCCTGCCTGTGACGAAACCGAACAACAACAGCAAGCCGCTAATCTGGAAGCGGTGGTCAACCGCGGCCGCGAGCCCGGTCTAATGCTGAACAACGCGGGTACGCAGCAAAGTCTGGCGGACTGGTCGCAGCAATTATTGCTGGAAATGGCACCCATAGCGGCATTATTGGACACAGCCCACGATAGTCAGCAGTACACCCTCAGCCTGGGCGAACAGGAGGCGAAAATTTCCGATCCGGAGTTAACCCCCTCGGCACGGGTGTTGCGGGAGATGCGCGAACAGGACTTGCCGTTTTTCCGCCTGGCCATGAATTACAGCCAACAGTGGGCTGAATACTTTCAGCAACATCCACTGCCCGCGACGACCACAGCCGAGTTTGAGCGGGAGTCGATTCGCTCGCTGCAGGCGCAGCGCGATATAGAGCAAAGTGACGGCATCAGTTTTGAGCAGTACCTGAGTAATTTCTTTGCGCAATATCAGGCCTTATAAGGCCGGGCCATGAATTTTCTCGCACATTTTCACCTGGCCTGGCCCGATGCTGGCCTGGTGGCCGGGGGACTGGAGGGCGATTACTGCAAGGGACCTCTGCGCGGCGAACTGCCGCAAGCAATAGAACGTGGCGTGCGCCTGCACCGCGCTATTGACGCGTATACCGACAGCCACCCGGTGGTTGAACAGCTGCGCCGCGATCTGCCCGCCCAGATCCGCCGTTACGCGGGAATTCTGATAGACCTCAGCTTTGACCACTACCTCAGCCTTTACTGGGCGAACTTTTCCGAGATACCACTGGCCGAGTTCAATCGCCAGATCTACCGCACGCTGGAGCAGCAGCAACACCAGCTCAGTGACGGCTCGCGCGACATGGTGGCGCGCCTGCTGGAATACGACATACTCAGCCTCTACCATGACTGGGACACCGTTCCCGCCAGCGCTGCCCGCATCGGCCAGCGGTTTCGCCGCCACAACCCCTTCCTCGACGTAGACGCACAATTAACGCCGCAACGGGACAAACTGGAGCAGGCTTTCCTGGCCTTCTATCCGGACCTGCAGGCATTCAGCCGGGAACGGCAAAAGGCATTGAACTAAGTCGCTACACAGGCATCCTATATTGCACTTGGGGCGCAAACCCCCTACCTTTACCAAGCTCAATCCAAGGGAATTCTCTAGCATGCTGCGCTCTCTTTCTCCCCGGCTCGTTTTTGCAGGACTACTCCTTCTGGCGATCACCTCCATGCTGTTCGCCCGGTTGTACCTGCAGGAAATCCTGGAACTGGAGGCCTGCCCACTGTGCATGACTCAGCGCGTCTTCGTCGTTGCCTGGGGCATTATTGCCCTGATTGCACTGCTCCACGGGCCCAGAGGCCGGGGCAACAGGGTCTATGCAGCCCTGTGCGCTCTCGCCGCCATGGCGGGCGCTGCGGTAGCGGGCCGCCACGTGTGGTTACAGCATTTACCACCTGAGCAGGTTCCCGCCTGCGGCCCCAGCCTCGAGTACATGCTGGAAACACTGCCCTTCTCCGACACCCTGAGCATCGTACTCATGGGCGATGGCAACTGCGCCGAGACTATGTGGACGTTCATGGGCCTCAGTATTCCCGAGCAGACCCTGGCCCTGTTTGTGGTGGCCACCGCTATCTGCCTGTGGCAAATGCTGCGCAAATACCCAGACTAAGCGCCTGCTCCCCTCCCCGGGGCACCCATTCCCCAGCCCTCACTGAGTAGCAGGAGTAATTCTGTCGCCAGGCAATGCCCACGCGCCAGGAACACAAGCTCCACCGTCCTTGCCCACATCGGCGCGCCGATTTATAGTAAAGCGCATCAACCTATACACGGGAAGCGGCGCATGCCACACAGAAGTAGTGATCCGGGACAGCAGTTCAACGCAGTAGAAGACTTACTCACCGGCTGGCTGAAAGAGCGCCGGGCAATGTTGGGTAAATATACGGAAATCGTGGTGACACTGGATGGCGCCCTGGAGAACGGTCAACTACAGCCACGTCAGCAGGCGCTGTGTGAGCTGTTAGTGGATTATGTGTCGGCCGGGCACTTCGAGATATTTCACCAGTTGATCAACGAAGCCGAGACCTTTGCCGATGGTAGCGGGGCACTGGCAGAGAAACTGATGCCCGCCATTGGCGACACCACCGAGGTTATTCTGGCTTACGAGGAAAAGTACAGTGACAACGGGGAATATCCCGAGACATTGGAGCGCGACCTGTCAGCACTGGGAGAAGTGCTGGAATCGCGTTTTGTACTGGAAGACCGGCTGATCGCCGGTCTGCATAACAGGCATAGGCGTCTGGTCGGTGACCAGACGCCACAAACCGCTTAACCTTCTGCGGCGGCCTCAGCAGGCGCTGCAGCAGCTTCGGCCTGACTGGGGATAGAAACCAGTTCAACCTCAAAAATCAGCGCCGAATTAGGTCCAATCATCTGACCAGCACCACCGGCGCCATAGCCCAGCTCTGGTGGTATGCCCAGCTTCCACTTGGAACCAACAGGCATCAACTGCAGGGCCTCGGTCCAGCCTGGGATAACCTGGCCAACACCAAAACTGACTGTCTGGCCGCGAGAGTAAGACGAATCAAACTCGGTGCCATCTACCAAAGTGCCGCGATAATGAACTTCCACAGTATCGTCTGCACTGGGCATGGCACCTTCGCCGGCTTCAATAATCTGGTACTGCAGGCCTGATTCAGTGACTACCACGCCCTCAACTGTGGCATTTTCAGCCAGGTAAGCAGCAGCGGCGGCCGCGTTGGCAGTGGCCATCTCAGCTTGAACCACCTGTTGTTCTGCAGCCATTTTCTCCTGATAAGCCTGCATCTCGGTAGTAATCTCTTCCTGAGTCATTCGCGGCTCGCCACCTTCCAATGCGTCGCGCAGGCCAGCGGTAAAGGCGTCTATATCCATGGGGACACTATCTGCCGCCATGCGCTGTCCCAGTCCGTAGGCTATGCCGTAGCTGAGGCGTTGTTGGGTAGTTTCCAGCGTCACAGTGGCCGAGGCTGCAGCCGCGGGTGCCGCTGCTTCGGGCGCTGAGCTTTGCTGGTTACAGGCTTGCAGGGTAATTGCGCTTAGCAATGCAAGCGGTAAGGCATACTTCTTCATATCGTTATTCCAAGTTCGCGAAAATCGTTGGTATCATGGACACCCATGTCAAAGCAAAGTTCCGCTCCGAAAAAAGCCAGCATCCCCGAAGGGTGCGCGACATAGCGTCGCCACCGTCCGCACATGTCTGTACAGGGGGAGCAGGAATCTTGCAATGGGACGACATCTTACTATCCACCTAGCCGCTGCGCCACCCCTGACTTCAAGTCCGTAAAAGGGCCGCCAGATGCGCGCTGCGGGCGTTTCTTGACTGCTCGTTGCCAGCGCAGCACGCGATCGCCATATTCAGGTTGTGTGCCACCGTAGCACCTACCGCGGGCAGTGCTGGAGCGGCGCGGTAATACGCCAGCATCTGCTCCTGTTGATCGCGTTCGGCCTGCAGCTCCAGCGTCTTGAGCTGCTCCCGCAGGTCCTGGGCAGGCTGCACATCCCGCCACAGCCGACGCAGGTCACGCAAGGGCCGCACCACCTGCTCGCGCCAGGGCTTAATGCACTCCTGCAGACCATTGAGATGCGCTGCATCCAGGTTTTGCTGCATTGAGGCCAACCAGGCGGCATAGAGTAATACGTTTACGTCAAGGTCGTGTTCATCCTGCAAGGTCAAACAGGCAGCGGACACGCCTTCGCGGGCGTAATGCACCAGGGAGTAGTCCCAAAAAGGATTGTTCATTACTTTTCCATCTGGTTGAAAGTCGTCGCTACAGGTAGAATCCGCAGCCTCATGATTATTCTACGCGATATCGCCCTGCGCCGCGGCGCCAAACAGCTGCTGCACGACGCCAACGTCACCATTCAGCCTGGACAGCGCCTGGCTCTGATCGGGGCTAATGGCAGTGGCAAGTCCAGCCTGTTTTCCCTGTTATTGGGAGAACTGGGTGCCGACAACGGCGCCATCGAGGGCATGGGTAATCTGCGCCTTGCGCATATGGCGCAGGAAGTGCACGCCAGCACTGTAGCTGCCGGTGAATATATCTGGCGCGGGGACCTGCAACTGGCGCTCAAACGCGACCAGTTACAACGCCTGGAGTCAGACGGAGAGTTCGATAAAGCGGCGGTGATTCACTCAGAGCTGGAGGCGATAGACGGGTACAGTGCCGAGCGCCGTGCTGAGCGTCTATTACAGGGACTGGGGTTTGCCGACGACGCACCGGGACGCCCCGTGAGCGACTTCTCCGGCGGCTGGCGTATTCGTCTGAACCTGGCCCGCGCGCTGATGACGCCCTCGGATATCCTGCTGTTGGACGAACCCACCAACCACCTGGACCTGGACGCGACCCTGTGGCTGCAGCAGTGGCTGCAACAATACCCCGGGACCCTGCTGATGATCTCGCACGACCGGGACTTTATCGACGCCACTTGCGAACGCATCCTGCATATTGAACAGCAGCAATTATTTACCTACAAGGGCAACTATTCCGATTTTGAAGCCCAGCGCGCAGAGCGCCTCGCCAACCAGCAGGCCAGTTATGACAAGCAACAGCGGCGCGTCGCGGAAATCGATGATTTTGTACGTCGCTTTCGTTACAAGGCTACCAAGGCCAAACAGGCGCAAAGCCGCCTGAAAGAACTGGAGCGAATGCAGACCCTGGCACCCGCGCATATGGATTCACCCTTCGATTTCAGCTTCCTGCCGCCCGCACGCAGCAGTGACCCACTGCTGCGTCTGGACGAGGCGGTGCTGGGCTATTGCGGCAGCCAGATCCTGGCGCAGGTCAATTTGCAGCTACGCCCGGGCAGCCGCTACGGTTTACTGGGCAAAAACGGCGCGGGAAAATCCACGCTGCTAAAGAGCCTGGTCGGAGATCTGCCACTACTGGCTGGCGAGCGCAGCCTGGGGGAACACTGCAGCATCGGCTATTTTGATCAGCAACAGCTGGAAGCCCTGGACATGGATGCCAGCGCCGTGCTGCATTTGCAAAGACTGAGTCCAGAAGCGCGTGAGCAGGATATCCTTAACTTCCTGGGAGGCTTCAATTTTCGCGGGGACGCCGCGAACACCCCCGTGGCGCCGTTCTCAGGTGGCGAGAAAGCGCGACTGGCTCTGGCCATGGTGGTATGGCAAAAACCCAACTTACTGGTTCTCGACGAGCCCACCAACCACCTGGACCTGGAAATGCGCCACGCCATGGAGGTTGCACTGCAAGCCTATGAGGGCGCCCTGATTCTGGTCAGTCACGATCGCCATATGCTGCGCAACAGCGCGGAAGAATTACTGCTGGTACACGATGGCCGGGTAGAGGAATACCGCGAAGACCTGGAAGGATATGAGCGCTGGATCCTTTCCAGCTACCGCCAGACCGACAAACCCACGCCACAAAGCGCAGATAATTCGCGTAAAGAAAAGCGCCAGCATGCGGCAACACAACGGGAAAAACTGCGGCCCCTGACCAGAGAACTGGAGCGCAATGAAACCGAAATGGCAAAGGTCGAAGGCAAACTTGCGGAAATACAGCAACGCCTGGGTGATAGCGAACTCTACAGCGAGGGGCGCAGGGTTGAACTGGCGCAGTTAGTCAAAAGTGAAGGCGAACTTAAAGCGGCAGCCGAACAACTTGAAGAAAAATGGCTGGAGCTACAACAAACAATGGAAGATCTGCAAAACGCGTAAATCATGCGCTGCAAGCAAAATGTGTGAGCAGGTTCTGTTGGCGCCGGCAGAGCGTCATTGGCGCTGAATAAGACGCAATTTATCACTGCGTTGCAGCCGCTTGATCGCCGCCTCGCGTTGCTGGGCGCTACTGCGATCTTGCGCGCTCTCCGACCAGACCAGCTGCACCGGGCGCCGTCCCCGGGTGTATTTGGGTCCCCCAGCGCGCTCGCCATTGTGTTGCAACAAGCGCTTCTCCACATCCAGGGCCACGCCGGTGTACAGGGTGCCGTCTGCACAGCGCAACATATAAACGCACCAGACACTGGCCACTTATCAGACCAGCGCCAACACCTCTTTGACACACTCGCCAATGCCGCCATAGGCCTCGGCAACGCTACCGGCTAGCATATAGGCCGGTGTGGTCACCATTTTGCGTTGTGTATCTACCCGCGCTTCGGACACCGGGCAATCCAGGTGCTCCCCACCCATAGCGCCAATGGCAGCAGCGGTCTCTGCGTCATTACCAATGGTGCAGCGCGTGCCTTCACCGCAAATAGCGGCGGCCATTACCGGGGCAATACAGATCAAGCCAATCGGTTTACCCGACTGATGAAAGGCGCGAGCCAATTGCAAAAATTCCGACTGCACCACCATAGCGGCTCCAGCCACTGCAAAATTGCACAGATTTTTTGCTGCGCCAAAGCCACCAGGGACCACCAGCGCGTCAAAATCTTCCACCCTGGCAGCGGCCAGATCAAGCACGTTACCGCGAGCGATTCGCGCTGCCTCCACCAGCACATTACGCGACTCACCCGGGCAGGGCTCTCCGCTGAGATGGTTAATGACATGCATTTGCTCGATATCCGGTGCAAAGCACTGGTAACTTGCACCCTGCTGCTCAAGACACAACAGCGTCAATACCGCTTCATTGATTTCCGCGCCGTCGTAAACACCGCAGCCAGCCAGAACAACTGCTACCTTGGTCATAAATTTTCCTCCAAAAAAATGTCTCAGGTGCACCCGTCAAAGGTGCCTTGCTCTATTTTATGACAACTGCCACATCAACAGCCGTCGCTCAACCGCGCATCCAGCGATGGTAGCGCGCTACCCAGGACAACAAACGCTCCGGCTTACGCGCCTTGCGCCACTCCCCGGCCAGGAATTTGTTACTTTCGCCCAGTGTGGGATAGATATGAATAGTCCCCAAAATTTTATTAAGCCCCAGGCCATGCTTCATTGCCAGGACGAACTCATTGATTAACTCACCTGCGTGATAACCCACGATTGTGGCACCCAGAATACGATCGCGCCCGGGCTCAGTGAGCACTTTAACGAAGCCGTGGGCCTCGCCATCGGCTATCGCTCGGTCCAGATCGTTAATATCGTAGCGCGTGACCTCAAACGGTACGCCTTGAGCGCGCGCATCGCTCTCATTCAACCCGACGCGCGCCACCTCGGGATCGGTAAACGTCGCCCAGGGCACTACCGAATAGTCGACTTTGAATTTACGAAACCGCCCGAACAGTGCATTCACCGTGGCATACCAGGCCTGATGGCTGGCCATGTGAGTGAACTGATAAGGGCCTGCCACATCGCCACAGGCATAAATACCGGGCACCGCCGTGCGCAGGTAATCGTCCACTGCCACTGTGCCTCTGGCGGCGACCTCTATGCCCAACGCCTCCAGACCCATGCCTTCCACATTGGGAGAGCGCCCCACCGCCAGCAACAGGCGATCGAACAGTACTTCCCGCTCCCCCGTCGGGCTGCCAAATACACACCGCTGCCCCTGATCTGCAACACTAAAGGCCAATGGCTCATACTCTGTCAGCAAAGTAATGCCCTGGCGTTCAAAAGCCAGGCGCACCTGCTCGGAGACTTCAATATCTTCCCGCGGCAGCAACCTGTCGGCATGTGTAGCCAGGGTCACCCGACATCCCAGACGGGCAAATGCCTGGGCCAACTCACAACCAATGGGGCCTGCACCCAAAACCAGCAGGTGATCGGGGGCCTCACGCAGCTCCCACACGGTATCTGAAGTCAGGTAATCAATGTCCTGCAGACCGGTGATGTCGGGCACTCGTGGCCTCGCTCCCGTGGCAATAATGATATTGCGCGTGGTCAGTATTGTGTCATTCACCTGCACTTCCCAGGGCGAAATAATGCGCGCCGCACCCTGCACACAGTCAACACCCAAACCAGTGAAGCGCTCCACCGAGTCGTGCGGCTCAATGGTTTTTATCACCCGTTGCACGCGCTCCATGACCTGGCGGAAGTTCACCCGTACCGACATACTCTCCAGGCCAAAATCTTCTGCGCGTCGCGCGTAATCCGCAATGCGCGCAGAACGAATCAGCGCCTTGCTAGGCACGCAACCGGTGTTCAGGCAGTCCCCGCCCATTCTATGACGTTCGATCAGCGTCACTTTGGCGTTTACGGTGGCGGCAATCAGTGCAGAAACCAGTCCGGCAGAGCCAGCGCCGATAACCACGACATTGGTGTCGAAGCGCTGTGGCTTCTGATACCGCGCCAGCACGCGTCGCGACTGTATATACCCAAGAAGGCCCCTGGCCAGGAAGGGAAACACCGCCAGCAATACAAAAGAGCCCAGCAGCGGTGCCGAGATGATTCCCGTCGCTGACTCCAATTGCCCCAACTGTGTACCCGCATTCACATACACCGCGGTGGCTGGCAACATGCCCAACTGCGATACCCAGTAATAGCGCCCGGTTGCGATAGGCAGCAAGCCCATCAACAAATTGATGGCAAAGAACGGAAACAGGGGAACAAGTCGCAACGAAAATAGATAAAAAGCGCCGTCGCGCTCAAATCCAGTATTAAAAGCCCTCAACTGTCTGGAGAACTTGCCCTGCACCCAGTCACGCAACAGCACCCGCGACACCAGAAACGCCAGCGTCGCACCTATACTGCTGGCAAAAGACACCAGCAGCAGCGCATACCAAAACCCGAATAAGGCACCGGCCGCCAGTGTCATTATCGCCGCACCCGGCACCGACAAGGCAGTGACAGCGACATACACAGCAAAGTAAATCACCCCTGCCAGCAGCGGGTTGTTGGTATACCAGCCGCGTAAATCGCCAATACGCTGCTGCAGTACTTCAAACTGCAGGAATTGTCCCAGGTCCAGATAGAACCAGGCGCCGAGCACGAGGACGATGATAGAAACAACTGCTATTTTTTTTGTACTCAAAGTGAAATCCGGTAATTTGTAAACCAATACGGCCGATTACCCACAGGCTACGCTCTAGTCTATGACAAGACCACCTCAGAGTGGTTCGCTACTTTTTTGCTTGCAGTCCGGCCCAGCGGCATAAAAATACTTCATCAAACAAGAAGGCGACAGAATTTATCGTACTAACCCCCTTGACCGCCCTTGAAAACTTGCACAGGCAGCACCATATCACTGGGTAATATAGGCAGAGCTAAAAACTCTAGCACTGCTGGTTGTGCACAATTCAACCAGTGGTATCATTAGCCGCCTCAAATTCAAGCGCTCCAGCAGAGCGCACATCAAGCGGAGAACACCATGAGCGACAAGATTGTACACGTCAGCGATGCCACATTTGACGCAGAAGTACTGAATTCTGACATCCCTGTGCTGGTCGACTTCTGGGCCGAGTGGTGCGGCCCGTGCAAGATGATAGCCCCCGTACTGGACGAACTCGCCGGCGAATACGACGGCAAGCTGAAAATATGTAAGGTAGATGTGGATGCCAATCCGGACATTCCTCCCAAGTTTGGCATTCGCGGTATTCCCACGCTGATCGTGTTCAAAGGCGGTAATGCCGAGGCAACCAAAGTCGGTGCCCTGTCCAAGACACAGCTGACAGAATTTATACAGGAAGTGGTATAA
>Ga0055584_100005976_pt1 | contig 11943 bp, 8 predicted proteins | sample OSDHelmetaG_FD_58716 | JGI IMG/M metagenome (GOLD analysis project Ga0055584, IMG submission 58716) | Pelagic marine sediment microbial communities from the LTER site Helgoland, North Sea, for post-phytoplankton bloom and carbon turnover... | ecosystem: Environmental > Aquatic > Marine >... | reverse complement strand
AATTTCCGAGAGTCTTCTCTCGTCATCTAGTATGTATCTTTCATCAGTACTGGTATCAGCAATATTTTCTCCAATACCATTTAAAAACACCTGTCCAACAATACCTTTTCCTGGTGCTATTTTAATGGGTGCTAGTACCGAATGATCTTTGATATTCTTCGGACCATAAGCGGCACGTTGAATAAGCATTTCTTCTTTTTCATCATATAAATAGATGATGCAGTCCAGGTAATTTAAAGCTCCAATCGCATTTTTAGTTACACCCCAAACGATGTCATCAAGTGTTTTTGCATTAACTAAAATGATTGCGAAAGAATTGATTACTTCCAGATATTTTTCTTTTAAACGAAGCTCTTCTATTTGTTTGTTGAGCACTTTTTATTTTTTTGGGATTAAATTTCACGTCAACTTAAAGATAAAGAACTTCTAGACAAGAGATGATTTAAGCTAATGTAAATTTGACAGGGGTAATCTTACAATTTAATTTTGATACCAGCGTTGAAAAAGAATCCGTCTAATGGAGCCCATACTTCGGTGTATTGTGGAGTAGCGTATGGCGCGGAAATCAAACTTTCGTATTTTGATTGTCTTGTATCCGTGAAATTTTCGGCATTCAAGAAAATAACAAAGTTGTTTAGTGTTCGTTCCACAACAATGCCAGTTGTAAATATTGCAGGGGAGTTTAATTGAGAAGATAGAACTTGTTCTGATTTGTATTCATAGTCCCATCCAATTCGCCAGTTATTTTCAACCACGAAAAGTAAATCTCCTTTAATGCTGTGCTGAGGTGTTAGTGAAAGGCGCCTGTTGTAGTTGTCGTTCTGAAGAAACGCATCTGTATAAGTGTAACCAAAAAACCAGGTAAATTTTCCTACTGTTAGTTTTAGTTGCGTTTCGAAACCACTGCTATTTACGTTACCATCAAAACTTTCATAGAACAGGTTGTCAGTAGTATCTGCTTGTAACAGGATTGGATTGGATATTAAATTGTAAAAGAACATTTGATTAAAAGTGAAAAGGACCTTATCTGAACCGAATGTCGTTCTGTATTTAAAGTCAAAATTGCTACCATATGAACGTTCGGGCTTTAACACTTCAAAATCTACAGGTTGTATATTCTTATATCCAAATGGCTCTGCTTCTTCGTTAAAAATAGTAGGCATTCTGTAGCCCATACCACCGCCTAAACGAAAAGCAAAATTTGTATTGAGTTTATAGAGTGCGCTGATTCTTGGTAGAACAAATATTTCTCCATCATTTTGAGTGAATTTGGTGCGTGCTTGTGCCCAATCTGTTCGCAAACCACTTTCCAAAACAAATTGTTCATGAATGTCCCAAAGATGATTTAAATAGCCGCCAAGCGTAAAACAAGACTGGTTTCTTAAGTTGTTGGTATCTAATTGTTGTTCTGAGAATTCATCAGAATAGGCATTAAACCCAACATTAAGATTATGTTTTGGCTTGTTCAAGAAGTAGTTTAATTCGCTAAATGTGTTCAGTTGTTGGCCTCCGAACTGGACATCATCACCCAAGGCATTCGTATTAATTTGGATTAGCCTATCGTATATACTGATACTGTTTTTTAAAGTGATGGTACTGTTTGAAGTTATCGAACGTTTCATCGATAATTGAGTAGTATATCGATTACTGTTTTGTTTGTCTAGGTAGAATTGATTACTGTCAATTTGTTGATTGTCTATTAACCTCATATCTCCCCCTGTTCTAAGTTCTGCTGAGATAGTTGCACCTAAATAGAGCTCAGTTTTATCGTCTGGAAAAAAGAATAATTTAGGATTGAAATTGATTTTCGATACTTCTGGAATATCAGCATAGCCATCGTTATCAGGATCGTACGCTGTTTGTTGATGAAAAGTAGCCAGATTTGTAAAACCAAATTTTCCAAATCTTCGCGAAGCGAATGCATTAAAGTCTTTGGCGCCAATGTGAGAAAAGTTGATGTGTAACAATGTTTCTTCATCCGTTACTTTTTTGGTCAAAAGGTTTATTAACCCACCTATGGCACCTCCACCATATAGTGTGGATGCAGAACCTTTTATGTATTCAACTTGTCTCAGGTCTAATGGAGGAATTTGCAGCACATCCAGACTCCCTGAAAACCCGCCATAAAGTGGGAATCCGTCCTTAAGCATTTGGGTATAACGACCATTTAGTCCTTGAATTCTAACCACAGCGCCATTAGAAGATGCTGCAGTAGTTTGTACCTGGATTCCTGTGCTGTGGGTTATCAGATGTGCAATTTTACTAGGCTCCATGGAGGCGGCTTCATCAATCTCTTCTGTTAGCACTTCGGTTCTAGTAGGTAGATCTGCAACTGGTTTGTGCGCTCGGGTAGCTTCAATAACCAGCTCATCGAGTTCCAATTCATTAGCGGACAGGAATATTTTTTTTGTAGATGAATCGGATAAAGGGAAGCTTAAATTAAGGACGACAGATTTATAGCCAGCATAGGATATTAATAGGCTTTGATTACCATTTGGGATGTCAGTTAGAAGTGCATTTCCTTTAAAATCTGTATATACTTTGTTACCAGTTGCTGCAAGAGATACCTCTGCATTCATAACAGATTGATTGGTTACGCTATCCAAAACGATAACGTTAACATTGTTTTGAGCAAAACCAATTAACGAAATTAATAGTATGAAAACGGTTAGTACGTATTGTTTGCTCATCTTTATCCGAATCTTTTATATCTAGATGGAACGTAAAGTTAAGGAAGACATTGAATTATGCTTGTTCCATCAAGGTTACATTTTTTGTGTTAATCAGCTCGATATTCAATTTTCATTGATTCGTGGCGTTTTTGGTTGGTTTGAAAAATAAATTGATCTTTTCTTCTTCCATGCTTTATGATTACGGCACACGTATTTTCGCCTGAAGTACCTTGATTATGGGCCATCAATGTGAGTAAATGTTCTCCTTCAGCAATACGAAGATGAATTACTTTCTTTTTTCTTTTTAAAAGGTGTCTAACCAGAATAAGGTCATTATTGAGTCGAATAGAAACAGTATCTCCATCTATCGCACTGTGGTCCCAGACTTTAATTTTAATGAACTGTTCACTCAATTTTAAATGATTTTTTGTAATTGTAGGTCGATTTAGTATGGTGGGGGAGATTGCTAGTAGTGGTTTGGGGTTTGTTATTTTGTTTTTCTTATTTAAGTGCCAGTCGTATTTTACATAGATACCTAGGTAACTCCCATGAAAAGAATATTGAGCTTGCGCATTGGTACTGAATAAAACAGCTTCAAGTAATGGAACCGATGCAATGTGCCTCTTAAAAGTAGCTGCTATCGTAAAGTGATTTCCTTTAATTTCTTGTTGGAAACCGATGTGAGGGGCAATAAAGTAACGAAGGCTTTTATTGGCGTGGGCATAGATGTCAATGTCCTGCTCATGGTGTTCTAATTCAACATAACTGGCGTTATTAATTCCACCGCCAAGACCGACACTTAAATTGCTAATCTTGTTTCTTTCAAAAGGAAATATAATTTGTAAATCCGAACGAAAGTATCCACCCAAATAGGACATGTCATAATTGAAGTTTTCGTGATAAAATTTTTGACCAAAGGACTCAATTCCTGCACCCACAGACAGATCAATTTTTTCTTTCCATAAGTATCCAATTTGTGCAAGTAAATCTAGTCCGTAGCTTTGACCTAATCTGAACTTATCCGTTCCTGTATTTTTCAATTTACCTAAAGAGGGTCCTGCTGCCAAAATACCAGAGACATGATACGGCCTTTTTTCTTGACTAAATGCAAAAGACGCGTACAATAGGAGTAAAAAAGTAATTCTTTTTTTCAATCTGGTGATTTTATTTTCCTAGTAGAATATTATAATGTTGTCATTTATTGAGCAAATTAACTACACTGCCACATTCCCCATCTTTCAAATATCAGTTAAAATAAGCACCTAGTACTACATTTAACCAATCAAATACACATCCATTTTTTCAGAAGCTAATGCCTCTAGTTATTCTTACTTTTAATTATTTTGTAACAGACTATTAGCACAATAATTAACCCAATAATCAGGGAGATTATCAGCGGAATATTCACAATGTTGAGTAAAATAATCCACTGGTTGATATATGGTATGCGTATTTGCGAACCGGTATCTTCATTAAACTCCTTTTTAAATGCCCTAACGTATTTGGTTAACGTTTCTTTTCTTGTGCTATAAAATGCATCAAGAAAACTTCCTTGAGCGTATTTATTTAAGTACTTTTTATAGGAGACTTTGAAGGTAGGGTCATTAAATATTTTTCCATGATGTGCGGGATTTAGACTTTGATCTTTGCTAACCAATGTATTACTGCGTTTAGTATCTGAATCAAAACCGACAGGTTCAAAACGGCCTGAAGTAGGATTGAAGTAAAACCGACAGTTAAGCCAACGCAAGGAATGTGGACCGCCAATTAAATCTACGAGTGCATAGTATTTAGCCATCAGATCCATATCAAAGACCTCATTAGCTTCAGAAGTTCCATATTGATAGCTCTTTAACAACATAGAAATTTGCATGTAATATCGTCTCTTCCGTTCTGTCTTATTGAAATTAAAGCATTTTATTTTTGCTTCTTTATAGGATTTTGTGTCAAATTCGCGTGTAAAGTTGTTTAAACCTTCAGGCCAGTAATATTTATCGTCAAATCTCATAATCGGTCCATGTGGTCGATTCCATTTTTTTTCAATTTCGGAATTTGAGAAGTGCTCTTCTGCTGCATATAACCCCTTGAATTTACCATTGATATATACCGATGCAAATGTGAAATTTAAGTAAGGAAGGTTTTCATATTTTAACATTTGATGAAATATCCACTCAGAAATATATCGTCTGGTTTTGGGATGTTGAAGACTGATTACTCGCTTCTGATCTCCCGCTCGATATTTTAATCTGAAAGAAAGCATGGGCGAATCATAGTGATCAATTTTATCTCCTTTTAACCTGATTGAACCAAGTATTGTGTCAGTGCCTTCAATTATTTTGGCATGCATCCACTTTTTAGTTTGCGTAAAATCGTATTTAGAAATGGCATTTTGAGCAATCGAATCCATTTTTTCCAGTTGCGCTTCACCAACTATTAAGTCATAACGTTTAAAATCTGCCGGATTAAAATGTGCTGATCCGAAATCTTCTTCTTTCAAAAAGTAAAAAGTAAAGCAAGCTATGAGTGTGAGTGGAACCAACCACTTTAGGTACTTTTTCACGGTGTTTTTTTTATCCTTCATTTAACAAGAACACAATCGGTGTATTCAAACGGATCAATTTCGTTTTTGTAAAGATAGCATAGCCTAATTAAATAGTGTTTCTTTGATTAAAGAAATGATTGGTTCAAAAACAATAAAAGTAGCCGTAATTGGAGGTGGTGCAGCTGGTTTTTTTGCTGCGATTTCTTGTAAACAACACCATCCGAATGCCGATGTAATTATTTTTGAAAAAAGTAATAAAACATTGGCCAAGGTGAAAATTTCAGGTGGAGGTAGGTGCAACGTTACTCATGCAACTTTTGATATAAATACATTATCAAAAAATTACCCACGAGGTGAAAGACAGCTAAGAAAAGCTTTTAGTCAATTTATGACCACAGACACGGTCGAATGGTTTGAATCACGAGGAGTTCAATTAATTACTCAAGAGGACAAGTGTATATTTCCAAAGGCTCAAGATTCTCAGGTAATTATAGATTGCTTGATGAATGAAGTTAAAAAGAGGGAAATTACAATACGGCTTCATTCCCACATAAATAAAATTGAACAATTTAATGGGGGATACAAACTTGCAGTTCGAGAACAAGATACTTTGTATTTTAATAAAGTTATCGTGGCGATAGGTGGGCAGCCAAAAATGAGCGGATTGCAGTGGTTAGCAGATTTAGGTCATAAAATTGAACCTCCAGTGCCCTCTTTATTTACATTTAATATGCCCGGTAATTCAATCACCAGTTTGATGGGCGTTGTTGTAAATCCGGTTTCAGTAAAAATACCAGGAACAAAATTGCAAGCAGATGGGCCTTTACTTATCACCCATTGGGGAATGAGTGGACCAGCCATTTTAAAGCTGTCTGCGTGGGGCGCACGCATTTTAGAAGATAAAAATTACAAATTCAGTATTCTGGTGAATTGGTTACATCCAAAAACAGAATCGGACATCACTAAATTAGTAGGGAGCGTTATCCAAAGTCTAGGCTCGAAAATGATTAAAAACACGAACCCGTTTGGTTTACCGAACAGATTATGGAAGTTTTTACTATTAAAATATGCTATTGCTGATGATCAACGCTGGGGTAGCTTGAGTAAAAAAAATAAAAATAAGCTTGTTCAAATGTTATTTGTAGATGAATACGTAGTTTCTGGAAAAACGACTTTTAAAGAAGAATTTGTTACTTGTGGAGGTGTCGCACTTGAGGACGTTAATTTTAAATCGATGGAAAGTAAAGTGTGTCCAGGAATGTATTTTACTGGCGAAATGCTAGACATTGATGGGATTACTGGAGGGTTCAATTTTCAGTCTGCTTGGACAACAGGATTTATCGCAGGAAAACTGGGATGAGAGCGAACTTAAATTCTTGCTTGGTATGTAAAAAGTTCATGATACCGCCCTTTTAAAATAATAAGGTCCTCGTGATTTCCTTTTTCTAAGATTTTCCCATCTTCAATCACCAAAATCTGATCGGCTTTGCGTATGGTACTCAGTCGGTGCGCGATTACAAATGTTGTTCGCCCTTCCATCAAGGTCGATAAACTTTCTTGAATTAAAGCCTCACTTTCGGTATCTAGGTTGGACGTAGCTTCATCTAGGATTAGTATTTTTGGATTAGCCAAAACGGCTCTGGCAATTGCTATTCGTTGTCTTTGTCCACCAGAAAGTTTAACACCTCTTTCCCCAATTATGGTCTCTAATCCCAAATCAAAACGATCTGTAAATTCATTAACGTAAGCAATGTTAACCGCCTCCTGAATTGCCTCTTCTGTTGCATCCGGTCTTGGAAAAATAATGTTTTCCCTTATGGTGCCTTCAAACAAGAAATCATCTTGTAATACAACACCTAAAGACTTTCTGAAACTGGCTAAGGTTACTTCAGCCAAGTTGTGACCATCAATCGTGATTTTTCCTGAATCTGGAGTGAGAAAAGACGATACCAAGCTTGCAATCGTACTTTTTCCTGAGCCCGATGATCCAACCAAAGCCGTAACAGAGCCTTGGGGCGCATCAATTTGAATATTGTGCAATACTTCTTTATTGTCTTCATATGCGAAGGATACATTTTCAAATTTAATGTCACCATTAATGTTCTTCAATTCGTTTATTCGATTGGCCGCGTCATGCTCCGATTCCATGTTCATTATTTCTTCGGTCCGATCCAATCCAGCAAATCCTTCTGTAAGCTGACTACCTATATTACTCATTTGAACAATCGGAGCAATCATAAAACCTAAGTACAAGGTGAAAGCCAAGAAATCGCCAAAGGTTAAATCTCCTTCAATAATCATAAAACCACCTATTCCCATGATTCCAACGGAAGCCAATCCTAACAAAAAAGTAGCGGAGCTCGTAACAATCGCCGTAGAGGTTAGACTGGTTTTTACATTGTTATACAGTTTATTTACTCCCGACTCAAATGCTTTAATCTCTTGCTTTTCAGCATTGAACCCTTTGACAACCCGCACTCCATTTAACGTTTCTGTTAATCTTCCGGTAACTTCCGCATTAATTTTTCCTCTTTCTCTAAAAATGGGTCGAATATATCCAAATGCCTTCATGGCAATGAAACCAAAAACGGCAACAGGAATGAGCACATATGCGGTCATCATCGGGCTAATTTTAATTAACAAGAAAAGGGAAATTACAGCCGTAATGGTTCCGCCAACTAATTGAACCAAGCCCGTACCTACCAAATTCCGTACTCCTTCGACATCGCTCATGATTCGGGATACCAATTCACCTGATTTACTGTTGTCAAAGAAATTAATGGGCAAACTCAATACTTTTTGCTGGACTTTAACTCTGAGCTGGGCAATCAGCCGTTGTGCTTCAACGCTTAACAATCGAGTGAGTAAAAACGAAGTTACCGCTTGAACAAGAATAGCTCCTGCTACCCAAAAAATAATGTTATAAAGGGCATCATAATCTTTGTTGACAATCACTTCGTCTATTAAATATTTTGAAGCTCCAGGCAGCACTAAGCTGGCAACTCGGCTGATCACAATTAAAATTAACCCTACAAAAAGCAATTTTTTCCGAGGCCAGATAATGGTTTTGAAAACACTGGCTATAGATACTTTTCCTTTACTCATTCTTCTATTTATGACACAAAAGTACTTTTAAAAATGCGCTAAAAAAGAAGCACGAGACAAGACCTTTAATAAATTGTAGTAATGCAATATTTAATGCATTTCCTGGCCTTATAAAATAGCAACGAATTGGTTTAAAGTTCGATTATTCAGTAGTTATGTGTTAAATGTCCAAGCGATAATATGACTCTTTTTATTTCCATGCTCCATAGGAATCACTTTAATTTCGGTGGGATTGGTTTTTTTTATGGCCCGTTTGATGTTTTTTAAGTTTTTTTTCTTTGAAATCAAAGAGGTGAACCACTGAACCTGTGTTTTAAATAAGGTACTCTCTTGGGCCATTTTTTTTAAAAATGCTTCTTCACCTCCCTTATACCATAATTCACTTGGAGTACCACCAAAATTTCTTTTTTCACTTGTTGGTAAATCAAGGTTAGTAATTTTCCGTTGGTTTTTACGCTGTGCCTCTTTTAAATCTTTGGAAAAGGGAGGATTGCAAACAACAACATCAAAAAAGTCATCTGGCTCAATAACGTGGTTTAATATATTGCTCTTAAATTTTTGGCGTCGCAATGTTGTTTTCTGTAGAATAGCATTTTGATTAATAATTTCTTGAGCGTTTTGCAAGGCTTCTTCATTTACCTCACTCCCGGTACAATGCCAATTAAAATGGCAAGTTGCCAATATGGGGTAGATTAAGTTAGCTCCTGTACCAATATCTAATAAGCGGATGTCGGTTTTATTAATTAGATCAGAAACGTGCAATAAATAGTCAAGCCTTCCCGGTACAGGAGGACATAAATTGTTTTCTGGAATCTGCCAAAGGATACCATAATGCGTTTGGAGCAAAGCTTGATTCAGTGTTTTAACGGCTTGTTTATCATGAAATTTGATCGTTGTATTACCGTGTTCATTTACAAATACAAATTCTTTTAATTCGGCCTTATTGGCAATAAGGATCTCAAAATCGTAATCTTTTATAAATGGATTTTTAGGATGCATGTATGGTTAATTATCTGGTTTGTCTATTCGTATTTATTGACAATGTGCTTGCTTGGATTGATGTTTCCATTGAAGCCAGTACTCCTGCAGTCCTTCTGGTGTATTCAATTCAATCCATTCAAGCTTACTTTTTGATTTAAAGATATTCAATACGTGTTCTTTTTTTAGTCGGTGTCCCCAGCCTCCTCTGTGATCAAAAGCAGTGTAGGCTGCGCAAGAATCATCCGTTCTAATAAATGGAATATTTAGGGTGTAAGTGACGTCATCCAAATGATTCATTTCGTCTGTGGTCATGATGATTTCAGACAAGTTGACCTTGCTGTATGTACCAAGATCGTAGAGTTCTTTTAATTGATTACCTACTTCGCGAGCCATGTGGTTCGAGAATTGATGGGCAACATCAGATTGATTTGTAAACTCTGGACCAGAATACGTTCCTTTGCAACCTTTTTCAGAACAAGTTATTTGGTGATGTTCCGCAGCTAGATAAGCTGAGGCATTTCCTGAACTACTGCACATAGAGTAGGTAAGACTGGTTATCAATATGAACAATGTGTACCTCCTCGTCATAAGTGCTCTTTTAATTAACGCATTCAGTGCGAACTGTTGAGACTATTGTTTTTGATAACGCATTAAAATTGTTGTGGATAAAGTTAATAGAAATCAGTGCGCTTATGGATTTTTTGAGATTAACATTTTGAATTTGGGAATGGAATTACCTCAATGGGGAGATATTCCTGAATAGCTTTTTAAAAATGTCTAAAACTGTTTAGCTTTGAATGAAATGAGTAACACAGTCTTGCCCCCACTAAGTAAGTTATTATTCCCTGCTTATTTGACTTTTAGAAAGGGAATTAAAATTTCTGATGTCGATATAAAAATTGATCAAGAATTTTCAAATGTTTCTATTGATTTAGCTAATCTAGCGGCGTACAAGAAATATTTTAATTTTGAATCTGAACTTCCAGCAACATACATTTATGTTGTTGCGCAAAGAGCTTTATTGCATTTGATGCTGAATAAAGAGTTTACCATTGCAGTGCCTGGTATTGTTCATATTTCTAATGAAGTTCAATTAACCCCTCAATTCAACATCAACCAAAAATTTGAAATAAAAGCAAGCATTCATGTTCCCGTAAAAGAAGGTTCACTTTTTCCAACGGCCGAAATTATTTTTTACCAAAAGGGTAAGGAAGTAGCTCGTAATATCAGCAATTATATTGCGAAAAGAAAAAGTGCTAAAAAGTCAAGTAAACGAGAACAGGAGGTCAGCACTTTTGACCTTGCGAGGTTCAGTGAAGAATGGGTAATTGAAAAATCGGCAGGAAAATCATATGCTCAATTATCAAACGATAAAAACCCAATACATACGTCCAAATTATTTGCTAAACTGGTAGGTTTTAAACGCCCAATTGCACATGGTTGGTATTCTGTTAGTCGCGTTGTTTCAGTAGCAGAAAAAGAGAATAATTGCACGTTTAAATCGGTACAAGTAGCTTTTAATAAACCGATATATTTACCCTCAAAAGTTCAGTTTGAATTGAACGGTGGTAACCAATTTCGAGTGATTAACGCAGAAAAGTCGTATACTTATTTAGCGGGTTATTTAAGTTAAGAATTTAATACTTTCAACTCTTCAATCTGTTTTACTAAGCCCTTTAAATTTTGCGCAATTTTTAAATTTTCTTTGTAATCGGCCATTTTTAAAATTGGCGTTCCACCATACATACCTTTTTCTTTGATGTCAAATAATACACCAGCACGATGAACAAGATAAACATCATCACATATAGTGATGTGATCTCTGATAATTGCTCCACCACTTGCAACAACTCTATCGCCAATTGTAGTTGACCCTGCACATAACCATCCTGAAAGGATGATACAGTTTTTGCCAATAGAAACATTGTGAGCGGTGTGACAAATGTTGTCAAAAATAGTTCCGTCGCCAATGGTCGTCGGACCATAAGTTCCGCGATCAACGGTATTTGTGGCTCCAATGGTAACTTTATTACCAATTACAACATTGCCTGTTTGCGGAATACGGTGATGATTAAAAAATTGATCCTGGGAATAGCCAAAACCTTCAGATCCAATCACGGTATTACTTAGGATTAAACAATCGTTACCAATAACACAATCCCAACCAATTGTAGTTGAAGGATGGATCCGAACGTTATTGCCAATAACGGCATTGTGCTCGATTACCACATTCGCCATAATACTGCAACCTTCTCCAATAGATACGCCTTTTTCAATAATTACATTAGGCCCGATAGTAGTACTTTCTGGAATAGTAACGGTTGCATGGATTACTGCAGATGGGTGGATGGTTTCCCAACCAGATTGGGTGTAATCATGGTCATGGTATTTGAGCTTAATAATGGCGTGTGATAAGGCTATATTGGCACTTATAAATACGGCAATTTCTGGATTGACTTGCGTTGCAAGTTCTGCTATTTTCTTATCAATTACCATTGCAGAGCAATTTCCTTCAATGGCCATTTTAAATGCTTTTTCGTCAGGTACAAAAACAAGGTCTCCTTCCTTTCCGTTACTAAAAGCAGCGATGCTCTCAATACTCACGTCTTGATTGCCTTTCAGTTCTAGAATCACTCCTTCTTT
>Ga0055584_100005975_pt1 | contig 11943 bp, 13 predicted proteins | sample OSDHelmetaG_FD_58716 | JGI IMG/M metagenome (GOLD analysis project Ga0055584, IMG submission 58716) | Pelagic marine sediment microbial communities from the LTER site Helgoland, North Sea, for post-phytoplankton bloom and carbon turnover... | ecosystem: Environmental > Aquatic > Marine >... | reverse complement strand
TTATGCCATCTTTCTAACCTCGTGTGTACAATTAATCGGTATAGGCGCGGCGAATTTTGTTTAAAAGACGCACTGAGAATGGTCGGTCATTGACGTTGTAAAGCACGTAGTCACCAGATTGCCTCGGAAAAACCAACTTCTCTCAGGGAGAAATGAATTTTCTGAACAAAGAATGAATATATTAGTGATCTGACTGTCTATATAATTAGCCGCGCGTTTCTCGCTAATTGGATGAACTTATGCAAACTATACTGAATTACCGTTATTTCCTTTGTAAATTACTTTTTGTTTTCACTTTATCATTGCCGGGTGTGTCGCAGGCAACCGTTCAGGCAGCTGATCACAGACAAAAGGTGTCAGATCAGGCATGGGAACCTATAAGACAAGCAATTTTTCAATCCCGCGAGATTATTGAAGGGGCGGAACAAAATATAATCGAATTAAAAGCACCCTATCGTGCTGAAGACGCGACTATTGTCCCTGTTTCTATACACACGAAAATCCCTCAGTCTAAAGACGTTTTTATAAAAACAATTCATGTCTATATTGATAAAAATCCGCTGCCGCTTGTAGGCGTTTTTGACCTATCCCCTGAGAGCGGAAGAGCTGATTTAGCAATGCGCGTCAGAATCGATACTTTTACTTATGTACGAGCCATCGCCGAAATGAATACGGGTGAGCTCTATATGTCAAAAAGTTTTGTCCGGGCAACCGGTGCCTGCTCTGCGCCACCGCCTAAGAGCATAAGCGACTCTATTGATAACATGGGTCGGATGAAAATCAAGAACGTTGGCGAGCTGGAACTTTCTAAACCAAATCTTGTGCAACTTAAAATCAAGCATCCCAACATCACTGGTTTACAACCTATGAGGATAGGTTCTCGTGTCATGCCACCACCACATTTTGTGAGTGCGATAAAAGTGGATTACGCAGGAAAGACGATTATGCGAGCCAAACTAACATTCTCCGTGAGTATGGATCCCAGCTTTAGATTCTACTTTACGCCCCAAAGCGAAGGGGTCATGACGGTTGAAGCCACTGATACTAAAAATAACAGTTGGAATTTAAGCTACGATGTAAAAACATCCGCCTGACCTTATTTGATTCAAATAAAAAGGGGATGGCTCCAGCCATCCCCTTTTTTATTTAAAAACGACTAGTTTGATTTAGCGGGTCGAGTCACTTTTTTTGCAATAGGACATGCTGCATTGGCCTTCTTCCCTGCGTTTTTGTATTTTTCTCTAATTTCTTTAGTGTCGCGTCCAAGATCCCTGAAAACCCCACCTTTTTCACCTGGCATTGCTTTATTTCTTATGTAAACAGCTACCTGCTCATACTCGTTAAAGCTAATTTCCGAACTCATCGCATCAAACCTACACGTGCATGCATACAAGTTTTCTTCATTCTGACCACCATTGTCTACCATACAATTTACAACAAACCGTACTGCTTCAATTGTAGGGAAATCATTTGCTGATGCCACCGGCGATACAAAAATTAATGCTACTAAGCCCAACCGTAAAAAACGCATTCTATTTACTCCACTTATTAATTAGGTCTGTTTATGTGTTATCAATTAAAAAACATGATTTAGATATATATAATGACTGTTAGACGTTCAAATGGCTACTAGTTCATCCAATCATTGATTTGATCTCTTTAATGATTTTAAGCGCGCTACCCTCATGCATTTTGAGCAATGCTCTGGCATTACAACCCATCTTTTCTCGAAGAACTTTATTCGAGATTAATTCATTTACCTGATTAACCAGCTCTGTTTGAGTACTAACCATTACAAGTGCCTCACCAGACACAAGTAATTCACTTATCTCATGAAAATTACTTAGATCTGTTCCCGAGATAATAGCTAAGCCCCATTGCGCAGGCTCAAGTAGATTATGACCTCCTGCTGAAACCATACTACCGCCGACAAATGCTACATCTGCGCAACCATAATAAGTTTTTAACTCCCCCAGACTATCAAGTAAATAAACCCTAGTAAGTGAATTCATCTCATCACTTTTACTATTTCGAACCACACTCAAGCCCGCTTCAAGAGATAACTTCTCTACTTTATCGAAACGTTGTGGGTGACGAGGCACAAGAATCAATAAGCAATTTTCATGCTGCTTGAGTATTTCCTTGTGTACTTCCAATATTATTTTTTCTTCACCGTCATGAGTGCTCGCCGCAATCCATACTAAGCGGCCTGAAAATAATTCCGTTCTAATCAATTTCGCCTGCTCGCGCATCTCATCAGTCAAATCTGAATCATACTTCAGATTAGCGATAACGCTCATTTTCGCAGGCTCACATCCCATTGAGATAAACCTCTCTGCATCGAGCTCTGTTTGCGCAATAACTTTCGCCACACAGGCTAGCGTATTTTTCACCAGGCCTGAAAAATATTGATACCCCTTGAATGACTTTAGCGACAGTCTTGCATTCACCAGGGCAATTGGAATACTTTTTGCCTTACACTGATGATATAGGTTTGGCCATATCTCGGTTTCCATTATGATGCAAATTGACGGTTTAATTTTCTCAAGAAAATGATTTACCGAAAATGGAAGGTCGTAAGGTAAATACAGATGCTGGACACTATCGCCAAATCGACGTCGAACCGTTTCTGCACCGGTTGGTGTCACTGTTGTGACTAAAAATTTGTACTCAGTCAGGGAATTGCGCAAGCCATTTATTAATGGCACTGCAGCTTCGACCTCACCAACCGAAACTGCGTGTAACCATATCAGGCTTTTATCAGATTCAATGACAGAACTAAAACCCAGACGTTCTTTCCATTGAGTTCGGTATGCGGGCACACGAAAACCAAGAATCAATAACCTTAATAAAACCAGAGGCAGGAGAATAAATAAAATTAACGAATATATATGTCTCAATATATATAAACCTTAAATCGCGCTTAGACGGCAGTCCTGTTTAGCCAGTCAAGATATTCCTTAACTCCGGCTTCAAGTGATTGAAACTCATTCTTACAACCAATACTGTTCAATTGAGATAAATCAGCTTTTGTATAGCTTTGGTAACTGCCTTTTAACTTTTCAGGAAAAGGAATGTACTCAATGTCACCATGACTATGCCATTCTATTACCGCTTTAGCCACATCATTAAATGTACGTGGCACACCTGTACCAGCATTATAAACCCCGGACACTTGTGGTTTATTCATAAACCATAAATTTAATTTAATAATGTCATCAACGTGAATAAAATCCCTTAATTGCTCTCCAGGCAGGAATTCATCATCTCCCTCAAACAGCTTTACTTTAGCGCTCGTATTTAACTGCTTGTTAAATTGATATACGACACTGGACATAGCGCCTTTATGTGCTTCTCCTCGACCAAAGACATTAAAATACCGCAAGCCAATTATTTGTGATTCCGATTTTCCAATTAAAACTCGCACATAATTATCAAACAATAGTTTTGAATACGCGTATACGTTAATAGGTTTCTCATTGCTTCTATTTTCACCGAACTCAGTATTCGCTCCGTACACAGATGCGCTGGATGCATAAATAAAAGGCACTTTTAGTTGCGTACAAAAATGCAAAAGCTCTTTCGAGTAGCTGAAGTTATTATCCAACATAAAGCGTCCATCCCACTCTGTAGTGTCGGAACACGCGCCAAGATGAAACACAATCTCAGGGTTTTCAAAATGCTTGTTATTAATATTAATGATTTTCCTGAATTCATCTTTGTCTAAATAGTCTGCGATATGGCAATCAGCTATGTTTTCAAACTTACATCCATCACTTAAATCATCAACAACCACGATGTCTTCACGACCGGCATTATTAAATGCTCTGACAAGATTGCTACCAATGAACCCTGCCCCACCTGTAATAATAATCAACTGCCTTTCCCCACACTTTCTTCTTTCACCTTATCAATAATATCACTGGTCGAGCATTGCGTTTCAAACTCAATAGTTTCAACTGCTCCTCCATAACCAAGAACAAAATCCGCGCCCACAATATCTTCAATGGCGTAATCCGCGCCTTTCACTAAAACATCGGGCTTAAGTAAACGAATCAGCTCTTCAGGTGTGTCTTCAGAAAATGAACTTACCCAGTCAGTTGAGGAAAGAGCATCGAGCACAGACATGCGGTTTTCGAGCGTATTTATCGGCCGGTTTTCTCCTTTCAGTCTGCGCACCGAATTATCGTCATTTACTATTACTAACAATCTATCTCCGAGTTTCTTTGCCGCAGCCAGATATTGGACATGCCCTGCATGAAGAATATCGAAGCAACCATTGGTCATTACTACTTTTTCATTTTTCCCTTTGGCAGAATCAATTGTGCGCACAATCTTATCGCATGCGATAACACCAGATAACTTCTGATGTTTATTTTCGATTGCAGAATTGAGTTCATTTATACTGACACTGGCTGTGCCTAGCTTTTCAACTACCAATCCTGCTGCAAGATTAGCGTAACTCACCGATTCATCGATAGAATAATTTGAAGCTAACGCTGCGGCCACAACGGCAATAACAGTATCACCCGCTCCGGTTACATCAAAGACTTCATGAGCTTGTGCAGGTAAATGTGAATTTGTCCCCTTTTCAGAGTCAAATAAACTCATTCCCTTCTCTCCGCGTGTCACAAGCAAAGCCGCAAGTTTGAGAGAACTGCATAATTCAGTCGCTTTTTCAATAAACTCAACTTCGCTTTCGCAAGAATCCACAACGGCTTCGAGTTCTTTCATATTTGGAGTTAATAAACTTGCTCCGGAATATCGACTGAAATCCTTACCTTTGGGGTCCACAAGCGCACGAATATTTTGTTCTTTGGCCTGCCGAATATATTCTTCAGTGGTATTTAAACTTCCTTTAGCATAATCAGACAAAACCACAATGTCAGAATTCTTCAGATGGCGTTCGTACAAACTCAGGAGTGGTTTGCTATCCGTAGTTTTCATTTCGTCTTCATAGTCAAGACGAAGTAATTGTTGATGCTGGCTAAGCACCCTCAACTTTGTAATGGTTGAAAACTCCTCTTGCCGAATAAACTCGCAGTCAACGCCGGCCGCAACTAATTGCTCGGTCAATATATCAGCAGACTCATCGTCTCCTGTAATACCAATGAGTTGCACTGGAATGCCCAGAGCACTAATATTCAGAGCAACATTGGCTGCACCGCCAGGACGTTCTTCGGTGTTATTTACTTTGACGACAGGAACAGGCGCTTCTGGAGAAATTCGATTAGTATCTCCGTGTACATATCGATCAAGTATAATATCGCCGACGACGAGTACACGGGCCGTCGATAGAGGTGAGAAATAGTCAATCATGATTAGCTGGCATTTGGGTATGTGACTTTATACACGCCTTAAAATTAAATTGAATCTTAACATAGAGAAAATGTCATAGTGTGTAATATGTTTCGACTGATATATCAAATTCCGCTTGTGATGATGCTCTTCACTATAAATAACCTTAGTGCGGAAGATTACATGCCTCCGCCTTTTCAGGCTGATTACACCATTCGCATGAAAGGTGCCGCGATTGCAAAAATGACACGTAAGTTTTCTCACGAAGATAGTGGCAAGTATCAATACCATTCAGAAACCAGGACGACCGGACTGGTATCATTATTCCGAAAAGATCACATTATTGAAAACAGTAAATGGCAACTGCAATCTGACAATTTAATTCCTATAGAATATTTTTATGACCATAGCGGTGGCAAAAAAGACCGTAAAGTAAATATTTACTTCGACTGGGAAAAAAACCGCATTACCAACTCCATTGATGGCTCTTCATGGAAAATGCCTACCTCTCCAAATGTAATGGATAAGCTGCTTTATCAGCTTGCGATTATGTACGATTTGAAAGCAGGTAAAGATTCGCTGCAATATACAGTAGCCGATGGGGGCAAAACTAAATTATACAATTTTGAGTTCCTCGGTGAAGAAACCATCCAGACACCACTGGGAGATTTATTAACTGTGAAACTGGAACGACATAAGCCTAATAGCAGAAGGAAAAGTACGCTTTGGTGTGCGAAAGATCTTAATTACTTACCCATAAAAGTAGAAAACATAGAAAAAGACGGCAAAATTACCGTCGCGTTAATAAAATCTCTTAAGGGAATTAACTATTGAGCATTTAGCGCCTGTAATAATTTATCTGGCGGCATGTAGCCTGAAATAGAAACACCACTTTCGGTGAAAATTGCAGGTGTTCCTCTTACTCCCATATCCTGACCGAGCGCGAATTGTCTGGCCACAGGACTATTACATTTTGCCTTACTAACACGCATTCCCTGTTTCGCTTCATTCATCGCCTTTTTCTGGTTTTTCGAACACCAGACGGAGTCCATTTGTTTAGAGATAGCTGTATCTGTTCCCGCCCGAGGAAAAGCAAGGTAACGTACGGCAATACCTTTCCGGTTTAAATCAGGCATATCTTTGTGCAGACGACGACAATAGCCACAATCAATATCGGTAAAAACATAAACAGTATGCTTACGCTCAGCCGCGACTGGTGAAAACTCGATATATTCACTTTCTGATATATTCGCAAGCAATTTCATTCTTCCTTGCGCGCGCAGCTCCTCACTTAAATTGCGCTTTTGTTTCATATCTATCAAATCACCCTGCAAAATATAACGTCCATCACTGCTGGCATATACCAGCTCTGGTCCTAATAACACCTCATAGAGACCATTAATAGGCGATTTCTTGATGCCGGTAACATCAATATCGGGAAAAGTATTAGTAATAGTTATCCTTATGGCGTCTTCGGCAGTTTTATCAGCAAACGACACAGAAACTTGAAAACACAGAAAAATTGTTAAAAAAAGTCTAAATCTCATTAAATTCACCATTACGTTATAATTAGCCAACTGCAAGCCACGAATATTCAGATATGATCGCCACATGAATATAAAATATATGGTATCAGACATAATTATTGCTTGTCTGTTCAATTATTAAGATATGAATACAGCAATAAATAGTCCTTCAACTGAAAAGCTCAGCCTCGACTTCGTCCTTCAGGGTTTACAAAAAGATGGGTTCATAAGTGCTCAACAAACAGCACAGTTGGAATCGCTATTATCTAATAATGATGAGAGTGAAGAACACCCTCTTATCACCATCGCCGATCAGGGCTGGCAAAGTGCGACCAAACCTTCATTCCCGCTTGGCCTAGAGAGATTAACGCGTTGGTTAGCTGAAAAATCCGCACAGGAATATTTTAGAATTGATCCACTAAAAGTTGATGTCGCAAAAATTACCGCTGTCGTCTCTCAAGCCTATGCCAGTAAATTAAAGATTTTACCCGTCGCTGTATCTGACACCTATTTAACCGTCGCTACCAGTGAACCCTACCTTAACAACTGGGAAAGCGAGTTATCGCGAATTGCGAATCTACAAATTAAGCGCGTCGTCATTAATCCGAAAGATCTGGAACGTTATCTGATTGAATTCTACGGCCTAAGTCGCTCAATACTTGGAGCAGAATCTGAAAGCCGTGAAAAATCCCTCAATGAACTACAGAATTTCGAGCAACTGGTTGAAGTTGGCAAAATGGGTGAGCCGGATGCTAATGATCAACATGTAGTTAGTTTGGTTGATTGGCTACTTCAATTTGCATTTGAGCAGCGTGCCAGTGATATTCATCTTGAACCGCGTAGAGAAAAAGGCAAAGTCAGGTTTAGAATTGATGGTGTATTGCATCTCGTGCACGAATTTCCGATTCGATTAATGGGGGCAATCACCAGCCGTCTTAAGTCACTAGGTCGGATGGATGTCACGGATAAACGTCGACCACAGGATGGCCGCGTAAAAACAAAAACACCATCAGGTAGCGAAGTGGAAATGCGCTTATCTACAATGCCAACGACCTTTGGCGAAAAACTAGTTCTACGAATATTCGATCCGGATATGTTGATGAAAAATTTTGTCGATCTGGGCTTTAGTCGACATGATCAGCAATGCTGGGAAAAAATGGTTGATAATCCACATGGCATAATCCTCGTGACCGGACCGACTGGCTCGGGAAAAACCACCACACTTTATTCCGCTCTGAAGCAACTCGCCCGACCGGAAATAAATGTTTGTACCATCGAAGATCCAATTGAATTAGTTGATCCGCAGTTTAATCAAATGCAAGTACAACCTGTTATCGATGTCACTTTTGCTGCTGGCATTCGAACTTTGCTGCGCCAGGACCCTGATATCATAATGGTAGGTGAAATACGTGATCAGGAAACCGCCGAAGTAGCCATTCAGGCATCATTAACTGGGCATCTCGTACTTTCAAGTCTGCATACTAATAATGCGCCTGCAACAATTTCTCGTTTAATCGAGATTGGCGCACAGCCCTATCTGGTTGGCGCAACACTTCGTGGCGTCCTTGCACAAAGATTGATTCGAACTCTATGCCCGCTATGTAAGACACCTACTGACATTGATAGTAAGGCCTGGAATACACTGGTCGCGCCTGCGAAAATTAAACTACCCACCACGGCATTTCAGCCTGTGGGCTGCGATGAATGTCGACATACCGGGTATATGGGCCGTATTGGTATTTATGAAGCGCTAATGATCGACGGCAACTTAAGAAAATTAATTAATACAACAACAGATCTCGAAAAATATCATCACGCGGCTCAAAAACAGGGTATGCGTAGTCTACGCATCAGCGGTGCGCAAAAAATTGCAGAAGGTTTAACTACGCTTGAAGAAATCTACTCTGTTATTCCTCCCGATAAAGACGATTAGGCTGTGCTTCAACAACTGAGTCTATTTGGTTTGATTTTATAGTCCGGTATTTCCTGGTCATCCATAGCGAGACGACTAAGGCTTCGCTAGGTTCAATCTTCCCAGTCGCCCCAGTACGGACTCTGCTCCTCGACACTCGTGCATCCTACTCGTCATCTGCGGGCTCGCTGCAACCATGGCCTCGCTCTTCGGGCGGCTTACAGCCTTCCTAATTTAATCCTGTTAAATTTGTTGCAGGGGGAAAAGGTACTTTTAGTACCAGGTAACTTCGTGAGGGTTTTCTTAGCCACCCCTGGCGAGACAGCTATGGCTTCGTTAAACCCCGTCCTCGCCTTCCGCTGGCTCGGCGTTCGCCGGGAAATTCATCCTCTGGATGAATTTCTATCTCCGGCTCACCCCCTAGGATGGTGTTCTGCGTGGAGTTCTTTTAGTCTTTCGCGGGCGACATGGGTGTAGATTTGTGTAGTAGATATATCACTGTGCCCTAATAACATTTGCACCACTCTTAGATCCGCTCCATGGTTCAATAAATGTGTCGCAAAGGCATGTCGAAGTACGTGTGGAGATAAATTCTTTTGAATTCCCGCCACCAGAGCATAGCGCTTGATTGCATGCCAGAATGTTTGTCGGGTCATTAATTTCCCTCGGTTACTCGGAAACATGACATCGTTAGCTTCCAGCTTAAAGAGGCTCAAACGAGCCTCACGCTGATACTTCTCAAGCCATTGCACTGCTTCTTCGCCCAAAGGAACCAGTCGTTCTTTATTGCCTTTGCCCATGACTCGAACCACACCCTGGCGTAGATTTACCTGACTAAGTCTTAGGCCAATCAATTCTGATACCCGAAGTCCTGTTGCATAAAGTACTTCCAGCATCGCTCTATCACGCAAGCCAAGAGCGCTTGCTGTGTCAGGGGCGTTAATTAGAGCCTCTACTTCTTCTTCTGTGATCGATTTCGGTAAAGGTCGCCCCAGTCTTGGGGAGTCAATCTTAGCGGCAGGGTCATGATTCATCTGCCCTTCCCTAACCAGATATTCATAGAGTCGTCGCAGACTGGATAACCGGCGTGCAGAGGTCCGTGCTGAGCGAGTACCTTGCTCTGATAAGTAATTCAGTATGTCTATTGATTGTGCATCCGTAATCGGAACAGACTTTTGCGATAGCCAGACTGCAAAAGCGTAGAGATCACTTCGGTAGGCCTGCAAAGTGTTCTCACTGAGACCTCGCTCCATCCATAAATTGTCAAGGAAACTATCAATGATAGTTTTCGATTGTTGCTCTGATTCGATGTTTTTTGAAGTGCTCATATGATTTACGTATAGACGCTATAATCATAGGCTAAATAGTGCAGCGGCGAAATAGCTTACCGCAGACAAAAAAATCTCCCGCATTGCGAGAGATTTGGTGATACCACAAATAAGAACTTATGCTTTGTTGGCAGTAAGCGCCCTATTTTGTTGACGTCTTTAACTTCTCTTTAATACGAGCCGCTTTTCCACGTAATTCGCGCATATAATAAAGTTTGGCTTGTCTCACATCACCGCGTCTTTTAACCTCGATGTCTGCTATCACTTTACTATGAGTCTGAAATACGCGTTCGACTCCTTCACCGTAGGAAATTTTTCGAACAGTAAACGCAGAATTCAAACCACGATTTCTTTTGGCAATTACAACACCTTCAAAGGCCTGTAATCTTTCGCGCTCTCCGTCCTTTACTTTCACTTGTACAATGACTGTATCGCCAGGGCTAAAGTCAGGAATATCCTGCTTCATTTGTTCTGCATCTAGTTGTTCAATTATATTGCCCATGTTCGGCTCCAAATATCTCTAAGTTATTTCGTTTCTTGTTTATCCTGCTGTTGAATAAATTCATCCAGCAGGCGTGTTTGTTCATCATCTAATTGTACTTCATTCAGCAATTCAGGGCGTCTCTGCCATGTACGTCCCAAAGCCTGCTGTAACCTCCAAAGCCGTATATCTTCATGATTACCGCTTAATAATACTTCTGGTATCGCCAGTCCGTCTATCTGCTCCGGTCGGGTGTAATGAGGGTAATCCAATATCCCATCACTAAAAGAATCCTGTTGCGCTGAATCCTCATGTCCTAACACACCGGGAATCGTTCTCGCCATCGCATCGATGATAACCATCGCGGCTAATTCGCCACCGCTTAGAACATAGTCCCCGATTGACCATTCCGCATCAATCGCGCTCTGCATCAATCTCTCATCAATACCTTCGTAGCGCCCTGCTATGAGTATCAGTTCCTCATCCATCTGACCAAGAACGAAATCATCTTGCTTCAATTGCTTGCCCTGTGGCGACAAATAAACAACTTTTGCCTGTGGCAATGCCAGCCGTGCATCTTCTATGGCATCCCGTAATGGTTCAAAACGCATCACCATGCCAGGCCCTCCCCCGTAGGGTCGGTCATCAACCGTGCGGTGCACATCCTTTGTATAATCGCGCGGATTGTAAATCGATAATTCTAAATTATTATTGTCTACTGCTCTGCCGCTTATGCCATGCTCCGTTATAGCGCTGAACATCTCCGGAAACAGGCTTATGACCGCAACACGTAACATCAAATATACTCGCCATCCCAGTCAACACGCATCTGTCCACGTTCCTTGTCGACCTGCTTTATCACACTATCTTTAAGTAAAGGGATCAAATACTTTGCCTCTCCTTTTACTATTAACACATCATTGGCACCGGTTTCCTGAACTTCCACTACCGTTCCCAAAATCTCTTCGGCTAGATTGATAACTTCCAGACCAACCAAATCACACCAGTAATACTCATCATCTGCCAGTTCCGGCAATTGGTCTCGTGATACAGAAATTTCCAGACCAACATATGACTGAGCACTATCTCTGTCATCTACTCCATCTAAGTGGGCAACTAAGCCTTTACTATGTGGCTTCCATTCACTCACTTTAAGAGTCGAGCACGAACCTTTCGCTTGTTTTATCGACCAGGGAGTATATGAAAAAATATTTTCTCGAGGTCGGCTATAGGAATAAATTTTTAGCCAACCATTAACACCATAGAGTCCGCTAATCCGGCCCAATATGATATGTTCTTGTTCATCGTTATCGGCCTTCACTTTACCTCTACACTGTACTTATGCTTCTCACAATCTCGTAAGAGAAAGTTTGCACTCAGACTCAAGCAGCGACTTTT
>Ga0055584_100005974_pt1 | contig 11943 bp, 10 predicted proteins | sample OSDHelmetaG_FD_58716 | JGI IMG/M metagenome (GOLD analysis project Ga0055584, IMG submission 58716) | Pelagic marine sediment microbial communities from the LTER site Helgoland, North Sea, for post-phytoplankton bloom and carbon turnover... | ecosystem: Environmental > Aquatic > Marine >... | reverse complement strand
AAATTCTCGAACTTAAGCTTATTGCAGATGTTGGACTTGTGGGATTCCCAAATGCCGGAAAATCCACATTACTGAGTGTTGTTTCCGCTGCCAAACCTGAAATCGGCGATTACCCTTTTACAACACTTGTTCCAAATCTTGGCATGGTACCTTATCGTGACGACAGATCTTTTATTATTGCCGATATCCCGGGAATAATTGAGGGGGCACATGAAGGTCGTGGACTTGGACTGCGATTTTTAAGACATATTGAAAGAAATTCAATATTACTATTTTTAATCCCGGCAGACAGTAAAGACATCAGAGAAGAATACCGAATACTGAAGAACGAACTTGAACAACATAACTCCGACCTGATCGATAAGCAACGAATAATTGCAATTTCAAAATCAGATATGATGGATGATGAATTGAGAGAAGCCATGAAAGCTGAATTACCTGAGGATGTCATGAATGATGGAACACCCATTCCATGTATTTTTATCTCTTCAGTTTCAGGTTATGGGATAACTGAATTAAAAGACATGTTGTGGCACTCAATAAATGAATCTTTTTCCTGATGGATACGCTAATAAACCTTGATCACGATTTATTTCTATTTATCAATGGAATGCATTCGGCATTCACAGATATGATAATGTGGTGGGCTTCTATGAAATTAACATGGATTCCTCTTTATGCTTTTTTAGCATGGTTTCTTTATAAAAAATTTGGCAACAAGGCAATTTCCTTGATCCTGTTTACAGCCCTGCTAATCACACTAAGTGATCAGGGGTCTGTACTCATCAAGAACTTAGTGATGAGACCAAGGCCATGTCATGACAATAGCCTGGCTTTCTTTGTGCATACATTGAATGACAAGTGTGGAGGTAAATATGGATTCGTTTCATCACATGCAGCGAATGTGATGGCTCTTCTGAGCTATATCGTCATCATAACCCGAAATAAATACAAATACCTAACAAGGATCATGATCGGGTATGTATTATTGGTATCATATAGTAGAATTTATTTAGGAGTGCATTTTCCTTCAGATATTGTTGGGGGATGGATAGTAGGAATATTAGCCGCACTAATTACGCTGGTAACATATGTTTTTATCCTTGGGATACCTGAAGAAAAAGACAGGCAATGAAGTCGTTGATATTTATATTTATTGGTGGTGGCCTGGGCAGTGTATTACGATATGGGGTAAATATTTTTTTTGCTTCCGGAAAACTGGCTGCTTTACCCCTGGCTACTTTAACTGCTAATAGTATAAGCTCGTTTATATTAGGTTTTGTATTGTCAATTGCCACTGATAAAATACCAATCACTGACCCGGTCAAACTTATGCTTACAGTTGGATTTTGTGGTGGTTTCAGCACATTCTCAACTTTTACTCTAGAAAATTATCAACTCCTCAAAGACGGGAATTTATTAGGTTTAACTTTAAACATTGGACTTAGTCTGATCATTTGTCTAATATTCATTATTCTGGGAATGCACAGCGCAAAACTGATTGGCATTAGATAATATCAGTAACTATTCAAATAATATATAGTTGTTTTTACAACTCTGATTTTAGAAAAATGACAAAGTATTTCAATCATATTCTTGTTCTATTATTTATTTCATTGTTAATCCCGAATAATTTAATTGGAGGCAATAACCCTAAACTAGTTGTAGGTATTGTAGTTGACCAGATGCGATTCGACTACCTGAATCTTTATTCAAAGAATTTTTCTAAGAATGGTTTTAAAAAATTGCTGAATGACGGATACTCCTTTAACAACATAAAATACAATTACATCCCCACTTTAACAGCACCAGGTCTCGCAACTATCTATACCGGAACCACACCATCAATCCACGGAATTGTTGCAAACAACTGGTATGACAGAAATTCCAAACAGATCATTTATAGTTTGTCAGATTCTACAGCAAACCCTGTAGGTGTTGATGACCCATATCATAGAAGATCTTCTGCTAATTTAAAATGCACCACCATCACTGACGAATTAAGAATCAGGTATGGCACAGATTCAAAGATTATATCAATATCCATTAAAGATCGCGCAGCTGTATTGCCGGCAGGAATATCAGCTGATGGTGCCTATTGGTTTGATTCAAAAACCGGAAACTGGATCAGTAGTGATACCTACATGCAACAACTACCGCAATGGGTAAATGATTTCAATGCAAAAAATATTCCCAATGACATGCTAAATATTACATGGAACCTGATGCTACCTATGGATGAATATATTTCTCAGCGTCCCGATGACAATGAATTTGAAGACCCTTTTCCAGGAGAAACCAGCACTTCTTTTCCACATGTGATCAACGGACCTTCAAAGGAAAAATTCTATCAGTTAAAATCTTCACCTTATGGAAATTCTCTAACTACATTACTGGCACTTCAATCTATAGAACATGAAAAGTTAGGCCTTGATTCTATCACTGATTTTCTTGCCATAAGCTACTCGTCACCCGACTACGTTGGACATAAATTTGGTGTGGCCTCTTTGGAACTTGAAGATACTTTCCTTCGGCTCGACAGGGAGATAGGGGTATTGATAGACCAACTGGATCAAAAAGTTGGCAAAGGAGAATACTTGTTATTTCTTACTTCTGATCATGGCGCAGCACCCAACCCCTCCTACCATCAACAGCAACATGGCGAAGGTGGATTTGTAAACAATAGAGAATTGACAACATACCTCAACGATTTATTAAATAATAAATTTAAAGTCACCGATTTGGTTTTGAAAATCTTAGGTCAGCAAGTATACCTCAATGAGTCAGCGATCAAAGAAAACAAATTAAGGTTATCAAAAGTTGAAGATCTGGTTTCATCAGAACTTCTGAATTATAAAGGAATAGTTGAATCATTCACCAGGGAACAACTGATTAATAAAAAAGTAAATTCCCACCTGGGAAAATTGGTGATGAATGGCTACCAATACCCACTATCTGGTAATGTTGTCTTTTGCCTCAATAAACATTGGTTAAAAACAAGAAAATCAGGTAGCGACCATGGATCAGGCTATGACTACGATACCCATGTGCCTCTGATCTTGTATGGCAAAAACGTCAAACACGGATCTTCAGAAATTGAATCAGATATTACGCAGATAGTTCCAACAATTTGTGGTCTGAGCAATATTCCATTACCTGCGAATAGCAACATAAAAAAGCTGGTCCTTGAATAAGAACAAATAATTTATTCAGAGTGCCTACTAACATCAAAACCGGCATTCGAAAGGTGGTTCCAGAATTCAGGATATGACTTTTTAACTACATCAGGATCTTCTATGATGACCTCACCTGCCTTAAGAGCTAGCGGTGCTAGTGACAATGCAACCCTATGATCATCGTAAGTATTGATATTAAGAGTTCTGTTCTGGTAAAGTTCACTGCTATAAACTTTGAATTTTGATCCGCCACAAAAATCAGTCTTTACATTGAACTTATAAAGTTCGCGCTGAAGTGCTGCTGCACGATCCGATTCTTTTAATCTGAAATTCTTAAGCCCAAGAAAGTCGGCAGAAAGACCCATCCCTGCAACAGATCCTATTAGTGCTGGCGCCAGATCAGGTGAAGATGACAGATCTTCAAGAATAAAATTACCGGAAATACTTGAACTGTTTTTTCTCAAATTAATTCCACCATCTTCGACAATTGACTCAACACCGAGTTTTTTCATGATATCGATTATTACCCGATCCCCCTGCAAGGGACTATCAACTAAATTGCCTAAAAAAATATCCGCTTCATCGGCAAGTGCAGCTATCTCGTACCAATAGCTTGCTGCCGACCAATCTGTTTCAATAAAATAGTTCCGGGGTTTATAGTTTGCACTTGGAATATTGATTACTCCATTATTAAAAGATACATCAATACCAAAATCCTGCATCACAATTCTGGTCATGTCAAGATATGGTTGCGACACAACATCGCCATCTAAAATAATTTTCAATCCTCCTTCAAGTTTAGGTGCCACCAGCATCAACGCACTTATATACTGACTCGAAACATCCGCTTTTAAATTGACTACGCCCCCCTTTGTAATTTTACCATTAACTCTTACAGGGAAATGGCCCTCATTTTCGAGATAGGTTATCTGAGCACCTAGTTTGTTCAGCGCATCAACTAAGTCGGCAAGCGGACGCTTCTTTAATGAATCATGACCAGTAATGATCTTTGATTCACCTTTTATAGAGGCTAATGCAAGTAAAAATCGAGCTGTTGTACCACCAAGGCCTGCATTCCAATCACCATTCTTGCATAGCGCATCCTTCAATAGCATCGTATCTTCAGATCTTGACAGGTTGTTTATTGTGAATTTTCCATCACAGAGTTCCTGTATCACCAACACCCTATTACTAATACTTTTAGAAGAAGGAAGTTGAACCTTAGTTTTTATAGTATGCCTTAAACCTTTTATGCTACATTTCATGTTAAACCAATGTAGTGTTCCAAAGATTCATCAATCAAAGAAGCAGCAACCGACTTTCCTATTATTGGAGAACCCGGTTTATCCAAAAGTGTCATTATCACTTCATCTCCCAATCTCTTCTTGTCGAAGTTCAAATTTGAGATGATCTGATCCTTGAATTCATAAACATGTGGCCATGTACCAAACAATTTCAAAATATATTCTGTAATCGACTTTAATTCTACATCATCAAATCCCAATAGCTTATTGGAAATATATAATTCACATATAGTTCCCGCCACCACTGACCTTCCATGCGACAATGAGTGATTCGAATTAATGCTAGCTGACTCAATGGCATGGCCAATAGTATGACCCAAATTCAATGCTTGCCTGACACCAACATCATAGGGATCTTCATTTACCAATCGGGATTTGATACGAATCGAATCCTCAATCAGATTCTCGATCTGATCACTTAGAACTTTGAAATTACCTGAACTGAGGTCTAATTGAAGATCTGACATTAACCAGCCGGCTTTTCCTACCAGTTCATGTTTTATCATTTCAGCATAACCATTCAACCACTCTTCTTTAGGCAGAGTATTTAAAAAGTCAGGGTCCACAATCACTATTTCAGGAGGATAAAAGGTACCTGCCACATTCTTGATCCCATTGACATTAATACCATTTTTACCACCAATTCCCGCATCGATCATTCCCAATAAACTCGTTGGGATATGTAAATACTTGATACCTCGTTTATAGATAGCAGCTGCAAAAGCCGAAAGGTCACAAACAACACCACCACCTAAACTGATAAGAAGAGCATTTCGATCAGCACCTGAACGAGCCAATTGATCAATTACCTTACCAAGCGATTCGAGAGATTTGCTTTTTTCTCCCGGCTCAACAACAATAATATTATTTGATGGAATATTGATCCTTGAAGCAATCGCATCGACACAAAAAGATGCTGTATTCTCATCTGCAAGTATAAATGTATCTGAAAATACATTCTGTTTTGTCCGGATAAATTCTTCCAGTAAGTCAACACTCCCTTTTCCCACAACGATCTTGTGAATGCCACAATCAATTTCAGCAATTTCTGTTCTATTCACTTCCTTTGAGCTCATTGATTTCTTTCTGCATCATTTTAGTTTGCTGATGAATGGACTCCTCATGAATGAGACTATAAAGTCGTAAAATAAACTCTTTGGTAAGTTTATTCTGTATTCCATTATGAGTTCTTGTATCAAGAATTTCATCCCACCTTTCAGGTTGCAGAATAGTTACATTATTTAATCGCTTATAATCGCCTATGTTCCTTGCTATATTCATTCGGTTCGCTAAAGTCTTAATAATCTGATCATCAACCTCATCGATCTGGTCTCTAAGATCCTCCAGTTTCGAAAGAATAATTACATCATCTACCTTAAGGTCTCTAAGAATCAGATTATCCAGCAACGCATTTAAAGCTTGAGGCGTAACCTGTTGTTTTGCATCACTGAGGGCAGAATTAGGGTCGAAATGAGATTCTATCATCAAGCCATCATAGTTAAGGTCCATTGCAAATTGTGAGATATAATTCAATGGTTCAACACTGCCACATATATGACTTGGATCACATATCAATGAAACTTCTGGGAATCTTCTTTTCAATTCAATTGGAATTTCCCAGTTTGGTTTGTTCCTGTAACTCGAATTCTCATAACTGGAAAATCCTCGATGAATAGCAGCAATTCGTTTAACTCCAGCATTCATGAACCGTTCCATTGTACCAATCCAAAGTTCAATATCAGGGTTTACAGGGTTTTTAACCATGACAGGCACATCAACTCCTTTTAAAGTATCTGCGAGTTCTTGAACCTGAAATGGATTTACAGAAGTACGAGCTCCGATCCAAAGTACATCTATATCGGCTTTGAGTGCTTTCTCGACATGTTTGGGGTGAGCCACTTCTATAGAAACCGGTAAACCGGTTTCTTGCTTTACCGTTTTAAGCCATTCAAGGGCTACCTCACCAACACCTTCGAAAACACCAGGGCGTGTACGTGGTTTCCAAACTCCAGCACGAAAGAGGTGAATTCGGTTATTATTGGCTAATTGCTTAGCCGTTTCAAGTAATTGAATTTCGCTTTCGGCTCCACATGGACCAGCAATAATGAAGGGTCTGTCATCAGAAATCCCCCATGAACTGATTGGCTTAAATTCTCCGGATCTTATCATGCTATACAAATATACTATTGAAAAACAGACTCATCGGTTAAAAAGTTTAAAATGTGATGCTGAGCCACTCTTTTTTATCTTTGTTTCGTCAAAAATTGGAAATGGAAGCTGAAATAAAGACATCCGTAAATAAATTGTCCTTCGATAACATCGAAGTGGCCTTTGATGGGAAATCGGATCAGGATATAACCAGAGCATATTGGCTTTTTAGTGCTATCAACTCCAACCTCCTGGTACGTGTTGGACCACAGATCTTGAAATTAGCGCTTGCTTTGAGATTGCCCGTTCTTGGGATAGTTAAAGCAACTATTTTTCGTCAGTTCTGCGGGGGTGAGAATATTAAGGATTGCATGGCTACCATCACGAAGCTGAGTAATTTTAAACTAGGTAGTGTGCTTGACTATTCCGTTGAAGGTGAAGAAAATGAAGATGGATTCGAACACACTTGTACGGAGATCTGTGATACAATAAAGCGCTCGAAAGGTGATTCTGCAATTCCATTCTGTGTGTTTAAGATGACTGGTATAGCAAGGTTTGGATTATTGGAGAAGATGAGTGTGAATTCAACTTTGACAGATCAAGAACACAAAGAGGCTGAAAAAATCAAGTCACGTTTGCTTCAAATTTGTTCGTTGGCACATGAGTGTAAAGTAAGAGTGTTTATCGACGCTGAAGAATCATGGATACAGAATGCCATAGACATCATGACCGATGAAATGATGGAACAGTTCAACAAAGGTGATGATACCATAGTTTTTAATACAATTCAACTATACCGGCACGACAGATTACAATTTCTTAAAAGCTCTTACCAAAAATCTGTAGAAAAGAATTACAAACTAGGTCTTAAACTGGTTCGGGGTGCATATATGGAAAAAGAAAGAGAGCGTGCATCTAAAAATGGTTACCCATCACCTATCCAGCCTGATCAGAACAGCACCAATAAAGATTATGATGATGCATTGGCATTTTGCATGGATCACCTTGATTCTATTGAGCTATGTGCAGGGACGCACAATGAGAAGAGCTGCTATCTGTTAGCACAACTTATGGATGCAAAGAATATATCAACCAATGATGATCGTATATGGTTCTCTCAACTTTTGGGAATGAGTGATCATATATCATACAATCTTGCTTATGCAGGTTATAATGTAGCCAAATATGTTCCTTACGGGCCGGTAACAACAGTATTACCTTATCTGATCAGAAGGGCTCAGGAAAACACTTCGATCTCAGGTCAAATGGGTCGTGAGTTAAAAATGATTTTATCAGAAAAGAAGAGACGAAAAAAAACCTCCTAGATCCTTGATGCCATTAACAGACTCAGGTCTCTGTATGGCAAATCACACACATCACTAACATACCTGTTTGTAACAGTACCTTTATAAAGATAAATTCCAGATCGGATCGTTTTATTTGCCCATAAAAATTCATCCATACCGCCTTCCTCACCTATTTGATTAAGAATAGGAGTGAAAATATTACTCAAGGCATGTGAGGCTGTTCTGGCAACTCTGGAGGCTATGTTTGGAACACAATAATGCACTACACCGTACTTCTTATATACAGGGTCGGTATGATTGGTTACTTCTGAAGTTTCAAAACAACCACCTTGGTCGATACTTACGTCAACAATTACTGACCCAAAACGCATCTCGCTCACCATTTCTTCTGTGACTACACAAGGTGTACGACCTTCTTTTGCATGTATGGCCCCAATAGCTACATCAGCAATTTTTAGTGCTTTTTTTAGGATGCTGGGAACCAAAGTTGATGTATACAATGTCTTTCCAAGGTTCTGTTGCAACCTTCGAAGTTTATAAATATTATTGTCGAATACCTTAACACTTGCTCCGAGTCCAATTGCCGTTTTAGCAGCATACTCGCCAACCGTCCCAGCACCCAGGATTACCACTTCCGTTGGTGGTATGCCGGTAACGCCACCCAGCAGCTCACCTTTACCTGACGTTGTATTACTTAAGTATTCAGATGCTATAAGGATCGAAGTAGACCCTACCAATTCGCTCATTGCTCTTATCACTGGTAACATATCTGTTTCATCACGCATATATTCATATGCCAGAGCTGTCACTCTTTTTGCTTTAAGTTTGGCGATGTAGTCTTTAGACTGCATGGTTATCTGGAGTATTGATAACAATGTTTGCTTATCACAAATAAGGTCAAGTTCAGCATCGCTCGGGGGTGCAACTTTTAGGATTATATCAGCATTCTTAAAAACCTCTTCGCTTGTATAAGCAATTTGAGCACCTGCCTCGCTGTAATCAGTATCAGTAAAGTTCGCATTTGCTCCGGCCTTAGACTCTATCAAAACCTGATGTCCTCGATTAACAAGCAAAGCAACAGACTCGGGTACAAGAGCGATTCTGTTCTCCTGAAATGAAGTTTCCTTTGGTAAACCAATGAATAGCTCCTTACCATCTTTCTTCACTTCCTGCATAAGTTCCTGAGGTAAGATCATCGACTCTTCAACGATCGATCCGACAGGCAATTTTGGGTGTAACGGTTTGCTCATAAGGTAACTTTGATCTCCCGACTTTCTTCGGTTGGTGATATTTCAATTGTGATAAAATGTTCCGGCAAAAGCTCTTGAGCCTTCTCCGGCCATTCAATGAAACAATATTTCCCGCTATAAAAATACACTTCATAGCCGAAATCATATAATTCATTGATATTTTTTATCCTGTATAGGTCAAAATGATAGACCGCTTCTCCTTTGTCATCCCTGTATTCATTGAGTATTGTAAAAGTTGGGCTTGTAACATCATCTTCCACATTCAGAGCTGCGCAGAGCGACTGAACAAGAGTAGTTTTACCTGAACCCATCTGCCCTTTAAGAATAAAGATTCGCTCTGATCCACTCAGATGAATAATATTCTTTGCAATTGCATCTAAATCAACCAAAGAATTACACTTAAAAGTGGTCATCGGTTGCTGAATCATGATGTCTATTTATTGGTCAGGGTTATAAATGGAATTATCATCTCTTCGAGGGATATTCCTCCATGCTGGAATGTATCCTTGTAAAAGTTAACGTAATAATTATAATTGTTAGGGTATGCAAAGAACTTATCCTCCTTTGCAAATACAAATGAAGTACTAAGATTCGTTCTTGGCAACATAGCATCAGACGGGTTCTTTACTTCAAAAACATCCTTCTTGTCGTATTTCAGATTCTTGCCTTGCTTATACCTTAAGTTTGTATTCGTATTCCTGTCACCTACTATTTTTGAAGGCTCCTGAGCACGTATGGTCCCATGATCTGTACTAATTATAATAGTGCATGGCTTTGATGCAATCCGTTGTATCGCGTCTAAAAGAGGTGAATGTTTCAACCAGGATTTTGTGATAGAACGGTATGCGGACTCATCCTCGGCAAGCTCTTTGATAACTTTCATATCGGTACGAGCATGCGAAAGCATGTCAACAAAATTATAGACGATAACATTGAACTTATTATTATACAGGTTCATAATGTTATCGGCTAGCTCTTTACCGGCTTCAAGTTTTGTTATCTTATTATACGAAAACTTGATATCCTTCATCAGCCGTTTTAGCTGGTCGGCCATAAACTCCTCCTCATGCATATTCTTACCACCCTCATCTTCATCATTAAGCCATAGCTTAGGATGTCTTTTTTCAATATCCTCAGGCATCATTCCTGAAAAAACAGCATTTCTAGCATACTGTGTTGCGGTTGGAAGAATGCTGTAATATGCTTCCTCCTCCTTTATTCTTAGAATCTCTGATAACGATGAAGAAATCACTTTCCATTGATCATACCTGAGATTATCTATAAGGATGAAAAAAACAGGGTCTGGTGATTTTTCAATGATTGGTAGGATCTTTTTTCTGAACAGGGTATGTGACAATACCGGAGCATTATTATCATCTTTTAGCCAGTTGAAATAATTCTTCTCAATGAACTTACTAAACTGAAGATTTGCTTCATTTTTTTGCATGGTCAGGATATCATACATCCCAGCATCTTTTAAATCATCAAGTTCCAGCTCCCAATAAATGAGTTTACGGTAAACTTCTACCCACTGGTCATAATTTAAATTTTCGTTCAGGGTCATGCCGATATTTCGAAATTCCTGTTGATAGCCTGATGTGGTTTTTTCCGAAACCAACCTCTTTTTGTCGAGGTTCTTCTTTAGTGAAAGAAGTATCTGTTTAGGGTTTACCGGTTTAATTAGATAGTCGGTTATCTGTGAACCAATGGCATCCTCCATTATGTATTCCTCTTCACTTTTGGTTATCATTACCACTGGGAGGTCACTGTACTTATTTTTAATCTTCTCAAGAGTTTGGAGTCCTGAGAGTCCTGGCATATTCTCATCAAGGAAAACAATGTCAAAATCATTTTCAGCAATAAGGTCCAATGCATCTTGTCCATTAGTAGAAGTTACTACTGTATATCCCTTATCTTCAAGAAATAGAATATGTGGTTTTAGTAGCTCTATCTCATCATCCGCCCAAAGAATACTCGTTTTGTCCATATAAAAATTCTAATTTTACGTTGTATATCAACCCTTTATAAAGGTACATATTAATATCGGAAGGGTTGTAGATCTATTGTATTGAACAAGAAAAAAATATTCAACGACCCTGTTTATGGTTTTATTACTATTCCATCTGGAATAATATTCGAGATCATTAGCCATCCATGGTTCCAAAGGCTAACCCGGATCCGTCAGCTCGGCCTTACTTACTTGGTATATCCCGGTGCTTTGCATACCAGGTTTCAGCATACCATTGGTGCACTGCACCTGATGCGTGAAGCCATTGATGTTCTGGTATCGAAAGGTCATCGTATTACTGAAGAAGAAAAACAATCGGCGTGTATTGCAATTCTCATGCACGATATCGGTCACGGTCCTTTTTCACATGCACTAGAACATTTGATCACTGGAGGGTTGTCGCATGAGCATATCTCCATCCAGATGATGGAGAGGTTAAATTCAAATTTCAATGGCAATCTGGAAGAAGCCATTAGTATCTTTAAAAATAATCACCCTAAAAAGTACCTCCATAGCCTCGTATCAAGTCAGCTCGATGTTGACCGTCTCGATTATCTGAACCGTGATAGTTTTTATACCGGAGTTTCGGAAGGAGTGATTAGCTCTGACAGGATCATAAAAATGCTTGATATCAGCAATGGAGATCTTGCTATTGAAGAAAAAGGGATCTATTCAGTTGAGAAGTTCATCATTGCTCGCAGATTGATGTACTGGCAGGTTTATCTTCATAAGACTGTACTTGCCGCTGAA
>Ga0055584_100005973_pt1 | contig 11943 bp, 10 predicted proteins | sample OSDHelmetaG_FD_58716 | JGI IMG/M metagenome (GOLD analysis project Ga0055584, IMG submission 58716) | Pelagic marine sediment microbial communities from the LTER site Helgoland, North Sea, for post-phytoplankton bloom and carbon turnover... | ecosystem: Environmental > Aquatic > Marine >... | reverse complement strand
AAGAGCACATTGCGCATCAGCGAAATTCCATATTCAACCACTACGTCCTCTGTCATTGAGAGCATCCTTAAGGCCAATGATAAAGGGAAAATCAAGGTCAAAAAAGTAGAAGATAACACCTCTGAATTTGTTGAAATATTGGTGCATCTCGGGACCAATGTATCTCCTGAGAAAACGATTGATGCGCTCTATGCATTCTCGGATTGTGAAGTATCCATTAGCCCTAACGCGGTAGTCATCCAAAACGACAAGCCTCGATTTATGGGAGTTAGCGACATGCTAGCGGAAAGCGCAGAACAAACCAAAGAGCTCCTGAAGTTGGAGTTGGAGATCAAGAAGCGCGAATTAGAAGAGCAGTGGCATTTCGCATCGTTGGAAAAGATATTCATCGAGAACCGGGTATACCGAGATATTGAAGAATGTGAAACTTGGGAGGACATCCTTGATACGATTCACAAGGGATTGAAGCCTCATACAAAACACCTGATCCGAGAAGTTACCGATGATGATGTTACGCGATTGACAGAGATCCGCATCAAGCGGATTTCGAAGTTTGACTCCTTCAAGGCCGATGAATTCCTTGCCAGGCTAGAAGAGGACATAGCAGAAGTGAAGCACCACCTCGAGAACTTGGTGGAATACGCGATTGCTTACTTCAAAGAACTCAAGAAAAAATACGCTGCGGGCAAAGAGCGAAAGACAGAAATCCGCCAGATCGAGCAGATCAATACCACCTTGGTGGCAGCTAACAACGTTAAGCTGTACGTAGATCGCGAAGAGGGCTTTGTGGGGCACGGATTGAAGCGCACAGCCTCTGAATTTGTAAAGGATGCGTCAGACATCGACGATGTGATTGTGATCCGAAATGATGGCGTCTTGGTGGTGACTAAGATGGCGGATAAGGCCTTCGTCGGGAAAGGCATTCGCTACGTGAATACCTGGAAGAAAAATGATCCGCGGACCATCTACAACTTGATCTACCAAGACGGTGCAGGTGGAAACATCATGGTGAAACGATTCAATGTAACATCGATCATTCGAGACAAGGAATACGACCTAACCAAGGGAACGCCAAAATCCAAGGTCCTCCACCTGACCGCCAACCCCAATGGCGAGGCTGAGGTGGTGGCCGTTGTGCACCGAGCCAAAGCCAAGCTCAAGAAGCTGAAGTTTGACTTTGATTTTGCGGATGTGGACGTGAAAGGGCGCGCAGCAAAAGGAAACATCCTGACGAAGCATGCGGTAAACAAAATTGAACTAAAAGAGAAGGGACTTTCGACACTAGGAGCAAGGAAAGTGTGGTTTGACGATTCCGTAAAGCGTCTGAATTACGACGGTAGAGGAAGGTTGCTTGGCGCATTCCAAGGAGAAGATCGCATCCTGACCATTGCACAGTCCGGAACCTATCGAATGACAGGGATCGACCTCATCACCAAGTTTGATGAAGACATGATCCTGATTGAAAAGTGGAATCCTGAAAAACCGATCAGCGCGATCTATTTTGATCCTGAGAAGGAAAACCTCTACGTAAAGCGATTCCTCGCAGAGGAGAGCGACAGGCCGGTTAATTTCACCTCTGAAGAAGATGGTGCCCGCCTAGATTTTGTATCTACCGATTGGCTACCCCGCGTTACACTCAAGTTTGACCAGCGTAGCAATCAAAGGGATGATGAAATTGTGGAGTTGGCAGAATTCATCAATCTAAAAGGTGTAAAAGCCTTGGGCAATCGACTGACCAAGTACAAGTTAAAGTCGATCGATCCGATGCAGCCACTTCCCCATGAAGACGACGTATCCAATGAGGAACTCGATGACGACCCTGAGCCCCAGGGGAATGGTGACGGTGGCTCAGAGAGTATGAGTGAAGAAGTTGAGTCTGGAATGGACGATCAGGAAGAGGCAGCGGCTGAAAAAGAAGAAGCCTCTGAACCCAAGCCAGCAAAGGCTGATCCTGAACCACCTGCAGAAAAAAAGGAGAAATCGTCTGCGCCGACCCCATCTAAACCTTCCATACCTGCGTCTGAAGAAAAAGAGAAACAGGAACAGGAGGCGCCAGCGCAAAAGCCGTCGGATAAAAAAGAACCAAAACCGGCAAATGAGCCAAAGAAGCCTTCCAAGGATGATGATAATGATACCTTCGGGGCCGGCTCTCAGATTACGCTTGAGCTCTGATCTTGTGTTTATTTGCAACCCTAACTAGCATTTATGAAAAAATTGATACTCCCATTCCTTTGCTTGATTCTTATGTCTGCAAAGGCCCAGACCGTAGATGATTTCAACATTGAGTTGATGGCGCACAAGCCATTCACGGAAGAATTGAGTGATGTTTGGGGATACGTGGATGAAGATGGCAATGAATATGCGATTGTAGGTAGAAATGCGGGCGTTTCGATCATCGATGTGACCGATACTTCTAACCTGAATTCAGTAGGTGAATTCAATGGCAACTGGACCATCTGGCGCGACATCAAAGTATGGAATGATCATGCGTATGTTGTTTGTGACAATTGTGGCAACGGACTGTTGATCATCGATCTTTCTCCGCTGCCCCAGAGCACGTCTTTGCCGTATAGCTATTGGGTAGGTGACACCTTCGATTTTCAAAGTGCGCACAACATCTACATCGACGAAAATGGCATTGCATACATTTTTGGAGCTAACTATTCTGCTGGAGGCGCGATTTTCCTTGACCTGAACGTTGATCCAATGGATCCCGTTGAATTGGGTATTTACGATGAGCACTACCTGCACGACGGAGTAGTGCGCGGAGACACCTTGTGGGGCGGAGCCATTTTCATTGGAGACGCACAGGTTATTGATGTGAGTGACAAGGAGAATCCAGAGTTGATTTCCTCTTGGAAAACGCCAAGTGCGTTTACGCACAACCTCTGGTTTTCAGATGACAACAATTACATTTTCACTACAGACGAAGTCACGGACGGAAGCATCGGAGCTTACGATGTGTCGGATGTTATGAATCCAACAGAGATCGACGTCTGGGAACCGCTTGAAGAAGATGTCATCCCTCACAATACGCATTTCATGAACGACTTTCTCATCACCTCTCATTACACGATAGGGGTGAGCATTCTGAGTGTGTTGCGACCAAACAACATGTTGGAGGTAGGGCGTTATGATACATCACCTAACTACAATGGTGATGGTTACAACGGAGCCTGGGGTGCATATCCTTGGTTGCCTTCTGGAAAGCTGTTGATTTCTGACATGGAAATGGGATTGTATGTGTTGAAGCCAACCTACTTGCACGGCTGCTACTTGGAAGGTTCAGTGTATGATATTCATACGGGCGACGAAATCTTCTTCCCTACCATAGAGGTCATTGAAGACACCCTTATAGTGGATGGAGACATCATCGGAAATTACGCCACTTCAGTCATTGATTCAGGTACGTACAGCCTGCGTGTAACCGCTGACGGTTACTTCGAGACCATAGTGTCTGGGGTAGTGCTGAAGAACGGTGAAGTGACCATTCAAGACGTAGGACTCAGCAATTGGCCAACCGGCATCTCTGAGAAGCAACTTGATTTTGGTGTGACGGTTTATCCGAACCCAGCGCAAGATGCGGTGCAAGTGAGAGCAACTGCAGCCATCGAAGCGATTCGTTTGATGACGGTTTCCGGAACCTTGGTGGAATTTTCTAGTCAAGCAATCAGCAGCAATGCTTCTGTGATGGACGTTTCCGGTCTGGCCAATGGAATGTACCTCGTTGAGGTGAAGACGGCTGCTGGAACCAAAATGCAGCGACTGACCGTCTTGTAGAAGTCTCCTCTACCTTTGACCTGTGGAAATCTCCATTTTCTCCATTCTCGACACCCTCGGAACGCTCGCGTTTGCGGTATCGGGCGCCACGTTGGCTATTAAGAAACGCTTTGATTTGTTCGGAGTTTTTGTCTTGGCTTTTGTTACGGCAATTGGGGGAGGTACACTGCGTGATGTGCTCATCGGCGATACGCCTGTAGAATGGATGGGCAATAATGCATTGATCATTACCATCATCGTAGGTGCCGTCTCCGCGATCATTCTCAATCCATACATGAACCGATTGAGCTATTTTGTTTACCTCTTTGATGCTGCAGGATTGGGACTCTTCACCATGGCTGGGATTCAAAAAGGGCTGGAACACGACTACAGTATTTTCATGTGCATTTCGCTCGGTACTATATCGGCGACCTTTGGCGGTCTTATTCGGGATTTGATCACGGGAGAAAAACCGATGCTTTTGACGCGTAAGGAGATTTATGCTTTGGCAGGAGCAAGCGGGGGATTGCTCTTCTTCGTTTTGAGAGCCTTTTCGGTCCCTGAAGAAATCAACATTCCGCTCACCATTGTCGTCATCTTTCTCATCCGTCACCTCACGTATCGATTTGGCATTAAATTGCCGACCTACGATGAGGAGAACGGTTGGTCAGTGAAGGATTAAAACGCGAAGACCGCGCTTTGAACGTTCGTTTTCTCCTGCCGTTATGTAGGTGGATGAATCCATTGCAGCATGCCGAAAATGCAACCCATAAAATTCCGCTCCGTTGAAGAGATGTTAGATTTTCTTCCAGAGGATGAATTGCTCATTACCGAACGTCTGCGGAGCCTTATCCTCGAGTGCATTCCCAACATCCAAGAAAGGCTTTCATACAATGTTCCTTTCTATCGCTTGCATCGAGGAGTCTGTTTCATTTGGCCTGGCGCAATAGCCTGGGGGAGCAAGCGAAGCTATGAAGGCGTGCGTATCGGCTTTATGCAAGGGCATTTATTGACAGATGAATACGGCATTCTGCTGCGGGGTGACCGCAAGCAGGTGTGTTATATAGAGGTGAAGGATTGGAAAGACGCTCCCATTGACGCGATTCGCCAATACTTGTTCGAAGCTGCCGTCATCGATGCGCGTAAAGCTCGAGGGGTTTAGATTTACTTCCCTTGCTGCGACTCATAGAGCTTCCACACGCGCATCCATTCTGTATCCTTAGTAGGATCATCGTTCACAAAGTAGAACACCCCTCCCCAGTTGTGCGTAACCTTTTTGTAGGTCTTGAGCTCATTGTCTTCGAGGATGCACAGGCGCTCAACAGACCTTCCTTCCACTTTATCGATGAAGTAGAGAATAGGAGGGAACTCGCCTTCCGGAATGATGATTTCTTCCTTTTGCTCGATGTTCATCGTAGGCGTATGCTCCATGATTGCCTTAAACTGCATGCTGTTGTGGTCAGTCCAAACCGGGGTGGCGTAATTTGCCAAGGTCGAACGAAAGGCATCCATGGCTTCGTCTCGCTTTCCTTGATCGATGAAGTAGTAGACTGAATCGATCCCTCGCTTGAAAACGGTATTAGCGCCAAAGCGATTAACCAGTGGCTTGAGCAAAACACTTACTTCTTCCTTGCACCTGGCCTTGGTTAAAATCAGATTTGGATTGAGTTCTGAATCCGTTTTTGTAGGGGTCGTGACGTTTAATATGCCATTGATTTCTTCCAAAAGCTGGCTCGTCCAGCGAGGATCTAGGTGCTCAATGATTGCGGCGTGGTAAGCTTCCTGTGCTTCGGTGAAAAGTTCCATTTCTACGAAGTGCCGACAATCTGCCAGACGCCCTTTGAGCATAAGCTTCTTGGCTTCGTCCTTAGGATATCGGTATACAAAAAGGAGAGTGCAGCATCGATTTTATTCCCTGCGGTGTTCTTATCCATTGGCTTCAATGGAGCAGGGGCTGGCTCTTTGTCTGGGTCGATCGGTTGGAAATTTTCGTCCAGCCCTTCAGGTCGTGTCTCCTTGATCAAGTCGCGGTCAATGCGATCTAACTCTTCGTTGATGTCGGCGATAAGCGGTGCTTGCTCTCCTCGGTTCCAAGCAATGTATACCGCCTCTTGGTAGGAGAGCCTGGCTTTTTCGATTTGACTAGCGTGCACGAAGCTTTTGGCAATGTTGACTTTGTCGTTGAGCGCCTTTCCGCGTCCGGCTTGAGTAGCCTCGATCCTAGTAGGCCCAAATAGGAGGTCGATGTTTCGGATGACCTCGAGTGGCCCGATCTCAGATTGTTGAGTGATCCGATTGGGATTGTCCACGCCACCTTGCGCCAACATTACGGATGGGAGAAGGAGTAGAATCGAAAGTTAGAGGTTCAGGGTACGTCGGAACATTTCGTTGCTAAGATAATCGACGTTCTTTCCTACGGGGCTTTTCGGTAGATGTTACATTTACTCGGCGGCAAAATGAGTTCGGCATTATTCCATGGATTGATTTTGGTGCCTCCGGGCAAATCAGTAATTATCTGTAAAATCTACCCTGTGAGAACAGCTCAATAAATCCTATTCTTGACCCCGAATGCATCCAAGGCTCATAGAAATAGGTAATTTCACGGTTTTCACCTACGGTTTTTTAATCGTGGTGGGCGCTACGTTGGCTTACCTTTTCCTGTCTAGCCAGGCCAAGAAATATTACCACATTCAGCCTGACAAGATCAGTTCATTGCTCGTGTGGATTTTCATCACTGCTTTTGTTGGTGGAAAGGTCTTTTTCTATCTTGAAGACCCCCAGGTTTATATGGATGAGCCCGCTATGATGCTAGAAGACATCGGCAATGGATTTGTCTTCTTTGGTTCGCTGCTCTTTGCGGTTCCTACTACGATTTGGTTCTTCATCCGCAATGAATGGAATGTTTGGGGAATGTTGGACCTCCTAGCATTTACGACCTTGATTGTACATGCCTTCGGAAGGCTTGGTTGTTTTTTCGCAGGGTGCTGTCATGGCATTCCCACCGAGGTTGGGTGGGGAGTTAGCTTCACCGACCCTCAGTCGCAAGCGGAGCCTTTGGGTGTAGCGCTGCATCCCACTCAACTGTATTCCTTTTTGATGTTGAGCATCATTTTTCTGGCACTGTACTTCTACAGAAAGAAGAAAGCGTTCGACGGACAACTCTTCATCCTTTATGTGATTTTGTATTCCATTGGGCGTTCGTTCATCGAAATCTTCCGAGGAGATGAAGCACGTGGATATATCATCGATGGATGGGTCACGCACTCTCAATTCATCTCCATGATCTTGATTGCTGCCATGATTGGACTCTATGCTTGGCGCCAACGCAAAAACTCACTTTCTTGATGCGCTTGCTCAAACAGGTCCGATACAAGCTCAAGTACATGGCGAGGGACCTGGTTTTTTGGTATGCCGCCATGGATGGACCCATCTACCGTTGGTTCACCTTCATACGTTATAGACCTGAACCGGATTCGGTCGAAGCATTCATGGATGCCTTCTCTAAAGCCAAAAAGGATTTCTACGTGGTGCAAGTGGGCGCCAACGATGGAATGACCCACGACCCGGTCTATAAATTCATCAAGCGGGATCATTGGTACGCCCTTCTTTTTGAGCCACAACCCGCCGTTTTTCACCGATTCTTGAGACCCGTGTACCGTAACTACCCGCGGGTCAACCCAATCAACGCGGCCATCGGATACGAGGATGGAAAGGCAGAATTGTACACCATTGCTTTCAACCATGATCGTTGGGCAACGGGCTTATCGACCTTTGAGCGCAGCGTGCTTGAGGCGACTATTAAGGAAGGTAGATTGGATAAACGCTTGAAGCGGTATGGAATAACCCCACCCAAAGAGGTAGACGATTGGATTGAACCGATAGAAATCGCGGTTCGCAGTTTTGCATCGACCATGCAAGAGCATCGCATCGACAGGATAGACTTGTTGATGATTGATACCGAAGGTTTTGACCATGAGGTCATTAAGATGGTAGATCTCCACGCAGTAAAACCCGCTGCCATCGTCTTTGAAGACACCCATATCGCTGCCGATGATTACCGATCTTGTATAGAGCGATTGGGCGAATTTGGATACGAAAGCCATCGCATCGGACCCAATACAGTTGCTTGGCAGCCTGGCATCCGTCAATTCATCCCTTGGTGCTAGCATTCCACATTTGTAAGGCTTAACATTGTGGCAAACTAGAGATTATGAGTGCAGAAGTAAGAGCATTGGAACCGGCCATCATGTGGAACCATTTTGCAGACCTGAACGCAGTTCCGCGTCCTTCCAAGAAAGAAGAAAGAGTGATTGCCTTTGCGAAGAAGTTTGGAGAGGACCTTGGGTTTCCAACCCACGTAGATGAAGTGGGGAACGTAATCATCAAGAAGCCAGCTTCACCTGGTATGGAAGACCGTAAAACCATTGTTCTTCAGAGTCACTTGGACATGGTGCACCAAAAAAACGCAGCGACCAATTTCGACTTTGATAAGGAAGGCATTCGCATGTATGTAGATGGGGACTGGGTGCGTGCTGAAGGCACAACGCTAGGGGCCGACAATGGCATTGGCGTGGCTTCGATCATGGCACTGTTGGGCTCCAATGATATTCCACACCCTCCAATCGAAGCCTTGTTTACGATTGATGAAGAAACAGGTATGACGGGGGCCATGGGCCTTAAAGGTGGTCTGCTCGATGGAGAGATACTCCTCAATCTTGATACAGAGGATGACGACGAATTGACCATCGGATGTGCAGGAGGAATCGATGTGACCGCGACTGGGCATTACATCGAACAGCATGCAGACGATACACGCTCATGGTATAAGCTGACCTTGAATGGGTTAACGGGAGGACACTCAGGAATGGACGTCCACCGCGGAAGGGCAAATGCCAACAAAGGGATCAACCGTGTTTTAGCGGAAATCAACGACAAAGTTGACCTGCAGATTGCCAAAATTGATGGCGGTAGTTTGCGCAATGCTATACCTCGTGAATCATTTGCGGTGATTGGCGTGCACAATGATGAAGCCTTGAGTAAGCACGTTGAGGAGTTGCAGACATTGTTGCAGAATGAGTACCGAAGCACGGATCCGAATCTTGCCCTCCAATTGGAGAAAACGGAGATGCCCAATAAAGCGTTGACCAATGAATTTGCGAAGAACTTCATCCGTGCTATCGCCGTATGTCCGGTGGGCATTTGGCGCATGAGTCCGGAGATAGAGGGCTTGGTTCAAACATCCAACAACTTGGCGCGAGTCCTTGTAGCGGCTGGGCATTATAGCGTTCAGTGCCTCACGCGAAGTTCGGTGGACTCTGAAAAAATGGATGAAGCAAATACGATCAAGGCTCTCTTTGAACTCATCGGCGGAAAGGTTCAGTTTGGGGGGAGTTACCCGGGATGGACACCACGTCCGGATGCCGATATCGTCAGTGTGATGAGCAATCTATATAAAGAGATGTTCAAAGAAGACGCGCATGTAATGGCCTGCCATGCTGGCCTTGAGTGCGGAATTCTCGGGACGAACTATCCAGATATGGAGATGATTTCATTCGGTCCAAACATCCGAGGTGCTCACTCGCCCGATGAATGCGTGCAGATCAGTTCGGTGCAGAAGTACTGGGCCTTACTCCTCGAAACACTCCAGCGTATACCCAAGGCGTAAGCATGCGGAAGTTCGTCTTCACCTTCTTGGTTTTCTTTGTTTCAACGAAGCTTTGTGCTCAGGATTCTTTGGTGCAAGCGATCATGGCTCGCGGTATTGAACTGCACGACCAAGGTCAATACAACGATGCCATCGCCGAATACGAAAAGGCGCTTGCTTTAAAACCGAAGGATGGCTTTATCAACTACGAACTAGCGCTGAGCTATTACTACCAGGAAGACTTCGGCAAGACCATTGCTTATGCATCTATTGCTGCCGAAGAGGAATCCGAGCATGGACTTCAAGCAGTCATCTTACTTGGAAGCGTTTACGATCAAACAGGAGAGTACAAGCGGTCTATAAAAGCCTTGGAGAAAGGAATCAAAACCTACGGTGATTATTTCTTGATTTGGTATAACCTTGGTGTGACTGCCACTGGGCACGAAGACTTTGAAAAGGCGGAGGTGGCATTCGTCAAGGCGGTCGGTAATAAGTTAGATCATGCCAACAGTCACTTCGCCTTAGGAAGAATCTTGCTCGCCCAAGACCGAAGGGTGGAGGCGATTTATCCGCTTCTCTTTTGCGCCTTGTTAGATCCTAATAGCGAACGATCGGCCATCGTGTACCAAAGCATTGAGCAGGCTTTTGGAGCAGGGGTCGTCCGTGAAAATGACACGACCACTGGCATTACCATGACGGTAGGCCAAAAAGGCGAAAATCAGGCAATTCGCAGTGCCGAACTCATGATGTCTATGCTGGAAGCTTCAAGGTATTTGGAGAAATACGATACCCTTTCGGAAGAAGAGATCGACATGGAGTTGATGTCCTCGTTTTTGCGTTTCATGGCCGAGCTCGACTTCGGAAAACGAGATGATTTCTTTACCAATTATTACATCCCCTTTTTCGGGGCCGTTGCGGAGAGTGAACACATGACAACGTTTTACCACTTCATTCGGATGTCAATGTATCCCTCCTCCCAACAGTGGTGCGATGAACATGGTCAGGAACTGCAAGCCTTCTTTGACTGGTTAGACGCTTTAGATGTTTAACACGCACTGATGGAACTAAGTGTCATTACTCAGCAGCTACGACAGATACAGAAAAGCGCTTTTGATCACTTTCCCAACGTGCAAACTACTTCGGCGTCTCCTTGTTACATTTGAAAGCATAGACCTATGATTACGATATTATCACCTGCAAAAACGCTTGATTTTGACGCTGCACTGCCGGAGATGCCATTCTCGCAACCAGCCTTTGTAGAAGAGTCGACGCAATTGATCGGTAAGCTGAGGACCTTGAGTAAAAAGAAGGTGTCGTCACTCATGAGCTTGAACAAAGACTTGACTGAATTAAACGTCATGCGTTATCAAGAATGGGAGCCTAACTTTCAGGGTGAAGCATCACGTCCGGCTATACTCACATTTAGTGGTGAGGTTTATCGAGGCTTAGCTGCAAAAGAAATGTCACACGAAGACCTCATGTTTAGTCAGGATCACGTCCGCATATTGAGCGGGTTGCACGGACTGCTGAGGCCGTTGGATCGTATTCGTCCCTACCGACTAGAAATGGGCACGTCATTGCCCGTGAGGCGCAAGAAGAACTTGTATGCATTCTGGAAAGAAAAAGTGACCCAATCCGTAAATGATGCGATGGAAGCTGCTGGCACGGATGTGCTCGTAAACCTTGCCTCAAATGAGTATTCAAAAGCAATTGATATGCATCGCGTAAAGGGACGGGTGATTACACCTATTTTCAAGGATGAGAAGAACGGCGAATACAAGGTGGTGATGACTTGGGCAAAACATGCTAGAGGCGCAATGACCCGCTTCATCATTCAAAACCGAATCACAAACCCTGAAGACCTTAAAGCATTTGAGTTATATGCCTATTCTCCAAAACTGAGTGAGGAAGACGAATGGGTCTTCGTCAGAAATTAATAACCAACCATTAAAAGCACCGTGCAACTGCGTCCCCTCTTCGTACATCTCTTGCTAAGCTTCGTGGTCTTTTTGTTGACCACAACGGGGTCGCTTTGGATTTGGGTCCAGTTTCAGCAAGATGTAGCGCAAGAGCATCGCGAAACCATCAACACACTAGGCGAGCATACGCGCAGTCGCATTTGGGGGACGATCAATACGGATATCGATCAACTCAAGAATTTCTCCAATAGAATCCAGTTCACGCGTGGTGACTTCATGTCTTTCTGGCAACAAGATGCGCGTCAACTGGTCCGTCTAGATTCGTCCATCCTCTTTATTGAATGGATCGACTCAAACATGATCATTCAAGATGTGGTTCCTTTTAAGCGCAACCGAGATGTACACCAACTCGACCTTTCCACCGTAGACTACCGAATTGAGCCTTGGCGCAAAGCAGTGCGTGAAAAGCGATTGAATGTCACGTCTTGGGAGAACTTGATCCAAGGTGGACAAGCCTTTCTCATGGATTCTCCAGTTTGGATTGACAGTGTTTTTTACGGCACCATTACCGCTGGATTTGATTTCACCTATGACGTCAACCAATTCTTCGAAGACAATGCG
>Ga0055584_100005972_pt1 | contig 11944 bp, 6 predicted proteins | sample OSDHelmetaG_FD_58716 | JGI IMG/M metagenome (GOLD analysis project Ga0055584, IMG submission 58716) | Pelagic marine sediment microbial communities from the LTER site Helgoland, North Sea, for post-phytoplankton bloom and carbon turnover... | ecosystem: Environmental > Aquatic > Marine >... | reverse complement strand
TCGGCTGCGTCGTCGTCGTCGGCTGCGTCGTCGTCGTCGGCTGCGTCGTCGTCGTCGCCGCTGTCGTCCGTGGGGTCCAGGACGTTGGGGATGCCATCGCCGTCGTCGTCGCCCAGGCCGTCGGGGCCGTCGAGGATCCCGTCGCCGTCGGTGTCCTCGTCCAGCTCGTCGGAGCCCACGGCGAGCTCGTCGCCGTCGGACAGCCCGTCGTCGTCGGAGTCCTCGTCGAGGTAGTTGGGGATGCCGTCTTCGTCGAAGTCGTCGTCCGTCTCATCGAACGTCGAGATCCCGTCGCCGTCGTCGTCCTCGTCGAGCACGTCGATGGTGCCGTTGCCGTCGGTGTCGTCGGGGTTCTCCGGGTCGCCGATCTCCAGGCCGTCGAGGATGCCGTCGTCGTCGGTGTCGGGGTCCAGGGGGTCCGAGCCCGCCAGCGCCTCGTCGGCGTCGGTGGCGCCGTCGTCGTCGTCGTCGTCGTCAGCGCAGTCGGGCATGCCGTCGCCGTCGGTGTCCAGGAACCCTTCGACGAGGTCGCCGTCGCAGTCCTGGTCGATGGCGTCGCAGATCTCGGTGGCGCCGGGGTAGATGGCCGGGTCCCGGGCCGCGCAGTCGTCGACGTCGAGGGAGCCGTCGCCGTCCTGGTCGGGGTCGGTGCAGTCGGGGTCTCCGTCGCCGTCCAGGTCCGAGAACTCGTCCAGCAGGCTGCCGTCGCAGTCGGAGTCGATGGCGTCGCAGGCCTCGGTCGCGCCGCCGAAGATGGTGGCGTCGGCGTCGTCGCAGTCGCCGTCGCACTCGGTCTGGCCGTCGACGTCGTCGTCGATCTCGTCGCCGCTCAGGGCGCCGTCGCAGTCGTTGTCGGCGCCGTCGCAGACTTCGAGGTTGCCGGGGAAGTTGGCGGGCGCGGCGTCGTCGCAGTCGCCGTCGCACTCGGTGACGCCGTCGGCGTCGTCGTCGGTCTCGTCGCCGCCCAGGACGCCGTCGCAGTCGTTGTCGGCGGCGTCGCAGACTTCGGTGTTGCCCGAGAAGTTGGCGTCGTTGGCGTCGTCGCAGTCGCCGTCGCACTCGGTCTGGCCGTCGGCGTCGTCGTCGATCTCGTCGCCGCCCAGGGCGCCGTCGCAGTCGTTGTCGGCGCCGTCGCACACCTCCGGGTTGCCCGTGAAGTTGGCGGCGTCGGCGTCGTCGCAGTCGCCGCCGCACTCGGTCTGGCCGTCGGCGTCGTCGTCGATCTCGTCGCCGTCGGGGAGGCCGTCGCAGTCGTTGTCCGCTCCGTCGCAGACCTCCGTGTTCCCGGGGAAGTTGGCCGGGTCGGCGTCGTCGCAGTCGGCGCTGGCCGGCACGCCGTCGCCGTCGTTGTCGGGGTCGCTCAGGGGCAGGCTGCTCCGGTGCACGAGGTCCACGTAGTTGCCGTCGGAGCCGCCGAACACGTACATCGAGCTGCCGACCACGGCGCCCGCGGCCTCGCGCACGCCGGCGGGCAAGGTGCCGGTGTCCAGCGACCAGACGCCGGCGACGACGTCGTAGCTGTAGACCGTGTCGTAGTGGGGCGTGCTGTCGTTGCTGTTCGAGTCGCTGCCGCCGGCGAGGTAGATGACGCCGTCCAGGAAGCCGTGGGCGAACTGGGTGTGCGCGAGGGGCAGGTCGGCGCCGGTCGTCCAGACGCCGGTGCTGACGTTGTAGATGCCCAGCGACGTCGGCTCGTCGCTGCCCGCGACGACGTAGAGGTTGCCGTCGCCGCCGTTGATGGCGGCGTGGCCGCGGCGATCCAGGGGCATGTCCGTCTGCTGGCTCCACGCGTCCAGGACCGGGTCGTAGGTCGCGTGCCCGTTCGGGTCGGTCTCGCCGCCCAGGAAATGCAGCACGCCGGCGTCGTCTACGACCGCGCCGCACTCCCAGCCCGAGGCGATCGACGCGCCCGCGGTCCAGGTGTCGGTGGTGGGGTCGTACAGATCCAGCTCGTCGACTTGCCCGCCCGAGTAGCCGCCGACCAGGGCGACCCGCCCATCGGGCAGCACCCCGCCGCAGGCGCCGCGCCGATTGCGCGGGGCGTCGGCGAGGGGGGCGTAGGTGCCGGCGACCGGGTCGTAGGCCCAGGCGCTGTCGCCGTCGTTGAAGCCCCCGAACAGGTAGATGAGCCCGTTGTCGTGGGGCAGCGCGGTGATCTGCGCGTCGGCCAGCGGCAGGGCCGTGGTCGCCACCCAGCTGGTCTGGGCGAAGGCCGTCGAGGCTGTCAGGAGCAGGAACAGGATCGTGGTGCGCATGGGCTCATTCCGGGGGGCGGCGGCAGGCCGTGCACCCACATATCCCGACCAGCCGTAGGAGCCAAGGGCCGCCCCCCGTTGGCGGCCGCGCGCTGGGGGCTCCACGCTGGTACCGTCCGCCGCCGCTGCCCGGAGACTGTCGATGCGAACGCGTTCCTTCTTGATCCTGCTGCTGGCCCTGAGCCTGCTGCCCGTCCCCGCCCTCGCCAAGAAGGGCGGCAAGAAGAAGCGCGGTCGCAAGGCCGCTCCTGAGCCCGTCGAGCAGCCCGCGCCGGAGGTTCCCCCGTCCATGTTCGAGCACATCGAGACCAAGCCGTTCGTCGGCACCCTGCAGGTGGAGCGACACCGCCTCAAGAGCAACGATCTGCAGGTTCTGCTGATCCCCGACGCGACCTCGGACACGCTCGCCTTCCACACCTACTTCGACGTCGGATCCGGCGACGAGGTGGTGGGCAAGACCGGCCTCGCGCACCTGTTCGAACACATGATGTTCAAGCGCACGGACCAGTACGACGACCAGCACTTCAGCAAGACCATCGAGCAGGCCGGCGGCCCCGATCTCAACGCCTGGACCTGGCTCGACATCACCGCGTACCACGTATCCTTGCCCAAGGATCAGCTCCCCCTCATCGTCGATCTGGAGGCCACCCGCATGGACGGCCTGGTCATCGACCAGGGCCAGCTCGACGCCGAGCGCGAGGTCGTGATCAACGAGCGCCGGTACCGCGTAGACAACAGCCCCGAAGGGGCGATGAACGAGAAGCTGTGGGCCCTGGCCTTCGAAGAGTCCCGCTACCACTGGCCCACCATCGGCTGGCAGGCGGACATCGAGGGCTACACGGTCGAGGACCTCGAGGCCTTCTACCGGGACTACTACGCGCCCAACAACGCGACCATCGTGCTGGCCGGCGGGTTCGAGTCCACCGAAGCCCTCGCTTTGATCGAGGCGGCCTACGGCGGCATCGCGGCGAGCAAGCCCAACCGCCTGCCGCACGGCGACGAGCCCGAGCAGACCGCAGCCCGGCGCCTGGATCTGGAGCTGCAGATCGAAGCCGAGATGCTCCAGGTCGGCTTCAAGGCGCTGGCCCTGACGGACGCCGACTACCCGGCCCTGTCGGTGCTGGACTCCGTGCTCACCGAAGGCATGTCGAGCCGCCTGCAGCGCCTGCTGGTCGACTCCGGCCTGGCGGCGTCGGCCGGCGCCTACCTGCCGCAATTCCAGAACGTGGGGCTCTACGAGTTCTCGGCCGCCATGCGTCCCGGCCAGTCGGCGGACGCCGCGCTGGCCGTGCTCGATCGCGAGTTGGAGGACCTTCGGACGAACCTGGTGGGCGACGAAGAGCTGGAGCGCGCGCGCAACCAGCTGCTCGCCAACGCCTGGGAGGGCCTGTTGAGCAACTCCGGCCGGGCCGGCTTCGTGGGCTTCAACGAGGTCGCCGCCGGCGACTGGACGTCGGGGCTGTCGCGCATCGACGGCTACAAGGCGGTCACCGCCGAGGACGTCCAGCGCGTCGCCCAGGCCGTCTTCGTGGCGTCGCGACAGAGCACCGTCGTGGGACGCCCCAAGGGCAAGAAGCTGCTGACCTTCAAGGCGAAGTCGCTGCCGCCGCGCCCCGGCGCCGGCGCCGAGCTGCCGTCCCTGGGCGATCGCCCGCTGGAGGGTCCGTACCCGGGCGTCTCGGGCGAGGTGAAGATGCGCACGTCGCTGGGTTGGACGCGAGTCCTCGTGCACGACCCCACGGTCCCGATGATCTGGTTCCGCGTGGTGGTTCCCGCCGGCGCGGCCGAGGACCCCATCGGCAAGGAGGGGCTCGCCAACATCACCGCGGAGCTCGTGCTCCGCGGCACCGCCGACCGCAGCCGCGACGTCTTCGAGCGCACCCTCGAAGGCCTGGGCGCCAGCGTCTCGGGCGTCGTGGGTTCGGACACGATCACGTTCAGCGGCTCCGTCCTGAAGGAGAACTGGCCGAAGCTGGCGATCCTGCTGGCCGAAGCCCTCGAATTCCCGGCCTTTGACGCCGACGACCTCGACGACCTCGTCGAAGAGGTGCAGGCCGACCTCATCGAGCTGCGCAACAACGACCGGGGCCTCGGCCGCCGCGCGTTCGACGAGGGCCTCTACGGGGACCACCCCTACGGGCGCCCCGTCCTGGGCACGAGCAAGAGCCTGTCGTCCATCACCCGCGACGACGTGTCGACCTACTTCCGGGCCTGGTTCTCGAGCCAGGACGCCGTGGCGGCGTTGCTCGGCGACTTCGACGCGGGCGCCGGCGGCGACCTCGTCAAGATCGTTGGCAAGCTGACGGGCACCGGCGGCGAGCGGACCGAGCGGGCCGAGGCGGCCGCCCCCCAGGGCCGGCGCGTCGTGCTCGTCGACAAGCCCGAGCGCACCCAGGTCCAGATGCACCTGGGTCACTTCTTCGCGCAGCCCGACTCCGACGGCTACGCCGCATCGTGGGCCACGGCCGAAGCGTTCGGGGGTTACGGCTTCGGGACGCGGCTGATGCACGAGATCCGCGAGAAGCGCGGCTGGTCCTACGGTGCCTACGCCAGCCCGGCCCACCGCCGGGACAGCAGCACCTGGATGGCGTGGGTGTTCCCAGCCACCGGCGACGCGATCCCGTGTCTGAACCTGGTGCTCGAGATGTACGAGACCCTCGTCGCCGAGGGCATCACCGAGGACGAGCTGGCCTACGCCCGCGACTCCATCGTGAACAGCGCCGCGTTCTACGTGGACACGCCCGCCAAGCGGCTGAGCTACGAGGTCCGCAAGCTGCTGACCGGCTACGACCCGCTGACCGTGGTCCCCGAAGTCGCGACCGTGGACCTGGCGGCGGCCAACGCAGCGGCGGCCTCGGCGTTCTCGCCGGCGGACCTGTTCGCCACGGTGGTCGGCACCGCCGACTCCGAGGTCACGCTGGGCGAGGGCGATGACGCCCGCACCCTGACGCTGCTCGATGCGCTCAAGGAGATCTTCGGCGCCGACGCCGTGGAGGTCGTGGCCTACGACGCCGAGTAGCGTCGCCGCGGGCCGGGGGGCCCGTTCGTCGCCTCACAGCGTCGCGACGTACTCCTCGGCGGCCTTGATCTGGTCGCGCATCTCGGCGGCCCGCTCGAACTCCAGATCCGCAGCGAGCCGGCGCATCTGCGTGCGCATGGTCTCGATCTCCGACATGAGCTTCTTGGGCTTGAGGTGCCGCAGCTTCTTGGGCAGCCGCTTCGCGTCGGCGTCGGCGGTGAGGTCGACGTAGTCGCGCTCGTAGATGCTCGCGAGGATGTCCTTGATCTCCTTGCGGATCGTCTCGGGCGTGATGCCGTGCTCCAGGTTGTAGGCGACCTGCTTCTCCCGCCGGCGGTCCGTCTCGTCGATGGCCCGGGCCATGGAGCCGGTGTGCTTGTCGGCGTAGAGGATGGCCTTGCCGTCGACGTTGCGGGCCGCCCGGCCAATGGTCTGCAGCAAGCTGCTCTGGCTGCGCAGGTAGCCCTCCTTGTCGGCGTCGAAGATGCCGATGAGGCTCACCTCGGGCAGGTCGAGCCCCTCGCGCAGGAGGTTGATGCCCACCAGGACGTCGTAGGTGCCCAGCCGCAGCTCGCGCAGCAGCTCGATGCGCTCCAGGGCGTCGACGTCGCTGTGCATGTACCGGATCTTCACGCCCAGTTCGGCGTAGTAGTCGGTCAGGTCTTCGGCCATGCGCTTGGTCAGCACCGTGCACAGCACGCGCTCCTTGCGCTCGACCCGCGCCCGGATCTCTTCGAGGAAGTCGTCGACCTGGTTGCCGGCCGGGCGCACCTCGATGACGGGGTCGATGAGGCCCGTCGGGCGGATGACCTGCTCGGCCACCACGCCGCCGGCGCGCCGCAGCTCGTAGTCCGCGGGCGTCGCCGACACGAACACCGCCTGGGGAGCCAGCTCCCAGAACTCCTCGAACTTCAGGGGCCGGTTGTCCAGGGCTGACGGCAGCCGGAACCCGAAGTCCACCAGCGTCGTCTTGCGGCTGCGGTCGCCGGCGTACATGCCGCCCAGCTGGGGGACCATCTGGTGGCTCTCGTCGAGGATGACGAGGAAGTCGCGGGGGAAGTACTCGACCAGGGTCGGCGCCGGCTCGCCAGGTGCCCGGCCCGACAGGTGGCGGCTGTAGTTCTCAACCCCGGGGCAGCGCCCCATCTCTTCCATCTGCTCGAGGTCGAAGAGCGTCCGCTGCTCCAGTCGTTGGGCTTCCAGCAGCTTGTTCTCGTTCTTGAGCACGCCCAGTCGCTCGGCGAGCTCCACCCGGATCCCGTCGATGGCCACCTTCATCTTGTCTTCGGGCGTGACGTAGTGGGAGCTGGGGTAGATGGCGACCTCGGTCACCTCTTCGACGATCTTCCCGCGCAGCGAATCGACGATGGCGATGCGCTCGATCTCATCGCCCCAGAACTCGACGCGGACGGCCAGGTCGTCTTCGTGGGGCGGGAAGATCTCGACGGTATCGCCGCGCACCCGGAAGGTGCCGCGGTGGAAGTCGGCGGCCTTGCGGTCGTACTGGATGTTGACCAGCCGCCGGATGAGGCGGTCCCGTTCCAGGGGCTGACCCACGTGCAGGTTCTCGACCTGGTTGCCGTAGGCGCTGGCCGCGCCGATGCCGTAGATGCAGGACACGGACGCGACGATGAGCACGTCCCGCCGTTCCAGCAGGGATCGCGTCGCCCGGTGCCGAAGCCGGTCGATGCGATCGTTGATCATGCTGTCCTTCTCGATGAACGTGTCCGAGCTCGGGACGTAGGCTTCGGGCTGGTAGTAGTCGTAGTAGGAGACGAAGTACTCGACGGCGTTGTGGGGGAAGAGCTCCTTGAACTCCCCGTACAGCTGCGCGGCGAGGATCTTGTTGTGGGCCAGGACCAGCGTCGGCCGGTTCACCTCCTGGATCACGCAGGCCATCGTGAACGTCTTGCCCGTGCCCGTGGCGCCGAGCAGCACCTGGGCGGGCTCGCCGCGCTGCAGCCCATCGACCAGCTCAGCGATGGCCGTGGGCTGGTCGCCGGCCGGCGAGTACTCGGAGACGAGCTCGAATCGCTCGCCCACGGCGCCTTCGGTGGTCATTCGGGCTCCGGCAGGGGGACCTCGTCGGATTCGACGTAGCCCAGCTTGCGCAGCATTTCCCAGTGGGCCGGGTCCAGATCCATGGCGCCCACATCGCAGACCTTGCCCGCGCTGGCGTCGAGCAGCTCCTTGCGCAGCACCGCGCCCAGGGACGCGCCCCGCATGGCTTCGTGGAAGTCCCCCGACTGGAACAGGTCGGTCCGGTCGTAGTCGCCCACCGCGTAGAGCTCGCCCATGGCCGGCTGGCCGCTGACCACCAGGCGGCGGTCGCCGTACTCGATCATCGCGGCCCAGTTGCTGGGGTCGTACATCGTCTCCGAGAGGACCGGGACCGAGGCCAGCGGAGCACCGCGCACGGCGGGCCCCAGGTCGCGGCCCTGCCAGTTGCTGGGCACGGTCAGGCCGCGTCCGGCGACGAGGGTCCGAGGGACGTCGACCAGGGAGACGGCCTGCTCGATGCGGCGGCCCCCGTCGACGCCGCCGGGCGGCCGGATGAGCAGCGGGACGTGGTTGGTCTCGGCGTAGAGGTTCATGCCGTGGCCCAGCTCGCCGTGCTCCTGGAACTCTTCGCCGTGGTCGCCGGTGATGACGACCCACGCGTCGTCCCACAGGTCCCGCTCGGCGAGCAACTCCCGGAGCTCCCGCAGCGCCACGTCGGTCTGAAGCAGCTCGCCGTCGTAGTGGTCGTAGTAATCCTGCAGGACCTCGCTCGGGGTCCAGCGGGCCCTCAGTTCGTCCTCCTGGAGGTCCGCCGGGGGCGGGGGCACCATGTGGCAGCTGTTCTTGAGGGAGACGTCGAAGGTCATCGGACCGGGGTCCGCGCTCGCCGGCTCCCCGGAGCGTCCGTAGGGCACCGTCTGGACGGCCGCCAGGGACTCGGGGCTCGGGTCGTAGGGGCAGTGGGGGTCGAACAGGTGGACGTGCAGGAAGAAGGGCTCGCCCTTGAGGCCCTCGAGGAAGTGCCGGGCGTAGTCCAGCGTCACGTCCGAGGAGTCGAAGCCCGACGACCAGAAGTACTCGAAGCCCTGGCGGTACCCGGCGTCTTCGGGTTCGAAGTACTGGTTCACCCCGGCGAACCCGGTGCGGTAGCCGGCGTCGTAAAACACCTCCGCGAGCGTCTGCACGTCGGGACAGAGGGGCGCGTCCTTGCGGATGGCCCCGTGGGCGCGGGGGTGCAGGCCGGTGGCCAGGGACACGACCGACGGCCAGGTCCAGGGCGACGGCGAGCTGGCGCGTTCGAAGACGACGGACGACGTCGCCAGCTCTTCCAGGAACGGGCTGGTGGGGCGGGGGGAGCCGTAGAGGCCGAGGCGGTCCGCGCGCCAGGTGTCGACGGTGACCAGGATGATCGGGGCACCGTCCGTGGGGACCGGAGCCGACGGGGGGCCCAGGTCGGTCAGGGTCTTGTCGCGCGCGGGCAGCGAGGGGTGGGGGAGCGGCTGCCAGATCTCCCGGTGGTCCAGCTGCCCCGCGTGGGCGGGCGGCAGGGGCGTCAGGGTCAGGGCAAGCAGGGCAAACGCAAGGCGCACAGGGGATCTCCGGGCGACGAAGCGTAGCAGGGCCGACGGGCTCGTCGCGGCCCGCGCGCTCGCTGCTGACTGATCCCGACAGGAGCCCGGGAGGTGGAGCGGGGAGCTACCAGCGAAGCAGCGAGGCGCCCCAGGTGAAGCCCGCCCCAAAGGTCGCGAACACAACCACCTGACCCCGCTGGAGCTGTCCGTCTTCCAACGCGGCGTCCAGGGTCGTCGGCAGCGTCGCCGCGGTGGTGTTGGCCCACCGGTCGACGGTGATGGCCACGCGCGAGGGGTCGAGCTTCAGGCGCCGCTGGGCGGCGTCGATGATGCGGCGGTTGGCCTGGTGGGGCACGAACAGGTCGATGTCGTCCACCCCCAGGCCCTCGACGGCGAGCAGCTCCTGGATCACCTCGGCGATGCGGGTGACGGCGTGCTTGAACACGGCGCGCCCGTCCTGGTGCACGAAGTGGAGCCCCTGGGCGACCGTGGCCGCGCTGGCGGGCTGGGCGGAGCCGCCGGCGGGGATGGCGAGCAGCTCGGCCCCGGTGCCGTCGCTGTGCAAGATGGAGCGACCGAGCTCACCGGGGCTGCCCGGCTCGGCGGCTTCGATGAGGAACGCCCCGGCGCCGTCGCCGAAGATGATGCAGGTGGCGCGGTCCGTGAAGTCGAGCACGGAGCTCATGACGTCGGCGCCGACCACCAACAGACGGTCGGCGGCGCCCGACTGAACCAGGGCCGTGGCCTGGGTCAGGGCGTACAGGAACCCCGAGCAGCCGCCGTTGACGTCCCAGGCGAAGGCGCCCTTCGCGCCGAGGGCCGCTTGCACGCGGCAGGCGGCGGCGGGGACGTGCTGGTCGGGGGTCACCGTCGCGAGGATCACGCCGTCGACGTCTTCGGGGGCGACGTTGGCGCGCTGCAGGGCCTGCTGGCACGCGGCCGTCGCCAGGGTCGAGGTGGTCTCTCCGGGCCCGGCCAGGTGACGGGTGTGGATGCCCGTGCGCGAGCGGATCCACTCCTCGTTCGTGGCGAGGCCGAGGTCTTCGTAGAAGTACGAGTTGGGGACGACTCGCGCCGGAAAGGCGCGACCGGTGGCGGCGACGCGCGCGGACCGCATCAGCCCCTCAGGGGAGCTCGGCGCACAGGCTCCGCGCGTTCCACTGCTCGACCTGCGACGCAGCGTCCGTGCACTCGGACTCGATCACGGCCCCGGCGTCGCCGGCGGTCTGGGCGTCGAAGTCGGCAGCGCAGCCGGCCTCGTACTCTTCTTTGCTCGAATATCCCCAAACGGACCACCCGCCAGCGTCGGACGCGGCGACCCAGTCGTTCTGGGATCCGTTGACGAGGCAGAACTCGATGTAGTCGGCGTTTGCGTTGCAGTACTGGGTGCAAGGCGCGGCACAACCGACCAGCAGAACGGCGGCGATGGCTAGCAACGAACGCATCGGTCGGCTCCTTCTTCCCGGGTGCGGCCCCCCATTGGGGCCAAATCCTGAGAATCGGCGCACCTTATAGAATCCCCTGGTCCAGGGAAAGTCGAACCGACCGGGAGTCGTACGCATGACCGAAACACCAGCTGCCCCCGCGCTGAGCGAGGGATTCTGGGAAAGCCGCGGGGCCCGCAGCATCGCCGGGCAGGTGATGGTGGGGGCGCTGGGGGTCGTCGTCGTCGCGGCGCTCGCCGGTGGAGGGGCGGGCTGGGCGCTGTCCCACTACGCCCCGATCCCCGAGCCCTGGGGGGCGATCGCGGGATTCGTGGTCGCCGGCGGCTTCACCGTGTTTGGCGCGATGTTCGCCTTCGCCATGAGCCTTCGGGCCCACGTGACGGCGCCGCTGCGCGACGGCGTCGCCGAGATGGTCACCCTGATGGGCGACCAGGGCGTGGTGCGGCTCCAGTCGGCCGAGGGCGATGAGGCGGCGCTGGTGAAGGTCGCCGTGCGCGAGGTTCGGGACGAAGTCGACCGATCCCGGCACGAGCTGGCCAATCAGCGCCGGATCCTGCAGCGGGGCGTCGAGCGCGAGACGGAGCTGCTGGCCCGACGAAACCTGGAGCTGGGGCGCAGCAAGCGCGACGCCGAGAGCGCCGTGAAGGACCTCCAGCGGGCCCAGAGCCAGCTGGTCCAGCAGGAACGGATGGCGACGCTCGGCCAGCTCCTGGCGGGCATCGCCCACGAGATCAACAACCCCGTCAACTACATGGTCAACGCCATCCGGCCGCTGCAACAGAACGTGCAGCGGATCGGCGGGCAGTTCGAGCGACTGCAGGCGGGGGAGCCGCCGATCGCCGGCGAGCGGGGGGTGCCGGAGCTGATGGCCGACATCGAAGCGTCGGTCGGGCTCATCAAGGCCGGCGCCGATCGCACCGCCACGATCGTCCAGAACCTGCGGACCTTCAGCCGCAACTCGGGCGAGGAGATCGCGCCGTTCGACCTGCGCGAAGGGATCGATCTGACGATCGAGCTGCTCAACCCGATCATCAAGGACCGCGTCGAGATCATCCGCGACTACGTCGACATCCGGGCCGTCGAGTGCAGCCAGGGCGAGATCAACCAGGTGTTCATGAACATCTTGTCCAACGCGTGTCAGGCCATCGACGGCGAAGGGGCGGTGCGCATCACGATCCGCGAGATCGACCTGGGGGTCGTCGTGAACATCGAGGACTCGGGCTGCGGCATCTCGGAGCAGGCCATCGAGCGCATCTTCGACCCCTTCTTCACCACCAAGGACGTGGGCAAGGGGACGGGGCTCGGGCTGTCGATTTCCTACAACATCATCCAGGCCCACGGCGGGACGATCGACGTCGAGTCGAAGGTGGGCGTAGGCAGCAAGTTCCGACTCTGGCTGCCTACACGCAGGCCGAAGTGAAGGCCAGCTGACCGGCGGCTGAGGTGCCCATCGGGCCTCACGCCCCCGGTTGCCCGGTGCTGCGTCGCGGACCCCGGTACGATTCCCCCATGCGACGCTTCTTGCTGCTTGCCCTGCTCCTCGGCCTCGTCGGTTGCGACGACGGCTGGGGCAACGTGAACACCGACGACGACGACTCGACGGCCGACGACGACGACGCCGTGGACGACGACGACGCGGCGGACGATGACGAC
>Ga0055584_100005971_pt1 | contig 11944 bp, 6 predicted proteins | sample OSDHelmetaG_FD_58716 | JGI IMG/M metagenome (GOLD analysis project Ga0055584, IMG submission 58716) | Pelagic marine sediment microbial communities from the LTER site Helgoland, North Sea, for post-phytoplankton bloom and carbon turnover... | ecosystem: Environmental > Aquatic > Marine >... | reverse complement strand
CTTTCAGGTTTGGAGAGATATTAATGGCAAATTCTATCAAACGATGATCTAAATAAGGAACACGAGTTTCAAGAGAATACTTCATGCTTGCTCTGTCAACCTTAGTTAGTAGGTCATCCTGTAAGTAATATTCAAGGTCGAATATAGCCTGCTTCTCCATTGAGTTCAGTTTTCTGCCTGTTGTAGTACCAGGGTTAAATCTGGGGAAAAATAAACCAGGTAGTCTCTTATTGTCTGAAGGCATGCGGTACTCTTCAAGTGAATTGGAGTAGTCGTCAGTTAGCAGATTCTCAATCTCAAACTCGGTAAACATATACTGTTCCTGAGAAAATATGTGAGCCGGTAGGTTGGTGTTTTCATTATAATCGAGCATTTTTCCTACTCGCTGGTACCGTGATGAAAGTCGGTTAAAAAGCATTGCTGTAGGTTTTCTGGCCAACTTGAACAATGGATTATTAAGTCTTGCAGCCCATTTGTAGGATCCATAGCCCAAAAACAATTCATCACCTCCTTCCCCGGAAAGGGCAACAGTAACGTATTGACGCGCAAGTTTGGATACGAGCATGGTGGGAATACAAGAACTGTCTGCAAAAGGTTCATCATAGGTACTAACAATTGAGTCGATCAATTTCATTGCATCATTGTATGATACCATAAATTCATGATGGTCAGTTCCCAAATATTTTGCTACTTCTCTGGCATATTCAGATTCATTATGGCTGTTTTCTTCAAAGCCTATTGAAAAGGTATTGACTTTTACACTTGATAGCAGTACAGCTTGAGCTGTAATCAAACTTGAATCAATTCCTCCACTAAGAAAAACACCAAAAGGAACGTCACTTTTTAGTTGATATTGGACGGAACTGATAAGTAGATCCGACATTCGGATCATAGCTTGTTGTTTATTTTTTACTACATCCTCTGTCAATTTGGTCCGCAGGTTCCAATATCTTTGAGTTTCAATTCCATCAGCATTTATTTTTAACCAAGTTCCACTGTTAAGTTTTTTAACATTATGATAAATGGAATCAGGCGCTGGTATATAACCCACATGTAAGAAGGAATTTACAGCCTGAAGGTTGAGTCGATAATTGTTTTGCTTTAGTGTTTTGAGGGATTTCAATTCAGAAGCAAATGCGAAATTAGTTCCATCCCAGTAGTAATAAAGTGGTTTAATCCCGATCCTATCACGGAAGAGGTACAACGATTTCTCAGTTTTATCATAAATTGCAATGGCAAACATCCCATTCAGGTCATTGACAAAATCCACACCTTTTACTGAAAAGGACTCTAAGATGATCTCAGTATCTGAAGCTGTTTTAAATTTGATCGATTCCGACTTGCCTAGTTCCTTTTGAAGCCGAGCACCAATTTCATTAAAATTATATACCTCTCCGTTATAAACTACAACATATCTGTCGTTAGAAGAGGTCATTGGCTGATTGGCACGCTCAGAAAGGTCAATTATACTGAGTCTACGGTGACCTAATCCAATAATATCATCTTCGAAAAAACCTTCAGCATCAGGTCCCCGGTGTTCCAGAGCTCTGGTCATATTGACAAGGTCCTCTTTAGAGTAGAATTTATTAGGAGAATAATAGCCGGTGATCCCGCACATTAGTAAATCAGGTTTATCAGTTCGATTCTGGAATCATTTCAGTGGATATTCTGGATTGAAATTTCTACTGAATTCAAAATGATCAATTGAGTTAACAGGAAGTGAGTTTAATATATTTAAGCTTATTGTTTTGATTTATTATAATTTTCAAATCAATCTAAAGTTGAAATGAATATCATTACAAATTTAACTAATTTGAGTGCTTTAGTAGTCATTTTTATTTGAGATAATTTAGAGATCGAGCTAATATACTTAAGCAAACCTGGCTTTGTAAAAATTAGAGATAATTACGTACTTTTAAGGTAATTTGGTAGGAATGTTGAATCTTATCAATTAATTCCTAATTAATTGATATCTAGCAAATTAAAATTAGATATGATTCACAAAATTCTTCCGTTAGCATGTTCAACTTTCCTGAGGTATTCGGATAGTCAATTAAATTATATGTGATCTATTACAGATCAAAAGATAAGTGTTTGAAAAGATTGTCCTCTTACTCCGATCTAATATGCCTGATATGTTTGTTCATTTGAATGAAATCACTTCAATTTATATTGTTCAAATAAAGTTCATTAATTACATTCATAATCAGATCGACAATATATTTTGAAAATGGATCCTTTTGTTTCTATAGTTTATTGTTACCGTGACCGTGATCTGGAAAGAGTGAAATTATCTCTTGATTCGTTAGGTGCGCAAACAAACAAGAATTTCAAAGTATATTTTGTTGATTATGGTAGTGCTACAAAGTTAGCATCACAAGTTAGATCCGTAGTTACCGAATATGACTTTGTCACATACATATATAGTGACACTCGGTATATGCCATGGAACAGGTCGCATAGTTTGAATATTGGATTAAAAGAGGCAGATACTCCTTACGTATTTACGGCTGATATTGATATGATATTTGTAGCTGGTTTTGTGGAGGCACTTTTTCGCATTGCATCTACAAATTCAGCTACCTTTTTTAAAGTTGCATACTTGAAAAAAAAAGCAAACCTTAAAAGTGAAAACCTCATTGGTCAGGTTGAAAGTTATTCAGCAGACAATGCTCTTGGATTGAGCTTGATTCCTGCTGCAAATCTTAAAGAAATTAATGGTTATGATGAGTTTTATTGTTTTTGGGGGCGAGAGGATAATGATATTTGCAACAGATTGAAGCAAATGGATATTAAGGTGCAGTTTCACAGTGAAATATTAATGTATCACATTTATCATGAACCGGCGAATACAAATGCAGTACTACCAGAGAAGTGGCTTCAGTTTCAAAATGATTATTTACACGATACTTCAAAGCCACTTTTTAGAAATTCCCAAAACCAATGGGGAAATGTAACAGAAACGTCAGAACGGGATACTTTGGAACTAATTGAGAGCTCTAAAACAGATTATCTGATGTTCAATGGTTATCCTCGGTACTTCAGATTTTTATTGGATAGTCATTTTGTTAAATCAAAACCTGGTGAAATTCTAAAGTTTCAATTTGAGGATACGGTATCCGATGAGTATAATTCAAGAACGCTCATACGTTTTGTGAATTTCTTTAACAGTATGTTGTCATGGATAAAGCTTCCATTCAGCCTAAAGTCAAACCATGATTATTCATATGTTGATGTCAGTATTATTCGCTCAGAATTTTACTTCTGGTGGGCATCGAATAAACATGAAATTTGTGATTTTGCATGTAAGGCAGATGGGAAGTTTTTAAGAATTATCATTGTAAAAAAGTGACCTTTGGATATGGTATTTTCTGATGAAACCACAATTATCATCTTTTCCAATGAGGTCTGGAGTGAACGGAATCTGATCCAGCATCAGCTGGCAATTGAACTTTCACAAAAGTTTAATGTAATTTATCTCAACCCACCCGTTTTGTGGGACCCAAGTTATAAAGGCAGAAAGGTGCGGAAAGCATTCCGTGTGAATGGGAACCTTGTTGTTTTACATCATAAACATATTCTGCCATTAAGAATTTTCAGTAAAATATTCAGGAACATTAATGATTTTATAACCGAGAGTGCAATCAAATCATATGTTGGAGAGGCGCATGAAGTAATAGTTTGGAATTTCGATCGTCTGAGAAGTAACAATTTTCATCTATTGAAACCTGATTCAGTTATTTATCATGTGATTCACAATAACTATAGGAAAATAGAGGATAGTGAACTTGCATCCAGTGCAGATCTTGTGTTATGCTCTAACTCATCGTATATAAATCATTACAAGAATTGTAATGAGAAGATCATGCATTTTCCACCGTGTATCACCAGTGCATCAAATAGCAAAGTTACCAATGACCTCCGTTCATTGGTAATTCCTAAACCATATATTACTTATGTTGGCGAGATCAATACAGATATTGATATTACGCTTTTAAAGCACATTGCTATAAAAAATCCTGATCTTGTGATCTTGCTCTTGGGGCCTGTTCTTAAAATGAATAATGAATCCCTGAAGCAGGTAGTGGAACTGCAAAGTTTACCTAATGTTAAAATTCTTGGATCGATCGAAAGTAGTGATATTCATAAATTTCTGATGTCTACTTTGGCTTGTTTAGTTCCATATAAGACCAGTTCCGATTCTGAATATATTAATCTTTACCCCTTGTATCTGCATGATTACTTAAATGTGCACAAGCATATTATATCAACGATCGACTTTGGGTTAGCTGAACAGTTGGAAATGGGCATTCATGTTCATCAGGATTACAACGGATTCAATAATGCACTCAACGATTTGAAGCACTCCGAAAAAGATACAAATATCAGATTGATCAACGATTATTTAAGCAAGGTTCATTGTAATAATAAAATTGAAGAGGTATATAAACTACTTAGAGGTTGAAGAAAATTGATACTATAATTGTTACATCGGATGAACCTTGGTCACCAGTCTGGCATACACAGCTGCATTATGCTGTGCAATTAAGCAGCATTTATAATGTAATTTTTATTAACCCTCCTAAAAAATGGAAATTCTCTAACCTATTTCGTTTCTTATCAAAGAAGATGTTGAAGGTAGAGGAGAATATTTTGGTCTATAATTATCATAATTGGACCCCTTCAACTTTTGGAATGCTCTCCACCTTAATAAATGATAAATTGAATGAATGGGCGATAAATAGGAATCTTAAAAATAAAATTATAGACATTGTTTGGCATTTCGATCCTTACAGGTGTTTTTATTTTTATAGAAATAATCGGATAAAACATATCTATCATGTAATAGACAGATTTTATAATAAGATTCTTGACAAGAGATTATGCTCTTATTCAGATGTTGTTGTTGTAACAAGTCCAAAAGTGAAGAATTATTACTCAAGGATGAATCAGAATACCATCCTAATACCTCAGGGAATTTCTTCAGATCTTGTCACCAAATTCAATAAAAAATTAACGACTTCTGGGTCATCAAATAAGAAATTGGTGCTTTTAGGGTCGCTGACAGATAAAGTGAATTACCCTCTTTTGATCAGGGTGCTGGATGAAACAGATCTTGATTTATTGATCATTGGACCTGATATGCTTAGGGTTGAGGAGAATAAAAAAGCATTCAAGACGATCACTGACTTTATCAAGGTAGAATGGACCGGTGCATTAGCTCCTTCAGGTTATCTGGCCTTGCTAAAAAAAGAATACCTTGGAATCATTGCTTACAAAGCTGATAAAAAGGATAATAAGATATTGAGATCTCCATTAAAGGTAATTAGTTATTTAGTAAAGGGGATGCCTGTTCTAACAAATATAGACTGTGAGATACCATCACTTGTGAATGAGGGGATCTATGAAAGAATTCCTGATGATGAGTATATTTCGTTCATCAAAAAATATGATAAAAAAACTATTTCACTAAATAGGACATTGGTATTCGAATTCCTGAATTCAATCCGTTATGATATACTAATCGATCGAATTTTATCTCATACATACAATGAAGAGGGTTGTGAGTCGTAGAAAAGTAATATTGATCATACTTTCTGATATAAAGAAAGCAAAGGAGCATGAATGGTTCTGTGATCGAGCTGACAGGAGTAAGTTTGAATATATTTTTATTCAGATAAATGCCAAGGGTAGTGAAATGGATTCGTTCATCCAAAAACATGGCTATACTAACTATAATTTTTTAGTAGCTGGAAAACTGACACTCATTCCACTAATTTACAAGATCATAAGTATCATTAAGAAACACCGGGTAGACGTAATACATTCACATTTATTTACTGCATCTTTTGCAGGAATGATAGCTGGGAAGCTTGCTGGAGTGAATAAACGGATCCATACACGGCACCACTCAAATTTCCATCATACATATCACCCTTCGACCGTTAAGTACGATCGCCTTATTAATAGGCTCTCTACAGATATCATAGCTATAAGTAAAAATGTTTATGATATTCTTGTGGACCTTGAAGGTGTTTCTCCTGATAAAATTCGGTTGATTTACCATGGTTTTGATACCGAACAATTTGATCGTAAGAGTGTGACTGACGATAGAGTGAATAAGATATATCACAATTATCAATACAATAGTGATCAGTTTAATGTTGGAGTTATTTCAAGATATACGCATTGGAAAGGTGTTCAGTATATTATTCCGGCATTTAAAAAATTTCAAGAAAAGTATAAAGACACTAGGTTGGTTCTTGCTAACGCAAAAGGTGATTACAAATTAAAGATCCAGGAACTCTTAAAAGAGCTCGATTCCAGAAGTTATGTTGAAATTCCTTTTGAGAACGATTCTGCTGCGCTATACTCCACATTTGACGTGTTTGTTCATGTGCCGATCGATAAGATGTCAGAAGCTTTCGGTCAAATATATATCGAAGCATTAGCTGCTGAAATTCCCAGTATATTTTCTTTGTCGGGCATAGCTCCGGAATTCATAGAGGATCATAAAAATGCATTTGTAGTTCCATTTCAGGATAGTGATGCTATTTTTGCAGCTTTGGAAGAAGTTTATCTGAATCGCGACAAGTTGAAATCATTAACAGAACAAGGTAAACTGGCAGTTGAAACTTTGTTTAGTATTGATAAAAAAATTACCACTTTACAGAAGTTGTACAAGAATTGAATGACCATATGAGTACCCCATTGATTACAATATTGATGCCATGCTATAATGTAGAACAATACATTGATGCATCGCTTACTTCGATCCTTGAACAAACTTATCAAAATCTCGATATTCTATTAATTGATGACGGGTCTTCAGATCGAACATATGATATCTTGAAATCTTATGAGAAAAAAGACAAACGTATTCGTGTTTTTCTAAATGAGAAAAATCTTGGATTGATCAGAACACTCAATTTCGGCATCAAGAATAGTCTAGGAGATTATATTGCCCGAATGGATGCTGATGATATATCAGAATTGAATAGAATCGAAGTTTTATATGCAGAAATAAAGAAGGATCATGAGCTTGATGCCATATCGGCAAGTGCGGTATATATTAATACAAATGGAACAGTAAAGGGTAAGGTTCTTGCAAAGGGATTTAATTATGGCTCATTAAAATTTATAAGCTTTTTTAGTACACCAGTGATTCATCCATGTATTTTAATAAAGAAAACTGTTCTCGAAGAAAATCAATACAACACTGATTTTATTCATTCAGAAGACTACGAGCTGTTCTCCAGATTGATTTTCCTTGGCCATAAATTTAAGAATTTACCGGAGATTCTCTACAGGTTACGGATCAACCCGGAAAGTGTGTCAAGAAAGTTTGAGAATATTCAGATCGCCACTCATACCCGCATTTCAGAACGTAACCTAGAGAAATATTATTCAGGGGTGCCTGAATACTATCTCCATAAAGTAATTATTAACAGGATTAGTTTTAAGGTTAGTGTTCCACTTATAAAAAAAGCCTTCGAATATCTGGTAGATTATAGAAATAGATATGTCAAAAATGAAAAATTATCAGAGATTGAAATTTTAGAGATCGATAAATTTTTAGTTGAACAACGTATTGATATATTGCTTCAGTCAATAAAATACACTCCGATTCCGTTTAAAATTTCAATTATACTATATGCTTTTAGGAATTTAAAGTATTTTTTAAGGTCTATTGGTCGTGAATACATAGCCAATAAATTAAATATTTAATACTAAAAGTAAACAGTTACTTTTTCAAAGCTTTTACAACTGATTGCTGGCCGTTGAAATCGACCGTTACCGCATAGATTCCTTTGGAGAGTGTTCTGGTGTCTAAAGTCATGGTTTTAAACCCGGATGAAGTTTCTGTTTGTTCTGTTGAGAGGACTACCTTTCCAGTTATGTCGTAAACCCGAATATCGAATGTTCCTGCATTAGAAAAATTTAAATTTAGATTTAAATTTTCGTTGAAAGGATTGGGTGTAATATTTAAAATGCTAAAATCAGACTTTGTTGTGGCACACATGTTGTTGTTGCCTGGGTTCTGGTCTGTTGAAGTGTTTGGTTTGCTTGTTTCGACGCAATAATAAGTAGGTAAGAAATTCTGATCAACAATAAACCTAGCATCGAATTTATAAATGATGGATTCTCCTGGATTTAATATACCTGTCCATAGTTCATTGATGGGTGTATTTTTCTCAATTAGACCTTGAATTTCAAATGACTGCACAGTGATATTTCCCTGGTTGGTGACGGTAGATGACAATGAAACGAGTGTGTTGGATTTAGATATTGAAATGTCATTCACAGCGAGATCTATGTATGGAACCAGCACACCAACAATGTTATATGCTGTATCTAAACAACCTTCTACACTTGAGGCGATCATTGTTACCATATAGGTTCCTGTATCAGAGTAAATGTGAGAGGGATTCGGCCCTGCACCTGAACTATTATCACCAAACTCCCAAGTATAATTGCTTCCACCTGTTGTATTATTAATGAAAGTAACTGTTAAAGGTGGTGAGCCAAATAATGGGTCAGGTAAAAAATCTGCCACTGGTTTCTCAAATACTTCAATGGTGTTAGATGCCGCAGCTGCACATCCAAGATCTGAAACTGCTAACAGATTAATATTGTAGATTCCAGCATTGGAATAAACCAATGAAGGATTCTGAACTGAATCTATTGTATTGTTACCAAAATCCCATTGCCATGTTGTTATCGATCCGAATTCTATTAATGTGGTGTCAGTAAATTGAACAGTTGACTCTGCACAACCGTCGGGTGCTATAAATCCGGCACTTGGAACAGGTTTTACAAATAAAGGTTTCTCAACTATTTTGGAACATCCAGTATTTGGATTCAATACAGTTAATGATACGTTAAAAGTATCTACTAAAGTATATAAGTGGGTAGGTGTAAGCTGGGAAGAAGTCGAATTGTCTCCAAAATCCCATAATAAATTCGAAGGGGGAGGAGGTGTTTGATTAGGAACATAGCTGAATATAGTTGCATCCCCAAAGCATGGATCATCAAAAATGAAATCAAAATCAGGCGACTGTATTACAGTCAAATTGTTTACCAGAGTATCGGTACATCCATTTTGGGTTGAAACAATCAATGTGACATTATAGCTGCCCGAATCTGCAAAACTGAAAACTGGCATTGTATCAGTAGAAGAGCCATTTCCGTTAAAATCCCATAACCATGATGTGATGATATTTCCGTTTCCATTGGAGATTGATCCGTCGAACAGAATATCTGAACCAGAGCATGGAAGAGTATTCATGAATTGTGCTGATGGTTTCGGGTGAACAGTCACTGAATCGATGTAAGTGTCGGTGCAGTTAACATTGTTGTATAAAGTCATTGTAACGGCATATGTTCCAGGGGTGCTATATAAGTGGGTAGGATTTGATAATCCTGTAAATGTATTATTGTCACCAAAATCCCAAACGACCGAATCTATTACAGTACCAGTAGGTGTAAAGGTTGCTGGATTGAACAATACTTCGTTGTAAACACATTCATTATTTGCATTGAATGAGCATGTAGGGCCTGGAATGATTGTTATTTGCTGACTGATAGTAGAATCACAAGAAGTTGGCGTAGACACAGAGAGTGTAATGTTGTAGGTTCCTGGTGTGGTATACATGTAAACCGGATCTTCATCCGAAGACAAGCCTCCATCACCGAAGGCCCAGTTGTATGATAAAACTGTATCTATTCCAATTCCTATGGATGAGTTTGAAAATACGACATTGTTACCTGCGCAGGCCACAGTAGGTGTGAATGAAAAGGCAGGAACTGGCTGTGAAGAAACTCTTATGTTATTCACAATAGTATCGTTACAACCATTGGAAGCATTGGCAATTAGGGTGACATCATAATTCGCTGGAGTAGCAGCATAGTTATGTGTTGGGTCAGTAGCAATAGAAGAGTTAGTATCTCCAAAATCCCATTGATAAGATAATGTAATGCCTCCGGAAATAGTAGATCCATTCATGAACATTGCAGTTTGTCCCTGACATGTATTAAGAACAGTAAAATCACATTGTGGGCTTGGAATGATATTTACTTGTTTTATAATGGTGCTATTACACCCGTTTTGCAAATAAGTTGTCAGTGTAACATTATAAACTCCAGAGCTATCAAAGACATGAACTGTATTTTGAATACTATCACTTGGTGTGCCATCACCAAAATCCCATACCCAAGCTACTATAGGTGTTGAGCCAGGTGAAAAAGAGTTATCAGTAAAGTCTACTGAAGATCCGGTGCATTGATCATCAATGAAAGTATAATCGGCAATCGGCAGTTGGCTAATAAATATGGAATCAGAATTAATATTTTGACATCCATTAGTACTGGTAACAGTTTGAGTAATTAGATATGATCCCGGTGCAGCATAAACGTGAGAAGGATTCTGATCGTTCGACACAGGAGTAGCATCACCAAAATCCCAAATCCAACTGCTAATGGTACCTCCCTGAATTGTAGTTTGATCTGTGAAGAAGATGGAGTCACCTTCACATGGCGGAGTATTTGAGAAAGCTGGTAGTGGGCTAGGATTTACATAAATGGAATCTGTATAATAACCTATATCACCAGTAGTCTGGTCAGTACCTTGTAATGTTATCGGATAATAACCTGAAGACAAGGGTGTGAAAGTGGGCGATAAATTATTATAATTAAACTGAGGAGTTGCTAGCATGTCAGGTGGCCAGTTTATCATTGATAAAGTAGCATTTCCTAAATTTGAAACGAACCCAAATATTTTAGAAGAATCCGCTATTAAGGAAATTAATGCAGGACCATTAAGTGAACTATTGACAGTGTCTGCATAGATTAAATCAGGTGAGGTGTTTAGTAAATCATTTCCGAATGAAAGTACCATTACACTATTGGTTGTGGCACTCATGGATATTAAAAACCAGTCCCCTCCATTTCTCAGCAATGAAACACCCCTTGGTGTGATTTTGGGAGACGGAAATGTTGTAGTTACTGCGCCAACATTTGATAAAGAATTACCGAAATCTATTTGAGTAAAAGTACTATTTGGATTTGATGATGAATACCCTACGAAATTTCCTGAATTGCAATCAAATGCAATATCAAATCCCCATGCACCTGTAAAGGCAGGATTAGATATTGAACTTATTGCACCTGCATTGTTTGTTATGGAATTTCCAAACTCAATCTTACTTAAATTAGCTGATCCGGCTCCTGGAATAAATACAAAATAATCACCACTAACATCTTTTATTATTTTAAGTGATCTCGGACCAGAAATAGTAGAAATGTTTCCTAAATCAGTCGCTGTCGCATTGTTCAAACTAATATCTGACCCAAAATTTAACCGAATAAGTTTACTATTATTAAAACTTATAACAATAGCATACCAAATGCCATTTTCAATAATGATGTCAAACCCACTAGGTTGGCCCAATAAACCACCTACATTTCCATAATTAAAAGAAGTTGGTTGGTTATTAAAAGAATTTCCAAAATCATATCTCGTTAATGAGCCACTGAGCAAATTCGCCATAAAGACATAATGGTTATTTCCATCTTTAACAGCTTTAAGATCATGTGGAAAGTTAGGGTTTCCTAGATTTCCATAATTCTGACCGGTAGGGGTGTTTTCAAAATCATTGGTACTAAAATCCCAAAACAAGTCTAAGCCCGCAGGTCCATTATAGTTAACTTGCACGGGTTGACCTCCACAGATGCTATCTTGCATTGTGAAGGAGACCACTGGACATTGTCCATTCGACTGGCTCCAGCAGAAGACACTGATTATGAATAATATAAGTGACTTTTTGGATAGGTTGATCAATTTTGACACAAAAGTTATGGTTTAAACAAAGTTAGTTAATTCAAAGGCAAAATTCAGTATGCAACTAGTAGTCGCCACTACCAATGACCACAAGCTTGGAGAAAT
>Ga0055584_100005970_pt1 | contig 11946 bp, 11 predicted proteins | sample OSDHelmetaG_FD_58716 | JGI IMG/M metagenome (GOLD analysis project Ga0055584, IMG submission 58716) | Pelagic marine sediment microbial communities from the LTER site Helgoland, North Sea, for post-phytoplankton bloom and carbon turnover... | ecosystem: Environmental > Aquatic > Marine >... | reverse complement strand
GGTAGAGCACCTGACTTTTAATCAGGGTGTCGCAGGTTCGAATCCTGCTGGGCTCACCATTAATTTGGTGAGTAAACCGATAAAAATGTATCCTTTTCAACAAAACCTAGTTCACCACTTAACTATAGAAAGTGAACTGAAATAGCTTGATGTATATTTGTTTAGGTGAACCAGAATGAATCACGCACTATGGCTTCTTTGCTAATAACATAGGAAGCGATTTCATAGTATATCAAGTTGTTATTAACATTTTTTAATTTTTTAATATCTAATATTTCATAAAAATTAATAAAATTTTCATATTATGAATAAGTCACATTCATAAATACTATAATTAGTTTTATGCACTTCTATATTACAATTTAAATAATTAATTATTAATTATAGGAGGAAGAATATGAAAAAAGTATTAGGAATTATTTTTTCATTTACTCTTTTGTTTTCAGGTAATTTATATGCTCAGGATATACACACTCATATAAATGATCTCATTTCTGAAAATCAAAAAGGTTGGAAAGATTTTGATAATAAAGATCTAGGTAAATTTTTTAAAAAAGACGGTTTTAGAGATTACCTTGATGCATACCCAGTCACATCTTTAACAGGCGGTTTTGAATGGAAGCCTGGAATGGGTAGAGAGTTTACTGGCCCATTAAGTGGCTTGCCAATTAAGGCGCCATTTAGTGACTATATCCCATTACCAGATGGTGAAGTGTTAGATCCAGATAAAACTTACAGAATTGGCTTCGTTTATCATTGGGGTTTCCATCCTTGGTTAATTAGTTTAGCCGATACAGCTGTATATGAAGCTAGCCTTCATCCTAATGTAGAGATTGAAGTATTAGATGCAGAAGGTGATGACAACAAAATGGGTCAAATGATTGATGACTTTATTGCAAAAAAAATGGATGCAATTGTTATGTGGCCTGCTAGAGAGGCTCCAATGGGCCCTCCTGTTGAAAGAGCAGAAGCAGCAGGTATCCCTGTTGTTAGCTTAGATAGAAGAGCCGCTGCTCCAAATATTAGTTCAGAAGTTTTAGGAAACTTTTACGCTAATGGATTACAGCAAGGTCTATATTTAAATCATGTTGCTAACGGAGAAGGCAATATTGTTATGAATAGAAAACCTCTTGGTAGTACTGCTGATGCAATGAGGTCAGGTGCATTCATGGAAGCTATCGGTAACTATAACTATGTAATTAGTGAGTCAATGCATACAAATAGTTCTAGAAAGGCTGCTTTTGAGGCTACACAAGATGCTCTTCAGGCACATGATGATGTTTCTGTTATATTTAATACAGGAGGAGAAGAGGCCCTCGGTGCCCTAGATGCTGTTCTTGAAGCAAATAGACTTAACACTGCACCTGGTGGAGGTAAAATTGTAATCTTAGTTAATGATGATTCTAAGGAAACAGTTAACGAAGTTAGAAAAGGCAATATGGACGTAGTTGTTCCATACACACCACTCTTAGGTGGAATTGGTGTAAGAGCTGCGTTATTGCACATTGGAGCTAAAGAGGGTTTAAATGAGAAGCCTCCTAAGCAAATCGTTACACCAAACTTACCAATGATAACAAAAACAAAAATGACTATAAATGGTATAACTACTATTACTCCTGATGAATGGCCTTACGCTTATGGTCCTGAGGCAGAGTAAATAATTTAAGACCTTTAATATATAACAACTTCAATTTCCCCCTTTTATAAAATACTATCAAGGGGGAAATTTATATTTTTTTGAACCTATGAATTATAAAAATCTTATAGCTTTTGGCAGTAATACAAACTTACTAATTTTATTTTTTATTTTATGCGCATGTGCAGTTTTTATCAGTCCTGCTTTTTTAGACTTTGATAACATACAAAATATTATCAGAACTGTTATGGTTCTTGGTATTATCGCTTTTGGTATGACCATGGTGATGATACTTGGAGAGATAGATCTATCTGTCGGATCTATAGCAGCTTTTTCATGTGCATTTGGAGGTATCTTTGTAGACTCAAATTCTTCTTTTCTAGTAATAATCCTAACTTTATTAGCCGGGGCTTTCTGCGGTTTTATAAATGGAATTGGAGTAGCGGTAGTAAAAGTTCCATCTTTGATAATGACTCTAGGTACAATGGCAATTATACGTAATGCCGGATATATAATGACAAATGGTCAAGCAGCATATCCAACTAAATTAGATTATTACATGTTAGCAGCAAAAGGATACTTAGGTATAATTCCAATACCTGTTATTATTTTTATAATTTTATCTTTTTTTTGTGCGATAATTGTTAGATTTACAACTTTAGGAAAAAGCTTCTATGCTGTTGGCTCTAATCCTATAGCTAGTTTACTTTCTGGTATATCAAATAATTTTGCAAAAATAATTGCTTTTACAGTCTGTGGATTGTGCTGCTCAATTGCTGGTTTAATCCAAAGTGCTAGATTAGGACAAATAGATCCACATATGGGTATTGGATGGGAGTTAACAGTCATTGCTATTGCCGTACTAGGAGGAGCTTCTTTATATGGTGGTAAAGGATCAATTGAGGGAACAATAATAGCAACATTGATTATTGGTGTGATTAATAATCTTCTAAATTTAATGGGTATGAGTAATCATTCACAAGAAGTTGTTATAGCTATCATAATAATAAGTATGGTTTTATTACATAATTTTGGAAATAAAAAAAATAAAAATGGTTAAAAAATTTAGAATATTTTTTTTAAATCATTTTCTATTATTTGTTTTTTTTACAATTTGTATTATTGGAACTTTTACAAGTGAATATTTTTTCACAATTACTAATTTGCAAAATATGATTAGAAATATGGCCGTACCTGGATTGTTGGCTTTAGGTGTTAGTTTTGTTTTTTTGGTTTCTAGAATTGATTTATCAGTGGGCTCATTAACAATTTTTGGGCCTATTTTAGCAGTTTCATCTTTAGCTTTTCTTGGAGATATCTTTGATTTTAAAGTTTTGGTTAGAGGTAATCAGTATGCAAATAGTGCCTTGTACATTGTTATTGTTTCATTGATTACTGGAGTTGTAGTTGGTTTATTAAATGGCATTGGGGTTATGTATGGTAAAATTACCTCATTTATTATGACTTTAGCCATGATGAAAGCTCTTTGGGGATTAAACTATGTATTAACTCATGGTCATGCTTTCTATTTACAAATACCTACTTTTACTTGGATGGGAACTTTAAATATATTCTACGTACCCTTTTCAACATGGGTTTATGTTTTATTAACAATAATTGCTTCTTTTATTATGAAATACACTTTAGTCGGGAAGAGAATTTATTCAATTGGTGGTGATGAAAAGACAGCACGATTGGCGGGAATAAATGTTAATTTTTGGATTATATTTGCTTTTACTTTAAGTGGTTTTTGTGCATCCGTTGCAGGTCTATTGTTTTCATCAAGGCTTCAAACAGTTGATGCACCTTTAGCAGTAGGTTTTGAATTAACTGCTATTGCTTTTGCTGTGGTAGGAGGTGTTAGTCTTACGGGGGGAAGAGGCTCACCTTACCGTGCTTTTTTAGGAACAATAGTAATGGGAGCGTTGTTTAGTTTATTTTCAATGTGGGGCTTAAACACTTGGCATAGAAATATAGTAGTTGGTATAATAATTATTTTAGTTGTTATGCTTGATCAGAGAAAAAATAGATTAGGGAGGATCTAAATATGGTTGAAAAATATACATTAGGAATAGATATAGGAACTACAGGGGTAAAGGCATCTGTCTTGGATGTTGATCAAGGTAAAGTTGTAGCTCATTCATTAAAAGAGCATCCACTTTTTCACCCTAAACCTGGTTATGCTGAGCAGGAAGGTGATAATTATTGGAAAGCGGTAGTAAGCGCCGTTAAAGAATGTTTTAAACAAGGTAGTTATGGAGATAAAATTGCTGGCGTTTCTCTTTCGGGCTTAGTAGGAGTTATGCTCCCTATAGACAAAGAGGGAAAACCAGTCAGACCTGGAATGATTTGGATGGATTCTCGCTCTGAAGAAGAATGCACAGACATAAGGAATACTTTAGGTGAGGATACAATTAATAATATCAATGGTAATAGAGTTGCACCATGGTTTGTGGAACCTAAAGCTCTTTGGATGAAGAAACATGAGCCAGATAACTTCGATAAAACACATAAGTTACTATCCCCATCTGGCTACTGTACTTTTAAAATGTGCGGAGAGTTTACCATGAACCATGGCGATGCTCAGCTTTTTTATCCCTATGAATATCAAAAAGGCTTATGGAATAAAGACGTAGCAGATGGTCTTGGCATACCTATGGAAAAGTATCCACCAATTTATAATTCACACGAAGTTGTTGGCAAAGTAACAAAAAAAGCCTCTGAAGAAACTGGCATTAAAGAAGGTGCTGTAGTTGTTGCAGGCGGAACAGATATAAGTTGTGCAGCACTTGGTTGCGGAGTTGTAGAAGTGGGACAAGCTTTTTACTCTATGGGTACCGGTGCAAATATTGGTGTAATGATACCAACTTCACAGAGAATTAATGAATTTAGAATTTTAAAATGGACTTCAGTTTTACCTGGAATGACGATGTTCGATGGACCTATGGCTTTTGTAGGTGCTTCCTTGAATTGGTTTAAAAATAATTTTGCAGAATTAGAAATTGAAAAGGCAAAAGCTCAAAATTCAAATGTTTTTGATCTACTTACAAAACAAGCTGAAACTATAAAGCCAGGCTCTGATGGCTTAATGTATTTTCCTTATTTAGGAACTTCACTTGCCCCTAATTGGAATTCTTCAGCTACAGGAATGTTTTTTGGAATCAGGCCTACTACTTCTAAGGCACATTTTATTAGGTCCGTTATTGAGGGTGTTGCTTTTGATTGCAATTCAAATGTAATGATAGCAAAAGAAGCTGGTGCTAAAATAGATAAATTTACACTCAATGGAGGCCCTACAAAAAGTAGACTATGGAATCAAATTACCTCAGATGTTACTGGTTTGCCTTTAGATTTACCTGATGTAGGTAAGTCAGAAGAGTCAGGCTTCCCTCCTGAAGCGGCTCCATTAGGTGATGCCATATTAGCAGCTGTTGGTGCTGGTTTTTATTCAAATCCATTAGAGAGTCTTAAAGATATTGTTAAAGTAAAAGAAACTTTTGAACCAAATATTAAAAACCACGAAATGTACAAAGAGTTCTTTGGTATTTGGAGAAGTATTTATCATAATGTGACAGAGGATATGAAAACACATAGTGAGCTACTAAAAAAGTATGATTTTTCATAAGTTAATATGAAGTTATAAGATGACATCAAACACAAAAAATACTTTATATATGAAAAATATATCTAAGTCCTTTCCTGGTGTTAGGGCTCTAGATGATGTGTCTTTTGATGTTTTATCAGGGGAGGTTCATTCCTTGATAGGTCAAAATGGAGCCGGAAAATCAACTTTAATGGGCATATTAAATGGCATCACTAATCCCGATGATGGCACAATATATATTAATGATAAAATAGTAAGAATTAATGATCCAAAAGATGCATTTAATTTAAATCTTTCAATTGTTCATCAGGAATTTGCCTTGTGTAATAATTTAACTGTTGCAGAAAATATATTTCTAGGAGTGGAGCCAATAAAAAAATATGGAATAGTTGATTACAAGACTATGCATTTAAATGCACAAAAAATGCTAAAAAGCATAAATGTTACTTTGAATTCTGAAAGCATAGTCGGTGAATTAAATACTTCTCAATGGCAAATTATTGAAATATGTAAAGCTTTGGCAAAAAAACCAAAGTTTATTGTCATGGATGAGCCCACAGCATCTTTAGATGAAAAACAAATAGATAATTTATTTGATATCATTAATACACTCAAAGGTAACGGAATAGGGATTATATATATATCACATAAATTAAATGAAATTATAAAGATATCAGATAGGATAACAGTATTAAAAGATGGAAAAATTAAAAAAACACTCAATAAAGTAGAAGTTAATGAAAATATATTAATTCAAACCATGGTTGGAGAAAATGTTTCTTCGGCCAAAATTGATAATAATTTTGATAGAAGTATTAATATATTAGCGCTAAAAAATTTATCTTTTTTAAATTACTTTCAAGATATAAATTTTGATCTTTATAAGGGCGAAATTTTAGGACTAAGTGGCTTATTAGGCTCTGGTTCTAATGAAATTTTAAGATGTATTTTTGGTATCTTTAAGTATGACAACGGATCAATTCACTTAAATAATTCAAATATAAAAATTAATAAACCAAAAGATGCTATAAATTATGGTATTGGCTACATACCCTCCGATAGAAAGCATGAAGGTTTAATTCAAACCAGTTCTATCAAAAATAATAGCGTACTTACGATATATAATTTATTGACACAAATAGGGTTTTTCAATTCAAATGAAGCTTCAAGGCAAACTAGAAATTATGTAAATAAACTCAGTATCAAAGTTTCTGATATTGACAATTTTGTCATGAATCTATCTGGTGGCAATCAACAAAAAGTTGTTATAGCTAAATGGTTAGCGAAAAAATGTAAAATCTTATTATTCGATGAACCTACAAAGGGAATTGATGTTGCTGCTAAAGCTCAAATTTGGAAATTAATTGATGAATATACAAAAGAAGGTGGCTCTGTAATAGTTGCTTCAAATGAGATACCAGAATTAATTAATAATTGTGATAGAATTATAACACTACAAAAAGGAAAAATTAATAACACATACGACTTCAATGATTTTAATGAACATCAAATATCTTTAAGTATTTCTTCTAATTAACTGTCTAGGTCAATAAATAAATAATCATTCTCAATTTTTGTAATATAGGTTTTAAGTTTTTTTGTTGGCGGTGACTCTAGAACCTCTCCAGTTGTAATTTGAAAGACTCCTTGATGAAGTGGGCACTCTATTGAGTCACCATTAACAAAACCATCACATAATGAAACCTTTTCATGCGTGCAATATAGTTCAGTCACATGAAAATTATTATTAATATTAAAGATTGCTATTTCATTCCCGTTGGAAAGTTTAAATTCCTTTACGTCCTCATCTTCAACTTCTTTTATAGATATAGTTTTTTCCCAATTATCAGCCATTTTTCAATAGGTTCCTTAAATCTATATTTATATTTTTAATTAATTCTAAATTTACTTCGTTGGTATATTTTAAAACTTTACGCATTATTGAGATATCTCTTCCAGTATTAATAGCAAGTATACCAGTAATTTTATTATCCCTTATATAAAAATTAGTAATTTTATCTTGATTATAAATTCTAGATATGTGTTTATCAAAATTGCTTATATCTCCTAAAATTTGATAGTTATTATCAAATTGATTTGTCCAAAACCATGGAATTTCTTCATATTTAGTATTATTTCCTAGGAGGTTTTGCGCTAATACAAATGCCTGTTTTTCAGCATTATTCCAAGACTCTTCTTTTACAAAATTTTTAAAAAAAAGACTCTTAAAGTTGGTTATATCGCCAATGGCATAAGTATCTTTAATTTCAGTTTTACAATATTCATTAGTTATAATTCCTTTAGCGTTAACTATTTTTGAATTTTTAATTATATCTATATTGGGCGTAACACCTATGCCTACAATTAATAAGCTGCATGAAATTTTTTTACCATTCTTTAATGAGATAGAATCAATTTTATTTTGTCCATTAATTTCTTGAATTTCTGAGTTTAAAAAAAGCTTAATATTATTTTTTAAAATTTTTTCTTTAATAATTTTTCTTAGATGTATATTTGAATTTCTACTTAATATGTCATTAGAGCTTTCAATTATTGTTATTTTTTTTTGGGGAAATTTTTCTATAATAGAAGATGCAACTTCTAACCCTATATAACCTGCGCCTAATATAGCTATGTCTTCAGAGTCATGTAATCTTTTCTTTATAAATTCTGAGTCATTAATATTCCTCAAGTAACAAATGCCCTCTAAGTTATTATTAATTTTTTTAGGTTTAGATCCGTTGGCAAATACAATCTTATCGTATTTATGCTTTTTATCATTGATATCGCTTATAATTTTTGTTTCTAAGTTTATTTTATCTATTTTTGAATTTAGAAATAAATTAATATTTTTTCTTTTTGAGTCAAAGTCAATTTGAAAATCTTTTATTTCAACTTCATCCTTTAGATACTCTTTTGAAAGCGGAGGTCTTTCATAGGGTGAGTATTTTTCTTCACTAAAAATACTAATTTCACCTTTATAATTATTGTCTAATAAATTTTTAATTAGCTTGCCACTTGAGTGTCCTCCACCAATGATGCAGATACGTTCATTCATTAAGAAATTACAGACTTAATAAAGTGTTCTTTTTTTTATTCTTTTTATTTTTCCAAATTTCTTTCAAAATCTGGATATGAACTGAGAGTATAGATGGTTCCATCTCATTTGTGTGAGGTTTTACTAATTGGTGAAACTTAGGCAGTTTATAAAAAGGAACATTAGAGTATAGATGATGTTCTATATGGTAGGGCATGTTCCAGTACAAAAATTTAAGCAATACACTTGGAAAGGAGGTTCTCGTATTGTGTATCATGTCAGCTGTTTCTTCTTTTCCTGTATGTTCTACCATTCTAACAAGTCTCACGAATGGTTCTCCCATTACTCTTGGTAGTAACCAATAAATTAGAAAGAAAGTTGTATTGAGATAAATTGATATTCCTATTATTAAAAAATATCCCAACATCATAAACCTAGTTTCTTTAATCAATGAGTTAATTTCTGAGTCTGGGATATATTCTTTTTCGGATGAATTGATTTTTCCTAGTGAATGTCTTACTAGATTTCCTATTATTCTTATCCAGATCGCAAAGCTTGTAACATGCTTTAAGTAATCTGAATAACTGTCTGGAAATTCTACTTTATCAGGATCTTTCCCATCTAATTGTGTATATGTATGATGAGCCATATGCCTGTATCTTCCATTAAGAAATGATCTTAATAAAATAAAACCAAGAAAATAACCAATATACTCATTAAGTTTTCTATTTTTGAAAGCTGTTTTATGAATGCATTCATGTAATCCTGCATATAGAAATGCAATAAATGAACCATGCATAAACATTAGAAGTATCTTTAATATTAAATTAGGAGATACATAAATTAGTGATCCTGAGATTACTATTAGAGATAAATGAAGAAAAAGATGTTTGAGGCCACTGATATTATCTCTTTTGAGAAAGGGTTTTAATTGATCTTTAGGTATTAGTTTTGAGCCATGATATGGCCAAGTATGTTCCTTATTTAGTATTTCTTCAGATTTCATTAATATAAATTAGTATTTTAAATAATTTCGACAAATATATTTTATGAATGTAAATTATGTATAATAACTATAAATAAACACATTTGGGCTATGATATAAGAATTAAATGAAAAAGCTATATTCGTGGGGAGGAAAGTTTGTTGAGCGAAACTTAACCATTTCTGACTTAATTTCTAACAAGGGTAATAAACAGTTCATACAAACAACTGCAACTAACAGTAAAGAATCCTCTGCTGCTAGGGAGGCCGGTATAGACATGCTACTATGTAAGTCTCCTCATATTAAAACTGTGCGTGAAGGTGCCCCAGATATTTTTCTCACAGCTACGATCGATTTAGCATTATTTCCATCACAAGATGATGTATTGAGAGAAGCTTTTAATTGTATGAAAGATGGAGCGGATCAAATTTATACCGCTCGAGGTCCTCATGTAATTGAGTATTTATCAAGAGAGGAAATACCAGTTATGTGTCATCTTGGTTTAGTACCAAGAAAATCAGCATGGAAGGGTGGTCTAAGAGCCGTAGGTCGAAATGCTAAAGAGGCATATGATTTATTCAAAAATTTTAAAACTATGGAAAGTGCTGGAGCTACTTCTGTGGAGTGTGAAATCATCCATAATCAAATAATGAAAGAAATTTATCAGAGAACTTCATTGCTAATAAGTTCTTTAGGATCTGGCACTTATGCAGATATAATATACCTATTTCAAAATGATGTATGTGGGGAGTTAGAAAATATTCCAAGACACGCAAGATCCTTTGGAAATGTATTAAAGCTTGAAAAAGAAATTTATAAAGAAAGAATTAACTCTCTATCAAAATTTAAAAAGGCTGTTATTTCAAAAGATTATCCAAATAATCAGGAAATAGTACAAGTTGATGAGTTGGAATTAGATAAGTTTTTAAAATTAATATCTTAATAAATTCGAATAATAATATATAAATAAAAACTATAGATAATTTCTTAAATTAGAAAAAAACTATATATGAAATATATTAATTTTAGTCAATTAAGATCTTTCCATGCTGTTTCAAAAACTGGCAGCATTACAAAAGCATCAAAATTATTGAGTGTTAGTCAACCTACAATAACAAAACAACTTCAGCTTATTGAAAGCTATTATAAGGTAAATTTAATAAATAGGCACGCTAGAGGAATTACATTAACCGACCTTGGAAAAAAACTATATGAAATTACATTAAGTATTTTTGATCTTGAGGAAGAGGCTATTAATTTATTTTCTTCTAATTTGAATGTTCATAAAGGCACTTTAGTCACAGGAACATCCGGATCTTATTTTATAATGAAGCTTGTGAAGGAATTTAAAAAATTACACCCTGGTATTCAATTAAAGATTATTTCTGCTAATTCTAATAGTATTTTAGATAAAATTAATGATTACGATATTGATATTGCTGTAATAGGTAAACCCATAAAAAAGAATTTTAAACCTAATATTTATTCTATTCCCTATTTAAAGCAAAAAATAGTTATTATTGCAGGTCCTGGCCATAGATTTTATAATAAGTCTACCGTTAAACTCAAAGATCTTGAAGGAATGGACTTTATTAACAGAGAGAGCGGTTCTGAAACAAGGAGGGTATTTGAAGAGGCCATGATTCTATCAAATACTAATATTAATTCATTGATGGAAGTAGGAAGGGTTACTATGGTTCAAGCAGTTAAAGAAAATATGGGAATTGGAATTTTATCAGAACCAGAATTTGATAACTATAAGGATATTAAAAAGATTCATATTAGCGATTATGATGTTTTTACTCAAGCTTACCTAGTCTGTTTAAAAAAAAAGCGCAATGATAATTTAATTGAAGCATTTATTAATACTGCAAAAAAAATTATTTAGATACCTAACTACTGAGATAAAGTAATCGAATAATATTCATTAAGATAAATGAAAGAGAAATATTAAATATTATAGAACCTAGTAATATTACTATTCCTAATCAAATAGACTCATGGTTCAGGATTTGTTACATTAAAAAAAATTATAGGAGAAAGTCATGAACAAAGGTTATTTAATAGCACATCTTAAAGAACACGATCAAGAAGGTATGGATAAGTTTAGACAAATGGCTGGACCAACTATTGGAGAGCACGGTGGCAAAGTTCTTGTTCGTGAACCCAGTCCTGACTTAAGAGAAGGTGAGAATTTAGGTACTGTTGTAGTAATTGAATTTGAAAGTATTGATGCTGCCCGTGAATTCTATGAATCAGAAAAATACCAAGCTGCTAAAGCTGTAAGAGAATTGGCTTCCAATGCTCATCTAGTTTTAGTTGAGGGAGTTTAAAAACTAAACCAAAGGTAGAGAATAAACCTATGATAAACGCGTTTTAAGATTCATAGGTTCGTTTAAAACATTACGAGCGTAGCATTTATCATTTATGAACAAATAACCCCTGTATGATTCAGAAACAGTAGGTTCTCGCACACGCGTCATGGGGTTCGGTGTAGTCCACCCAAGTTTAAAAAAAATGATTCATATTTAGGTTAAAATGATTAAGGTAGATTAAGAAAGGTGGACTGAGGGTGGACGGAATAACTCAATACTCTGAAAAGACTTCTCTTGTTGTGTTTGACAACCAAGACAATCTAACTTTTAATCAGGGTGTCGCAGGTTCGAATCCTGCTGGGCTCACCA
>Ga0055584_100005969_pt1 | contig 11946 bp, 13 predicted proteins | sample OSDHelmetaG_FD_58716 | JGI IMG/M metagenome (GOLD analysis project Ga0055584, IMG submission 58716) | Pelagic marine sediment microbial communities from the LTER site Helgoland, North Sea, for post-phytoplankton bloom and carbon turnover... | ecosystem: Environmental > Aquatic > Marine >... | reverse complement strand
GCTCGCTCGGACACCGTGATGTGGCTGCTCATCAGCAGCTGATGATCCAGAGTGATTTCAGTAATCACTGTGCCGGGCCGTGACAGGAGTTCCCGGCGCCGAAGGCAAAGGTCACCTAGCGGGGTGGTTTCGTAGGCGAGCACCTGGAGATTCGTCATCGTGACTCGTCTGCTCCATGGGACGGAGATCCGTGGCCCGACCCGTTGTTCTCGAACGCGAGGCGCACGCGGGTGCACCACGTCACTGCCCGACCCACGGGACACAAAACACGGTGCAAATGTAAAGGAATTGCAGAGCGTAGAACGCCGGTACCGATAACGCCGTCGCCACAGGACCCTGCCCTGTTGCAGGATGGAGCGTCCTCCACCCTCCGAGACATCGGCCGGGCAACGGCCTTGGGCGCCCCGTGAGCCCCCCGACCGTGGGCCACCGGTAGAAGGGATTGCCCACCAAATGCAGCAATTGGTGCTAGAGCGACCACCCGATTCGGATCATGATCCTGTCTACCAGGGCCTCGAGTGGCGCGAGGAAGCCCTGAGATCCGAGAGCTCGCATGCGCTTGACCCTCGTCTAGGGATTCCGCTCCCGAACCCTTCCGCACGCCAATGAGCGCTCGCACGACTCAGCGCGTAGCCCGGATGCGGAGCACAGAAATACTTCTTCAGGCTTCCTCCGGCCCATCCAGGGGCGCTCCTGGACACGCGCCTGGACAACCCGGCCAATCATCACCGCGGTACGCACCGGTGAGTGAGCCGACCAGAAACGCGACCCCGAAGACCATCGCCTGGAGCGGTCGTGGCATGAGAAGTACCCTCTGGGTCTCACGGTGACGCCACATCACATGGGCCATGTACACAGCGGACGGCCGTTCCGGAGGTCCGGCGTTGACGATCTGGAATACGGCCTGCAGGTACCGGTCGAGATCCACGACGGGGCGGACGAACCCAAGAAATTCAAGTGGCTCGTCGCCCTGGTTCCACCATCGGTGGGCCGAACCCAAGGGAAGTTCAGCCGTCTCGCCAGGCCCAGCCTCGACGCGCTGCCGCTCCACCATGGCAGTCAGGCGTCCTCTGATCACCGTACCCTCTTCACCCTCCCGCAGGTGCACATGAAGAGGAGGGCCCTCACTTCGTGGAGGGAGTGAACCACGCAGTTCGAGACATGTCTCGCCATCGATCCGGACACGCCTCAACTCGAGGCGCTCGCCCGTGTGGCGATTCTCGAGGACTAAAGGCTCCACCATTCGCGATCTGTGGACGTTATCTGGTCAGGAAGCTCCGACTTTCCGAAGCAGGCTGGTGATTGTATCCGCATGCTCAGGATATGACTCGGCCAGGGCCATGGTGCCGCTCTCGTAGTCCGGGAACTCAAAGCCAGGCCCCATGGTCGTTCCAAGTAGCGCGAACGAGCCACCCTCTCTAAGCCGCGAACCCTGCCACACCCCACCTGGAACCACGACCTGGGGGCGCCCTTCGGACAGGTCGGATGTCAGAGTCGGAGTCTCGACGAGACCGTCAGGATGGAGTAACAGCATGTCGACAGGATCTCCGAGATAGAAGTGGAACACCTCATCACCAGGGAGACGGTGCATCTCGGAAAACGTCGAGGGAGTGAGAAGAAAGTAGATCGCCGTACCGACAGACCGGTCTCCGTCGAAGGGCACCCCAGGCGCGAAGCTCGCTCTGGACCGATACGTCTCCCGGTAGTAGCCACCCTCTTCGGGGTGAGGTTCGAGACCCAGAGTTGCGACTACATCTTCAGCGCGCATGGTCATTTGGCCTCGACTGAGGTCTCCTTCGGTGGCGTTCTCATCGCTCGCGATTCTGCGGCATGGCCTGTGTCCGAACAAGGGTCAGCACCCAGGGGGCGGGTGACCCACGACCGACGGGCCCACCCGGACGGTCCTAATGACTTGTCAGGTCGCTGACCTCTGCCTCATGTCGGCACCAGCGCCAGGCACACCCCCACCGGATCGCGGACCACGACATACACATATTCGCCGCTACTCCCCTTCCTCGAATCGACAATCTCACCCCCGCTCTCCCGGGCTCGAACCACGCTCTCGGCGAGGTCTCCAACCGGGAGGCAGATCATCCACACAGGCGGAAGGTTCTCATTCACGCCGCGCGCATGGCAGATACCGGCTACCTCGTTTCCTTCAGAGGTGCACAAGACATAGTCGGAGTACACACCGTCCGCATCCTCCATCTCGACCCCGTGTGCGGCCCAACCCACGACGTCCTGGTAGAAGTCACGAGTCGCAGGTGCGTCGGAGACCGTCAGATCGAGCCAGGCGATTCGGCCTCCGCTGGTTGGCGGAGTCGCCTCAGAATCCACGACCGGGATGATGCCAAAGGCGGCCCCATTAGGGTCAAGCAGTACAGCCCACTGGCTCTGCCCACGGTCGTCCTTCTGGTGCATAAGCTCACGCCCACCCCGATCCACAGCCCGCCCAGCGCTCCTGGCGACATCCGCGACCTGCACATGCGGCATCCACTGCAGTGGCAGGTCCGCATACTCGGAGCTCCACTTCCCGAGGCCGATGATCGGCGTGCCCGAGTCGCTTATCAGATCTTCGCGCCAGAGAGGATGCGATCCTGTGCCGAGGATACTGGCGTAGAACGTCAGCTCCCGGTCGTGTTCGGGAACGGCGATGTCGGCACTCGGGATCCGGCCAACTCCTGGGACGTGGGAGAGAGTCACAGATGGCTTCCTTGGTTCAACATGCTGAGCACGGCCGCGGGTGGAAAGCGGCCTGACGACCCTGTAAGACTGCTGCCGAACCCACCCCCCTGACAAATCGAAGACGTTACCCGACCGACCTCACAGTCTGCATCTGGGCAGGAGCACGTCCTTGTCAGATGGCCGACCCGCACGGAGCCGGGAGCCACCTAGTCCGCCGAGACCTGCACACCTCGCCAGAATGCGACGCGCCCCTCGATCTGTGAGGCAGCCGGCTTCGGATCGGGATAGAGCCATGCCGCGCCATCATTGCGATCCCCGTCGACGACAATATCCAGATATGAAGCCGTCCCCTTCCACGGGCAGACGGAGGTTTGGGCGCTCTCCACAAAATGCTCCGAGAGCAGCGACGTCCTCGGGAAGTAATGATTCCCTTCCACCACCACCGTATCGTCGCTCTGCGCGAGTACAACCCCTCTCCACGTCGCTTTCATCTACACGTCCTCATCGATCGCAGGCCAATCCAAGACGCGCGATCTTGCGGCGCGCACTCGGTGAGCACAAGCACGGACAGCAAGCCGGCTGCAACAATCCCCCGCAGCAGGAGTGCCGTGTTGTCATCTCTCGCATCGTCGTCCTCGCCGTCCACCGCGATATCGATGTCGGGTCCATCCGGGGGACTGCTCACCCGGATCCGTTGGTAGGACCGCACTCACAGCCCAGCTTCCGTGGGTAACACAGTCAGTCGGAGGCCGTGCGTGACCCAGCCCCCGCGGAGAGAAATAATCTCGGGAGCGTCTTCATGTGATCAACCAGAGCTAATACGCTGGCCCCCGAAGTCGCGCCGACCGCACCAACTTGTCTTGAGAAAGGTCGGCTGCCCGGGGTCCGAGCCGACGAGCGGCATGGACAGAGCGTCGCTTCGGGCTCGACTCCGATCATCCACGGTCGCGCGAGACGGATAGGAGAAGCCTTGAACTGGTCCGGCCCACGTGACTTCAGTCTCCAGATCTGGCCAAGGGCCGCCGAGTTCCAGCTCTTACAGTCATATATGTTGGCCGAACGACCGCATGGGTGCCACATCTTCAGCGGCATGAGCCACCAGATTCGTAAACGTGGAAAGGGGCTGGCGGAGCCACACGCCGCACAGCACACCCAGTCTGCCGGCCCCACGCACCAAGCGCGGGATCGAAGCTCCAGATACTGCTCGTCGGCAGCATGACCAACGAGATCTCCCGCCGAGGAAGTGCTCAAAGCTCACTTTGGCGCTGATCCGGCTATTCCAGTCCGGCCAACGTCTCCCTGAGAGAGAATAGGGCGCTCGCGGCCATATCCACCTGTATCTGCATGCGCCCCACGAACAGGATTCGCTGAAGAACCAGATTCCTGAACATGGCCGTGTTCGTCAATTCAGTGGTGCCATCAAGTCCAAGCCAGGGGAAATCGCGATCGGCGTTTTCGCGGACGCGATAGGGATCTTGATGCGAGATGAATACACCGATGTCAATCTCACTCGACAGATGGGGGAGCAGTCGCTCGTTGAAGTGCTCGCGCAGTTCCTCCGACCGCAGGGCCACGGCTGCTCGCCGGGACGTCCAGAGAGACAGACCCTCGCTGAGCGAGGGATTGTCGAGGAGGCTCAGCTGGCGACTTAATTGCAGCCCGTCGGCCATGGCGGTCTTCAGACTGCTCCATTCCGGGTTGAAGAATAGAGAGGCGATGAGGCTGTTGGGAATGACCATGAGCTCAGACTGAGGACTCGAACCCAGCAACCCCGCCAATTCTTCGGCATTGGCATGCAGGTGGGCGAGCGCTCGTGCGCCTTGCTCGACGGAGGAGACGTTCGCCTCCAACTCCTCCGTGAGTCGATCGCTCACAAGTCTCTCCTGCTGGGACTCCCGGTGTTCGGTCCAAGCGGCATCAAGAGAGAACGCCATGAGAATGCTGGCGACAATCGCCACAGCCTCAGCGAACAGACGTGCCCAGGGGACTGATTTTTGCAAAATTGCGGACGCTCCTTTGGACGCGATACCTGCCGCCTCGGAATCCTGCTGCATGTGCACCAGCACGAAGCACTTCCTACATGACTCGTCCCGTCAGTCGACTGAGGTATTCGACTCACGGAGGTAGATGAACCAGTAGATCCCAGCGACAAGCAGTGTGCCGCCGGCAATGTTGCCCAGCGTCACTGGAATCAGATTCCCGACAAATGCAGACAGGGTCAAAGACTCTACACTCACGCCCTGAGCTACCGCCGCGAGGGCCATATCCGAGTCCGAGCCCAGCAGCATGCCGAAAGGTATGAAGTACATATTCGCGATGCTGTGCTCAAACCCGAGCGCCACGAACGCTGTGATCGGGAAGATGATCGCGAGGACCTTGTCCGTGGTACTGCGACCAGATTGGCAGAGCCATACCGCAAGACAGACAAGTGCGTTGCAGAGGACACCCCGAGCGAACAACTCTCCAAAGCCCAGTTGCGTCTTCCCTACCGCGATCCTCACGGCTGTGAGGCCTGATGCATAGCTGGACGACGTCCACACGCCGGACCAGAACATCAGCAGCGCCGTAGCCAGGGCACCAATCAGATTTCCGATGTAGACCAGGAGCCAGTTGCGGATCAAGAGTTGCGTGGAGATCGCTCGACTGGCCCACGCCATCGCCACGAGGTTGTTCCCGGTGAAGAGCTCCGCACCGGCAACCACAACGAGAATCAGCCCGAGGGAGAACGTGACGCCACCCAGCACTCGAGTGGGCCCGTATCCGAGTCCCGTCTCCGTCATGGCCAGGGTCGCGAACGCCGCACCAACTGCGATGAACGCACCAGCGAGCACCGCCAGGGCTACGGTTTCCGACAGCGACAGTCGGCCTTTTGCCACACCGGTGTGTAGCACACGGCGCGCCATTTCCGCAGGCGCGTACGAATCGATGAGTCGTTCCCGATCTGAGTCTGTCATGGTTGTTTCAGCATGCTGCAGGGTGCTAACGGACGCTTCGCAGATCTGCTGCAGGCCCTGCTCGTCCGCTAACAATCTGCCTCGAGGCTCGTGTCTCCTGCAGGGATTCCTCTCTAGATGTCAGAACCGTCAGTCTCGTACAAGTCCGTCACATCCGCACCCGACAAATCGACCAGGAAGTCCGCGAGCGTTCGGCATACGTCACCAAAGAACTGCTGTCCCTTGGCTTCCGTAGCCGCACTGGGGTCCCCCACCCCAGTATCACTGGTCACGCTGGCCCAGTCGCGAGGAGCCCAGGCGACTCCCTCCCTCAGACCACTCAGCCGAAAACGACGTGCGGCCCCGCTGCCGGCTTCATCCAGCCCCAGGACCAGTTCAGGTCGCAGATACAGCATGACGCTGGTTTCCAACTCACCGGCGTGATCTCCCGGATCATCGAAGTATGCAGATGCGTCCAGAACCGACCACCAGTTGGAGCAGCAGATAAACACGTCGAAACTTGGCTGAAGCTCACGCACAATCTGCTTGAAGTCGTTGCCGCCGTGTCCGTTGAGTACAAGAAGCTTTCGGACCTCATGATGTTCCAGGCTCTCGAGGATATCGGCCAGGACACGTGCCTGTGTGCTCGGATGGAGATTCAGCGTCAGCGGGGTGGATAACTGCTGGGCGTTGGCGCCGATCGGGATCGCCGGGAGTACGATCACGCGGGCTCCCCGTTCCGAGGCCATGCGGCTGGCTTCGGCCGCAACAGCCTCCGCCTGGAACGTATCGGTGCCAAATGGGAGGTGGAGATTGTGGGGTTCCGTCGCACCCCACGGTAGCACCGCGACCTCTGGCAAAGCCTTATCGCTCCGGCCCAGGGACCGTTCTCCCAGGATGTGGGGCCGACCGCTCATCAGCTCGCTCCTCGTGACTCGTTCACCGCGACATCGTACGACTGGCGATTCTGCCCCACGGTCTGTCCCCTAACAAGGGCGAGCGTGGACCGGCATTGTGCTGCGCGCTTGGGCTCGATCTGCAACGCCGCAACCTACATCGGGATGCGAGAAGCTGTTGAGCATGATCCGAGAGTGCGATCTTCTCGGCCTTGGAACTCTCCATCACTTCGCGCTTGGCTATGCCGTTGGGCCAAGAGGTCGTTTGGATTCCTGTCCCTCCCCGACCCTGCTCAGATAGGACGCTGCGATGAGAATTCCACGACGAATCCAGCCATTAGTAGATGACGGCCTGGTCGATGAAGTCATCCGCCCCCTGATGAGCGGCAAGGAGGCTGATGTGTACGCTGTGCGTTGCGGCACCGAAATCCGGTGCGCCAAAGTGTACAAGGAAGCCAGCAAACGAGGCTTCAAACATGCGGTGCAGTACCAGGAGGGTCGAAAGGTCCGAAATACCCGCCGTGCACGGGCAATGGAGAAAAGATCCCGTTTCGGCCGTGCTCAGCAGGAGCAGATATGGCAGACCACCGAGGTCGATGCGCTGTATCGGCTCATCCAGGCGGGCGTCCGTGTGCCACAACCCTACGGCTGCTTCGATGGTGTGCTACTGATGGAACTGATCCTCGCCGGGGATGGTCAGGAAGCTCCTCGACTCGGCGATGTGTGGCTGACCTCGGAGCAAGCACGCAGAGATCACGCTCTGATGATGCGCTACGTGACGCGCATGCTGTGTGCCGGGCTGGTACACGGCGACCTGTCTGAATTCAATGTCCTGGTAGACGAGCGGGGTCCAGTGATCATCGACCTGCCGCAGGTTATCGATGCCGCAGCGAACAACAATGCCGGGCGGTTCTTTGCCCGGGATGTCAACAACATCACCGCATACTACGGTCTGTATGCGCCGGAACTGTTGACGACACGCTATGATGGCGAAATCTGGTCACTCTTCGAGGCCGGTGAATTACAGCCCGAGTGCGACCTCAGCGGGGTGTACCGCGAAGACACCCGGCTGGCAGATGTAGATTCGATCCTAGATGAAATCGAGGTGGTGAAGGCCGAGGAACTGGAACGACTCGAACGTCTGCGCGAGGCAGACGCGACGGAGTGATTACCGCGACAGATTCTTGTCGATCTTCCCTTCCGCCTCCCGTCACGCACGGTGTTCCCGGCAGCTCGTCAGCCGGTCTCCCTGAGCACCCGCACCGAGTCACCGACGATTTCCAGGACCTCTACTGGACCGCCGTAATACTCAGCCATGCCGACATCAATCCGCCACGCGTGAGAGTCGCAGGCGCTGGCGATCCCGGACTCTTGGCGGGTATGTCCCATGACAATCCGCTTGGCCCCCAAGCCGGCCAGAGCCTCCTCCAGGACTTCACACGCGAGGGAGTCGGGATCGGAGGAGTACAATCGAGTCCACTGGGGGCTCTCCGACCCGGACAACACGAACGGCAGGTCTGCCTCTCCTCGAAGCCACGCCTGCGCCCCTTCGTTGATCTCATCGATGCCGTACGCGACATGGGCCGGGAGCACGCCACCGTGAACGAAGACGTTGTCCCCGAGTTGGAGAATTACCTGTCGCCGGGCCAGTAGCTGAGCATAGGGGCCACCGGGCATGAACGCGGCCATGCGGGCCCGCTGGGGCGGCGCGAAATCAGCAAGCGTTCCTGAGACAAAGGTTCCCGACGAGCGGTCCCACACTTGAAGAGAGTCGCCCGGTTCATACTCCGACGCGTCCACGAAGTCGGCAAAGCCGGCGTCCGTGACATAGCGTAAATCGCCACGCGCATTCATGAGTTCATGGTTCCCCAGCAGGGCGTAGAACGCTCCACCAGCGGCCCTCGCCTCCACCCGCAGCCTCTCGAAGAGATCCAGAATGGCTTGTTCCTGGTCGCCGCGATCGAGTTGGTCACCAGTCTGCACGACGACGAGGTCACCGCCGATCCAACGGTCGAGCTCATCGGTGGCACCCGCGAGGCGAAGCGCACGTCGCGCGGCTTCGAGGTCCCCATGCACGTCACCAAAAGCCACGATCCGCGCCTCACCGCCGCGGACACAGGAGGTCGCTGCTACCAAAATCGTCAACACGAACGCCTTGTACAGGCCGCGTCGCTGCGCTGCATCAAACATCAATTCGTAACCTTGCGTTGGGCGATGCCGTTGTAGTCCCTCACTCTTTCGTACCCCCTCATTCCGCCTCCAGGCCTGTCGACATTCTGCTGCGCATGCCGCCTTCTCGCCCACGGATCCATTCTAACGGCTCACCGAACAGGATGCGGTGACCGTCATTCGTGCGAACGACAAACTCTCGGTGACCATGACTCCGATCCCCTAGAGCGACGACGATGTCGGCCCCGCGCGCCTGGATCTCATCGTGGAGTTCGTCGACCTCTTCGACCATGACGTGCAGAAACCAGGAGTGGTTCCCGGTAGCCTCTGCGTCGACCTCTTCGGGGCACTCGCCCAGCATCAGTCGGATCGAGTCCCGGGAGAGGAAGCTCCAACCCGGTGCCTCAATAGGATCGACCGTGAAGCCCAACACGTCGCGGTAGAAGCGCGCAGATTCTCTGAGGTCGCGTACTGCCAGTACAGAGCGCGGTTGAACCATTCGGACCATCCGAATCTCCTGTCTCAACTCGCCGCAGTCCGGCAGCGAGTAATTCGTTTTCGCCTGACGGCTCGGGATTCTGCTGCCACACCTGCTTCTCCGCCAGCGACCGCCGGCCACCACCCTGAACGATGGCGCCGACTGCAGCAATTCTCGTGCAAAACGTCGCTCTACTGAGGCCTGCGCTACCTTCGCTCGGCGAGCCACCGGATCAGGCTTCGAGCGGGGTCCAGCTCCTGCAGCACCCCGAAGACACTCTGCACCGCAACCAACAGGCATCTCTAACGCAAGAAGATGCTCTTCGGAATGAACCCGGTGACGACCTGCGTGAGATCGACGACCTCGCTCACGCGAAAGTCGACCGCGATGCTGGCGAGTGAGAGTGCCTTGTCGGGGGACAGGCCCTTCTCGGTCATGAGGAAATGGACGACCTCAGATGTGGCCTGTCGCATCGCCCGGTCGAGATCGAGGTCAATCCCCATGATCAGGTAGTGTGTGTCCGTCTCGGCGCGCGGACCCGAGATGTTCACGCCCTTGTGAACGACGAAACGGAACGTTCCCGTCAACGACTGCTCGATCGCGGTACCGCTTACTTCACCGTCCCCTTGGGCCCCGTGCCCGTCTCCCACGTAGAAGAGCGCACCCGGGTGAAAGACAGGCAGATAGACCGTGGTGCCCGCAGCGAGGTCCTTGACGTCCATGTTCCCGCCGAACGCACCCGGCGGGCGCGAGCTTTGCACACCAGGGACGGTCACGCCCGGCTCGCCCACAACCGGATCTGGCGCAACCGCCATGATGCCCATGAAGGGGGCGAGTGGCACCTGGATCTCCGGGGAAAACAATGCGACGTCACGGCCATCGACCTCGCCTGTACGAATCACGTGCCGGGTGCCGGGTGCAATGTCGAGTTCTGCATCATCCTCGTCGAAGCCGGGGTATCCCCGAGAGAACACCCCGCCCCGGCTGCTCGTGTTGTTGATGCCCCACGGCACGCGCGTCTCGACGTCCAGAATCTCTATCTCCAGCATATCACCACGCTGAGCGCCCTCGACGTAGATGGGACCCGTGATCACGTGTCCGCTGCGCCCTTCTCTTGGTCGTCCCTCCCGCGAGGCCCAGAAGTCCAAGCCGTCCTGGAGGACCTCCTCCCGCGGGATGCCGAGCCCAGCGAGATAGGAGACCGGCTCCTCGCTCTGGGTCGCCCCCGCGTGCGTCAGCGTGTTGATACGGACCGTCTCACCGGACTGAATGGTGAGAACGGGTTCTTTGTCGATGGGATACCAGCCCCAGCTCACCGTCTCCGGCTGGGAAGGCACGAAGTGATCGGCTTCAACGACTTCCCCACCGTCCGTCATACCGCCCGCAGCCGTGCACGCGGCGGCGAAAACGACGGAGAGGATCGAGAGCAAAGAGTGCCTCCACGGCCTCCCCTTGGTATCAGCTTTCATGAATGTTGCTCGTAGCCCGATGCGCTCAGGCCGGTGATGGGGTCGGCGTTCATGCACCATGAAGATGCGACTCACCCCATCGATCCGCGAGCCATCTCACATTGTGCCAAGACCTGGGTCGTTACCCATCAGCACGAGAACGCAGCTCTCCAAGCAGGTGCTCTAACGGCCTGCGTTACCTCAGTGCTGGACACATTGCCACGAGGCTTTCTCGACGATGGGGCGGGACCACTCTTCCCTTCCTCAGGAGTCCATGGCCTCCGGGCCGAGGCTCGCACGTGAGCTTCAAGAGATACCATTTCGTCGCGCGATGGACCGAGGGGCGACTCCCTGGTGAAGCTTCGCGAACAGGCCGAGAACGCGTGGGCCGACATCGACGCACAGCTGAAGCGGCGCCACGACCTGATTCCGAACCTGGTCGAAACTGTCAAAGGATACGCCAGCCACGAGCGCGAGACCCTGGAAGCGGTCGTTCAGGCTCGTCATAGCGCTTTGCCGGCGCGGGCCCCCGACGGAGGGTGTGGCCGTGGCCACGACTGGGGCTCTAGCAGCTTCAGCAGGGGCTCCAGCGGTCATGGATCTTCCGGTGGGGGCTCTAGGGGGTGGCACCAGAGGATTCTGAACATGCCCGGGCGCATCGGATGCTGGATTCGCCCCTCGAATCCACACTCGGTTCCCGGCCAACATCTCCCAGTGGGTCCATGCCGTGGTTCACGGACCCTTTCGCAGCATCGTCCGAGAACCACGAGACCTTTCGCTCGGAGAAAGATGAGCCCAAATCATGTGTGTCAGGCGACGGAGTCTCGATCGCTGACGCCTAGAGGTCCATGAATCCCGCCCCGGCCCTACCTACAAGGACGCACGAGCGCGCTCGATGGAACTGATTTACCAAGCACTGCCCGAGATGATTGCCACACTCATCGGTGTTGCCGTGGGTGGACTCGGCGCACTCTACCTCGATGAGCGCCGAAGTCTTCTCGAGAAACGGAAACGTTCGCAGGTGATCCTGCATAACCTGAAGAGCGAACTCGAGGACAATTTTCACCAGCTGGCAGATGCGAAAACTGCCTACGAAGACACCCCGTACGGAAAGAGCTTCTACATCAGCTCGATCGCGTGGGAGGCCGCCACCGCGGGGGGTGACCTTCCCGAGATCATCGGATACGAGCTGGCTGACAAGATTGAAGACCAGTACTCGATCCTGCTGCGCCTGCGGTATTACGTCGATCTCATGACAAAACTGTGGTTCGCGCCGGACGACATCGAAGGCTACGCCAACATCCAGGATGGCTTCCGAGGTCACATTCTGCGGGCAC
>Ga0055584_100005968_pt1 | contig 11946 bp, 7 predicted proteins | sample OSDHelmetaG_FD_58716 | JGI IMG/M metagenome (GOLD analysis project Ga0055584, IMG submission 58716) | Pelagic marine sediment microbial communities from the LTER site Helgoland, North Sea, for post-phytoplankton bloom and carbon turnover... | ecosystem: Environmental > Aquatic > Marine >... | reverse complement strand
GCAGCCATCCGTTGAACGACTTCTTTTTGTAGCATAAAGTGCATATCTTGCACTTTGTCTTTAAACGTCAGTAAATGAAAAATTAATGGAGTAGAAATGTTGTAAGGCAAATTACCAAAAATGCGTAATGGTTTTTCATCTGTTGCTAATTGAGCAAAATCAAACGTTAAGGCATCAGTTTCATAAATGGTTAAGTGGGGTGCTAAAAAAGGGTGATGACGTAACCTTTTCGCTAAATCTCTATCAAGCTCAACAACAGATAATTTTTTTGCTCTTTCAATTACGGGTTCAGTTAACGCACCAAGACCAGGACCTATTTCTACTAAATTTTCACCTGGCTCAGGGTTTATAGCATCAATAATATCACTGATAACAGCATCATTATGAAGAAAATTTTGGCCAAAACGCTTTTTCGCTTGATGGCCTAAGTGGGTTTTACTGTTCATGAAACTATCTCTTTCTGTCGGCTAAACGCTGATCTGTATTATTTACTACTATTGATAAGATCAATTGCGCAGCTAATGGCTTCCATTATGCTACCTGAATCTGCAGCGCCATTTCCTGCAAGTTCTAATGCAGTACCGTGATCTACTGAGGTTCGTATAAAAGGTAAGCCTAAGGTAATATTAACGGATGAACCAAAACCTTTGTATTTTAATACGGGTAACCCTTGATCATGATACATGCTCAAAATAGCGTCTGCATCTTCTAAGTATTTTTCTTGGAATATAGTATCGGCAGGTAAAGGGCCAATTATATTAATGCCTTCTGCTCTTAATTCAGCAAATGCTGGCTCCATTACTTCTATTTCTTCTCTGCCTAAATGGCCGTCCTCGCCCGCATGAGGATTAATTCCACAAGCATAAATTTTAGGGCTTTCTATACCAAATTTATTTTTTAAATCTGTATGTAGTATACGGGTAACTTTTTGTAATCGCTCAAAAGTAATTGCTTTCGACACATAAGCGAGCGGTATATGAGTTGTTACCAATGCAACCCGTAAACCTTTGGTTACTAACATCATAACAACATCTGAGCAATTCGCTTGATGAGCAAAATATTCAGTATGACCGCTAAAAGAAACCCCAGATTTATTGATTAAACCTTTATGTACGGGTCCTGTTACTATTGCGTCAAATTCCCCTGACATATTTTTATCACTAGCTACCTTCAAGGTTTCAACAACGTAAGCACCGTTGTTTATATCCAAGGTACCAGCGATACAGGGACCACCAAGAGGAATGTCTAGTATGGTTAATGTACCCGCAACTTGAGGAACCACTTCAAGGCTGGCATCATAGTCAATTAATGTAATAGGTAAATTTAGCTGTTGTGCACGCTCTTTCATGAGTTCTTTTGATGCAACAACAACAAGCTGTACTGGCCAAGCCTGTTGTGCGATAGAAATAACTAAATCAGGGCCTATACCTGCTGGCTCACCGGGAGTAATGGCTATACGAGTGGTCATTTCTATTTATCCTGTTCAAAAATTTCAATGTAGGCTTCATCACGCGTTTCTTTTATCCATCTAGCGCTTTCAACGCCAAATTTGCGATTATATAGAATTTGATGAGCACGATTCTGATTCATTTGTGAGGTTGCATCAATCATTCTACGATCATTTAATTGGATGATATGCCAACCAAAAGATGAGCGAAATGGTTTATGGTATTCACCAATTTTCATTGTAGCTAATGCTTCTTTAAAAGCCGGGTCATAACTTTGAGGATCTGCCCAACCTAAATCACCACCACGAACAGAAGTTGGTCCTTCAGAAAACTCTTTCGCTAATTCAGCAAAAGTTGCTTCACCCGCGTTAATTTTATTAAGCATGTCTTGTAGTTGTGCTTCTGCTTTGGCTTCACTTAATATAATTGAGGGTTTTATTAATATATGGCTTGCCTTTACTTCTTCAATTTCAACTATTTCACGGCCGCGTATATCAAGTACTTTCACAATACTAAAACCCAAACCGGTTCTAATTGGACCTACTACAGTCCCTTTGTCTTTTCCTGCAATCAGTTCTGAGAATAATGTAGGCATTTCGTTAATATTTTTCCAACCTAAATCACCACCTTCTAACGCATTAGCACCACCTGATGATGCTATGGCTATTTTAGTAAAATTTGAACCGCTATTAAGTAATTTAATCACTTTATCTGCACGTGTTTTACTTGCAACAATATCTTCTTGTGTCGCATCAGAAGGAAATTCAATTAAGATATGTCCTAGATGATACTCAACATCATTATTTGTTTGCTCTTTCATTAAGTCTAATAAGTTAGATATTTCTTGTGGCGCAATATAAATACGACGTCTAACACTATTTCGTCTAACTTCACCAGAAATAAGCTCTGTACGAACATTTTCACGATATTTTTCATAATCTTCATCCTCATTTATGATGGTTTCGCGAAACTGAGCTAAAGTCAATTTATTCTCTTTAGCCATATTAGCAATAGTTTGATCTAACTGAGCATCACTTACTTGTACACCCATACGCTCACCCATTTGTATAATTAAACTATCATTAATTAGTTTATCCATAACTTGCGTACGTAAGGCTTTGTCAGAAGGAAGTGCTTGGTTATTTTTTTCTGATTGTTTTTTAATATTTTTCAATAGATCTTGTACTTCAGATTCAAGTACGACACCGGTATTAACGATAGCGGCAACCTTATCTAACATTACCTCTTTTGCTTGAGCTTGAGTGTTTAATCCTGCATAAAATGTGCAAGTAATGATTAATACTTTTACTAAATTTTTCATGAATTATATGTCTTGTTTATGGTGCGTTTTTAGTTTCTATATGTTTGATTATATAAGTAATTAAATTTATAAATCACTAATTTTGTAAGTAGTAAGGGCTTTTGTAGCCAAAAATACTGGAATCAAACATCTCTTGTGTGCCAATGGATCCTTGTTTTCCATTTAGCCCTTTGATAATGAACTGTAGCACGAAACTACTGTTAAATTCATCGCGGTTTTCGCCATCATCACTTAAGTTTGAGTTTATATATCTATGATACGCAATGCGTAAAGCCCAGCAACAACTTTCATATTGTAAACCGGCATAACTTTCTAAACTACGATTTTGTTTTAAGTCTTCAGTAAGTCGCCCTACAAAAGCCCAGTCTTTATTAATAGCAAAGCTAGCTAATACAGATGCTTGCTCTAAGCTACTACCTGAGACATTACGAGTGTATCTATGGTTCAATTGAACTGTATTATATTTATCAATTTGGTAATCTAGTGACACTTGACTTTTATTAGTGAAATTTTCTTTGGTATTATATTGAAGATCACTACTGATTTGCCATTTGTTATTTAAACGATAAAATAAATCTACAGCGACAGATGATTGCTGGCTTGTTAGTTTATCAATATTACTCTCAGTAGTATCAATTAGTTCATCAAAAATATTATTGTCGGATAAGTAATGTATTCTACCTAGACTTAACCGAAAAATTTCGAGGTTTGATTTGTCTAATACTCTACTTGTTATACCCCAAGTATATTGGTTGGCTCCGGCTATTCTATCTAAACCGCTATAACGTCGGTCCCTAAATAAGCCGTTATAATCATCTTGTAAATTAGTTGTATCGTAAAGGCCGATATCTGTTTGATCTTTTTCAGGAATATATAAATATTGTATTTGTGGTTCTATCGTTTGAGTATAATCACTACCAAATAAAGAGAGTGGTCTATCAAAATTAATACCGCCATGAAACCTGACTTTTGGTAGTGTACGGTTAACCGTTTTAGTTAATTCACTGTCTGTTTGGATATCGCTTTGTTGGTAATAGGTATGCATTAACTTAAATTCTGAATTTAAAAACCATGCTGGAGTTGATATCGGAAAACTTAATCCTGCTTCTACATGGTAGCGATTAGCGTTAGCTTGTTGATCTGTTGGTGCTTCGAAACTCGTTAATTCTGAATACAGCTCAAATTGTCCTTCTAATGTTTTTTCTGAGAAAAGTGTGAAGGGTTGTAAGGCTAACACTTCAATATGAGGCAAGGTTTTATAACTAGGTTGATTATCACCCAGTACTTCAAAATCTTGTATTTTCATTGTAGTTTGCCAATTATCCCCAAAATAAGAAAGCTCACCTACTTGATACAAATAGGCATCGTTTGAGCTATATTCATTTGAGCCAATATCGACTAAATAGTTGTCATCACTAATGGTGGTATAATCAATATAGGCACGAAAATTATCAGAAAATGTACCTATATGTTGTATTCTTGCAAGGTAGCGTGCGTCATCGTTTGATGTTATCTCATTATCTTTATTTAAGTACTCTATTTTAAGATTACCTGATTGCAAATTGGTTAAATAACGCAATTCAGTTTTTAGTTGCGTCCCCCGTTTTGACATATAATGAGGCGTAATTGTCGCATCAATATTCGGCGCAATATTCCAGTAATAAGGGGCTTCAATTTCTAAGCCTGAATTACTGGAACTACCAATTTTAGGGTATAAAAAACCACTTTTACGCTGTTTTGAAACAGGAAATGAAAAATAAGGTAAATAAAACACGGGTACATCAAAAAGTCTAATTTGGGCATGATAAGCTTGACCTATATTGCCATCGGCCGATATTTCTATTTCAGATGCCTTTATTTGCCAGTCTGGTTTATCACCTACACAAGTTGTATAGGTTGAATCAACCATACTTAACCCGTCTTTTTTATTGATAAGCAATTCACCAGCGCTACCGTGACCAGGATTATCATATAATTGATAAGAGGTGTTTAGCATGGCACTAGATTCATCTGTCTTACTGGCATTTAATTCATCAGCAATGATATCGATACTTTGGTTCTGATAATGTATATTCCCTTGTGCATTGAATTGCATCAATAATCGATCAAATGTTAATTGATTAGCTTTTATTGTTTGGCTTTTGTCGATAAGGGTAACATCACCACTAAAGTTGGCAACTTGATCTTTTTCAATGCTTGAATACTTTGATGTAATTCGAATACTGTCATCAGTTACGGGTAATGTATTAGTGACGATAGGTACATAAGTTGGTATAACACATGTAAGTGGTTGTGCAATTTCTTGCTTAGTATTAGCGGCAAGCGATGGTAAAGATATTACCATCGATAATAATGCACTACAGGAAGAAATTTGTCGGAAAAAATACATTTTTTTTAAAAGGATATCTTAAATATACGTTATGAAGCGTATATGATATAGCAAATATATAATGGTAGCTATACCCGTTCCACTTGAAGGGCATTATTGCGTTAGAATTAGCAACGTTTTAGAGAAAATATGGATCACGTAAAATTAAACACTTGATTGGTATTTTATACATATTAAGTAAGTAGATAAATAACACATTAAGAATAAGGTAATAGAATAAGCATGCGTATTTGGGGAAAAGTTTTAGGGTTTTTATTTGGCTTCATGCTAAGCAAAAATTTTTTTGGTGCCTTATTGGGTCTTTGGCTTGGCCATATGTTTGACCGAGGACGTGGCTTCAATTTTGATGGTGTGACCGGTGGGAAATCTGATGACGTTGCTCGTCAAGCCGCTTTTTTCTACACTACTTTTTCAGTGATGGGGCATGTAGCCAAAGCTAAAGGGCAGGTAACCAATCATGAAATTGCATTTGCCAGTGCTTATATGGATAAATTGGGTCTAACAAATGAGTTACGATCACAAGCTCAAGATGCTTTTCGTGAAGGTAAGTCAGATGGATTTCCGTTAAAAGATCGATTAGTTAAATTTAAACATATTTGTGGTAATCGTCAGGATTTATTACTGATGTTCTTGGAAATTCAAATTCAAGTTGCTTTTGTTGACGGTGATTTAGATACGAAAGAACGTGAAGTGCTGCACACTATTGCAAAATTTCTAGGTTACTCTGTTCGCCAGTTAGATAATTTACTTGAAATGATTATGGCCAGTGAGGCTTTTCATCAACAATCAGGGCGAGGAAATCAACAATTTAATGGAGGTAATGCGCCAACAAGAGCAGGGCAACTAGAGAATGCGTATAAAATTTTAGGTGTGAACAAAGATACAGAAGCACGTGATATTAAAAAAGCGTATCGAAAATTAATGTCCCAGCACCATCCTGATAAGTTAATCGCAAAAGGCTTACCACCAGCGATGATGGAAGCGGCGAAAGAAAAAACACAAGATATTCAAGCGGCCTACGATTTGATTTCGAAGCAAAATAAATAAAATTGAGGATGTCGAAAACCCGTTAAGTTAAATTACGGGTTACTCGTATCGAAGACACATCAAATAATATTTGTGGTTTTCGTCTATTAACATTCCCTTTTGCCACAAACCGGTCTGAATTTACCCGTGTAAATCATTTTATCTAACGTGCACTTTGATACGAAAATGGACATATACCTTACTTGTAAAATAAATGCTGTTCAGAAAAAAAGGCCGTAATATAGAGCTCATTAATTTTGTCAGAATCACCATCATTGATTTAATGATTTAACCTTTCAACATCCTATGATTTCCACTAGAAGGTTAAACTTTAAACGCTTTTACTTGCTCTGTAAGATCTGAGGCCAAAGTCGCTAGTTCCTCACTCGCAGCTGAAATTTCTGTTGTACTTTCACCCGTTTCAATTGAAATATCATTTATTTCAATTGCTTGTTGACTTATATCCTTTGCTACAGCACTTTGCTGTTGTGTGGCAGTAAATATTTGAATATTCATCTCTGAAATCAATGATACAGATGATTCAACCTCTACTAATGAGTTTGTTACCTCATTAGTTTTTTCCACAATGAATATAGCCTGCTCTGCACCTGCATTCATTGATTCTGTTGCCGCATTTACCTTTAGCTCTAATGATTTAATTGTGCTTTCTATTTCTACAGTCGAATTTTGTGTGTTTTGTGCTAAGTTTCTTACTTCATCAGCGACTACCGCAAAGCCACGTCCTTGCTCTCCCGCTCTAGCTGCTTCTATTGCGGCATTTAATGCAAGTAAGTTTGTTTGATCAGCAATACCTTTAATGACAACCAAAATATTAGCTATATTGCTTGTGTCTGCTTGAACTTCATCAATGAGCGTTTTAGATTTTGTGATGTCATTTGATAATTGTAATATTTGTTCTATTGTTTTATTTACCCTAATAGAGCTAGTTTTTACAAGTCTTGTTGAAGTATCTGCTGCATTTGAAGCCTCAGAGGTATTACTGGTAACCTCATCAATTGATGCACTCATTTCATTTATTGCGGTAGCAACTTGCTCTATTGCTTGATGCTGTCGAGTCACATTTGCATTTGTTAACTCTGTAATAAAGGAAAGCTCCTCAGAGGCGGTAGCTTGTTGCTCAGCTGAACTTGAAATATGCTCAACCATACTTTTCAATTTAGCGACCATTTCCTGCATAGCCTGTTGTAATAACCCTAATTCATCACTTTGATTAACGTTTATCTTTTCGGTTAAATCACCTGATGCTACACGTTGTGCTGATGAAACAGCTTGTACTATCGGACGGCTGATGTTTTTGGCGATCCAAAAACCAATGATACTAATAGCTACGGATACTGCGATCACTATGCTTATTGATATGTTAACTAATGTATTAGCTGCTTTAAAAGCTTCAGCTTCGTCAATTTCAGCAATTAATGCCCATTTAAAATTTCCTAGATCTAAAGCAGTAAATGAAGAGAGTACTGAGTTATCGTTATAATCAATAATAATACGACTTGCTGTTTCACCGTTAAATGCTGATTTTACGGCATCGGTATCCACACCATTATTGGCAATATCACCTGCAAAAGAAGCGATAACCGAACGTCCTTTAGAATCTAAATAAGAATCCGAACGCATTCGTTTATCTTGACCAACGAGGTAAGTTTCTCCTGTTTGCCCCATTCCATCACGTTCTTGCATGATTTTATTGATTTCAGCCAAAGGAAATTGCAAAGCAACATAGCCCATATGAATCCCGTTTGAATTGATGATTTTTTCCATCATAAAGGCGGCTGGTTCATCGTTAGAAGGTGGATAGGGCTTAAAATCACTAAATGATACTTCACCTTGAACACTTTGCTGAGATTGCTTAAAGGCATCCCCTATACTGGTTTGGCTAAGAATAGATTGAGGTATATTCATCCCTAAATCAGACTCTTTCGACGCAGTAAAAACAATATCACCTTGTACATTAATAAAAAACAAATCATACCAAGCATTAACGGCGTTGATTTTTTTAAAATGGGAGGCATATTTATTCTCTGCTTGACGCCATTCGTTACCATCCAATCCATTCAAATTCAATGCTTGAGAAAAGTCGCCTACAGCATCAAATATATTAGGGTCATCGCTGAGTACCTGTAAGCTAGCTTTTAATGACGACAGATAATTTAAAACTTGTACTTTTTTTATGCTACTTACAGAGTTTAATTGATTAAAGGCTTGCTCTTCAATGGCATCTCTTGCCATATTAATACTGATAAAAGTGTAAATGATGAGTGGAATTAATGATAGAGATAAAAATGAAAAAAGAATCTTCTGGTTTATTTTTTTGAACTTGAACATGTAATTTTACACCTTATTTTTATGCAACATTAAGCGACCCTGGATTAATCATAAACTTAAAAAATATTAGCTTCAGAGATTGATTTTAATAAGTAAATTTTGGCCAACTAGAGAAGTCTCTAGTACTTACTAGCCGATATTAACAGAGATACAAAAGCAGACATGAGCCTTGGCTTATCTAACGATAGTGATCCGACCAAAATGGACTTTAGCACTACTACTTGATCTTTAAATTTTAAGTAGTCTGGAACCATTTGAACTGAGCTTCATTTACCAAAAATCGTAAAAATGCAACAAGAATTGGCGTCGCAATGGAATCCAGCAACGACTAGGTCAACTCTTGTAGCTATTAGTTTACTAGATGATGCTTTGAAGGGGAAGTAACCAAGTAGAGTGAATTGCTACGGCTTAAAGCATTTGGCTTTACTTGGATATCCATTCTCAGTTAAAAAACATAATTAGCCACACAATTTTTAAATTGAGGTCGAATTTGAACTGACTGTTGATCTAAAGTTACTCTTAGAATTGATGAGATTTAGTCGGTAGACGGCAATATAATCAAACGCTTTTGCTTATCATATTCAAAATATCGACAAGGTAGAATGATTGCTCTACCCTGCAAGTAGAACATTAATTCTACCTGCAGGATCACAATGCTTAGAGAACAAATTGCCGCCAGTCTTGAAGATACGTTTAGCCAACATGGTTTTGCCGAGCCAAGCGTTTCTCAACTGAAAACTGCATGCAACGTCAGCCTACGAACGCTCTACAGGCATTATCCATCTAAAGAAGCTATGATCGTTGGAGCGCTGGAATATCGCCATCAAAGATACCTCGCTTTTTTACTTACCGAATCACCCTCTCGGGGTATTGAATCTGTTTTACACATTTTTGATAAGCTTCAGCTATGGATGGAGGAATTTGCCCCCCACGGCTGTTTGTCTATGAACGCAATTGCTGCATTTCCAGAGAATCCTCTGATCAGTAAGGCAGTTAAAGAGCACAAAGAAGATGTACTCCAGTTCTTATGCGATCAAAGCCAGAGCCCCGATCTTGCCACGGCTATATTTTTAATACATGAAGGCGTATCAAGTGCATGGCCCATGTTAGGACAAAAAGCACTCATATCAGCTAAAAATACATTATTACAACTTTTAAAGGATAATAAATAATGACCATAATTCCAAAGACGATGAAAGGAGTTCAACTTATCGGTCATGGAGGGTCTGAGATGCTCCAATACCGTAACGATATTCCAGTACCAGCACTTACACTTACTGAAAATGATTTGCTGATCCATGTTGCTGCTGCGGGTATGAATAATACTGATATCAATACTCGTACAGCATGGTATTCGAAAAGTGAAAGTAATAGTTCTGATGCTTCTTGGTCTGGCAATGCTTTAACTTTCCCTAGAATTCAAGGTGCAGATGTCTGTGGTATTGTCGTTGCCGTAGGCAGTAATGTCAGCGCAAAACGCATAGGTGAATGTGTTCTTATTGAGCCATGTATTCGCGAAGCCAACAGCCAACAACTTAAATCGCCTTGGTACTTTGGCTCTGAATGTGATGGCGGCTTTGCAGAATATACAGTGGTAGCGGCTAAACATGCCTATGCGGTTGATAGCCCTCTCTCTGATATCGAATTAGCTTCATTTCCTTGTTCTTATTCAACAGCAGAAAATATGCTTAGCCGAGCCAACGTAATTGATGGTGAGATAGTGTTAATATCTGGTGCTTCAGGTGGTGTAGGCTCAGCGGCTATTCAGCTTGCCAAAGCCCGTGGAGCTTATGTGATTGCTATTACTAGCCCAAGTAAAAATCAACAACTGCTAGAACTTGGTGCAGATCGAGTGGTATCGCGAGACAATGATTTAATTGAAATTTTAGGTGAAAATTGCATTGATGTTGTTATTGATTTAGTCGCAGGAAAACAATGGCCTGAGTTTTTACAATTATTAAAACCCGGTGGTCGATATGCTGTGTCTGGTGCGATTGGTGGCGCTATAGTTGAGCTTGATATTAGAACGCTTTATTTAAAAGATTTAAGCTTTTTTGGCTGTACTGTACTTAAGTCTGGCATATTCCAAAACTTAATTGATTACATTGAAAAAGGAAAAATTAAGCCAATAGTAGCACATAATTTCCCATTGGAAGAGGTGAGTACAGCTCAAGATGTTTTCTTAAGCAAGAAACACGTAGGTAAAATTGTTCTCAATATTTCTCATAAATAATAGTAATATTAATTTGATTAAATTTCTTCCCAACTCGAAAAGCTTCATCAACTTGGTATAAGTTTATTCCTTAGTAATATACAAAAAATGAATAGCAATAAACTGTCGAATGTTAGGTTTGTCGGAGCTGTTGTTATTAATGCTAAAGTGTTTAATGACCAGCCAGTGGCTTTTGCGACTGTATAGCTTTTCAATCTTATAAATCTAGCTGCTTTAAGTTTGAGCAGCTAGATGACCATTTGTTGAACTCTAAATATTGTTTACCCGTAAACACTTTTTCTACCAACCAATAGATTTCAACCAGCTAGTAATTTGGGTAATTAATGCTTTTTCTGGATAATATCCTGCTGCACTATTTTTGATTTGGCGCTGGCGGTAATACGCTTTTAATTCTTGGCTTGCGATCGTTAAACGTTGTGCTGCTTTGTTTAGTACTATGGGGTTATCGTATTGCAAGTATAAATCTAAAACAGGGTATTCACTGTTGGCTAGTTTTTTTGCAAAAGCGGTATTTGTTTCATCTATTAATTCGTTACTATTTAATAAGTAACTGCTTAGTAATACTAAAGCGTTTGGCATTATTCCATCTTGGCTTGAGTTTTGTTGTTCAAAAATATCAACTAACATGGCGCCATGGTTTCCTTGGGCGATAATTATAACAATACCCGGATATTCTTTACTTTTGGTGAGTAACGCATTAATTAGGGCGCTTAATTTTTTTTTGTAATCATCAATAATTGTTTTATTCGCTAACTTTTGATCACTTATTGTAATTGCACTAGAGGGAAAGTTATCTGGTTTACTTGCCGGTTGTATACTAATGGTAGTCCAGCCTTTTTTAGGTAAAGCTTTTCGTAAAAAATTTATTGCTTTTGGGCTAACCGCACCTTGCTGCCAATCAGGTAATAATATTGCGACACCTTTAGAATTAACACTTGTATTTTCATTAATCAAGGTGAGGTAATCATCAGGGCCAGCTAAAATGGGGGAAATGTTATTAGCGGGTAGATAGTGTGTTAGGTCTTCTTTATGTTGTAGCTCTTGAGAAACAGGTAACGGAATTATCACCTTACTTTCTTTATTCGTGTTTGTCTTTGTATCTGAGGTTTTTGTGTCTGTGGTCTTATTGTCTGTTTTAGTATCTGCTTCAATATTTTTGGTATTATCTACTGCAGGTTTA
>Ga0055584_100005967_pt1 | contig 11948 bp, 14 predicted proteins | sample OSDHelmetaG_FD_58716 | JGI IMG/M metagenome (GOLD analysis project Ga0055584, IMG submission 58716) | Pelagic marine sediment microbial communities from the LTER site Helgoland, North Sea, for post-phytoplankton bloom and carbon turnover... | ecosystem: Environmental > Aquatic > Marine >... | reverse complement strand
ATTCTTAAAAAAAGGAAAATTTAATGGTTCAATAAGTTTTTTAATTACAGGTGATGAAGAGGGTTTTGCAATAAATGGCACGAAAAAAGTAGTGGATTACTTAAAAAAAAAGAAAGAGAAAATAGATTTCTGTATTGTAGGTGAACCTACAAATCCCAACAAGCTTGGTGAAATGATTAAAATTGGAAGAAGAGGAAGCTTATCGGGAAAAATAGAAATTTTAGGAACGCAAGGCCATATTGCATATCCTCATTTATCAAACAATCCAATTAATACATTGGTTAGTATCTGTAAAAAACTTAAAGAAAAAAAGCTCGATAAGGGAAATAAAAATTTTCAACCATCGAACCTTGAGTTTACAGCTATCAATGTGGAAAATAAAGCTCATAACGTAATACCTGCTAGAGCTAGAGCTCAATTTAACGTCAGATATAACAACTTTCATAATGCTGGTACGTTAAAGAAAAAAATTAGTTCAGTGATAAAAAATATTTGCAAAACAAATAGATGTAAATTTAAGATAAAATTTATAGCAAACGGAGATTCTTTCCTTACTAAGCCTGAAAAAACTATTTTTATGGCAAAAAAAATTATAAAAAAAATAACAAAAGTGACACCTAAGTTTTCGACAACAGGTGGTACTTCTGATGCGAGATTTATTAAAAAGATTGCTCCTTGCCTTGAATTTGGTTTAGTAAACAAGACAATGCACAAAGTTGATGAATGTGTCTCTTTGTCTGACCTAAAAAAACTTACAAAAATTTATCATAATATCCTAGAGGATTATTTTAAGTGAAGGCCTATAAAGTCAAAAAATCTAAAATAGACAACTTAGGTGTTTATGCTGCTGACAACATAAAGGCAGGTACAAAAATTATTTATTATAAAGGAAAAATTATTACGAAAAAAGAAACAGAAAAAAATCCTAAATATGACAATGATAAAGCAATTTACCTATTTAATCTTAATAATAGGTATGACTTGGATGGAGATTTTAAATACAATACTGCAAGATTAATAAATCACTCATGCAAACCAAATTGTGAAGTCGATGGAAAGGGACTAAAATTATGGATATTTGCCTTAAGAGATATAAAAAAAGGGGAAGAATTATCTTATGATTATGGGTTTGGTTTTGATGAAGATTACAGACAGTTTCCGTGCAAATGTGGATCAAAAAATTGTTGTGGCTACATAGTTAGAGAAGGATCTAGATGGAGAATAAAAAAGAAGAAAAAAAAATAAAATTTAAAACTGAAAATATTTTTAATTTTTTATTATCTTTCATAATTTTATCGTATTTTTTTTACGGTTTTTACCTAGATGAAAATAGCGCTGGCGCAGGTGGTTATAATGGTGATTTTCGTCTTATTTGGGAAAACTTAACGCTCTTAAAGCAAGATATAATTTTTAATTTAAACAGTCCCGAGTATAGTGATAGTAGGCCTCCCTTATCTTATATTCTGCATATATTTTTAAATCCTTTTATTTATAATGAGGAGGTTTTTAGATTAAGCAATCTTTTGATATCCTCTGCTGTACCTATTTTGTTGTTTTTTTCGATAAGACAAAACTATCCGGCCCTTAACTCTGATTTACTTATCTTATTATCTTTAACTGTTACACTAAGCCCTTACTTTAGAACAACAGCGTACTGGGCCTTGGGAGAGAATTATGGAATAATTTTTTTACTATTATCTTACTTAACTTATATAAAACTTAAAAGAAATATCCTAAGCTATAAAAATTTTAAAATATTTCTTTTAATTTTCTTTCTATGTTTGTTTAGTTCGTTAGTAGTTTATTTTGACCAAAAATTAGTTTTCATACCTTTTCTGATATTAATCTATTTTTTTAATCTTCAAATAAAAACTAAATATAAAATTTTTTTACTAATCTTATTTTTTATTTTTTCCTTACCATACCTTTATTTAATATATTTGTGGGGATCTTTAATACCTCCGTCCGCTTATGAAGCTAGAGGGGTTGGTTCATCTATATATTTATTTAACCCTGGATACTGTTTAACGATATTACTAATAAGCATATTTCCTTTTATTTTTATAATTAAACTTAATTATAAAATGATTAAAAGAATAATTTTTAATAAAAGTTTTATTTTTATTTTAATTTCATTATTAATTTATTTAACATTAATTGTTACCTTGCAAGATTTTGAAACACTCCGACCTGAAGGTAAAGGTGCTTTTCATAAACTATCAATAGTTTTTTTTCAAAATATTGAAATTCGACTCTTAATTACAATAATCGCATTCTTGACTAGTTTTATAATTGTATTTATTGTTTTTTATGAAAAAACTGATTTATCAGTAATTTGTTATTTTATCCTTTTATCGTTATTTACTTTTCCTTTTTATCAAGAATATCTTGACCCTTTAATGTATATACTTATATTTTCTTTTTTTAAAACCAAGTTCAATCTTAATTCCTCAGGAAATGTTTATTTTATTATTCTTTATTTTTTAATTTTTTCTTTAGGATCAAAATACTACTATCAAATAACAATTTAATTATTTGCTGCAGACTGTAGTAAACCACGTATATGGGATAAACGACTGGTGGCTTATTTGAGGTTTAACTTTTTTAAAATGTTTTTTTAATAAATTTACATACTCATTTTTTTTTCTAACATTCATTCCGCGATCTTTTTTAATCAAAAATTTTGCAATTATATTTTGTTTTTCCATGAAAATGGGGTCCTCTGTAAGTAGTTTACATTTTTTTTTCATTGTTTTTTTACATAAATTTAAAATCATATCGACTTCGTTATTATTTAAATGGTGTAATATTCCAAAAAAAATTATAAAATCAAATTTTGGAAGTTTCTTGACCTCTGTTTTATTAAATTTTTTACAGTAAAAGTGATAATCTTTTTGATGATATTTTTCCTTGGCATATTTAATTGACCTTTTATCAATGTCATAACCATAATATTCACATTTAGGAATATGCTCTAAAATTTCTGCTGGACCACAACCAATATCTAAAATTTTGAGATTCTCTTGTGTTATATTTTTTCTAACAATATTATTTCTAAAAGATGTTCCGGACATTATTTTTTGAATAATTTTGTAAACAAATGGTTTGTTAATTAAATTATATATTAGGCTTTTTCTTTGGGACATGGATTTTATTTTGTAATTATTTGTTAATATATACACAATTATGCTAATGAAATGAAATAGCATATGTTAAAAAAAAAAGAACAATTTGTAATAGGTAGTGGATTTATAGCTAAAAAATTTAAAAAATACGTTAAATTTATTAAAAAAAATAACGTTATAGTCTACGCAGCTGGTATCTCTAATTCTCTTGAGAGAAACAAAAAAAACCTTAATAAAGAAATAAATAAATTAAAAAAATTTTTAGATAATAATAGAAAAAAGATAATTTATATAAGCACATATTCAGTTAATGATAATTCTCGTATAAGCAAACCTTATGTTAAAAATAAAATAAAAATTGAAAAAATTATTCAAAAAATAAGTAAAGAATATTTGATTATAAGACTGCCAGAAATAATAGGGAGAAATAAAAATCCAAAGACTTTGACTAATTTTTTTTTCAACAACATTATTGCAAATAAAGAATTTATAGTTCATAAAAATGTTCAGAGGAACTTGCTAGATATAGACGATGCGATAAAAAAATGCATAAAAATAATCATAATAAACAAAAATAAGAATAAAAAAATTAATATTTTAAATAAAAATTTTTATACTCCATTGCAAATAGTTGAAAATTTTGAAAAAATTTTATCAAAAAAAGCTCTTTACAGTTTTAGTATTATAAAAAAAAATAAGTTAATTTTAAAAAATAATTATTTTGTAAATTCTTCAAAAAATTACTTATTTAAAACTTTAAGGAGACATTATTTCTAAATGGAAGTTTCAATTATTGTGCCAGTTTATAACAGTTCATTAATGCTTAAGGAGTTGATTGAAAGAATGCATAAAACAATGAGTGATTTAAACTTTAAGAATAACTTTGAAGTTCTACTTATTAATGACTCAAGTTCTGACAATAGCTGGGAAATTATAAAAGGATTAGTAAAAAAATTAACATTTATAAAAGGAATAAATCTCTCAGAAAATTTTGGTCAACACAATGCAATTATGGCTGGGTTAAACCATTGTTCTGGAAAATATATAATTACTATAGATGATGATTTACAACATCCGCCAGAGTTTTTTCCGCAAATTTTAGAAAAATTACGAGATAATGATGTTTGCTACACAAATTATAAAAATCGAAAACATGATGGGTGGAAAAAATTTGTAAGCAACTTAAACAATATTATATCAAGTTTTATTCTAAATAAGCCACTAAAAATTTATATGTCCTCATTTAGAGGTTTTAGAGAAAAAATTAAAAACCAAATTATTAAATTTAAAGAACCTAACGTTTATATTGATGGGCTTATAATAAACAGCACTAAAAGCATTGGAATGATTACTGTAGATCATCATGCAAGAAAATTTGGTGAGAGCAACTATGATATTAAAAAACTTTTTATTCTGTGGTCAAACATGATATTAAATTTTTCATTTCTACCTCTTAGATCTGCCTCGATTTTTGGTATTATCATCAAAATTATAGTAAAAATATTTAGAAAAAGAAATATTAAACCACAATTTAAAATTTCAAAGATAGAAACTAATGCCTAAAACAAAAGATAATATCGATATCATTTTACCAAATTTTAATAGTTCAAAATTTATAAGTCAAACAATCAAAAGTATAATGCTTCAAAACTATAAAAATTGGAAATTAATAATTGTAGATGATTGTTCTAACAAAGAAACGAAAAATATTTTAAAAGAGTATTCTAATAAAAAAAAAATAAAGATTTTTTGGCAAAAAAAGAATCGAGGCGCAGGATTTTGCAGAAATTATGGAATTAAAAAATCAAATTCTACTTACATAGCTTTTATTGACTCTGATGATATCTGGAGAAAAAATAAATTAAAAGATCAAATTAATTTTATGAAAAAAAATCATTATTTTTTTTCATACACATACTATGAAACTTTTGGAGATAAAAAAAAACTTATTAAAACTCCTTTAAAATTTGATTATCCAAGTTTCATACACAACACATCAATAGCTACAAGTACCATAATGGTAAAAAGAAATATGATACGGAATATAAAATTTCTTAGAACTAAGATCTGTGAGGACTATTATTTTAAATGTAAGTTATTAAAAAGAACTAAATATGCATATTGCTTAAATAAATTTTTGACCAAATATAGAGTAAGAAAAAATTCTCTACAAAGTAACAATTTTAGAAACTTTTTTTGGATTTGGAGAATTAATAAAAAATTTAACAAATTAAATTTTTTTGATAATTTTTTTTCAATTTTAAATATTTCAATTAATTCTTTAAAAAAATATGGGGGGAAAAATTTTTTTTAGAATTAATATTTTATTTTAAAAAGATATAATCCACATGCAGGTGCAGGTGGAGCGCAATCTATTCTTTTTCTTGATTTAAAAATTTTTTTAAAATGACTTAAAGTCCATTTATTAGTCGATAAATATTTTAAACTACCTACCATTGACCTCACTTGGTTTTGTAAAAATGACTTTGAGCTAAATCTTATAAAAATTTTATCTCCATTTTTTTTAATTTTTACCGAATTCATTTTTTTTATAGGTGTCTTAGCTGAACAAGAAGCTGCTCTAAAAGTTGAAAAATCATGAGTACCTTTTAATAGATTTGCACCTTTTCTTAATAATTCAATGTTAATTTTTTTTTTTACATGCCAAGATTTATTTTTATCAATTGATAATGCGCCTTGTCTATTGACTATTTGATATTCGTAAGTTCTCTCTTTGGCATGATACCTTGCGTGAAAATTTAAAAATTTTTTATTTACTTTTATAATTGAAATTAAATCTTTTCTTAAAAAAAAATTTATTGAATTAAGAAATTTATTTTCATCATCAATTTTTTTTTTTACCAAAAAATTAGCGAACTGACAGGATGCATGAACTCCTTTATCAGTTCTTCCGGCACCATTAATTCTAATTTTTAAATTAAAAATTTTTTTAAGGGCTTTTTCAATTTTTTCTTGGATTGAGATTCCGTTTTTTTGATATTGCCAACCTACAAATTTAGTTCCGTCATATTCAATCTTTATGAGATAATTATACATTTGAATTGATATTAGAACCAACTTCTAATCTATTTCCTCTGAGAAAATCTGCAACTGAAATTATTTGTTTCCCTTCTTTTTTTAATTCTAGGATTTGAACGGCATTGTGAGAACAAGCAATAATAAAGTCTTTGTTAATTATTTCTCCTGGTATTCCTTTTGCTTTTACCTCAACTGCTTTGATTACTTTAATTCTTGTTCCTTTAAGTTCAAACCATGAACCTGGATTTGGATAAAGAGCATTTATTTTTGCAACTATTACTCTTGCTTTCAAATTCCAATTTATTTTTGACTCAACTTTTTCTATTTTTTTAGCATAAGTCGCGTCTTTATCATTTTGAGGTATGTATTTTGCTTTACCATTTTCAATTACTTCTAAAGCTTCTAAAATTAATTTCGCTCCTAATTTTGACATTTTAATGCTTAATTCTTCATGATTAATTTCTTTACTAATTTTAATTTTAGATTTCATTAAAATTGGGCCTGTGTCTAATTTTGGTTCTACTTTCATTATAGTAATACCTGTTTCACTATCACAATTCATAATAGCCCTTTGTATAGGAGCTGCACCTCGCCATTTTGGTAACAAAGACGCGTGTACGTTAATGAACATTATATTTTGTAAATTTAAAAATTTTGTTGGTAATATTTTTCCATAAGCAACAACGATAACAATATTAGGTTCAATTTTTTTCATATGTTCTAACTCTTCTTGAGTATCTAGTATTGCAGGGTGTCTTACAGGTATATTCATTTCATTCGAGTATTCATGAATTGGAGAAAAACCAATTTTTTGTCCTCGATTTTTTCTATTTGGGGGCTGCGTATAAACTTCTAAAACAGTATGATTTGAACTATGTATAGCTTTTAGGATTGGTACAGCAAAATTAGGTGTACCCATAAATAAAATTTTTAAAGGCATTAAATTTTATACGACTATTCTCTCTAATGATTTTTTTTGTTTAGAGAGTTTTTTTACAATCATACTTTTTTTTAATTTTGATAAATAGTCTATAAATAGAATTCCCTCTAAATGATCCATTTCATGCTGTATGCAAGTTGCTAATAAATCTTTTGCATCTAAAATTTGTTGTTTTCCATTATAATCTAAATATTTAACTTTACATTTGTCAGGTCTATTAATTTCAGCAAATTGACCTGGAACAGACAAACAACCCTCTTCATAGGCTGCTTTGTTGTCAGAATTAGTAATGAGCTCTGGATTTACAAAGTATAACGGATTTTTTTTCTCATCATCTCGACTTAAGTCTATTACAATAACTCTTTTTGGAACTCCTATTTGAATAGCAGCTAAACCAATTCCTGGTGCATGATACATGGTCTCTAACATGTCATCCATAAGAGATCGAACCTCGTCATTAACCACATCTACTTTGGTGGATTTTTGTCTCAAAAACGGATTCGGTTCTGTTAAAATTTTTCTAATCGTCATACTGAAATTTATAATATATTTAGGCCCTTAATGGTAGAGCAGAGTTAAAAACTATATTCCTAATTTTTTTAAGATTCATCTTATTTAGAAGATTGGTTATAAAATATATAGTTTCCGAGTCTAACTGGTGTGGTTCGTCTTCACCAATAATTTCAACAATCTTTAAAGTCAAAAATGCATTTTGATTATTATCAATTAATTTCAATAAGTTATTTGGCACGTCATATTTTTTTGAAAGCTCTTTATAATCAAAGTTAGTTGGTAGAATAAAACCATCTTTGATTAAAGAATCTGCTAAAGCTAAATCTTTAGCAGAATAAAAATATTTTCTGTTTTTACTGATTTTTTTAAAAATTTTATCTATATCTTTTTGAACTTTTTTTTCATTTTCTTCTTCAATATAATATTTAATAATTTTTGATTGATGAAGAACCTTATCATTGTACTTAACTTTTCCTAAGATAAACTCATCTTCGCTAATAATTCTACTCTTAGCTGCCTCTTGATATTTTTCTGAAATATTATCAACACCTAATTCTTCTATTCTATCACTTAAAAACTTTGAATAAATATTTGAAAGATTTTCTTTTTCAAACAATTCTTCGAGCAAAAATAAATATTCTATTTTTGAGTCATTATTTTCTGATAATAGGTATTTTTGATAAATTAATGATCTTGCATCACTATAATTTAAAGTTTGATATATATTTTTTGCATTAATTAAATCATTAAGACTGAAAGTGATTTGCTGATAAATTTTAAAAATTATTTTTTCATCTATTTGACCTTGGCTTGCAGCTAATTCTAATTCTTTTAATCTTTCTTTATCAGAGGCATCTGCTAACTGTATCAAATTAGATGCATTTAAATATCTCCAAATTTCTTCTTTCGTATTTTTATTAGCCTTAAAATTAAATTCTTTAGCTGTAATACTTGAAAGATAAAAATTTAATAAATTATTTTCATTAATTTTATCTGTTGTTTTTTCTGAAACCCCCAATAAAAAATTGATTTTATCGTCATAAAATTTATCAGATTGTTTTTGTTCACGAAGAAGGTCAAGTAATAATTGTGCTTCAGATTTTTTATCATTAAATACCAAACAATAAATTTTAAATTTTTCTAAGTATGAGTCTCTTATTTGTTTATCGATAAATTCTATTTTTTTACATCCTTCTTTAATATTTCCGTTAGCAATATTTTCATCAACAATGTATTGAACTGCTCTACTCTTGCTTTTAAAATTATTATTTTGTTTTAAAAAACTCTCTATTAAATCTGATCGTTGATTCTTGATTAACCAATTAATTTTTAAATCTACAAACTCGTCTTCATTCATGCCTTGTGGTGGATAAGAAAAAGATAACAATATTTTTTCTAGAATTTGATTGGCTGTGTTTGAAAGTTGTATCTTTTCTATTCTCTTTAAGTTAGTCTTTACATCTTCAGCTTTTGTTGTTGACCACATATTTAAATTAAAGTCATTTTCTTCTGGATCGTATATTCCAAATATTCTACCCTCTTGGGAATCTTCTACCAAAGAACTATCTTCAATTTTAATATTTTGATTTAATTCTATTGTTTTAATAGAGTCTAAATTTAACTTTTGCTTATCTTCCTTTTTTTGTAATGCCTCTTTTTTTTCTATTTCTTGTTTTTTATTTTTATTATTCCAAATATCTATTTTTTCTTCACTTAGTAAAGGTGTAAAATAAAAAAAAATAATTAATAAGCAATTAAAATAATTAAAGCTTTTTAATTTCATTTGTAATGTCGATGTTGTATTTTTTTTCTGGACTAGGAAAACTTATTTTTTCAATTAAAAAGATAATAAAAATAAATATTATTATAGCTAATAATAGTTTTACTAGTGTCTTAACTATTGAGCTTCCAAGGCTTGGCTGTCTATTGTATTTAAGTTGCATACTGTATGGTTTAATTTAAACTTAATAAATAAGACATATTTATGAAAAATCAAATTCAAAAAGCTTTAAAATGAGTAAAAACCTTACTTTGACCGGTATGATGGGGGTAGGTAAATCAACCATTGGTAAAAATTTAGCAAAAAAACTTAAATATAATTTTATTGATATTGATGGTCTTATTGAAGCTAAAGAAGGTGAGTCAATAAATTATATTTTTAGAAATAAAGGTGAGGAATATTTTAGAAAATTGGAATGTGAAATCACTTTACAAGAACTTAAAAAAGATAATTCAATTATATCTTTAGGAGGTGGGGCATTCTTGAATAAATCCATTAGAACAAGCGTCAAAAAAAAATCCATGAGCTTTTGGCTGGATATTAATATTAAAGAATTAGTAAAAAGATTAAAAAGAACAAAAAAAAGGCCATTGCTTTATAAAAAAAATATAAGTGATACAATTGAAAAAATGTATTTAGTAAGAAAAAAAATTTATATTGAGTCTGATTTTAGAATTAAATGTGATTCATTAGACTCTAAAGAAATTGTAGATAAAATACTTAAATTATATGAAAATGCAGGAAATTAAATTTAAAGGATTAAATCATAGTTATTCAATTTTTATTGGCAATAATACGATTAATCTTTTACCTCAAAAAATCAAAAATATTTGCCCAAACACAAAAAAAATTGCTTTAATAGTAGACTCCAAAGTGCCAGCTAAATTTGAAAGACTAATTAAGGATAAATTAAAAAATTATAATCTCTTAATTTTACCTTTTTCTGCTAGCGAAAAAAATAAATCATTTAAAAAAGTAAATTTTTATTTAAATAAAATTCTTTCAAAAAATTTTAATCGCTCTGATTTAATTGTTGGTTTAGGCGGTGGTATCACAGGCGATGTAGCAGGGTTTGTTGCTAGTATTTTTAAAAGAGGTATAAATTTTATAAATATTCCTACAACATTGCTTGCACAAGTTGACTCTGCAATTGGTGGAAAAACTGGAGTTAACTCAAATCAAGGAAAAAATTTAATAGGTTCATTCTACCAGCCTAAATTAGTAATTAGTGACACCTCATTTTTAAATTCTTTACCAAAAAAAGAAATGATTTGTGGATATGCAGAGATATTAAAACATTCTATAATTAAAGATAAAAATTTATTTAATTGGTTGAAAAAAAATACGAAAAATATCCTTTTAAAAAAATCCAAAGAATTGATGTACGCTATAAAGAAAAGCTGCCAAATAAAAATATATTTTGTAACTAAAGATGTAAATGAAAAAGGTTTGAGAATGGTTTTAAATTTTGGCCACACTTTTGCACACGCAATAGAGGTAAAAAATAATTATTCCAAAAAAATAACACATGGTGAAGCTGTTTTAGCTGGAATGATATTAGCATCTAAAATTTCACTAGCCAAAAATGTTTGCAATGTAAAATCTTTAGATGAAATTAAAAAAATATATAATGATAATAACTTAAACTACACTTATAAAAAATATAATAGTCAAAATTCAATTAATAATTTAATTCCATTTTTAAAAAATGATAAAAAAAATAACGATGATAAAATAAATTTTATTTTATTAAAAAAAATTGGAAAAACCACTTCACCTAACAAATACAAAATTTCATTAAATAATTTAAGAAAAATTAGCAAATCTATTTCTCAATACTAATTTCTAAAGCATGTATTTTTGTTTTTAAATCTTCTTTTAAAACCTTCATCACTATTTTTTGAGCATTAAGCCTTGAAATTGAGTTTAAATATAAAGACTTTATCTTTAAATGAAGATGAAATTTTTCAGGAGAAAAAAATTTATGATCTTTATGTTTATGAGAATTATCAACAATCAATAGTTCTTCAATTTCAATTTGCTTCTTTAATCTTGCGTCTATTTCATCAAAATAATTTTTCATTAATATAATTTTACTATATAGCATTAACTAATGAAAATTATATGTGATTGGGATAATTGTAAAGAAACGGGATCGTATAGAGCTCCAGTTGAAAAAGATAATAGTAAAAAGTATAGATTACTTTGCTTGGAACATATTAAAATATTTAATAAAAGCTGGAATTATTTTGAAAATATGAATGATCAGGAAATAGAATTTTTTGTAAAATCTGATTTAACATGGCATAAAGCTACTAAAACTTTTGGATCGTCAGATAATTTTTTCAATATTTTGTGGAATAATGCTCTTGAAGATAAGCTTAATATCTTCAAAAGTTCGAATTTTAGAGATTTTAAAAAAACTAAAGTCTCACATCAAGATAAAGATGCCTTACAAGTTATGGAATTAAATGATGAAGTAAAATGGGACCAAATTCATTCAAAATTCAAAGAACTTGTAAAAAAATATCATCCTGATAAAAACCAAGGA
>Ga0055584_100005965_pt1 | contig 11949 bp, 3 predicted proteins | sample OSDHelmetaG_FD_58716 | JGI IMG/M metagenome (GOLD analysis project Ga0055584, IMG submission 58716) | Pelagic marine sediment microbial communities from the LTER site Helgoland, North Sea, for post-phytoplankton bloom and carbon turnover... | ecosystem: Environmental > Aquatic > Marine >... | reverse complement strand
AGAATTGATAATGCCATTCACAGATAGCTTCTGGAGTGGAGCTGTATTTCCTATACCAACGTTACCGTCAGAAGTAATCCGCACTCGCTCATACATCGTGCCAGCGTCCTCTTTCGTTTCAAAAGATATATGTGCAGATGGATTAGCTCCTCCATGATCGGAATAAATAGCTGTTATTCTAGCAGCATCCAATATATTTCCACCAGAATTAGCAGAAGGTGTTTGGAATGATATTCTATTGAAATTGTTTGAGGTTTGATTATCGTTTTGCAGAACCAAATCTCCAGTCGCTGTCCCAGCATCACTAGAAGTATAAGTCGATGTCGAATCTTTCGTTATCGTAAGTTGAGATGACGGACTAGTTGTTCCTATACCAACATTACCAGTACTCCTTTGAATCCTCATTGACTCATACCAAGTACCTGCATAATTCCTATCAAAAGCTAAGTCCTGTAAAGATGTTGCTGTACCTCTAATTGTCCAATAAGGATTATCTGAACCAATGGTTATAGCTCCAGTACCTATTACATCCGAACCGCCTGATGTACTTTGTCTTATATCTAGTTTGTTTGTTGGACCAGTTGTTCCTATGCCAACGTTGCCGTCATTTTTAACTCTAACAACATCACTACCATTAATAAGAAACCTAATATCTTTATTATCTCGGAGGTTAAAGACGGCATTACCTACAGAAACTTCTTGACCAACATCTAAACCTGTAAAAGCTCCAGAGGATATTCTTACATAAGGGTTGGATGAATCGTTTTTTAAATGCAGTAATTGTAGAGGATTCGTTGTCCCTATGCCAACGGTACCGTTAGAATTAACGGTCATTATCTTAGTGTCATTAGAAGACGCTACTTGAAAAGCTCGGGTTGCAGATGATGTAGCTCCTGCCCTTATTAGTAAACCCTGCCCATTGGAGTTTGTATTATATATTCTAGATATTAAACCCGTGGTGGGGTTTTCTAAAGAAAAAGGATAACTCGGACTAGCTGTTCCTATACCAACCCTACTATTAGCAATATCAACATGAATAGTCCCATCTGCTACAGCCTCATTACTAGAATTACCAACAAATAAACGACCTTCGTTTAGGTTGGGAACGGCGTTGGAGCGACCAGCGCCCATTACGGTAATAGAACCAGAAGAAGCGTGTGACCTAGTCACTTTAGCCATCTTCTGAAGAGCAGAAGCTTCTCCAGTAGGTGCAATCCCAGTTAGCTGACCAGCAACGTCACTAACAAATAGTTCTTCACCTTCACTATAAGCACTGGTATCTAAACTACCAATAGAGCCAAAATTAATAACCCGAACATTCGCACTAGCATTTACAGTTTCCTTCGAAACACCAAAAGCTGGCATCTTATTAGAATCATCTGCGTCAGCTTTAGCAACAACAGTAGTATTACCATCAATGCCAGAAATATAAACAACATCACCCGCAGACAAAGCTTCACCAGCTTTAGCCCTGAAGGATACAGCACCTCTTAAGTCACCGATAAATTCATCAGCTTCAACGTCTCCTGTAACAGTAACGTCAGTGGTAATGTCTAGTGATGTACCACTAATCTGGTTAACATGGATTCCGTAAGAAGAGGTATTCCCTTGAGCTAATACTTCATCAAGGGTTTGATCGTCGGTTTCAGATGAGAGCGGTGTATAACCCAACGCTCCAGTGATGTCGCCACTAGTAATACCAGTAAGGACTATGTTGCCACCCATCGTAATATCCTCATCCACAATCAGGTCATTCAGGAAGTGTCCCGAACCAGAAACATCCAACTCATAATTTGGGTCGGTATAGAAAATACCAATTCCACCATCTCTAACTGTCGCTACTGTTTGGGTGTGACACTGAAGACTTAATTTCCCAGCTGCACTACTTCCTCCTCTAACAAAACCTTCATTGTTATTCGCTCCTGCTCTAAATGTATTGTTTGGCCCCCAATACATATTGAGAGATCCAACTGGAAAAGTTTCTGAATTGCCGTTGGTTAGAGTGGCATAATGATTGCCCGAAGTGGTTTCTAATTGAAGACCATCAGATACACCATCACTAGCAACTGTTAATCTTTTAGATGGGCTATCTGTTCCTATGCCAACATTACCATCCTCATCAACACGCATTCTCTCTACCGCTTTAGTAGCAAAGCTAACAACTCCATTTACAGCAGAACTACCAGCTTCTAGATGAATCTTGTTTATTAAGCTAGTCTGTTCTCCAATTTGGACTGTGTTGCTGGTAGATTTTATTAAATTTCTTGAATATCCCCCAAAATTAGCTGAAAGCCCACGACTAGAAGTAGACATATATATAGCAGCTATAGCGTTATCAACACCAAACGTTCCAAAGCTATCAATAGTGAGATGGTCTCCAGTAATCGACCCTACGTCGATACCTAAAGCAGAAGTATTACCTTGGGTAAGAACTTCATTCAAGGTTTGATCGTCAGTCTCAGAAGTAAGATAACCTTGGGAAGCAACCCAAGATTCAGAAGCTATCTGAGAACCCGTTAGTTGTGCGCTAGTCTGACCACTTAAAACGATAAGATCACTACCATACTCACCCATCGTGATCTTGTCATATGTAGAAGTGGATTCCACTTCTACGATGGGAAGACCAGCGGCATCGTTAACTGAGAATACAGTCCCAGTTACTTCATCAGTTACCCCAAATAAACGGCCATTCGAACCGTCTACACTGAAGTCTCCCCCAGCAATATTAAACTCCCCAGTCTTGGAGAATACTCCTCCTGAGAAATCTAAGAACAAGGCATCATCAGCATCAGACTGCTTGGTTCTATTGTCGTTATCACTAAGGTAAACTGCGCCTTGGTTTACTACATCAACATAAGAACCAAAAACTTGCGCTCCAGCAGCACCACTGATAGTATTGTCAAGCCCCCCACCAATAAAACCATAATCAGAAGTGACTATTGAGTTATCCTTTCCCCCGCCAATTACAGCATAGTCAGAGCCTGAGATATCATTATTTACACCGCCGATGCTACTAGAGTAGTCTGAGTCTAGTATGTCTATGCCAGAACCAGCACCAATAAAACTAAAGTTGCCACTGTTAGTGCCAGAGATGGTGTTTTCAGTTCCAGCCACTATAGCGTCATAGTCGCCTTTGATTAAGTTTTGTGTGCCTAATAAGATGGCGGAACCATATGAAAGAATTTGATTACCAGATATACCTGAAACACCGCTAACATTAAAAATAGCTTTGTCAGCTTCAAAAAACAAAGCAGAATCGCCTTCACTTGCATCTCCGTAAATCTTAGATTTAGCATTCTTCCTGAACTCTAACCCGTTTTCGTTTATACTGTAAATCGGACCACGAAAAGTTGAAACTGCACCGCCATTAGTTGTTAAACCATTTCCCAATGTCAATACATCACCAATATTCATCGCTGTGGTGGTGGATGCATCATTATCGCATACATCCTGCAGGTCTAAAGTGTACAAGTCTCCACTTATGGTGTTTAGAGCTGTGGTATTATTTCCTACGCTTGTCGTATTACTAGTTACATAACCACTTAAAGTATTTATTGAACTGGTATTTGTAGCAATATTCGTAGTGTTGGTCCCGATACTTGTAGTATTAGCAGCTACATAGGAGGTTAAACCATACCTACCATCCAAATCCGCCGTCTGGTCTGTAGCCCCATCGACATTCAACGTTAAAACACCATTACCGGTATTGAAGTTAGCGCCAGTAAGGTAGAAATTATCAGAACTGCCAGCTTCCGAAGAAGATAAAGGTGTAAAACCTAAGGCTCCTGTCACATCGCCGCTAGATATGCCCGTAATATATGGATTAGTGGCAAAATCATTTTCAACAAAAGTATAAGGGCCAACAGACCAATAATCGCCAGAACCTAATTTTCCATAAGGTACAAAATGTATATAAACAGCTTCAGAGTTCGGCATTGAACCTTCACCAATATCAAAAGACTGAGTTACGTCATTGCTTAAAGGTTGAGTTAAAATAGCTTGAGTGTCCTCATCAGGGTTAAAAGATGAGCCTGTTGTGAAATAAGCCTCTAAACGATCAAAAGATATATAATTTACATCATTAGAAAAAGTAACAGTTGTCGTTAAAGCTCCTGTCTGTCCTGTTGTATTTACCGTAGTCTTAGACCCTAAAGAACTGGAATGAGATGTCGTTCCAGTAGAGTCTTGAATTGTAATCCCACTGATGATTGGATGGTTTCCATAAAAATAAAACTCTGAAGTGTGTACCCCAGAATTACGGTCCTCTAATTTTACCTTAACACCAAAATGTTTTGCGTAATCCCCAAAGACATTAAAATTATCATACTCAGTAAAAGAAAAGAAACTAGATTTGTAATCAGATAGAAAATTTGAATACATTACAGTTCCATCGATATTCAAAATATCGATATCAACTTTCTGAACATAGCTATTAGCTAAAAAATCAGGCTGATTGCCTACAGACCCACTAGCCCTATCTGTTATGCCCAAATTGACTTCAACCGCCCTCTGCAAATGAACACCACTGCCAGTAACAGTAGAATTCAAATTTGTTTCATCAACAGAAAAAACAGAATCAAATTCGAATAACCCAGTATTATATAAGTTACTTATGCTGCTGTAATCGTAAGCCATGTTATTTAAAAGTTATTAAATTGGTAAAGGATTTAGAAAATTCTTCAATTTCATCGTAAAGTATAAATGATGTCACCGTAGAGAATTCGGAATCTAAATATTTATTATTTGTAGAGGAATCTCCAACAGACTTTACACTTAAAGAGTAGCTCCCTACTGAAGATAAATTATCAAATACTACATAATTTGTAGATGAATCTGCAGAAGCAGTAGAGGTTGTCGTGTTAGGGTTACGTAAAACAGCTTCATATCCATTATTATTAGTCACGGAATCCCAAGAGCCACTTATGTAGAAAGTATCTGAATTAGCCCCTTGTCCAGTGGCTATAGATAAATTCTGAGGAGCAGTCAAACTTGTGTAGGTAGAATCCCCAATTTGAGTTTGCACATTATAATCATATGTATTTTCCTTTTTATCTATAGAAATATCATTCTCTATCAACGAAAACTTACCCGTATCGAATTTAGAAGCAGAAACTAAATACTCATTAGGGTTGCTCTCTTTTATAGATTCTACTTTGTAGATCACATCATCTTTGAGCTTTAAATCAAATCTATAAGGGCTACCTAACTTGATAAAGGGTAAGTATTGAGGGGTATCGACGCCACTAACGTAAGAGCCAAAATTGCCAGAGGGTGCGACAGCCCCAGTGACATTAAAAGTTGTTATCTGACTCTCGGAGTTCAATTGTATTTCAGAGTCTAAAATACCCCGATCATAAACATCCTCTAAATCCCCGCTAAAGAAATCTAAAACATTAAGCTCCGTGGTCCCTCTTCTATCGCTTAAGAAAGCGTTATAATTGACAAGTTTACCAGTATTTAATTGAGCTATAGATTGAACGCCTGTATCTTGAGCTATGTAATGGTCATTGTTTTCGCTAAAATTTGTCCCGAATATCCAACCCGTATATGTAGGATCAAAATATAAAATATTATCTCCAGTGCCTGTGTATAAAGCATATTCAGAAGAGAGTTCTGAGTCTTCTATGTTTGATATATCGTAACCCTCCCTGTATCCTGAGAATTGATACTCTCCTGTGTAAATATTAAAATCCGTATCAGCATTCGAAAACCCCGTGACTGTAAAACCTTCTAGCCGTTGCCTTTTAGTAATAGCAATCTCATTTAAATCCTGTATTGAACTATTGCCTGTTGGGTTATAAATAGTTAGTATCCCTGTCATAGAAGAATCACTATAAGGTCCACTTAAACGGATAACCTCTTCTGCGACATTGACATTTAGGATTTTCCCGAAGTTTGTCTTTTGATTTTTAAGATCATCATCAATGATTATTAAATCTCCGGGCTGGCACAATAAAGCTTCCAAACCTGAAGTGAATACGGCTCTTTGATTTTCTTTAATCGTTTTATAAATGAGATGTTGACCTACTCGCCTAGCCATAGCTCTTGATGTAACACCTATACCATCAATCCTATTCTTGAAGATGCCCCGGCTTCTGATATCCTCTTCGTCTTCTACAGTCTCGACTTTTGGAGAGAAGTTCTCAAACCTATCTAAGTAAGAGACCTCTACAGTATTAAACTGCTGGTCCCGCCTCAGGTTAGAATAATCAAAAACACCTTCTTTAACATTTATGTTACTAAATGTCGCTATCGGAGACTTTATCCTTTCGTCAGAGAAAGAGACTTCTGAAGATCTAAAAAATGTATGACCCCTAAAAAGCCTTGATAATGTCTGGATAGCATCAAAAACTTTTTCATCGCTCTTAAAAACTATATTACAAGAGTATCTAGGTTCTAACCCTCCTCTGCCATCTGGAACGCCCTCAAACTGCCCTTTGCTGTCAACAGCATCACAAAATCTAGCCACTTTATAAAGCTCCCATTTATTAATGTCTGAAGATTCTACATACTGACCTAAACCATATCTTGAATTAGTCAGTAGATCATACAAAATCCAAGCAGGATTATCGGTCCAACCCATTTTGAATTCGCCATTCCAATCACCTTCATATATCTCCTTATCGGATTCGTCAGCTTGATTAAAAAGTGAAACTTTATCATAATATCTTTTATCTTTTTTACCCCCGAAAGCTTTAGTCGGATAATAGTTAGATGGGATTGGGACAAGTTTTAACCTAGCGTCAAAAGTTCTATTAGGCACAGATGAAAAACTCTTCGAATCAATCTTCGTCCCTACTATAGCGGAGAAAGGATAACTTAAATTTATAGGTAAAATCTCAGTTACTTTATAAAAAGTTAAATCTTTAGACATTAATACTGAGAATGTCTCTGTGGAAAGTTTAGAAACTTTAATGTACCTTTTTTCTGAAGAAGAAAATACATTGTTTTTAGAGTTGCCGTATACAGCTGGTAAGAGAATAGGTTTTGAAACATCAACAACCTCGCCTGTTTGTCTGGAGTTAGCGTCTTTGGCATACCTAATAAACTTATATTGATCAGGAGATTTAAAGGCGTCTGGGTTGCCTATATCCAAAAGAGTTGGACCTTCAATTAGAGCTGATATCCTATAAGTTTCTGAATTATAAGACTGTGTGGAGCCATCAGGCAGTATTTTACCGACCTCCAACTGAATATTCAGCACAGCCGGGTATTTATCTCCGGTCTTAAAAGAATCTTTGTTGTCCCCCGCCGCCCCCTTCTCGATAGTATCGAACAGAGAATCTATTTTTAAAGTTACGAATACTTGAGAAACATTTGGGTTGTGAATAACATAAGTCACAGGAGATTCTTTTTCGTCGGCGTCATATGAGTAATTCTTGTTATTCCAAGAAGAATAATCTTCGCCTGTAGAACCTCTTTGATCGTTACTACCCTCGTCTATGGGAATCCCCTGATCATCCAACTGAACATTCACTCCGTATTGAGCAGAACTCATACTTAGAGTGGACTTATTATAACCTTGAGCGCTTATCCTTTGGACTTTGCCTTCTTTTTTAAATGGCCCATAAACATTTTTATCTATCACTTTATCAACGAAAACCTTATTAAAGAAATTAAATGGATCTTGTTTCTCCTCCCCTCTCCTATTTTCAATTAATACGTTATTGTAGTTATATTTTAAAACGTCGGTTACCACACTACCAAAACGGACATCTTGTGTCAAAACCAGTTTAGTTAATGTTTTTAATTTAGAATTTAAATATTTAATATGTTGAGTATATAAATTACCATTATCTCCAAAATCATACTGGAATTTATCAATATCAATAAAAAAGAAGATCCCCCCTATGACATCCCCTGATACATCAACCTGACGGTCCACTCCACAAACAGGCATTAAAAGATTGACGATTTCCGCCTCACTAGATAGATTTGTTATTATATCTGAACTATTTGCAAAATCAAATTGAACCGCCCCCGCATCATCAGTGAATGTAATGGGCGTTGAACCATTAAGAATCCCTCTACTTGGATAGTATACAAGAGCAAAACCCCTCTTTCTAAATAAAGTTTCATGCAGGGTTTGAGCAGTTTTATCTCTCCAATCAAAAGACCCAAAAGCTCTATTCATTTTAGACACGATCATGTCATACATGAATTTATTTCTCGGCTCCTCACTATTTGCGGGTGGGCCATATTCAGCTATAGCATCTTTTATCTCTTTAAAGAAATGGTATCTTGTCAACCCTTTCTCACTAAAGAAGTGAGCTATGTTTTCCGATAAGTTTAAATTTTTTTGATCGCTTTTAAAGTCAGCAAAAGCTATCGCAGCTTCTGAATTTTGAAAAGTAGTATTATTTAAAGCTATATGCCTTAAACCTTTAAAAGAACCGCTAACTTTATCATAAGCAAGGTGGGTCTCTAACCCTGAACTACTTGAACCAACGCTCCCCTGCACCCAAGTAGATTCTGCAATTTTATTATCTAGAGATCTATAAATTTTCTCCCAATTGTAAATAATGACCTGCTCTTTACCCCCCGCCTGATAAACACCTCCTACAAGACGAACTGGAGAATCAAAATATCGAACTGCTCCTGCGAGTTTAGGCAAAGATGAAAAAACATTCGTATTTAACAATATTTTATTTTTTTCAGAAAGGGAAAGATCATAGTCTATTTCCACATCTCCACTCGAAACGGAAATTGCCGTGTCATCTAAATAAATACCCTTAGATAAGTTTTTATCGTCCAATATTTTACCCTCTGAGTCAACTAAACCTTCAATTGGCCCATCAGATATTAAATCTAAAGTCTCTAAAAAGCTGAATGAAGACCCAAATTGAAAATCTCCAATCTTTGGCGGAAGGAGAACAGCGGGTTTGACCTTAGGTTGTTTACTACCAGCGCCGTGCAATCTGTTTTTTCTAGAGAGATGATTCATATAACAAATGATTAAATTAATGATGTAGCTGAACCTATTTCTACCGCGCCTTCAGTTTTTAAAGGATTGGCAGTCATGGCGTCTTCTGATTTTATTGTCTGAGGAGCAGACTTCATAGATGATTGGATGACACTAGAACCCACTTTTAATCTGCCATAACCAATCGGCAAAGCTGAACCCTGAGAAGCTAAATTCACTTGAGAGTTGTTAAAACTCATGGATTCGTTACCTCCTGAAACCTGAGATTCTCCGCCTTCAATAGTTCCGGGGTCCATTAAAGCATATTGAATAGCCGACATAGCTAAACTCACTATTATCGAGGCTATAACCCCTCCAGAACCTACAATCAAAGGCACAAAATCTATTTGTCTAGGGTTTTTGCTGTTTAAAAATTCATTTTTAACCAGTCTTTTTTTATCCACCAAGATCTCATAACTAAAACCTTGTTTTTGAAGATGAACAACTGTTTTCCGAAAGTCATCCCTACTTGCATCTATAGCTCTTATGATATCTCTAGGCTTATCAATATCTAAATGGAATATTTTACCATATTTTTGCGCTAAAATGCCATGAAGTCTAACTGTTGTCATAATCTGCCTTGAACCTGTTATATGTATTTACATCTATTTCTAAAATTTGTGGCTTATAAAGATCAAATTTTTTAGTTTTTATACCATAAATAAGAAAAGGTATGCAGCAGCTATCAGACATCTTAATGTCGAATTCAGAAGGTTTTTCATCCCCATCTATATGGCTGTGGTAGACAGACAGTAAATCGTATTTATCTTTAAATATTAAATATTCCAAAGGGTCTATCATAAAATGCTCTGACGGACTCTCTGAAATATTATTTTGATGTTGGATGACATAACTCTCAGTTTCCTTATCAAAACCTAAAAAACCACAAACTTCTATATACGTATTAGATTCAGCCGTATCAACTAATTCTTGTAAAGCTTTTTTAAGATTCATATACTTTGAGGTCCAGCTTTATAAGCATACCCGTCTGTCCCCGGAAAACCACCAAAAGGTAAAACAGATTCGGAATTTTGATTAGGAATAAAATCTTCGAATTCTGCTTTTGTGTACTCAACAGTCCGAATGCTGACGTTCTGAATGTCGTTGTTTGAACTGTATCCAGTTAGCCTTATATTGTTCGAAGATTCATCTGCTATGTAAGAAGTCCCACCATCAGAATCTAAACCAGTCATATCATACCAAAAAACTAAATTATTTTGTAAGGTCGATCTATATCCAGTAGCATCAGAATATCTTAATGGTACATAATCTGGATAAAAATCTGTTCTCTTTTGTAGGTTATTATCAGTTAAGTAGTATTCTGAATCTGAAATAGCGTTAGATGTGGTAGCCCAAATGATTTCGTCATCAGTTAATCTCTTGCTCCAGAGACAAACTTGACCTATGTCCCCCGCAAAAGATTGCTTCGTATCAATATTGGTCTTTTTATCTCCAAAAATAGAAAAGAAATCCGCATTTAAGTCAGAAGTGTTAATTGGCCGGACTAAGGAATCATTTTGAGTCTCTAAAGCTCCAGACTCACCCCTAAAAGGATTAAGTAATACTTCAATTTTTGTGCCATCTTCATTCAACCTTAGTACTACAAAAGAAAATTTTGATTCATTTTCCCCAAAATCAATTAACGGTCTAATCGCATTCTTTAACCTACTTTTGGTTTCTGAAGTGTCTGGGCAAGAAGTTATATTTATCGTCCTACCGTTATTATTAGAAGAATCATTTTGAGTAGCGAAATACAAAGCCGCTCTTATCTTAGCTGCTAGATAATTCGCTCCATCATTCTGGATATTTAATTTATCATTTGAAGTCGGGAGTTCATGAGTAGACATTATTATAGGGCTATACCACTCATCATTAGAAGAATCTAAATATTGCCTTTCGGAAGCTCTAATATATAGGCTTAACGTCCAAGCAGATGTCCCAAAGGCTGTCTTCACGCTGCTATCTTCAGTTCTAAATGATACGGCGTTATCTGAGATATTATGTAAATACTTAAAAGTGTCACTAGAGCTACCAACAAAAATCTTTTTAAGACTGCCTGCAGAAAAACGTTTTTGACAGGCTTCTATTTTTTTTGCACAACCATCTTTTTGCCAATACGAAGGGTTATCTTCTACAGGTTTGCCCGTGTTATCTGCGACACATACATAAACAGCTTTATGATAAATAGGAGAATTATCATAATTCCTGCCTACAATAACGTTTTTGTTCTCTACGTAAACAGCATTTCCTACTGAATATGATTTATCTATCTGGTAATGAGACTGCTCTGAAAGAAATTCATCATTAACGTTCAACGACACTCTAGACCCAGAAGGCGTTAAAAAAGCTTCTCCATTATCTTTTTCAATAGGTTTACCTTGATATTGACAACCCATCCCTCTGTACTGCCAATAACAGTATTTAGCATTCACGGTCCTGTGATTGACATCAAAATTATCTAAGTCTAAGGGTAGATTCAGTTCAAATTCAACAAAACTTTTGTTCTCCTGTTTCTTTTGACCGATTAGGTATTTTTCTTCCGATATCTCAGACTCAGAGTTGGCTAACCCAAATGGATTTTGACCATCAAAGTTAGAATCATCTAAATGCTTGAGAAAAACCTTCTTTCTATAGACCTTAGCATTTTTGAAATCTTGATATTTACTTAAAAAGTATGTTACTATTTTTTCATTATTAGCTACTTTTAGTGTGGGTCTAGGTAGAGAACCATCAGAAAACACCCCAAAACCATCAGCTTCAACTGCTATTGGTATATATTGTATGCCCTGCCAAACAACATTCCCTCCGAATACAGAACCACCATGAAAACTTAAGTATGTCGAAGGAGAATTGACAGTGTCAGGGTAAATTTTATACAACTCCAAGATCGCAGTCGGTTGTAAATCCAACAAACTCCTCGCTACCTCATTTTTACCTTCAGACGCCATGTTTAATATTACACTTCTTTTACTATTATAACCTGTAGA
>Ga0055584_100005964_pt1 | contig 11949 bp, 12 predicted proteins | sample OSDHelmetaG_FD_58716 | JGI IMG/M metagenome (GOLD analysis project Ga0055584, IMG submission 58716) | Pelagic marine sediment microbial communities from the LTER site Helgoland, North Sea, for post-phytoplankton bloom and carbon turnover... | ecosystem: Environmental > Aquatic > Marine >... | reverse complement strand
GAACCCCCGACACGCGGATTATGATTCCGCTGCTCTAACCAGCTGAGCTACCCCGCCACAACAAGATATGCTGGGTCCGTTAGGACGCGCACGAAATAGGCTGCATAAGGCTTGATGTCAAGCGTCGTTTAACAGAAAATGCATTTAAAAGCTTGCACGCGTTTCGTTTGGAATTTTCAACGCTATTGGTCTCCCGCAAGTAGCGCTTGCGGCGCCATAACCCTCGTTGTAAGCTGCTCCGAATTTAGCCAGCTTGAACTAAGTGTCATAAGGCACAAAAATTGGCTTTAAAGCTTTGAACAGGGGAATTTATGGCGATCGAAGACCAGGCAAACCAAGGTGGCAGCGTGCTTTCAATGGTGGATATCCATAAGCGTTTCGGCGACCTTGAGGTCTTAAAGGGTGTTTCTCTGGAAGCGAAAGCCGGTGACGTGATCGCGCTGATTGGTTCTTCTGGGTCGGGTAAATCCACCTTTCTTCGTTGCGCTAACCTTTTGGAAGTACCGCAAAAAGGTGACATCCGGTTCCAGGGCGAGGCCATGGAGTGGAAAGTCCGCGGCGGCGAAAGAGAACCAGCGAACGCGGATCAAGTCCGCAAGGTTCGGGCCAATCTTTCTATGGTTTTTCAGCAGTTTAATCTTTGGTCACACATGTCAGTTTTGCAGAACGTAATAGAGGCACCAGTTACAGTACTCAAAAAATCCAAAATAGAAGCAGAAGCGCTTGGGCGTAGTCTCCTTGAAAAAGTTGGCATCGGTGACAAAGCAGATGTTTATCCGTCACAGCTATCTGGTGGACAACAACAACGTGCTGCGATAGCACGCGCTTTGGCAATGGAGCCCGCCGCCATGTTGTTCGACGAACCCACATCGGCGCTTGATCCAGAGCTTGAAGTTGAAGTTTTGAAGGTGATTCGCGGTTTAGCACGTGAAGGACGGACAATGTTGTTGGTAACTCATGACATGTCTCTTGCCAGAGAGGTAGCAAATCACGTAATCTTTCTCCATCAGGGAGTGATTGAAGAACAGGGGCCGCCGGCCGAAGTTTTTGATTCTCCTAAATCAACTCGGTTGCAGCAATTCTTGAGTGCCTCTGCTTCCGAATAAATTTGGCACTTGAACGAAAAATGATTCGGGAGGATCAACAATGAAAAAACTTATTCTTGGCGCAGCGATTGCTGTGATGTCTGCCGGTGTTGCTTTTGCTGACACAGTTCGCATGGGTACTGAGGGCGCTTACCCTCCATACAACTTCGTTGATGACAACGGTGAAATCGTTGGTTTTGAGCGTGATCTTGGTGATGAGCTTTGTAAGCGTGCGGGTCTTGAGTGCACCTGGGTGAAGAACGATTGGGACTCAATCATTCCAAACCTCGTTTCTGGTAACTACGACACAATCATCGCCGGTATGTCTATCACTGCTGAGCGTGATGAAGTCATTGATTTCACACAGGAATATAAACCTGCTGATCCATCAGCTTACTTGGCGGTTGCTGGCACTGACGATTCCGCTATTGATGGCATCGTTGCTGCTCAGGTTAATACTGTTCAATCAGGTTTTGTCGCTAAGAGCTCTGCAACACTTGTTGAGTTTGCAACACCTGATGAGACAATCGCTGCTGTGAAGTCCGGCGAAGCTGATGCTGTTCTTGCTGACTATTCTTACCTCGCGCCTATCGCTGCTGAAAGCGGCGGCGAGCTCATTCTTCTCTCTCCACGTCCGTTCATCGGTGGTGGCGTTGGCATGGGTATTCGTGAAAGCGACACAGAGTTGAAAGACAAGATGAATGCTGCCATTGATTCTGTCAAAGCGGACGGAACGTTGAACGCTTTGCTTGCAAAGTGGTTCCCTGAAGAAACAAGCATTCACTCCGCTTACTAAGAATTACGCTTTTTGTATTTCTGGAAAGGGGTGCCATTCCGTGGTGCCCCTTTTTTAACTGAGTAAAGATATGTTTGAGTTCTGCGTTGATCCTAAAACTCTCGAAGGCATCAGTTGGATTGCCTGTTATCTGACAACACCTAAACATCAATCGATGTATTGGTCAGTGTTGGTGGTTTTGCTGCTGATCGGGCTGACAGCACCTTTTACCATGTTGTTGGGGTTCTTCGGCGCTTGGCTCAAACGCTCTGTCTTTTTGCCTTTCCAATTTATGGGTTGGTTGTACACGTCGACAGTACGTGGCGTACCAGAACTAATTTTCTTTTTGTTTGTTCCCATCGCTCTCGATCAGTTGGTTGAGCTGATTCGTCACAAGATTAAGTGCTCTGATTGGACCGACGCCGTTTACCAGGGCAATGATTTTGTTGTTTGCACCGCTGCCAAGATGCCTCTTGGAGAAGCAGAACAATGGGTCCATCACACTTGGAACTTTGCTCTTGCGGTCACTGCATTTTCGATAGTCTTCGGGGCCTTTGCAGCTAACATTATCGATGGAGCGTTGAAAGCTGTTCCAAAGAACCAGCTTGAAACGGCACAAGCTTACGGCATGTCAAAGCGACAGATATTTTTCAGAGTTCACATGCCTCAAATGTGGGTCTATGCGTTGCCAGGCTTGTCAAATCTCTGGCAAGTTTTGATAAAGGGAACACCCTTGTTGTTCCTCTTAGGCATTCAGGATATTGTTTATTGGGCCAAAGAGCTGGGTGGCTTGAAGACACAAGTCTATCAATACCCGCATCCCGACATCAGAGTTTGGTATTTCTTGGGCCTGCTTTTCTTCTACTTACTGCTAACCTGGATCAGTCAAATTGGCTTTGATCGGTTAACGAAAATCGTCTCTAAAGGGCAAGCAACGATGGGTGGCCAAGCGGCCACAGGAGGCCGGGTATGATGTGTCTTGATACATGGTATGAGTATGGCCTTCGATCTTTGGGCTTTGGCTCTAGACTGCTGCCGAAGACGGATATTCAGTTTTGCGATCAGGTCGTTCTTATCGGTTCAGGAATGCTCTGGAATATCTATTTTGCTATTTTGGCAGTTATCACTGGATTCTTTTTCGCAACGGTTCTGGCCCTAGGAAAGAACTCGAAAAACCCGGCGCTTCGCATCCCATCTGCCACATTCGTGTACTTCTTCCGGGGCACACCTTTGTTTTTGCAGTTCTTTTTCGCCTATGAACTCTTTGTTTTGTTGCCTAAGCTATCGGTCGACATCAATCTAATCTTCATCACAGTCACGGCTGAAACACGTTGGTTGACGAAAGCTTGGCTTGGCGCCTTGATCGTTCTGTTCCTAAATACATCGGCCTATTCTGCCGAGATTTTTTACGGAGCGTTGCGCGCGGTTCCTAATGGCGACGTTGAAGCAGCACACGCCTATGGTTTCAACGGGTTCCAAAGGTTCACAAAAGTTATTTGGCCGACAACCCTTCGTTTGGCCTGGCCTTCCTACACCAATGAGGCGATTTTCCTGTTCCACTCAACAGCTCTGGTTTTCCCCTCGGCATTTCCGGCATGGCGACAAAAAGGCGACGCGGTCTATTACGGGCAATATTTCGCTGAAAATACCTTTAACCCGTTCGTGGCCTACCCAATCGCTGCGGTCTATTTCATTATCGGAACATTAATAATTATTTGGCTGTTTGGTTTGGCGAACAAGCGCTTAAACAAGCATGTTGCCCCTGAGCTTCGTAAGAAGGTTTGGTATCGTCCGAACTTGGTTAGGTAGCGTTTGCCCAGTCTTGTGGCAATCTTTGACCGCCAACCAAAAAACCGTCAATGATCTCAATCATACGTTCTTGACAGAAGGACCCTTCATGGCCGCCGTGGACAACGGAGACCGGGAGTTCGCGAAGTCGCCGCAGTGATTGCTCGTAGATTTCGGTGTTTGAGTGATAAGCGAAATCTATCAAACCGCCTTGATAGATGACATCGCCACTGAAGAGCGTTTTCTCTTTTGGATCATAAAGTGAAATCGCGCCGGGAGCGTGTCCCGGCAGATGAAGAACATGGAAGGATCTGTCTCCCAGATCCAAAACATCGCCGTCATCAAGATAACCGGTCAGGGGTGCAGGTTTGATTCGGTAGTTCCGCCAGTCCCAGTCATTGTGTGGTAGGGAGGTGAAAACCTCGGCTGACACAAAGTCGTCAGAGAGCGTGTTGTATCCCGTAGGGTCAGCATAAACCTCTGCATCCGCTGCATGTGCCAAGTGACAATCAAACTCATAAGCACCGCCCATATGGTCGAAATGGCAATGTGAGGAGATCGCAGTCACATCTCTTCCTGCCAGTGCAGCAATGGTTGGTTTCAAAGGGACGACACCCATGCCGGAATCAACCAGCAAGTCCTGATTACGACCCTTGATGTGCCAAATGTTGCACCGCATCCACGGCGCTATATGTTTCTCGCGTATCAAAGAAATGCCACCGCCCATGGATATGACTTCAAAGTAGTCCAGGGACCAATGGTTTTTGGCTGACATTTCTTGCCTTACGATCAAACTAGGTTAGTCTCTCATCTAGATTTTCATGTTGAGTACAAGATGTCAAATTTACCGTTAGCACCAGTCAATGAGTCGATCACCATCGCAGAGTTGACGGACAATCCTTACCCTTTTTATCGGACCTTCAGAGCAGATACGCCGGTACTGCGAGTGAAAGCGCTCGGACGAACGTTACTAACGAAAGCCGAGCACACCAAAGCAGTTAAGGATGATCCAGATCGGTTCAGTTCCGACGATCCAAACACACCGATGGAGAAGGCCTTTCAGGCAAAGACTTTGATGCGGCGTGACGGCCAAGATCATATGCGACTGCGAAAAGCCATGATGCCCGCATTTTCTGCGAAAAATATCAAGACTGTTTGGGGACCGTTATATCAGGAAATCGCAGAGCAATATGTTGGGAGTCTTCCCAGAGGTGAAACCGTTGATTTCTTCGAGGCTTTAGCTGGACCGGTGGCTGCTCGATGTTTGGCTCATCTCTTGGGCATAGAAAATGCCTCAGATGAGGAGATGCAATTCTGGTCACAGGCATTGATCAACGGTGCAGGAAATTTTGGTTGGCAGGCAGAGCCTTTTACCATTAGTGATCAGGCGAACAAAGAGATCAACGCCTGCATCGATGAAGCTGCTCAGGCCTTCAAACAGGTGCCGAATCAATCCGCCCTTTCCGTGATGGTCAACGCCGTAGACCCAATCGAAATAGAGCACATTCGATCAAACATTAAGATCGCCATCGGCGGGGGCTTGAACGAGCCACGAGATTCGTTGATGACCGTGGTTTACGGCTTGCTCACTAATCCAGAGCAGTTACAGGCTGCGAAAGAAGATTCTACACTTTGGCTCACCGCTTTCGAAGAAGCTGTGCGTTGGGTTGCGCCGATCCAGGTGAGTTCACGTCTCGTTATGGAGGACACCGAAATAGGTGGCTACTTCATTCCTAAGGGCGATACAGTGATGACCAGTCAAGCCTCAGCCAATCATGATGAAGATGTTTATGAGGACGGGCACTTGTTCAACATCTTTCGCCCGAAAAAGTCTCATCAAGCCTTCGGCAATGGTCCGCATTTCTGTATGGGAACTCATATCTCTCGACGGATGGTCGGCGAAATTTTGCTGCCGCTTTTGTTTGATCGTTTTCCAAATCTTGCATTGCCAGACCCCGCCAAAGTGATATTCAAAGGTTTTGGATTTCGTGGCCCCATTGTGATGCCGGTCACACTTAACTAGGAAGATATATCGTGCCAACTATTCATATCGTAAATGAAACTGAGTTAAGAGACTTGGTCCATCTGGACATGACATCCGTTGACGTTGTGGAGAAGGGGTTCATTGCCCTGGCTTCAGGTAAAGTCCAAATGCCGCCGATTATGCACATGGAAATTCCCGAGTTTAACGGTGAGATGGACGCCAAATCCGCTTACGTGCCGGGATTTGATTGTTTTGCTATGAAGGTAAGTCCTGGGTTCTTTGATAATCCGAAGAAAGGGTTGCCTAGCTTGAACGGGCTTATGGTGTTGTTTTCGTCTGAAACTGGTGTCGTACGATCTGTACTCCTCGATAATGGCTATCTGACCGAAATCAGGACCGCCGCTGCTGGCGCCGTCGCCGCGAAACATTTGGCCAGGGAAGCCATTGAAAAGGCTGGTGTTTTAGGAACTGGCGGTCAAGCGCGCTACCAGATCGAAGCACTTCATTTGGTGAGACCATTTAAGTCGCTGACGGTTTGGGGGCGCAACAAAGACAACGCCAAAATCTGTGCCGATGAGTTGGGCGAGAAGTTGAACATCAATGTTTCTGTTGCAGACACTCCTGATGAGGCAGCTCTACATTCAGACGTGTTGGTAGCGGCGACGCCATCAAAGGTTCCGTTGATTACAGAAGAAGGATTGCATCCTGGTCTCCATATTACGGCTATGGGTTCTGACGCACCTTACAAAACAGAGATCGCAGCTGATGTGACAGCTTCAGTTGATCGTTTAGTTGTTGATTCTCTAGCTCAGTGCATCAAGCAAGGTGAGCTCCGTACCGTCACAGAAGCGGGATTGAATTATTCGGCTGTTGAACTTGGACAACTCTGTGACGGATCTGAGCCTGGCCGTCAATCAGACGACGAGATCACTCTCTGTGACCTGACCGGCACAGGTGTTCAAGACACTGTTATCGCCACCCATGCTTATGACCTCGTCACTAAAGCAGGGACTGGAAAAGCATTCGAGAGCTAAAACTATGACGACAAAAGACCCCTTGCTTCAGCCGTTCAAACTAAGAAACCTTACGCTCAAAAATCGTATCGTTTCGACACCGCATGCACCAGCCTATGTCACTGAAGACGCCATGCCAGGTGAACGTTATCAACGGTATCATGAGGAAAAGGCGAAGGGCGGTTTGTCTATGACTATGTTCGGCGGATCTTCAAATGTCGCACCTGACTCTCCGTCTGTTTTCGGGCAGATTTATGCTGGCCACGACAGAATTATCCCTTATTTCCAACAGTTTGCTGAACGCATACACAAATACGACTGTGCTTTGATTTGTCAGGTTTCCCACATGGGGCGCAGGACTACTTGGCAAATGGCGGATTGGTTGCCTGTACCGGCGCCATCAAGAGTACGGGAGCCAGCCCACCGCGGGTTTCCAAAAGAAATGGACGTGAATGATATCAAGCGGATCATCCGCGCCTACGGCGATGGCGCACGGCGGGCCAGGGAAGGGAACCTCGATGGTATCGAATTGTTGCATCATGGCCATTTGCCGGACCAGTTCTTTTCGCCTCTAACCAACCATCGCACAGATGGCTACGGCGGATCATTTGAAAACCGCCTTCGGTTTACCCTGGAAACTTTGGAAGAAATGCGTCGCCAGATCGGTGATGATAAGATTCTAGGCATTCGAATTACTGGACAGGAGAAGAACCCAGCCGGTAACCAAGTTGAAGAATGTGTGCGGGCCGCGAAAATAATCGAAGAAAGCGGTCTGGTTGACTATTTCACAGTCAACGGCGGTAATATTGGCACCGATCATGAGCTAGCTTACCACATGCCAGGCATGGCGGCTCCGCTTGCGCCTTGGTTGCGGATGGTAGAGCTGTTCGGCAAAGAGCTAAACACGCCGCTTATTCATGCTTGTCGGATTAACGATTTGGCGACTGCCCGTTATGCCGTTGAGAACAACATTCTCGATCTTGTCGGGATGACGAGGGCTCAGATGGCAGATCCTTACCTCGTGAAAAAGCTGGAAGAAGAACGCGAAGAAGACATCAGACCTTGTGTTGGTGCCGGCTATTGTTTGGATCGGATTTACCAAGGCGGAGAGGCGCTCTGCGCCCATCAGGTGGCCACGGGGCGCGAAGCAACGATCCCTCATGAAGTGCCTAAGTCAGATGGCACAAAGAAGAAGATTGTTGTGGTCGGTGGTGGACCAGGAGGTATGGAGGCCGCCAGGGTATCAGCCGAGCGCGGTCATGACGTTGTGCTTTTTGAGGCCAACTCTTCACTCGGCGGCCAAATATCGTTGGCTAGAAAAGCGGGTTGGCGCAAGGACATTGGCGGTGTGGTTGATTGGTACGAACTCCAGCTGCAAAAGTTAGGCGTCGACATCCGTTGGAACAGCTATGCAGAAGCCGAAATGGTGAAAGCGGAAGAACCCGACGTCGTCTTCATAGCCTCGGGTGGCGTTCCAGATACGGATTATGTGCCAGGTGGCGAAAACGCCATCTCTGTTTGGGATGTCCTCAGCGGGCAAGAACTTTCCGGGTCTGTGTTGATCTACGATGACAATGGCCAACACCAAGCGCCTTCAACAGCTGACTTTTTGAGCGGGAAAGAGGGCGTCGAAGTGGAGGTTGTGACTCCGGATCGGCACATAGCCATGGAAATGGGAACACTAAGCTCACCGATCTATATGGAACACTTCTACGCCCACGGTGTGAAGGTTCAGGCCGATCATAGGATCAAATCGGTTGAGAAAGCCGGCAATCAGTTGAAGGTGACATTTACGAATGAATTTGCCGGTCCAGAACTGACCAGAACCGTCGATCATCTGGTCGTTGAACATGGCACTTTGCCGTTGGATGAGGTTTACCTAGACCTTGTTGCGGATTCGTCCAACGATGGCATCACAGACTACCAAGCTCTTGTTGACAATCAGCCGCAACCCATGCATGGCGAAGGCTACCAGCTTTTCCGCATTGGAGATGCTGTTGCCAGCCGAAATATGCATGCCGCCATCTTCGATGCCATGCGCATAGCCAAGGACTTATAAACTATGGATACCAGCCGTTTGAACGACCTTGAACAGGTCGATCGCGATAATGTTTTTCACGCCTCGACACACTTGGGTCAGTACGCGCGTGGCGAACTTCCGAACCGTATTATTACAGGTGGTGAAGGTATCTATATTCAGGACAGAGACGGCAACAAGAGCTTGGATGCTTTTGCGGGTCTGTACTGTGTGAACATTGGGTATGGTCGCCAGGAAGTAGCTGATGCGATCTACGAGCAGGCTAAAGAGCTGGCCTACTATCACACCTATGTCGGCCACTCCAACGAGCAGATCATCAAGCTATCTGAGCGCATTGTTCGTAAAGCCGGCATGGGCATGAGCAAGGTTTTCTATGGCATGTCAGGCTCTGACGCCAACGAGACCAACATTAAGCTTGTTTGGTACTACAACAACGTGTTGGGTCGTCCGGAAAAGAAGAAGATCATTTCTCGCGATCGCGGCTATCATGGCTCGGGTCTTATGACTGGCAGCTTGACTGGCCTGCCAGTGTTTCACAATGCCTTTGATCTGCCTTTGGACAAAGTCCTGCACACCACTTGCCCACACTACTACCGTCAGGGCAAGGAAGGCGAGAGCGAAGAAGAATTCGCTAAGCGTTGTGCGGAGGAACTCGAAGACATGATCTTGGCCGAAGGTCCAGACACTGTGGCGGCCTTCATTGGTGAGCCAGTGCTAGGGACCGGTGGTATCATTGTGCCACCAAAAGGCTATTGGAAAGCGATCCAAGAAGTTCTCAACAAATACGATATTTTGCTGATTGCCGACGAAGTGGTAACGGCATTTGGCCGTACGGGCAAGTATTTCGGCAGCCATACTTTTGAGATTCAGCCTGATCTGATCACGATCGCTAAGGGCGTTTCCTCCGGCTATCTGCCTTTGTCTGGCGTTGTGGTTGGAGAGCGAGTTTGGAAGGTGCTCGAGCAAGGCACGGATCAAATGGGTCCGATTGGTCACGGTTGGACTTACTCAGCGCACCCGGTTTGTGCAGCAGCCGCGAACGCCAATCTCGATATCGTAGATGCGGAAGATCTGACAGGCAACTCTCGCGACGTCGGTGCTTACTTTAACCAAGCCATGAGCACCGCACTTGCTGGTCATCCGATGGTCGGCGAAGTGAGAGGAATCGGCCTTATGGCAGCGGTAGAGTTCGTTGAAGACAAGGCGAACAAAACCGCTTTTGATCCTGCTAAGAAAGTTGGACCTACGGTGTCCGCTAAATGCTTAGAAAATGGTATGATTGCTCGCGCTATGCCGCACGGCGATATCCTGGGCTTTGCACCACCGCTTGTCCTGACCAAGGCTGAAGCTGACAAAATTGTGGATATCACCAAACGTTCTGTTGAAGAAGTGTGGCGTTCCCTTTAAAGTTAAACACTGGGCTCCGACCAAGGAGCATTGGTAGATTTAGAGGAACTGGAATGCGCAAAATTTTGATGGCTGTTTCTGCTGGAGCATTGCTTGCTACAGCTGCTTGTGGTGGTGGCAAATCCGAAGGCGGACTGGACAGAAGCATCTTTGTTAAGTCCGTCGAAATCGGCGTGATTTCAGCTTTCAACAAAATGTGTGGCGCTAAACGGACCAGCCAATATGAGCAAGCCTACATCGAGTCTGTTCGCAAGACGCAGCCTTTGACGCCAGCTCAGGAAGCGGAAATCCAAGGTTGGATGGACCGTGGTGATACACAGGTGGAGCAACGGTTCGATGAAGCCGGACGCAAGAAGCAGTGTGCGGACTATCCTGCCAACCAGAAAGTGATCGACGACGGCATCGCAGGCAACTTCTAAAGACCAGAGAAGCCGCTCATTCTTGACAGTTTTTCGGGTTTAGTCCTAGGGTTGACGCATAACAGCTCAATCCTAGGACTTGATAATGGCCTACGACGAAGAATTGGCGCAACGCTTCAGAGACTTGCTTGAAGGTCTGCCTGGCATATCTGAAAAGAAAATGATGGGCGGCATCTGCTTTATGGTCGATGGCAACATGATCGGAGGCGCGGACCGAACCAAGGACGGGCAGGGTCGTTTCATGTTCCGCGTTGGCAAAGAAAACCAGGAAGAAGCCAAAGCCCGCTTCGGTGGTGAAATCATGGAGATGGGCGGGCGCAAGATGTCTGGATTCTTCTTCGTTGATGAAGGCTGTGGCCAGGAAAGACTGGTCGAGTGGGTGAACTTCGCTCACGCCTTTGCCTCATCTCTGCCAGCCAAATAGGAAGATAAGATGGGCGACTGGTCTTTTGATCCTGACCTAGCGGTCTTTTTGGCGGATCTTCATGCCAACAACAACCGTGATTGGTTTCAATCTCAAAAGAAGCGCTACGAGCTGGTTTACAAGAAACCGGCCGCCGCTTTCTCCGATATGATGGTCGACCAATTGCAAAGCCTCACCGGTGTGGCCCATCGGTCCAAAACCTACCGCATCAACCGAGATGTTCGCTTCTCCAAAGACAAAACGCCCTACAACTGTCACCTCCACATCTCCTTCACGCCAGAGGGCAGGGATGAAGCCTCGCCCTCTTGGTTTTTTGGGTTGGGTCTGGAAAAGCTTTCACTGGGCGTCGGGGTTTTTGGTTTTAGCAAAGACAAACTCGAGACCTATCGCCGACGCGTCGATGGCGCACCAGGCGAAGATTTGGAAGAACTCGCTAAAGCGCTGCAAAAGAAGGGCGTCCGCTTTGGTGATCCCGATCTGAAACGCGTTCCCAAACCTTATGACTCAGAGCATCCAAGAGCAGATTGGCTCAAACACAAAGGCCTAAGCTGTTGGTTGGATTTTGACGGCGGTGGTCGTGCGTTTGAAAACGATACACCGAGCAAAGTGAGCGCTGAGTTCAAAAAACTGGCACCGCTTTATGATTGGTTAATGGAGTTTTAATGATGTCAGACTTGACGAAAGGAAGGTGCCTCTGTGGTGCCGTCACTTACGAATTCGAAGGCAAACCCAATTGGACAGCACACTGTCATTGCGATTCCTGCCGACGCAACACATCAGCCCCCATGACATCATTCTTGGGGGTCGACCGTGACAAAATCAGATTCACGGGCGAAGAAACCAAAACCTACGAATCATCCCCCGGCGTGCGTCGCCACTTCTGTGGCACCTGCGGATCGCCCGTAGCCTACGACGCAGACACCTACGTTCACGAAATCCATTTTTACCTAGCAGCTCTTGTCAACGGCGGAGTAAAAGTCTGCCATTGGGGCGGAGCAAAAGTAGGCCAGTTTGTT
>Ga0055584_100005963_pt1 | contig 11949 bp, 10 predicted proteins | sample OSDHelmetaG_FD_58716 | JGI IMG/M metagenome (GOLD analysis project Ga0055584, IMG submission 58716) | Pelagic marine sediment microbial communities from the LTER site Helgoland, North Sea, for post-phytoplankton bloom and carbon turnover... | ecosystem: Environmental > Aquatic > Marine >... | reverse complement strand
GGTCGCGACCGAGGATGTCGACGAGTTCGTCAATTGCGTGAAGCTGATCGGTAATAATTATGGCGGCATCAATCTCGAAGACATCAAGGCGCCGGAATGTTTCCTGATCGAGGAGCAGTTGAAGGAAATCCTCGACGTACCGGTCTTCCATGACGACCAGCACGGTACCGCCATTATTACGACAGCGGGATTCATCAACGCGTTGCATCTAACCGGTCGCGAATACAAGGACACCAAGCTCGTGGTGAACGGCGCCGGAGCGTCGGCCATCGCCTGCGTCGAGCTGATTAAAAGCATGGGGGTGCCGAACGAGAACGTCATCATGTGCGACAGCAAGGGCGTCATCTATCGCGGCCGCGAAGAGGGCATGAATCAATGGAAGTCGGCGCACGCGGCAGAAACCGATGCACGCGATCTGGCGCAAGCGCTGGTCGGCGCGGATGTCTTCATCGGTCTCTCAGCCAAGGACGTGGTCAACAAGGACATGGTGATGTCCATGGCCGATAAGCCGATCATTTTCGCCATGGCGAACCCCGACCCGGAGATCACGCCGGAAGACGTCAAGTCCGTGCGCACCGACGCCATCGTCGCGACCGGGCGGTCGGACTATCCGAACCAGGTGAACAATGTGCTTGGTTTCCCCTACATCTTCCGGGGGGCGCTCGATGTTCGCGCGTCACGCATCAACGAGGAAATGAAAATCGCCGCGGCCGAAGCACTGGCGGCGCTCGCCCGCCAGGACGTACCGGAAGAAGTGGCCGCCGCCTATGGCGGACAGCAACTGCAATACGGCAACGACTATATTATCCCAGTGCCGTTCGATCCGCGCCTGATCGCCGCCATCCCCGCCGCCGTCGCCCAGGCCGCGATGGATACCGGCGTCGCTCAAAAACCGGTCGAGGATATGGATGCCTATCGCCGGGAACTCTCGGCCCGTCTTGATCCGACGTCGAGTTCGCTGCAATTGACCCTGGATCAAGTCCGCTCGAACCCACGACGCGTGGTTTTTGCCGAAGGCGAGGATGATCGCGTCATTCGCGCGGCGGTCCAATTCAAGAATGCCGGTTACGGCGAGCCGATCCTGATTGGCCGGGAGAAAGAAGTCAGCCGCATGATGGAGGAGCTCGGGTTCGGCAATGCGAAACTGGAGATCCACAACGCCCGACTCAGCGATAAGAACGAGGCCTATACCGACTATCTTTATAAACGCTTACAGCGGCAAGGATTCCTGGCCCGCGATTGTCAGCGACTGGTGAATCAAGACCGTAACGTTTTCGGCGCCTGCATGGTCGCGCATGGGGATGCGGACGCCATGGTGACCGGCGTCACGCGCGTCTTCAGCGTGGCGTTCAATGAAATCAGCCGCGTCGTCGACCCGCTCCCGGACCAGCGCTTGATGGGTATTTCCCTCGTTGTAGGCTCGGACCGTTCGCTGTTCATCGCCGACACTCGCATTCACGAAGTGCCGAATGCCGAGGAACTCGCCGACATTGCCACCGAGGCGGCACAGTATGCCCGAAAATTCGGCCATGAACCGCGTGTAGCGCTGCTCTCCTATTCGAATTTCGGCCAACCCATGCGCCCCCACATGGAACGCATCCGCGAGGCGGTCAGGATTTTGGAAGCGCGTAAGGTCGACTTCGAATTCGACGGCGATATGCAAGCCGGCGTCGCGCTCAACTACGAACTGATGCAGGATGTCTATCCGTTCTGTCGCCTCTCGGGTCCGGCGAACGTCCTGGTGATGCCGGCGTTGCACAGCGCCAGTATTACATCCGGCATGTTGGGTGAGATGGGCGGCGGCACGGTCATCGGTCCTATCTTGGTCGGTCTCTCGAAACCGATCCAGATCGTCCCGCTCGGCTCAACGGTCAACGATCTGGTGCACATTGCCGCCTTCGCGGCACATGACGCCATCGTCGCCGAAACACAAAAGGCCTTACCCGGCGTTTAGGCGAGCGCCGCGACTTCGGCTTCGACCGCGCCGGTGATCTCCGCGCCGAAGCAGCAAAAGACGACTTCGGCGATTTGCCGATCCGCGGCGAGAAAGTCAGCCACGGTTGCGACCGCGATGGCCGAAGCGCGGGGCACCGGGAAACGATAGACACCGGTCGAGATCGCCGGGAATGCGATGCTCCTAATTTCGTGGGCGACCGCTATCTCCAGCGAGCGGCGATAGCAACTGGCCAAGAGCGCCTCTTCATTGTTGCTCCCGCCCTGCCAGATCGGGCCGACCGTATGGATCACATGGCGCGCGGGCAATTCGTAACCGCCGGTGATTTTAGCGTCCCCGGTCGGGCAGCCGCCGAGGCTTCGGCATTCCGCCAGCAAGGCAGGGCCAGCCGCGCGATGAATGGCTCCGTCCACACCGCCGCCGCCCAACAAAGATTCGTTCGCCGCATTGACGATGGCGTCGAGCGCCAAACGCGTGATGTCGCCTTCGACAACCGTCATTCGACCGGACATGAACTACCTCGTGTTTTCCGTCGGGACCAATCTATCCGCTTCCGCCGAGCCGGTTTTTGCCATCAAATAAAGCAACAACAATAACCCAGGCACCGCAACCGCCGCCGTCAGATAAAAGAACGGCACCCAATCGATCCGCTCAACAATCCAGCCGCTGCCAGCGCTGAACACTGTCCGCGATTGCGCGAACAGTGACGAGAGAAGGGCATATTGCGTCGCGGTAAAGGACAGATTACAGAGGCTCGAGAGATACGCGACAAACGCCGTCGTCCCCATGCCGCCAGAGAAATTCTCCGTCCCGATCGTGACCGTCAACATCGGCACTGAATAACCGACTTCCGCCTGCACGATGAAGACCAAATTCGACAAGGCCTGCAAAACGCCCGTCGCCAGAAGCGTCTTTAAAATGCCGAACCGCGCGACGAGCATGCCACCGACCACCGCGCCGATCAGCGTCATCGCCAATCCATAGCCCTTGCTGACTACGCCGATCTCGATCAAGGAGAACCCTATCTTGAGATAAAAGGTCGTCGCCATGTGGCCGATAAGGGCGTCGCCTGATTTAAACAACAACACGAATAACAAAATGACCGGCCAGTGGGTCCGCGACGCGAATTCGCTGAACGGATCGATTACGGATTTGCGGAACCACGCCTGCCAACGGGAGGATGATCGGCCCTCCTCTTTGTCAGAGTGCATGGCGGTCGCGGCAGGTTCGGGATTAACCATGACGGTGACGATGCCGACGAGGACGAGCGCGGCCATCGCGGAATAGGCCCATCCCCAACCGGCGACGCCGGCCACGATGAGCGCACCGCCGCCGGAGACCAACATCGCGATGCGATAGCCGAACGTCAGGGTCGCAGCGCCGGCGCCAAGTTTCGCCGGCTCGAGAATTTCCGTGCGATAGGCATCAATCACAATGTCTTGCGTCGCCGAGGCAAACGCCACCATCACGGCCCAGAAGACGGTCCACCACAAACCGCCGGGCGCGCTCGGGTCGGTTCCCGCCATCCCCAGGATCGCCACGATTAGCAGGATCTGCGAGCAAAGCATCCAGCCGCGGCGCAGGCCGAGCCAACGGGTCAGAAACGGCAACGGAACCCGGTCTACAATTGGCGACCAAAGAAACTTTAAATTATAGGCAAAGCCGACCAAGGCCGCGAAGCCGATTGTCCCGAGCGCGGTTCCCGCCTGTGTCAACCACGCCGCAAGCGTGGCGCCCGTCAAGGCGAGCGGCAATCCGCTCGCAAAGCCGAAAAAGAAAAGCGATAGAACGCGTCGGTCGCTATAGACGCCCGCCGCGCGCCATGCCGTCATTCGGGCACCGAATCTCGACATTGCGGCGACAGCCTAAACCGCGCCTAGCCGAGTTCGCGCGCAACCAGTTCGGCCAGATTAACCTCGGGCCGCGCGCCGACATGGCTGATGATCTCGGTCGCGGTCAGGGTCGCGATCTGCCCGCATCGATACAGATCCATGCCCTGGGTATATCCATAGAGAAAACCAGCCGCGTATTGATCGCCGGCACCCGTCGTGTCGACGACCTTATCGAGAGGGAGGGGGTCGATGATATGGACCTCGTCACCGGAGAGCACGACAGAGCCCTTGCTGCTGCGGGTCAAGCAGGCGATCTCGCAATGGCCGCGCACATGTTGGAGGGCCCGGTCAAAATCGTCGGTCTGATAGAGCGATTTTATCTCTTCCTCGTTGCCGAAAAGGATATCTGTGTGATCCTGCACCAGCATCTGAAAGGCATGCCGGTGCCGATCGACGCAGAACGGGTCGGAAAGGGTCAGCGCGACCTTACGCCCGGCGTCATGGGCGGCATCGGCCGCTTCAACGAACGCCTCTTGCGCCTCCGGCGGATCGAAGAGATAGCCTTCCATGTAGACGACCTTCGCCGCCTGGATGATGTTCTTGTCGATGTCGCCCGGCCCCAAATGAGTGGCGGCGCCAAGATTGGTACACATGGTTCGCTGAGCATCGGGCGTGATCAGCACCAGACAGGAGCCCGTCGCGGGACCGTCACTCGCCGCCGGTGTCGCGAAATCGACGCCAATGGCCTGCATGTCGTGCCGGAAAACGTTCCCCAGCTGGTCGTCGCGTACCTTGCCGATAAAGGCACCCTTGCCGCCGAGCGAAGCGAAACCCGCCATCGTATTGCCGCAAGAACCGCCTGAGACTTCTTGAGCCGGTGGCATCTTGTCATAAATCGCGGTAGCCCGGTCTGTATCGACCAGTGTCATTGCCCCCTTATCGAGCCCCTGTCCTTCCAGAAACAAATCGTCCACCGGTGCCAGCACATCCACCAACGCATTCCCGATCCCGACCAGATCGTATTCGGCCATATCAACTACCTCGTATTCCAACGCCTTTCCCGTCCGATTGGACGGGACGCGTGGAGTATAGCGCTCGATGGACGTCCGGCAAGTTGGGCTTCTTGCACCTCCCGCCCGGTGCGGTTACATCTCAGCTGAACGCCTTCCCTGGAGTTTTCTGATGTTCGGTTATCTTTCGAAAGCGCTCTCGCAATTGGGCGACCCTGTGCTCCGCCGCGTCCTGCTGATCGGCATCGTCGGCTCGGCGGTTGTGTTTATTTCATTGAACGTCCTCGTTTGGTGGATTTTCTCCAGCACCGTCGATCTCTCCGGTCTGTCTTTATGGGGATGGTTGGAAGATATCTTGGATTGGATCGCCGGATTTGTCGTCGGATTAAGCCTGATTGTCGTCTCCGCGGTGCTGTTTCCGGGCGTGTCCACGGTCATCGTCGGATTTTTCCTGGAAGATGTCGTCGCCGCCGTGGAAGCCAAGCATTATCCAAATGAGCCGCCAGCACGCCCGCAGCCGGTCTCCGAAGTGGTCGCGTCGACCGCCCGCTTCGCGTTAATGGTCATCGGCCTTAATTTACTCTGTCTGCCGCTTTATCTAATCTTGATGTTCATTCCGCCGCTGAATTTAGTGCTCTATTACGTCTTGAACGGCTATTTGGTCAGTCGAGAATTTTTCGAATTGGTGGCGCTTCGGCGTATGGAACCGGCGGCGGCCTTAAACATGCGCCGACAGAGCCGGGGGAAAATCATGGTCGCGGGTATATTGCTGACCTTCTTACTCACGATTCCGATTGTCAATTTTCTGACCCCCGTGATCGCAACCGCGTTCATGGTACATGTTTTCCACAGTTTGCCGGGCCGCCAGGAGATCATTCCCGCATGACCGGGGCAGGCCGATTGCCACAAGCGGTAAATTTCCCTACGAACCCCGGCGAGTTCGTGTAATCTACACCCGCGTTCGGAATTATTCCCCAGGAGCTAAAATGTCTGACGATAGATCGTCTCCTCACTTCCCAAACGAATTGGGCAAACGAGTGGCTAATATACCGGGTCCCGCGCGACCCGAGAGACTGCCGGGCGGACCGGGAGACGGAAGACGCTTGATCGTCGGGCGGGAAATCTGCCTGTCCGGTGAAATCAACGCTTGCGACACCCTGGTGGTGGAAGGCCGGGTCGAGGCAACTTTGAACGAGAGTCATCGTATCGAAATTGCCGATAGCGGCTATTTCAAAGGCAAGGTCGACATCGCGGTCGCTGAAATCAAAGGCCAATTCGAGGGCGAATTGATCGCCCGCGAGCGCCTGATAATTCGCAAGAACGGCCGGGTCACGGGTAAAGTCGCATTCGGAGAGATAGAGATCGAAAGAGGCGGTGAAATTTCCGGTGACGTCGAACTTCTAAACGGCTCGGCGTCAAACGACGACACGGTAAGCAGCAAGTCGGATGCGACCGGCTAAGACTTTCACGACCCTTTCGATTGCATTGCTGGTGTCAGCCTGCGGGACAAATGTTTTGCCGTGGCAATCGAGCACCGCGAAAGCGCCCACTGAGAATAATAAAAGGGGGATCGAGGAAGTCGCGTTGCGGGCCACTCCAACACCCAGCACAACCGATCCCGAATCCGCAAAACGCTCGCCGAAGATCGACGACGATCCTCAAAAATTGGCGGGCCTGAGCCCCGACAGATTAGCCGGTCGATTGGGGTCGCCTGGGTTCGTACGCCGTGATGGAAGTGCCGAAATCTGGCAGTATCTCGCGGAAGCCTGCATCCTCGACGTCTTCCTCTACCGCGATAAAGATGTTCTCGCGGTCGACTACGTGGAATTGCGCGGACGGGGAGCGTCGCAATTGTCGCGGCGCGATTGTTACCGCGAAATGCTGCGCGCGCATTTGACCGCCGAACGGGGATAGCCCCTTAGAGGGTCTTGCCCTTAAATCGGCAAAGATCGCGGACCACACAGGCAGCGCAATCCGGCTTCCGCGCCTTGCAGACATAGCGGCCATGTAAAATCAGCCAGTGGTGCGCATGCAGCTTGTAATGTTTGGGGGTCGATTTCTCGAGTTTTTTCTCGACCGCCAGCGGCGTCTTTCCGGGTGCCAGTCCCGTCCGATTACCGATACGGAATATATGGGTGTCGACAGCGATGGTCGGCTCGCCGAACGCCATGTTCAGAACGACATTTGCGGTCTTGCGCCCAACCCCGGGCAGCGCCTCCAGTGCGTCGCGGTCGCGCGGCACCTCGCTGTTGTGCTTCTCGATGAGGAGTTTGCTCAGCCCAATCGTGTTCTTGGCCTTGGCGTTGAACAATCCGATCGTTTTGATGTAATTGCGGAGTTTCGCTTCGCCAAGCGCCACCATCTCCTCCGGCGTCTTCACGACCTTGAACAGCGGTCCGGTTGCCTTGTTGACACCGATATCCGTCGCCTGCGCGGAGAGCACGACCGCGACAAGCAGCGTGTAAGGATTCACATAGTTGAGCTCGCCCTTCGGTTCGGGTAATTGCTCTTGAAGGCGGCGGTAGAATTCTTCGATATCGGCTTTTTTCATATCACGAACCTAGCGGGTCGAACCCATCGCGCCAAGCACACGGGATGGTCGGTGGACAAGCGAATTTGCTTGGCATTATGATCCAAGCATGAGTACCGACGAAACCCAGGATATGCGATCCGCCGGGCGTATTTTTTTTGACGCGGTCCTGCATCCCCACCGCAGTCTCAGTCCGTTCGGGTTTCGCCTGCTGATGGTAACCGCCGCCTGCATGATGCTAGGCGTCGGGTTCCTCTTCGCGCTGATGGGCGCTTGGCCGGTTATCGGGTTTTGCGGGCTCGAGTTCTTGCTTCTCTATGTGATGTTCCGAGTGAATTACCGGGCGGCGCGGGGATACGAGCGCGTCCGATTGAGCGACGCAAGCTTCGACGTGCAAAAGATCGACCCGCGGGGGTCCGAGAAGAATTGGCGTTTCGAGCCGACCTGGCTGCAGGTCCATATGGACAATCCGCCGGAGCATCACAGCCAGCTGACCGTCGCAAGCCATGGCAAGCAGTTGACCATCGGCAAATTCCTAACGCCGGAAGAGCGCCTAGAAGTCGCGGATGCGTTACGCGACGCGCTGCATCTCCGACGAACCACGCCGCCCGGCACCGCGACTTAAGGCTTTAGCCTTCAAATCCCAAAACGTTCCTCATATTGTAAAGGCCGGGCGGTCGCGCGCGCGTCCATAACGCCGCTCTGACCGCGCCGACCGCGAAGACTTGGCGGCTCGACGCTTTGTGGCCCAGCGTCACACGCTCGCCGTCGGCGGCAAAAATAATCTCGTGTTCTCCCGCGACATCGCCGCCGCGCAAGGTCGCGAAACCGATATCGCCTGCTTTCCGAGCGCCCGTATGCCCGTCACGCACGGCTTGTTTGACGTCACCCAGATTAACACCTCGTCCCTTGGCCAGCGCCTCGCCCAACGCCAATGCCGTGCCTGACGGCGCATCGATCTTGTGCCGATGATGCATCTCAAGGACTTCAATGTCGTAGTCGATCCCCAACATCCCCGCCGCTTGCTCGGCCAAGGCCGCCAGCAAGGTCACGCCGACACTGGTATTGGCCGCGCGAATCACCGCCACATGCCGCGCCGCCTTGGTGATTTCTTCTTCCTGTTCGGGAGAGAGTCCAGTCGTACCCGCCACGATCGCGGCCCCGGCCTGCGCCGCCAGTCGGGCGGCTTCCACCGCAACATCGGGCAAGGTAAAATCAATCACGACATCGACACCAGCGATCATCTCGGCGGCGTCATCAGTCACTTTCACGCCGAGAGCGCCAATCCCCGCGAGTTCGCCTGCGTCCTGACCAATCGCGACACTGCCGGGTCGCGCGGTAACGCCCGCAACGACGCATCCATCGGTCATGGCGACCTGGCGAATATTCATCTGACCCATGCGGCCGCCGCCGCCGAGAATGCCGATTTTAAGATCGTTCGCCATCGCCGGTTCTCCCCAAATTCCGTTCGGGGAGGATAATTAGCTGTCTTATCGAATTTGTAAACGCACTGGAACGTGCACTGTTACTCGGTCAGGTCTTCCCAAAATTCCTTGACCTTGGAGAAGAAGCCTTCCGAGCGCGGACTATGCACCTCGGAGCTGCCGGAACTGTCGAATTCGCGGAGCAGGTCTTTTTGCTTTTTGGTCAATTTGACCGGCGTTTCCACTTGCGCATCGATATACATGTCGCCGCGCAATTTCGACTGCAGCACCGACATGCCTTTGCCGCGCAGGCGGAACTGTTGGCCGGACTGCGTACCCTCCGGAATGTTCACTTTCGCCCGGGAACCATCGATCGACGGCACCTCGATGGCGCCGCCTAGCGACGCGATCGTCATCGGGATCGGCACCCGGCAGTAAATATCCGCGCCGTCGCGTTGGAAAAACACATGCTCGGAGATCGTCAAAAATATATAGAGATCGCCCGGTGGACCACCGCGCAATCCGGCTTCTCCCTCGCCCGCCAATCGGATACGCGTCCCATCGTCGACGCCTGGCGGTACGTTGACGGAAAGCTTTTTCTCTTTCCGAGTGCGGCCAGAGCCACCGCACTCGCGGCAGGGGTCCTCGATGACCTGTCCTTGCCCATGGCAGGTCGCGCAAGTGCGTTCGATGGTGAAGAAACCCTGTTGTGCCCGCACCTTGCCCATACCTTGGCAGGTCGGGCAGACCTTCGGCTCCGCGCCGTCCTTGGCGCCGGAGCCTTCACAGGAATCGCAACTTGCGGTCGACGGCACATGGACCTCGACCTGACGGCCTTCGAAGGCGTCCTCAAGCGAAATTTCCAAATTATACCGCAGATCGCCACCGCGCGAAGACGCGCTGCGTCCGCCCCGGCGCGCACCGCCGGCACCGCCGAACATTTCATCGAAAATATCGGAAAACCCAGCCGCGAAATCGAATCCGCTAGGACCGCCGCCGGGGCCACCAGCACCGCCATTCTCGAACGCCGCATGGCCAAAACGGTCATACGCGGCCCGCTTCTGATCGTCTTTCAGAATCTCGTAGGCTTCGTTGACTTCCTTGAACTTTGCCTCGGCTTCGGCATCGCCGGGATTGCGGTCGGGATGAAATTTCATCGCCGCCGTTCGATACGCTTTTTTAAGGTCGTCCGCGCTTGCTTCGCGTGCAACCCCCAGCGATTCGTAGTAATCGGCTTTTGCCATCGGCCACCCCCGACCAAACAGCGCGATTTACCGCGCCGTAAAGCGCCGAGACGGGACACCCACGTGCCCCGTCTCGGGCTGTATCAGTTTATTTGTCTTTATTGTCTTCTTCGACTTCCTCGAAATCGGCGTCGACGACACCGTCATCCGCCGCATCCGAAGAGGGCGCGTCACCCATGTCGGCACCAGGTGCGGCAGCACCGTCAGCTTCCTGGCTCGCCTTGTACATGGCTTCGCCGAGTTTCATGGACGACTTGCTCAGCGCTTCGGTCTTCGCATTGATATCTTCGACGTCTTCTTCCTTGATGGCTTCCTTCAGCGCATCTAGGTCGGTCTGTATCTGCGCCTTGTCGTCTTCGCCGATCTGATCGCCGTATTCCTCCAATGTCTTTTCCGTGGAGTAAATCAGACTGTCCGCAGTGTTGCGCGCTTCGACCAGTTCCTTGCGCTTCTGATCGTCGGCCGCGTGCTCTTCCGCGTCCTGGACCATCTGATCGATATCCGTATCGCTCAGACCACCCGAGGCCTGAATGCGGATTTGCTGTTCCTTGCCAGTCGCCTTGTCCTTCGCCGACACATTCACAATACCGTTGGCGTCAATATCGAAGGTGACTTCGATTTGCGGCATGCCGCGTGGCGCCGAGGGAATGCCAACCAGATCGAACTGGCCGAGCACCTTATTGTCGGCCGCCATCTCACGTTCGCCTTGGAACACACGGATGGTCACGGCGGTCTGATTGTCCTCCGCCGTGGAGAAGGTCTGGCTCTTACGGGTCGGGATCGTCGTATTGCGATCAATCAGTCGTGTAAAGACCCCACCCAAAGTCTCGATGCCCAGCGACAATGGTGTCACGTCGAGCAACAGGACGTCCTTTACATCGCCTTGCAGCACGCCGGCCTGGATCGCCGCGCCCATGGCGACCACCTCGTCCGGATTGACGCCGCGGTGTGGTTCCTTGCCGAAGAATTGCTTCACCGTTTCACTTATCTTCGGCATGCGGGTCATACCGCCGACCAGGATCACTTCATCGATCTCGCTCGCCTTCAAACCGGCATCTTTCAATGCCTTCTTGCACGGCCCGATGGTCCGCTTCACCAGCTCGTCGACCAAGGCTTCCAACTTAGCGCGGGTGAGCTTCATGTTGAGATGTTTCGGGCCTGATTGATCGGCCGTCACGAAGGGCAGATTGACGTCGGTCTCGACAGCGCTGGAAAGCTCGATCTTTGCTTTCTCGCCCGCTTCCTTCAGACGCTGCAAAGCCAGTTTGTCCTGGCGAAGGTCGATACCGTTTTCTTTTTGAAATTCCGCAGCAAGATAATCAATTATGTATTGATCGAAATCCTCGCCGCCGAGGAAGGTATCGCCGTTCGTGGACTTCACCTCGAACACGCCGTCGCCGATCTCCAGCACGGACACGTCGAAGGTGCCACCGCCCAGATCGTAGACCGCGATCACGCCCGCGCCTTTTTTCTCCAACCCGTAGGCGAGAGCAGCCGCGGTCGGCTCATTGATGATTCGCAGAACTTCGAGGCCCGCGATCTTACCAGCGTCTTTCGTCGCCTGGCGTTGGGAATCGTTGAAATAGGCCGGCACGGTAATAACCGCCTGATCGACCGTCTCGCCGAGATAGGCTTCCGCGTCCTCTTTCATCTTTTGTAGGATGAAGGCGCTGATTTGGCTCGGTGCGTATTTATTGCCCCGGCACTCGACCCAGGCGTCGCCGTTCTCGCCTTCGATGATGCTGTAGGGCACGAGTTCCATGTCCCGTTTCGTCTCGGCGTCTCCAAAACGGCGTCCGATCAGGCGCTTGATGGCGAAGAATGTACTCTCCGGGTTTGTCACCGCTTGGCGTTTGGCGGAATGTCCGACGAGCCGTTCGTCCGTTTCGGTGAAGGCAACCATCGAAGGCGTCGTCCGGAAACCTTCGGAACTTTCGATGACCTTAGGCTGCGCC
>Ga0055584_100005962_pt1 | contig 11950 bp, 10 predicted proteins | sample OSDHelmetaG_FD_58716 | JGI IMG/M metagenome (GOLD analysis project Ga0055584, IMG submission 58716) | Pelagic marine sediment microbial communities from the LTER site Helgoland, North Sea, for post-phytoplankton bloom and carbon turnover... | ecosystem: Environmental > Aquatic > Marine >... | reverse complement strand
TCTGGCATATCGACTCTCTCTATCTCTTCATTGGGTCGTTCGTCGGACTTACGGATCTGTGCAGCACCAGGTGCCTGTCTGACACCTACACCTGCACAGATCTGTGGTGGGCGGCGAGGCGTCGGCTCGTGACTCGTGCAGTGGACCGAACCTCGTCCTGGTCGATGTAGATGCCGCGCAGATGGCGCTTGCCTCCGGTCTCGAACGCCTCACGGCCGTGAAGAATACGCCGGTTGTCGAAACCGACGAGATCACCTGGCTCGAATGGGTAGGCGATCTGGAACCGATCGCTTGCTGCCATTTGGCTGAAACATGTCATCGCCGCGTAGGCACGCGGCATGTCGTGGGGATCCATGTCGGGAAATCCTCTGACGGGGTAGAACGCTCGAAGCGTCAGGGGTGAACCCGCGACCCCATGATCGATGAACGGCCCGGACCATCGATGGTCGATACCGGGACCGCGGTTGAAGAAGATCCAGTTGAGTGTGGTCAAGGCCTCGTAGTGCTCTGGGTGCTCGACCTCGAGCGCCTCGACCACCGCCGCTCCATCAGCCATCGTCGAGTAGCCCCCACCCGCCTCGTTCTCGATGCAGTGCAGAAACTGGAATCCGGGAGGAGTCTCTCGAGTAGGCAAATCGGTGTGCGGCCCGAGACGAAGGTTGGTGTTCGCGGTGCTGTTCGTGTCGGCATGGCCAGCCATCTGCACATCTGCCTTGACGTCCCATATCGGACCGAAGTTCGTGTCGCGGACGGCACCAATACGGCGCGAGAACTCGATGTTGAAGTGTTCATCCGTAGGGCAGTGGCGCAGGCGCGAGAGGCCGTAGCGCATCAGGTCCTCCAGCCATCTACCGAACATCTCGTCGTCCTCGAGTACTACCGCACCCTCGTGGGTTGGCGGTTCTGGCAATGTGGCAGCGGTCCACAGCACCGGGTCGGGCAACCAGCTATCGGGCCGATGATTGCCATCGGCGACGTGGCGGAGCCAACCGGAGTGATAGGTGGCCTCCACGCCATCGGGTGCCCAGCGAATGTGCAGCGAGCCATCGTCGCCGATCGATGCATCGAGCATTCTGATGCCGTCGTGCAACTCGGCAGGGTCGAGCAGACCCTCGCGTGTGGCAAGGTCGACGCCCCCAGCGCCCACTGCGTTTTCTCGCAGCCAGAAGTCGAAGGCCTCGAGCGTTGTGCCGTCGGCCCATCCGAGCAGAGCAAACCGGTCGTCGAGGAGTACCGAATCGAGCGGTGACGACGGGTACGCATAGAAGTCGGGAGTTGGAATGATCGGTTTTTCCACGAGTCCCCCTCAACCCGCGTCCCGTTGAACGGGACGTCCTATCTGCTAGGTTTCAATCGTATGGTTTCCACCGAGGCGCAGTCAACACCATCGCAGCAGGGGCCGGGTGAGAGTCCAATCGATCGTGCCTTTCGGCTGCTCCAGACCGTCGTGGCCGCTGGTGAATCGGTCGGAATCCGAGAGCTCAGTCGAAGGAGCGGACTCCCCCGCTCGACGGTGGCCCGCCACGTTGGCACGCTTGCCGACCTCGGGATGGTCTCGCGAGCTGCAGATGGGTCGGTCCTTCCCGGCACCGCACTCGTCACGCTGCAGCCTGACGCAGCCAAACCAATGCTGGGCGATCAGCTCCGACCGCTCTTGTCAGAACTTGCATCGACCATTGGAGAGAACGCAGCACTTTCGATCGATGATGGGGACTCTCTGCTGTACCTCGCGCAGGTCCGCTCACAGAATCCCGTATCTGTCCCCGATGTCACGAGCGAACGACATGCCTTTCATCTCGTCGCGCCGGGGTTGTTGACGATGGCCTGGTGGCCAAAGGCACGGCTCGACGCGTACCTCGCAACCGAACTGGACGGCCCAACCCCTACATCGGTGACATCGTCTCGAGCGCTTCTTCAACGGGTGCGTCGCATTCGAACGACCGGGTACGCATGGACCGATCAAGAACTCGACCTCGGGGTCAACGGACTTGCCGTTCCGATTCTCGATGAAGTGGGCGAGCTTCGAGCCACGGTGAGCGTGTACGGACCGAGCTACCGCTTCTCCCAAGACCTACTCCCAACACTCGGTGCCGAACTTCTCGACATCGTCGAGGAGCGGTCCAGCGCGCTCATTGGCCCATGATCGCGCCGAGGTTGCCTATGGTTTGCTCATGCGTCGACTGATCGTCTTGCTCCGGGGGGTGAACGTCAGCGGCCGCAACACGGTGCCAATGGCCGAGTTGCGATCGGAACTCGAGGGCGCCGGTGGCACCAGCGTGACCAGTTACATCCAGAGTGGCAACATCGCACTCGACTCCGAGCTCGACCCGCGCGACATGGTCTCTTTGGTCGAAGATCTTCTCGCCGAATACTTTGAACTGAGCGTTCCCGTCGTGGTGGTCGAACAGTCGACGATCGCTGCCATCCTGGACGCAAGTCCATTCGACGACGACGGCGACCCAACACGTCAGTTGGTGTACTTCCCTGGTGCTGCTGTCGACGTCGCTGGTGTTGACGCAATGGACCCAGAACGCTGGCCCGGCGACGAGATCTCTGCAAGTGTCGACGCCGTCTACGTGTCGTACGAGAACGGCCAGGGCAAGTCGAAGCTGTCTGTCGACCAGCTCGAGCGAGCTGCCGGCTGCACGCTGACGGGGCGCAACGTTCGAACAGTGCACGCGCTCATCGATCTCTGATTCAGGGGTACGAAACAATCCAAGCGATGTGTGCCGGAGCCGCGGCCGGCGTCAGTATCCGAGGGAACGATCGAGAAGCGGAAAGGGTCGCTCGCCGACACGAATCCGCCCGATGTTGTCAGCGATCAGTCGCGCTGCGGTGACGACCTGTGTGCTGCCCGCAATGTGAGGCGTCAGATGCACTGATCCATGGCGATAGAGCGGCGAATCAGCAGTGGGTGGTTCGGGCTCTGTCACATCGAGTACTGCGGTTCGTAGCGGGCCGTCGTCGAGCGCCGCTACCAGGTCGGCTTCGCTGGACAGTACGGAGCCGCGGCCGATGTTGATGAACACCGATCCATCAGCGAACTGAGCGAGTCGTTCCGCGTCGAGTAATCCTCGAGTTGCCGGAGTGTTCGGAAGAACATTTATCACCGCATCACTGGTCGCGAGGAACGTTTCGAGTTCGTCGAGGCCGCGAAACGATGTGATCGAAGGGTCGTCCGAACCGCTGCGTGACCAGGCGTTCACCCGATAGCCGAGATCGGTGAACGCACGACCCACGCGTTGGCCGATCGTCCCGTAACCAAGTATCCCCACGCGGTAGTTGGATGCCTGTACATACTCGACCTCCTCCCACTTCACGGCTTCTTGGCCCGCCGCCATCACATCGAAATGACGTTGAAGGCGAATCACCCAGTGCAACGCATACGTCGCCATTTCATCTGACAGGGCAGGATCGGCCAACCGCACGACGTCGACGTCGGGTACGCCATCGTTTTGCCACTGCTCGGCGCCCGCGCCGAGTGACAAGATCGCACGAAGGCTGGGGAAAGAAGCCAAGTCGGCTCGTTTCATGCGCCACGCCACGACGAATTCAACCGCTGCTCGATCAGCACAATCGGGCCACAGTTCGAATGTGTCGCCCGGCATGATCCGACCGAACTCGGCCATCCACTCGTCAGGTCGGCCCCACGGGTTCACGATGATCGACATCCAAACAGCATACCCGACCGAGCGAACAAGTCGTACGCTCAGCACATGTCTCCAGATGCTCAGACCGATGCCGTCGTTGTCGGCGCTGGACCAAACGGCCTCGCCGCCGCAATAACCCTTGCGCGGGCAGGCCGGTCCGTCATCGTCGTGGAAGCCAACACGACGATCGGTGGCGGCGCCCGAACCCTTGAACTGACCGAACCTGGAGTTCGTCACGACATCGCGTCCGCAATCCATCCGATGGTCAAGGCCTCACCATTCTTCCGAACCATCGAGTCCAACTTGCATGAGCATGGACTCGAGTGGGTCACACCTCCAGCTGCTGTGGCGCACCCGCTCGACGACGGTCGCGCCGCTGTGGCATGGAACGAGCTCGCTCGCACATGTGAAGCACTCGGAACCGACGCCCGTGCCTACCTGCGTTACTTCCAACCGTGGGTCGAGAACATCGATGACCTCGTCGACCTTGCGCTGAATCCGCTGCTACGCCTCCCGAAGCGACCACTGTTTTCTGCTCGTTTCGGGGCCACGGCAGCACTGCCGGCCGCGACCACGGCACGTCGCGTCTGGAAGTCTGACGAGGCCCAAGCCATGTTCGCCGGTCACGCCGCCCATGCAATTCTTCCCCTTACCCAGCCGTTCACTTCATCGTTTGGGTTACTTCTCGGCTCGCTCGTCCACACCGTTGGTTGGGGGTTTCCTGTTGGCGGAGCACAGTCGATCAGCGATGCGATGGCCTCATACTTCAGGTCACTCGGTGGCGAGATTCGGACCGGGCATCCCGTGCGATCACTGGCCGATCTTCCTCCGGCGCGCACAACGATTTTCGCGCTCACACCCCGGCAGGTCGACGAGGTCGTCGGCGAACGTTTCCCGGCCAAGTATCGCTCGGCCTTGCAGCGGTTTCGCTACGGCCCGGCCGCGTGGAAGGTCGACTACTCCCTCGATGGCCCGATCCCCTGGACACACCCCGACATCGCGATGGCCGGGACCGTACATCTGGGTGGAACACTCGATGAGATCACCGAGGCCGAAGCACTCGTCGCTTCGGGCGGTCACGCGGAACGACCGTTCGTACTCGTCGCGCAGCACGGCCGATTCGACCCCACCCGAGCTCCCGAAGGTGTGCACACTGCGTGGGCGTATTGCCACGCCCCGAATGGTTCAACCGTCGATCAGACAGCCGCGATCGAGCGACAGTTCGAACGTTTCGCGCCCGGGTTTCGAGACATCGTGCGCGCACGACACGTCACCTCACCTGCAGATCTCGAAGCCCAGAACATGAACCTCGTCGGAGGTGATGTGGGCGGCGGAAGTTACGCAGGCATGCAGCTCTTCGCGCGTCCGCGAGCCCAGACGAACCCATACGACACTCCAGATGACACCATGTTCATCGGAAGCGCCAGCACCACGCCGGGTGCCGGCGTACATGGCATGAGCGGCTTCGGCGCAGCGAATCGAGCGCTGAACACTGTGTTGCGCTGACCGGCACACGGCTCAGCGTGAAGAGATCGCTACCTCGACCTCTGGATGATGGCAGGCGACCGAATGCCCAACCCCAGGATCTTCCAATGCCGGCTCCTCCTCAGCGCACAGCTCGGTTGCTTTCCAACAACGGGTCCGGAAGCGGCACCCCGAAGGTGGATCGGCAGGCGACGGAAGGTCGCCGACCAGCACACGTCGCTCACGCATGCGCTCCAGGATCGGATCGGGTTCGGGAACAGCTGAGAGCAGTGCTTGTGTGTACGGATGAGTTGGGTTCTCGTAGATGTCGTCACGACTGCCGGTCTCGACGATCTTGCCGAGGTACATCACCGACACGACGTCAGAAATGTGCCGAACGACAGCCAAGTCGTGTGCGATGAAGAGATAGCTCACGTTGAGCTCTCTCTGCAGATCGCGCATCAGGTTGACGACTTGAGCCTGAATGGAGACGTCGAGGGCCGACACAGGCTCGTCGGCGATGATCAGCTTTGGCTGCAGCGCAAGAGCACGGGCAATACCGACGCGTTGACGCTGACCTCCGGAGAACTGATGTGGATACCGGGCGGCGTGTTCGGGGTTCAGTCCGACCTGCTTCAATAGTCGTTTGACCTCGGCTTCGCGCTCGGACTTGTGCGCCCCTCCATGAATCACGAACGGTTCTTCGATGATCGACTGAACCGTCATTCGAGGGTTCAGCGAAGAGAACGGATCCTGGAACACGATCTGGATGTCTTTGCGAGCTTCGCGTAGATCAGACTTGTTGAGCTTGAACAGGTCCCTGCCCTCGAATATCGCTTCACCAGCAGTTGGCTTGTCGAGCTGGAGAATTGTTCGGGCCACCGTCGACTTGCCACAGCCCGACTCACCAACGAGGCCATGAGTCTGCCCTGGCAGGACTTGCACGTCGACACCCGAGACGGCCCGGATGGGGCTCAGGCGGCCCGGAATGATTCCGCCACTCTGGGGAAACTCCTTCACCAGACCCCTGACGTCGAGGAGGGGTTCAATGGTCATACCGCCTCCCCCACTGGCTCGCCGACGAGGTGGCATGCGGCCGTCCGTGTTCGGTCACCGATCTGGATGAGCGCTGGCCGCTCCGTGCAACGATCGTGCACCTCTGGACATCGTGTTGCGAACGCGCAGCCAGCTGGAAGATCGACGACGCTCGGCGGTGTCCCGTCGATGGAGTGCAGCCGCTCGAGCGGACCAGTGATTCTCGGGACGGACCGCATCAAGCCCTTTGAGTACGGGTGTGCCGGCCTGCGATAGAACGATTCCGCATCTCCGGTCTCGACTGTACGGCCGGCGTACATCACGATGACTCGATCGGCCACTGACGCGACGACTCCCAGGTCGTGCGTGATCAGGATCAGGCCCATGTTGGTATCGGCCTGGATCTGGCCCAACAGATCCATGATCTGTGCCTGCACCGTCACATCGAGTGCGGTCGTCGGCTCGTCGGCGATCAGCACCTTCGGGTTCAACGCAAGAGCCATGGCGATCATTGCCCGCTGCCGCATGCCACCGGAGAATTCATGCGGGTACTGCCGGAACCGGATCTCCGGGTTCGGGATCCCGACCCGCTGCATCAGATCGATCGATCGAGTTCGAGCTTCGCTTCGAGACGCTCCCTCGTGCATGCGGAACATCTCCGCAATCTGCCAGCCGACTCGATAGACCGGATTCAGTGCGCTCAGGGGATCCTGGAAGATCATGGCGATCTCGGGCCCGCGGATGTTGCGGAGGACCGACGGCTCAGAGCCGATCAATTCGGTGTCCCCATACCGAATGCTCCCGCCCGCAATCACGGCGGGCGGCATCGGCAACAAGCCCATGACCGCTTGGACAGAGACTGACTTTCCAGATCCGGACTCGCCCAGGATCGCCATGGTCTCGCCCGCGGCGAGCTCCCACGACATATTCGACACAGCCTTGACGATGCCTTCGTCAGTGTGGAACTCGACACTCAAATCTTCGACGACGAGCAGCGGGACAGCCATCAGCGGAACCTCGGGTCGAAGGCTTCTCGAAGCTGTTCACCCATCAACACGAACCCCAGACTCGCGAAGATGAGATAGGCGGAAGGGAAGAACAGCAGATGTGGCGACTGTTGGATCCGGGTACCAGCTTCACTGATCATGTTGCCCCAGGAAATCGAGTCGATCGGAAGACCGATGCCCAAAAAGGACAGGGTGGCTTCGACCGAAATGATGCCGCCCATGCTGATCGTCGAGTAGACGAGAGTCGGGGCGATCGCATTGGGAAGAATGTGTCTGAAGATGATGCGCCCATCACCGGCACCCAACGCTTTCGCCGCTTGTACGTACTCGAGCCCCTTCACCTGCAACACCGTCGAGCGATACAAACGCACAACAGATGGCCAACCCAAGAAACCGATGGCCACCGTGACGTGCCAGATCTCTCGGCCCTCTTGGGTCGTCAGAGCGCTGAGCACGATGATCGCACCCACGAGGTACGGAAGGGCGAAGAACCCGTCGGCGGTTCGCGAGATGACCGAGTCGAGCGCTCCACCGTAATAACCGGCGAGGCTACCCAGGACGATGCCGACGACCACGGTGATCATCGTCGCGAAGAGCGCAACTACGAGTGAAACCCGTGCGCCGTAGGTGACTTGTGCGTAGTAATCACATCCTTGCACGTCGGTCCCGAACCAATGCTCGGACGACGGGCCCTGTCGGGCGTCGGCCAAGAAGCAATAGAGACCGCTCGGGTCGTCGGGCCCCGGCGAGGGCCACACGTACAAACCGGGAACAATCGCCATCCCCACAAAAGTCACGATGAGAAAAAGGCTCACCCAGAACAGCCAACGACGTCGCAGGATACGCCACGCGTCACCCCAGAATGTGCGGCGCGCTGGGTCGATTGCAGCCACAGCTTCGAGGTCGACCGTTTTTGGCTCAGTCATAACGAATCCTCGGGTCGAGCCAGGCGTAGATCATGTCGACGATCAGGTTGATGAACAAATATGCCATCACGAGAAAGATCGAGACGCCCGTGATCATCGTGGTGTCGCGCTGCACGACCGCTCGGGTGATCCGGAAGCCGATACCGGGGATGTTGAACACCGATTCGGTCACAATTGTGCCACCGAGCAGCGCTCCGAGATCGATGGCCAAGACGGTGACAACAGGAATCAGAGCGTTGCGCAGTGCGTGGACGGTGAACACGCGCCGTTCCGTCAGGCCTTTCGCTCTGGCCGTTCGTAGATAGTCCTCACGAAACGTGTCGAGCAAGGTGGTGCGCATCAACCGAGCATCCACGGCCATGAGCGACGTGGCGATGACCAACGAGGGAAGGATGTAGCTCTTCAGGCCATCCTCGACACCAGAGACCGGCAGGATCCCCCACTTCACGCCGACGAAAAGTTGTGCGAGTAGGCCCAGCACGAACGGTGGAATCGACAACATGATCAATGTGATCACCAGGAAGGAGTTGTCGGCGAAGGTGTCCTTCTTGCGTGCTGAGAAGATCCCGAGAGGAATCGAGAACAGTGCAATGAAGAAGACCGACATCGTCGCCAGCGTCGCTGTTCGAGGCAGCGACTCCCTGAAGATCTCGTTGATCGGGCGTTGATTGGCGATCGAGTCGCCCAGATCGAACTGGAAGATGTCCTTCATGTAGAGGAAGTACTGCTTCCACAGCGGCTCGTTGAAGTGGTACCGCTCGACGTATGCCTCGCGCAGGTTGTCCGGGATGCGTCGCTCGCCGAACTGTGCCTGAATCGGGTCGCCGGGAATGATTCGAATGACCAAGAAAATCAGGAACGTGCTGATGAAGAAGACGGGAATCAGCTGCAGAAGTCGACGAATGAAGTAGCGAAACATGGGGTACGGGAACCCTAAACGCGCAACGGCGGGGCGACCTAGCCCGAGAGCCAGACCACCCCGCCGTTCACGCGTTCAGTGCATTGCTGGTGCTAGCCGAGAATCTCGACCTGTTCGAGCAGTGTGAATCCGAAGACGCTGTGGATCACGTTGTCGACGTTCTCCGTGTAGACCTTCTGACCACGGCTGAAGAACATCGGAGCGACGGGCATGTCCTCGCAGAGGATCTCCTGAGCTGTTGCGAGCGCAGGGAAACCGTCAGCCTCGGTTGGAGACGTCTTGAACTCGCTGATTGCTGCATCGAAGTCAGCGTTCGAGTACCCCGAGTAATTGTCGCTCGACTCGCTGCCGTAGATCGGCGAGAGGAAGTTCTCTGCGGTGGGTGAATCCCAGCCCCAGCCCAGTCGGAATGGACCATCCACTTCGCCAGCCTGAAGCTGATCGAGGTACGGCGAGAACTCTTGACCAACGAACTCGGCTTCGAGCCCGAGGACTTGGAGCCAACCGTTTGCAACGGCCTCGGTCCACACCTCGTGTCCGCCGCCGGTGTTGAACCAGAAGGTGACGGTGTTGCCCGGAATGCCACCTGCGGCGTCGAACATTTCCTTGGCCATGTCAGGGTTGTACTCGGTGTTCGCACATCCACCGATTGCGCCTGGCGCAAGTGGTGGAGCGAATCCGGCAGCCGGAGCACGGGTGCCAGCGAACACAGCATCGATGATCGTGTCGCGATCGATCGCCATCGACAGCGCCTTGCGGATGTCAGGGTTGTCGAATGGTGCCTGCTGCGTTGGGAAGCCGAGGTAGTTGATCACACCGGTTGCGACTTCGATGTAACGACCATCGAAGTCGTCAGTTGCGGTCGTGATGTTCTCTGGTGGAACCTCGGAGATGTTGAGGTTTCCGGCCTGTGCTTCGAGGTACATCGTCTCTTGCGAGTCGTAGATGCCGAACGTGATCGTGTCAGGCAGTCCAGCCGTGCCGTAATAGTCTGCGTATCGCTCGAGCTCGATGCGCACATCGTGCTCCCACGCACCGACCATCTTGTACGGTCCGTTACCCACGGGGGCATCGGTGTAGCTGTCGCCACCTGCTTCGACCGCGGCCATGTTGACCGGCGAGAAGACGGGGTGCGAGAGGATCTTCGGGAGGGTCGCAAGCGGCCCTTCGAGGGTGATCTCGAGGGTGGTGTCATCGATCGCGGCCAAGCCGGAGATCTCCGTAGCGTCGCCAGCTTCGACGTCGCCCCAACCTGCAACACCAGCCGAGTAGGAACCCTGGTAGGACACGTCGGACAGGTTGTCCGGGTTTGCGACTCGGTTGAATCCGTCGACGAACGACTGGGCCGTCACTGGCGTGCCGTCGTGGAATGTGACGTCGTCGCGAAGGTTGAATGTCCATGTGATGTTGTCGTCAGACGACCAGTCGGTTGCGACTGCTGGAACCGGGCTGAGGTCTTCACCGTAATCGGTCAGGCCGTCGAACAGCAGACGAGCGACTTCGAAGCCCTCGGAGTCCTGGGTGTTGAACGAATCGATCCACGAAGGCTCGACGATGCCGTAGCTGACGTTGCCGCCTCCTGCTGCATCGGTCGCCTCTTCTTCCATGGCAGGATCTTCTTCTGGATCCTCTTCTTCTTCCATGGCGGGATCTTCTTCTGGATCCTCTTCGGCCGTTCCCTCATCGTCGGTTTCGACTGCAGCATCGTCGGTTGTTGTCTCGTCTGCGTCGTCGCTACCGCACGCAGCCGCAATCAACGACAGCGCCATGAGCGCGGCGAGAACGCGCAATAAGCGCATCGTGGACAATTTCATTTTCTTCCTCCAAAGCTGTTCTGAAAACGAGCGCACATCGGTCGACCAGACGTCAAAACTGGTCCCTGCGAAACCCACTTACAGACGGATGAGCCAAAGTTACTCCCTGGTAGGTCGGATTCCGAGTCGCGCATGATCATCGGCCACCTGAATGCAACGTGACGTATTCGACCAGATGCGTGCTCGCGGAACTCGCCGCGAGGCAGTTCTGGTTTCTGAGCGCCGTTGGAGTGCCTCCTACACTGCGGACATGACTATTCCGGTTATCGACCTCGCCGGCTTCTCGACGGGATCTGAAGCAGCCCGCGTCGCGGTTGGACGCCGCGTTGACAGGGCATGTGTCGAGGTGGGTTTCTTCTCGGTCGTCGGTCACGACATCGATCAACAGATCATCGACGAGGCACACGCGGCAGCGCTGGAGTTCTTCGACATGCCGCTCGACGACCGCATGGGAGCGGCCAAACCTGATCCGACCTACCCCTACGGCTACGCGCCATTCTCGACCGAGGCGCTGAATCGTTCCATTGGCGGATCGAGCGTCCCTGATCTCAAAGAGGCGTACAGCGTCGGGCCCTTGGCCGAACCTCCCCGGCCATTGGATGAGATGACCGATGTGAACGAGCGTGCTGTGTGGGCTCCGACACTGTGGCCCGCGGCGATGCCCAGTCTCCGACCGAGCCTCGAGCGCTACTACTTCGCGATGGCAGATCTGGCGAGAACGGTGATGAACACGTTCGCGTATGCGCTCGACCGCGGCGATGGCTGGTTCGATCCGTTCATCGATGAACACGGATCGGCGCTACGGCTCGCGCACTACCCGGCGCTCTCGAGTGCCCCCGACCCTGGGGCGCTGCGTGCGGGGGCGCACACCGATTACGGCACGCTCACGATCCTTCGCCTCGACGCCGAACCAGGACTGCAAGTGCGAGACCTCGAAGGCAACTGGTTCGACGTCGAAGCGCCCGATGGTGCCCTCGTCGTCAACCTCGGCGACCTCATGCAGCGTTGGACCAACGATCGTTGGCGTTCGACGATGCATCGTGTCGTGGTCCCGGCGGGGCGCCACGACAAGCGGCGACTGACGATGCCCTTCTTTCACAACGCGAACTGGGATGCTCGAATCGAATGCATTGTG
>Ga0055584_100005961_pt1 | contig 11951 bp, 7 predicted proteins | sample OSDHelmetaG_FD_58716 | JGI IMG/M metagenome (GOLD analysis project Ga0055584, IMG submission 58716) | Pelagic marine sediment microbial communities from the LTER site Helgoland, North Sea, for post-phytoplankton bloom and carbon turnover... | ecosystem: Environmental > Aquatic > Marine >... | reverse complement strand
ACTTGAGGAAGTGATTCACACAAGAATTTAAAATAGTCTACGTCAAAGATAGCGTATAATGTATTGAGGATGGCATGTACGATGATTAGTTGCTCGTATTCTGTCGTCTTTTCTTCATTGAAAAATTGGAATAATGCTTTGTATTCAGCACTGTCTAGGGCTGGAGTAGTCCATATTCTTTCGAATAAGGTATCCAATGCATCGTCATATTCTTTTCGTTGGCTCGTGACCTCTAACTGGATGATATCTCGTTGGTGCTTGATGACCTCTAGTGTCTCTAGTAGAGACATCGAATGACTAGTACTATTTAGTTTATTGAAGGTGAGGAAGACGTCATCTTTTGCGTTGTTTTCGGCCATGAGCGGAAAATATAGGCGAGTCGCAAAATTGAGTAACTGGAAACGACACTTACGTAAATAATCTTTTCGTGATGGGTCTTGGGCACCTATTTCATAATAGTTTATGAGTGCTTCATAGACATCACTTATCTTGTTTAATTCGTCCAATATAGATTGACTTGAGGGAGTCGAACAGTTGCCCTTTAATTGTTCTATTGCTTGGGAAAGCATCCCTTGATCGATGAGTTGGATGAGCTGTTTGTATTGCTGATATTTTTGATTTCCTTGAAACATTAATCGGTTTGTTTTTAATTTCGTTTACACTAGTTATACACACAATATAAGTAAAATTCATCTTCGAAATCGTGTAGAACTCAAAAGATGTTTCACAAAGCTACAAAAAATCCCTTTAATTCTATGGATATCAACCTTAATATCGTATTTTTGTCATCGAGTATATGGAAAATAAACTAAAACGAAATCACTGGAGATTCAAGTTCCGAATAACGCTCCTCAATGAACAAACGCTTCATGAGGTGGGTCGGGTACGTTTGTCTTTACTTCACAGTATCATGATTTTACTTTCTATTATTACTTTATTGATCTTTTCTGGAGCTCTTCTTGTCGCTTTTTCTCCCCTTAGGAATTATTTACCTGGCTATCTCAATGTAGATGCTCGAAGACAAATCGTAGAGAATCAAATCAAACTCGATTCTTTAGAAGAAGTTGTCGGCAAGCAGCATCTATATGTTCATGCCGTACAAAATATTATTAGCGGCAAGATCTCTGTAGATAGTATCAATACATTGGATAGTTTGGTCATTAATCATTTCGACTCTTTAGGACATTATACTTCTGAGGATAAGGACTTGACTAGACAAATTAAATATGATAGTTTACCTTCAATATCTGAGAATGAACTCATCTTCAGATATCGAATGGATAGTGTGTATCGTTCTGCTCAAGATGATGTCCAACTGATGCCGGAATAAGCAGACTAAACGATCAATAAATAAGATATACGAATTATTAGTAATTGAATGAATAAAGAGATTCGAAAGAAACAAATAGCTATTTTAGGGTCTACAGGTTCTATTGGTGTGCAGACACTTCAAGTGATTGAAGCTCATCAGGATTTGTTCGCTCCATACGTGCTGACAGCTAACAATAGTGTCGACACACTGATTAAACAAGCGCTTGCTTTTCACCCTACGGCTGTGGTGATAGCTAACGAAAATAAATTGCTTCAGCTCAAAGATGCACTAGCTCATACTGATATACGTGTCTACGGGGGAGATAAGGCGATTGCTGATATCGTACAAGAGGAACCTATCGATGTAGTCGTGACAGCAATGGTTGGCTATGCTGGATTGCTCCCTACGATAAAAGCTATCGAAGCGAATAAAACAATTGCTCTAGCAAATAAGGAGACGTTGGTCGTCGCTGGAGAATTGGTCACTAAATTGGCTCGTCGCCATCAGGTCGCTTTGCTACCTGTGGATTCGGAGCATTCGGCCATCTTCCAATGTCTTGTGGGGGAACCTAAGGAGGCGGTGGAGAAACTGATTCTTACAGCTTCGGGAGGACCTTTTAGAAATTTTACCTTGGATATGCTTCAGGATGTGACGCCTACTCAGGCGCTCAATCATCCTAATTGGGATATGGGGGCTAAGATAACTATCGATTCTGCTTCGATGATTAATAAGGGGTTCGAGGTTATTGAAGCGAAATGGCTCTTTGGGATGGAGGCTGATCAAATTGATGTCGTGGTGCATCCTCAATCGGTTATTCATTCGATGGTGCAGTATCGAGATAGTTCGGTCAAAGCTCAAATGGGGGTTCCAGATATGCGACTTCCGATACAGTATGCACTCACCTACCCCAATCGTATCGTTTGTGAGTTGGAACGATTAGATTTCACAAAGTACAATACCCTTACCTTCGAGAAACCTGACGCTGTTCGTTTTCGCAATTTAGCTCTGGCTTTTCAAGCGATAAAACAAAAAGGAAATGCTCCTTGTATTCTCAATGCAGCCAATGAAGTGGTAGTGGCTGCTTTTTTGGCTGAAAAGATTAGCTTCTTGGGCATGAGTGATATCATTGCTCAATGTATGGATATCGTTCCACATATCGATATCCCTTCATACGAAGATTATGTCGCTACGGATGCAGAGACTCGCTGCCGAGCTAGTGAATTGATTATTAAATAAACATTTATTTTACATCTATATTTATGTCTACATTTTTTATTAAGCTTATTCAGCTTCTGCTGAGCTTATCTCTATTAGTGGCCCTTCATGAATTGGGACATCTTATTTTTGCCCGGTTGTTCAAGATTAGAGTGGAGAAATATCGTATTTTCTTTGACCCTTGGTTTAGTCTCTTCTCATGGAAGAGCAAACGGAGCGGTACTGATTGGGGAATTGGTTGGTTGCCTCTTGGTGGATATGTCAAGATTGCTGGTATGGTCGATGAATCAATGGATACTGAACAGCTGAAAGCTCCAATGAAAGCGGATGAGTTTCGTGCTAAACCGGCATGGCAACGCCTTTGTGTCATGGTGGGTGGTGTCTTTGCTAATCTGGTCGTTGCGGCTTGTATCTATATAGGTGTATTGTTTGTCTGGGGGGAATCTTATATCGAACCTCAAAAAGCACCTGCGGGTATGGTCTTTTCTGAAGTCGCTAAAACTGCTGGCTTCGAAGATGGTGATATCTTGATTTCTATTGATAGCGAACCTATCGAGCGTATTGATGGGGCAACGATTCGTAAGATTACAGCAGCTAGAGAGGTTACTGTATTGCGTGATGGACAAGAAGTTGCCGTATATATTCCAGGGGATTTGATGGAGCAGATGTTAGCATCTCACACGATACTGTTCGATTATCGCTATCCAAGTGTAGCTGATACCATTATCGCGGGGTCTCTTGCTGAGCGAATCGGTATGACCAAAGGAGACCGTATCGTAAGTATCAATGGGAAGTTAACTCCTACTTATGATGTTTTGCACAGTGTGCTGGCTGAAGTTTCAACTGATTCAGTGCATGCAGTAAATAATAAATTGCCTGTCAAGATTACTTATATGCATCAGATGGAAACTATTAGTAGCCAAGATTCTCTCGCTTTGCCTGACTGTGTACTAGGTATCAGTCACGGAACGGATCTATTTGCTATCAAAGAGTTGAAGTATGGATTCTTTGAATCTATTCCTGCAGGTATACAATATGGAACTAAGACGTTGGTTGGTTATGTCAAAGATCTAAAATATCTATTTACCAAGGCTGGTGCATCTAGTGTGGGCGGATTTGGAACGATTGCAAGTATCTTCCCTGCTACCTGGAATTGGTATCTCTTCTGGATGCGGACAGCATTGATTTCGGTGATGTTAGCGGTGATGAACTTGTTACCTATCCCGGGACTTGATGGTGGTCATGTGTTATTCCTCTTATACGAATGGGTGACAGGGCGAAAACCAAGCGATAAATTTCTCGAGTATGCTACAATGGCTGGATTAGCTTTGCTACTGATACTTGTAGTGTATGCTAATGTAAATGATATTATAAAATTCTTATTTTAAAAAGAAAACAAAGATATGGCAAGAAAGAAAAAGCCACTACCGATTTTAGAGAATGTGACGATTACAGATTTAGCTGCTGAAGGAAAGGCTTTGGTACGAATTGATGATTTGGTTATCTTCATTCCTAATGTTATTCCTGGAGATGTTGTCGATTTGCAAATCAAACGTAAACGTAAACGTCATGCTGAGGCTGTTGCTGTGAAATTTCATAGCTACTCGAAGGATCGTATTGAACCATTTTGTAAGCATTTTGGTGTGTGTGGAGGATGCAAATGGCAAATCCTTCCTTACGAGAAACAAATTGCATTTAAACAACAACAGGTCGTAGATAACCTGACACGTATCGGCAAAATAGAATTGCCTGAGGTCTCTCCTATCATGGGGTCTAAAAAGGTAATAAGGTATCGCAATAAGCTTGAATTTACTTTTTCAAATAAGAAATGGTTGACTGATGCTGATATCAAAAATGACGTCGTTTATGACCAAATGAATGGACTCGGATTTCATATCTCGGGAGCTTTTGATAAGGTGTTGGATATCGATGAGTGCTGGTTGCAGGATGATATCAATAACCGATTGCGTAATACAATCCGTGAGTATGCCTATGCCCATGAATTGACTTTTTTTGATATCCGTCAACAGGTGGGAATGTTACGTAATATGATTGTACGTACTTCTTCGACTGGTGAATTGATGCTTATCGTTATCTGTCAGGTATTGGAAGAAGAAGATAAAGTGAAACAACAAATGATGGATTTACTTGCTTTTATTGCAGATAAATTCCCTGAGATCTCTTCACTTATTTATGTCATTAACAACAAGAAAAATGATACCATAGGTGATCTTCCTATTCATGTGTTTAAAGGACAAGACCATATCATGGAGGAAATGGAAGGGTTACGTTTTAAAATCGGACCTAAATCGTTCTATCAGACAAACTCGGAACAAGCATACGAGTTATACAAGGTGACACGTAGTTTTGCTGAATTGACTGGAGAAGAATTGGTTTATGACCTCTATACGGGTACGGGAACGATTGCTAATTTCGTGGCTCGCCAGTGCAAGAAGGTGATTGGTATAGAATATGTACCTGAGGCTATCGAGGATGCTAAAGTAAATGCGGGAATTAACAAGCTTGCCAATACACAGTTCTTCGCTGGGGATATGAAGGATATGTTAACGACTGAATTTATTAATGAACATGGACGGCCTGATGTAATCATCACGGACCCTCCTCGCGCTGGAATGCATCAAGATGTTATTGATGTGCTTCATTTTGCAGCTCCTAAACGTATCGTTTATGTTAGTTGCAATCCTGCTACGCAAGCTCGCGACTTGCAACTATTAGATGATATGTACCGAGTGACGAAAGTGCAACCGGTAGATATGTTTCCACATACTCATCATGTTGAGAACGTGGTACAATTGATTAAACGATAATTTTTATTATGAGAAAAGAAACTCCAAATACACGCCCTAGCCGCGGTCAACGTAAAGGTTCAGCTCCTGCTGAAGAAAAGAAACAGCGTGCTGTAAGTAAAAAAATGCATTTTACGGTAAAGAAAGAGATGCCTTTGAGGGATTATATTATTGATGTAGCTATGCATGGCGTTAGCAAAAATGTGGCTAAGTCTTACCTTGCTCATCGACAGGTATTGGTTGACCATCAGGTGGTTACTCAATATGATTTCCCATTGAAACCGGGTATGACTCTTGAGATTAGCCGTCAACGTGGCAAGTCTGAAATTCGTAGTACGTATTTCAAAGTCTTATTTGAGGATGCATATCTTATCGTAGTGGATAAGAGACATGGGATACCTGTCAAATCGCATCTGAATACTAGAGAACGTTCTGTGCAAGGACTCTTACTCCAAGGGTTACTTAGACGAAACAAGAGACAAAGACTTTTTAGTATCAATCATATTGACCGAGATGCTAGTGGTATCGTCCTTTTTGCTAAGGATGAGAAGACGAAACAAAAGGTTCAGGATAATTGGACTGAGTTGGTACAAGAATATCGCTTCGTAGCGGTTCTTGAAGGAAAACTTGAGAAAGATGCGGGTATGGTCAACTCTTGGTTGGATGATGACCGGAATCCGTTGGTCAATTTTGTCAAGGTGCGTTTGCATCATGAGGATTTGACGACAACTCATTACAAGAAAATTAGAGAGAAGGAAGAACTCACATTGGTTGAGTTGTCTCCTACCGAAAGTTTGCGCCAACAGATTAGATTCCATATGCATGAGTTGCATTGTCCTATCGTTGGGGATGCACGATTTGGTAGCAAGGGATTCATTGATACGGGGAAGAAGAAAGACACGCGTATTGCTCTGCATGCGTTTAAATTGGTTCTTAGACATCCTGTGACTAACGAAATGATCAGTTTGGAAACTTTTTATCCTCAGGTATTTAAACAACTATTCTTATAATTATTGATGTAAATGGTCAGGTTAAGACGAGTTATACAGATTCTCCTAGGGCTTTTAATAGGGGGATATATCCTAACGAATCTACTGTTGAGTGTGCCACGTATTCAGCATACGTTGAGTAGACTCGTCAGCAAAGAACTGACTGATTTACTTGGTACTAAAGTTACTATCAAAAATGTAGAACTGAAATTATTTAATCGTATCGTAATGGATGACTTATATCTTGAGGATTTAAGTCATCATAGGTTGCTCGTGGTCAAACGAGCAGCTGTACGTTATGATTTCCTTCCTTTACTTCATGGTGCCGTACGTATTAATGCTGTCCAACTCTTAACTCCTCGTGTTTTTCTAAGGAGGGATTCTATTGACGGCACCATGAATTATGATTTTCTTACTCAATTGTTTAGTACGGATAAGCCTAATCCTGATAATCGAATCAATCTGCGTATCAATTCGCTACTTATCCGTCGGGGGGAACTGAACTATAGTGTCTTTTCAGACTCCACTTCTCTGCCTAAGATTAAACTCTCGGGACTTACGACTAAGTTGTCCGTAAAGACGATTACTCCTGACTCTATAAACATAAAGGTAAAAGACTTAAATTTTACTTCTCATCTGGGGTTTGAATTGAAGAGACTGTCTTTTCATCTTTTGGCTAATAACCATCATGCAGCAATAAATAACCTAAGGATTGATTTACCTAATAGTCAACTAATGGGCGACGAAGTGTCTGTAAACTATAAGGAGACACCTCTATTCGGAGGAAATATTGTGCCTTCAATGGTTTCATTGAATATCGAACAAGGTAGTCATGTTTCTCTAGCTGATTTGAAAGAGTATGTCCCTACTCTTGCTTACTTCCCACAACGTATCAATCTGGAGATGCAGGTGAAAGGTAACCTCAAGGAATTGAAGGTGAAACAGTTTAGCGCTTACACGCCTGGACAATTAAATATTGCTTGCGAGGGTACACTGACTAACTTGGATAGTATTCCTATCTTAGCTGTAGATGCATCTTTCACGCGAGGACTTATCTCACATAAGCAATTGATTAATATAGCGAACCAATTTGAAATGTTGCCTAGTGAGCATGACCTCTTGTCAAATCTAGGGGATGTTAATCTTTTTGGAGATATCTCGGGCCCTATCAGGGCTTTTAAGGCTTCTATTGGATTGGAGTCTCAAGTGGGGTCATTGAAGGGAAATCTTGCTCTCAAGGAGTATAGTGCTCGACACAACTTGCTTAAAGGTAATTTCAAAGCTGATGGTTTTGATATTGCTAAGGTGCTAAGTGATTCTACTTTTGGACGGGCTTCGATGGACCTTCAGTTTTCTCGTATCTTTAATAGAGGGAAGACGCCTAAATTTACGGTTCAAGGGAATATCTCTGAATTTGAATATAAGGATTATAATTATCAAAATATTAGCCTTGATGCTCAATATGTGCCTAAAGAAGTGATTGACGGTGAGGTTTGGATTGATGACCCGAAAGGAACATTGTGGTTGGGTGGAAATTTGACTTTTGGGTCTATTGAAAATAAAATTCGTCTTGATGCTGCCTTGGATCGTGTCAAATTGGGGGAACTTAATTTGGTCAAGGACAAGCAGACAGTATTTACTGCAAGTGCACATTGCTTCTTTCAAGGGAAGACGTTGGATGATATGCATGGTGAGTTGACGCTTAGCAAATTGGACTTCAAGAATCATGATAGGGCTTATCATACGGATAGCTTACGCTTAAAAGCTAAGGTCGGTGGGGATCTGGCTCATGAGTTATCGATTGATAGTGATGTCTTTTCGCTTAATATGACTGGCCATTATAGGTATGAACAGCTTCTACCTGCTATCGAGGATATCTTGTATTTCCATGCACCTAATCTGAGGTTACTCAACCTGGACTGGAAAAGAAGACAGAGTCTTCAACGGCATCAGTTGCAATTTAAATATAATCGCCAATTATGGAGCCCTAAAAATGGGATTGATTGTACTTTGGACCTTACTTGGCATGACCAACATATTTTTTCTGAATTGTTTGGATTACCTATAGAGATGATGAGTGAATCGAATGTTCATATGTCATTGAATGAGAACCGAAAGGAACTGAAGGTGGTGGGATATGTTCCACGGATGAGATATGCTAATCGATTGATGGAATCGGTATCGGTAGATATCAATAGTGATAGGGATAAATTAGATACTCAGGTTCGTTTCAATTCGAGACGACCGAAGAGTACGATTAGTGTCGCACTGGATAATACTTTGCATCAAGATAGCTTGAATACGTCATTGTATTGGGGAAATAGTGAGGGGAAGACATTTAGTGGAAAAGTGTCGCTTGCTACGGTATTTCATGACAAGGACGAAGCACTAGAGGCGCAAATTGCTATAAAGAAGAGTAAACTTATTATTTCGGATTCTATCTGGACCATGCCTGCGACAAATATGTCTTGGGCTAAGAGCAGAATCGTGGTTGATAGTCTTCAGTTGAAGCATATGAATCAATTTGTTGCCATCACAGGGGTTGCTTCTGACAAGGAGATGGACCAGCTAAAAATAGAACTGAATGATATCAATTTGGGTTATGTATTTGAGATGACTAACTTGAAAAGAAGTATAGATTTCAAAGGGGATGCGACGGGATATGTGTATGCTAAACAAATATTGAAACGTCCTTTGTTAGATACTAAGATTCAAGTAGAGAACTTCTCTTACAATGATGCTTTGATGGGTAATCTTAATTTGAACGGAGCTTGGGATTATAAGGAGCAAGGGATTGCTATTGATGCTGTTTGTAAGTCTGATTCGGCTAGTACTTTGATTAATGGTTATATCTATCCTTCGAAACCCAAAAATGGATTGGATTTACATTTCCATGCTGACCATACTAATGGTAATTTTATGAACTTGTATTTGAAGTCTATTTTCAGTGATACTAATGTTATTGCTGATGGAAATATACGCTTGTTTGGTTCATTTGATAAATTAGATTTAGAGGGAGATATGCTGATTAATGGGGCTACTACCGTAAATCTTCTTCAAACTAGATATGCTATCAATGATTCTATCCATCTTCGTCCTGGTGAGATTCAATTTAATCATCTTAAAATCACTGATAGTGAGGGACATACCGGTAGTGTCAACGGGGTCTTAAATCATACGCATCTAAATGATATGTTATTTAACTTCAGATTTGAAAGTAATAATCTCTTGATTAATGACACAGATGCTAACACGGATTTACCTTTCTATGGACATATTTATGCTAGTGGTTATGCTACTTTATGGGGGCAGAATGGTGTCTTGCATACTAATGCATCGCTCAAAACAAATAAAGGTTCTACTTTTTGTTATGTCTTGAGTGAGAAGGAGGATAATTACAATACTAATTTTATTACTTTCCATGATAAGACTCCGAAAGTTAATGATATAGACTCGACTATTATCTTAGACCCGGTTTCTGTACTTGGTAAGAAAAAGAAGAAATTGAATAAAAAAACAACGGATGATGATTTGTTTGTAAACATTCAAGTAGAAGCGACTCCTGATGTAGCAGTGAAACTAATCATTGACCCTGTGGCTGGTGATAATATTACGGGATCGGGGCGTGGAAATATTCGATTTGATTATTATAATCATGGCAATACTAATCTCTATGGTAAATATGATATTTATAGGGGATTGTATCAGTTTAGTCTTCAAGAGGTTATTCGTAAGGATTTCAATATTACGAGAGGGAGTTCTATCTCTTTCAATGGGGATCCTTATCAAGCGACAATGAATGTTAATGCTAAATATAGGGTAAATGCTGCTTCTCTGAATGACTTAGGATCGGATGTGGCTGCACTAGTGGAATCACCAAACGTACGGGTAGATTGTCTGATGAATCTTACTGGAAATCTCTTTCAACCGGATATCAAATTGGATATCGCTTTGCCAAATGAACGTGATGAGGTGGAACGTATGGTCCGAAATTATATCGGTTCTGATGAGGAGATGGATATGCAGATCTTGTATCTACTGAGTATCGGTAAGTTCTATCTTGCTAATCGTCAACAAAATGGGGATATCCAAAATTCGAATATGATGACTTCGGTATTGAGTAGCACATTGTCTGGACAGCTTAATAACTTGCTTAGAGGGTTCACTAACAACCAATGGAATTTCGAAACAAGTGTAAATACGGGAACCAATGGTTGGACTGATATGGAAATCGAGGGGATGTTGTCTGGACAGATGTTTAATAATAGGTTACTCATAAACGGTAATTTTGGATATAGAGAAAATGCATTGACCAATGCTACTTTTGTCGGAGATTTTGACCTTCAGTATTTACTTACCCAGAGTGGAAATATTATTTTAAAGGTTTATAATAAGACGAATGATCAATATTATACGCGTACTTCATTAACAACCCAGGGGATTGACATCGTTTATCGCCGCGATTTTAATTATTGGAGCGAGTTACTTCGTAGTTTCCTATTTTGGAAAAAGAAAAAATAGTATATTTGTTTACTATAAGAAAGATAAATCAATAAGATATGAAATATAAATTGTTATTACTCCAAGCGGAGGAAACACTTATTCAACCTGATGGTAGTATATCTCCGGAAGATGTGGCTGCATTGTTGGATATTCAAAAAAAAGGGGTCAGACTAGCTGTCATTACTTTTTCTGCTGATACCGTCTCTCGAAATTTATTGGCTCCATTGCAACTCATTCGCCATGAAGGTTTTGTCTTGAGGTGCTCGAATCATAAAAATGTGACAGAGGAATTGACCAAAGATAATCTCATTCTTAATGATTATTGCGCGTCTAAAGATGCGATGCAAATGGGACAAAAATTGGTTAAGGATGTCAAACAACTCCTTTTCAATTTGATGGTAAAACGTAGTGAAATGGTGGCTGTCGGGTCATCTTATACTTCTATTCCAATTATTGAATATGCTGGCCTGGGCGTGGCAATGGCAGATGCTTCTGAACAGATTAAGGCTTGTTCTGATTATATCACCTTGGGCAAGAAGGCAAATGGTGTAGCTCATCTCATTCAGAAATTTATTCTAAGAGATGAGATTACCAAGAAGAATATCGATGATTTTAATCTTGAGATGGAAAACTCAATGGTGAGTAATCTTGGTATTAAAATAGTATCTATCAACCCTAATCGAATCGAGGGCTCTATGCCTGTCGATAAACGTACTTGTCAACCTTATGGCGTCGTTGCTGGTGGAGCTTCTCTTGCTTTTGCTGAGACAATTGCTGGATTAGGTTCTAGATATCTGATACGGGGAGGAGAAATCGCTGTTGGGATGCAAGTTAGTGGTAATCATGTCTCATCTGCCTTAGTTGGGGAGACACTCAAAGGAATTGCGACGATTTTACATCAAGGTAGATCAAGTCATGTCTGGAATGTGGATATCGTGACCGATACTGGTAAACTGGTTTCTACGGTTAGAGTTGTCAATAGTATTTTGAAAAAACGATAGACAGCTAAAAGATATTTCAATGAATAAAATCGACAAAGATGGTATCAATCAGCTGATTGATACTAATCAGAGTTTTGCTATATGGAGAGAGCCTAATGATTCTGTATTTCATTTTGTGATGCAA
>Ga0055584_100005959_pt1 | contig 11952 bp, 8 predicted proteins | sample OSDHelmetaG_FD_58716 | JGI IMG/M metagenome (GOLD analysis project Ga0055584, IMG submission 58716) | Pelagic marine sediment microbial communities from the LTER site Helgoland, North Sea, for post-phytoplankton bloom and carbon turnover... | ecosystem: Environmental > Aquatic > Marine >... | reverse complement strand
TTCTCTTTTATTTGTGTTCTTTTAAAAGAGAAGTTTTATTATTAATGTTATTTGTGAATTGTATTGTTCTTTATTTCTTTTTCCCGGGAATGATAATTCTGTATTCGGTTTTTACTTTTCCCTTTGATATGGATTTGAGTTTTGAACTAAGAAGTCTTCTCCTTAATGAGGATAGATGATCTGTCATCAATATTCCCTGAAGATGATCATATTCGTGCTGAATAACTCTGGCAGCAAAGCCTCCATATTCTTCGATATGTTCTTTGAGGTTTTCGTCCTGGTATTTAATTTTAATGAATGTTGGACGTGATACATCTTCATGTATGTTTGGTACACTTAAACATCCTTCGTTCATTACCCATTCTTTTCCTTTTCGTTCTAATATTTCAGGATTGATGAATACTTTTTTAAAGTCTTTTAGTTGTGGCTCTTCTGATGCGGCTGAGGATGCATCTACAACAAAGAGACTAATGGATTTGTTTACCTGTGGAGCTGCCAGTCCTACACCATCTGATACATACATGGTGTCAAACATGTTTTTTATGAATTCTTTTAGATCTTTGAAATCTTTTGTAACTGGTTTTGCTATTTTACGCAAAACAGGATCACCGTAGATTGTAATAGGATATATCATTTTTTAAATTTTTGCTGGTCCATATATGTTTGCAAAATTATAGTTGCACTTACGGCATCAACGAGGGCTTTGTTTTGTCTGGCTTTTTTCTTCAATCCACCATCTATCATTGTTTGAAAAGCTATTTTTGAAGTATATCTTTCATCTATTTGTTCAATGTGCATTTGAGGATATACTTTCTGAAAACGTCTTAAAAAAGGATTTATGTATCTGATTGACTCTGATGGTTGATTGTTGAGTTGACGCGGATATCCGATGACTACTTTTTCAACATCTTCTTTTTCAAAGTAATCTTTTAGAAAATCCCATATTTGAAAGGTAGGGACTGTAGTTAATTTATTGGCGATTATTTGCTCGGTGTCAGTTACTGCAATTCCTACTCGTTTTTTACCGTAATCTATAGCTAAGATTCTACTCAAATTTATTTTTTTACAAAATTAATATTTTTTTGTTAAAATCTCCTATTATAAGAAAAAGGGATTATCATTTTTGATAATCCCTCTCCTTAAGGGTTCGCCTGGCACGAACTATTTTTTATTTATTGCCTGCTGCGTCTAATATTTGCTTGAGCTGCTGCAATTCGTGCAATTGGAACACGATATGGTGAACAACTGACGTAATTTAACTTTAGAGAGTCAAAGAATTCAACAGAACTTGGTTCTCCTCCATGTTCGCCACAGATTCCAATTTTTAATTCAGGTTTTGTAGAACGTCCTTTTTCTACTCCTGTTTTTATTAATTGTCCGACACCGTTTCTGTCAAGTATTTGGAAAGGATCGTTTTTTAGAATACCTCTTTCAAGATAATTTGGTAGAAATTTTCCTACATCATCACGTGAGTATCCTAAGGTGAGCTGAGTTAAATCGTTTGTTCCGAAGGAGAAGAAATCAGCTTCTTTTGCAATATGATCTGCTGTTACAGCTGCACGTGGAATTTCTATCATTGTTCCTATAAGGTATTTTATTTTGTCGTTTCTTTCTTTAAATATAATATTTGCGGTTTCGTTGATTATTTTTTTCTGGTTTATTAGTTCGGCTACTGTGCCTACTAATGGTACCATAATTTCAGGATGGGTTTCAATTCCTTTTGCTTTAAGGTTTAATGCAGCTTCTATAATTGCTCTGGTTTGCATGGCTGTGATTTCCGGGAATGTAACTCCCAGTCTGCATCCACGATGACCAAGCATAGGATTGAATTCTTCCAGGTCGGATATTTTGTTTTTTACTTCTTCGAATGTTAGACCCATTTCTTTTGCTAGTTCTTTTTGCATGGATTCTTCTTTGGGAACGAATTCATGTAATGGTGGATCTAATAATCTAATTGTAACGCTTAGTCCTTGCATTGCTTCAAAAATCCCTTCGAAGTCTTCTCTCTGATATGGTAATAGTTTTTCCAATGCTTTTTTCCGTTCTTCAATGTCTGGGGAAAGAATCATTTTTCTCATGGCTTTTATTCTTTCTCCATTGAAAAACATGTGCTCGGTACGGCATAGTCCAATTCCTTGTGCTCCGAAATCTCTTGCTATTTTTGCGTCTTTTGGAGTGTCTGCATTAGTTTCTACTTTTAAATGTGAGTGTTTGTCGGCAAATTTTAGAATTTTCCCGAAATCTCCATTCATGTCGGGTATGGTTGTCTTAATTTTACCTTCATAGAATTTTCCGGTTGATCCGTCAAGTGAAATCCAGTCTCCTTCGTGAAGGGTTTTTTCTCCTATTGTAATTGTACGTTTTTTATAATCTACAACTATACTCCCTGCTCCTGAAATACAGCATTTTCCCATACCTCTTGCTACTACTGCAGCATGTGATGTCATACCTCCACGTCCTGTAAGTATTCCCTGTGCACGATGCATTCCTTCAAGGTCTTCGGGTGAGGTTTCTAAACGAATAAGTATGGATTTTTCGTATTTCCCTGATTCATCGGCAAAAAATACAATTTGTCCTGTTGCTGCTCCGGGAGAGGCTGGTAGTCCATGGGATAGTATTTTGGCTTTTTTTAATGCGTTCTGATCAAATACCGGGTGAAGAAGTTCGTCGAGTTTTGAGGTTTCTATTCTTAGAAGTGCTGTCTCTTCGTCGATTATTCCTTGCGAAAGCATATCCATGGCTATTTTTACCATAGCAGATCCTGTTCTTTTTCCGTTTCTGGTTTGTAAGATCCATAGTTTCCCTTCCTGAATTGTGAATTCCAGGTCTTGCATGTCTTTGTAATGGTCTTCTAATTTCTGCTGTATTTCAAATAGTTGTTTGTAAATTTCTGGCATTGTCTCTTCAAGGGAAGGGTATTTAGTTTTTCTTTCTTCTTCTGTGATTCCGGTTAGTACTGCCCAGTGTTTACTTCCTTCTATTGTTATTTGTTGAGGTGTACGAATTCCTGCTACTACATCTTCTCCTTGTGCATTAATTAGATATTCTCCGTTGAATATGTCTTCTCCTGTGGCTGCATTTCTGGAAAATGCTACTCCTGTGGCTGAATTATTTCCCATATTCCCGTATACCATGGCTTGAACATTTACGGCAGTTCCCCATTCATCAGAAATTTTGTTTATTTTTCTGTAATATATGGCACGAGGGGTCATCCAGCTGTCAAATACGGCATATATGGCTCCGAGTAATTGTTCCCACGGATCTTCAGGAAATGTGATTTTTGTGATTTTTTTTATGGCTTCTTTGTATCTTTTTACTAAGGTTTTTAAATCTTCTGTAGTAAATTGAGTGTCTAGTTTTATGTTTTTTTCTTTTTTAAGATCTTCAATTATTGCTTCAAATGGATCTATATCTTCTTTGTTTTCGGGTTTCATACCAAGAACAACATCTCCGTACATTTGTACAAATCTTCTGTATGAGTCCCATGCAAATCTTTCATTTCCCGTTTTCTTTGCTATTCCTTTAACTGCCTGATCGTTCATTCCAAGGTTTAATACAGTATCCATCATTCCTGGCATGGAAATTCTGGCTCCTGACCTTACGGAAACAAGACAGGGATTTTCTTTATCTCCGAATTTTGTATTTGTTATTTTCTCTATTTTTGAAATAGATTTTTTGACGTCATCTTTTATGAGTGCTGTTGCTGCATCTTTCCCCTGTTGATTGTATATAGTACAAATTTCTGTTGTTATGGTAAATCCTGGAGGTACAGGAACACCAATTAAATTCATTTCTGCCAGGTTAGCTCCTTTTCCACCAAGTAGGTCTCTCATTTCAGCATTACCTTCTGCCTCACTGTTACCGAAAGTATATACGTATTTTTTCATAGCTTTAAATAAATGTTAAATATCAAATATTTTCGGCAAAGGTAATTAAAGTTCTTTTCCTTACTAAATTTTTTTAAATAAAAATATGTTCTTGAGCATATTTTTTTTGATGCTTTATTGTGTGTATGTGTCTAAATGTCTTATGTATCTTATTATTAGGGTGTTTTGTGTTTTGTGGCATTTTTGTCTTTTTTCTTGTGTTTTGTTTTAAAAATGGCTGTTTTTTACAAAATGATAAATGTCTTGTATCAAATTATGACTGTTTTTCTTGTTTTTGATTTTTTTTATGACTGATTTTCAGGTTTTTCTGTGAATAATACGTCATATTGTCTTGTAAACATATGTTTTTTTACTCTGGTGCCAATTTTGATGTAGTGTGTAGTATTATTATTATGTTAAAGAATTATTATTTGATATTTTCTGTTATGTAATAATAGTATTTGTAGGTATGAAAATTTAAAAAAACGTATAAAATATTAGATTATGGATTTTAATAAATTTACTATTAAATCGCAGGAATCTTTGCAATATGCTACTAAGATTGCTGAGGCTAATCATCATCAGTTTATAGAAAATGGTCATGTGTTGAAGGGTGTGATGCATTCTGCAGAGAATGTGACAGATTTCTTGCTAAAGAAGTTGGGGGTTAATCTTGATTTGTTTGGTCAAACTCTTGATAGAATAATTGAATCTTATCCAAAAGTTTCGGGTAGTGAGCGCTATTTGTCGGATAGTACTAATAAGATGCTGAATAATGCAATTAAGATTTCTTCAAAGATGGGGGATCAGTATGTTTCTGTGGAGCATATTTTGTTGTCTTTGCTTGATTCCGGTGATTCTGTTTCTTCGATGATGAAAGATAGTGGTATTAGCAAAAAAGAACTTGAAATGGCAATTTCTGAATTGAGAAAGGGTGCTAAGGTGAATAGTCAAACTGCTGAGGATCAGTTTAATTCTTTGAATCGTTTTGCTATTAATTTAATTGAACAAGCCAGACTTGGTAAACTCGATCCGGTGATTGGACGTGATGAGGAGATTAGAAGGGTTCTGCAGATTTTATCCAGAAGAACAAAAAATAATCCTGTGCTTATTGGGGAGCCTGGTACAGGGAAAACTGCTATTGTGGAGGGTTTGGCACGTAGAATTTTAAAAGGAGATGTTCCGGAAAATCTTAAAACAAAACAGGTGTTCTCGCTGGATATGGGTGCATTGGTTGCGGGTGCTAAATATAAAGGTGAGTTCGAGGAGCGACTTAAGGCTGTGATTAATGAGGTGATTAAAGCTAATGGTGAGGTTATCTTGTTTATTGATGAAATTCATACTCTTGTTGGGGCCGGACAGGGTGAAGGGGCTATGGATGCTGCCAATATTTTGAAACCGGCACTTGCCAGAGGTGAATTGCGAGCTATTGGTGCAACTACGTTGAATGAGTATCAGAAATATTTTGAGAAAGATAAGGCTTTGGAACGCAGATTCCAGATTGTTATGGTTAATGAGCCGGATACTATGAGTTCTATATCTATTCTTAGAGGATTAAAAGAACGTTATGAAAATCATCATCGTGTGAGGATTAAAGATGATGCTATTATTGCTTGCGTTAGATTATCTCAGCGTTATATTTCTGATCGTTTTCTTCCTGATAAGGCTATTGATCTTATGGATGAGGCTGCTTCTAAATTGCGAATGGAAATGGATTCGGTTCCTGAAGAGTTGGATGAAATTAATCGTAAAATGACGCAGCTGGAGATTGAAAGGGAGGCTATTAAACGTGAGAAGGATGATAAGAAGGTTGCATCTCTTGATAAGGAAATTGCTGATTTACGCGAAGAGCAAAATAAATATCGCGCTCAGTGGGAGTCTCAGAAGTCTGTCGTTGATGGAATTCAACATGAGAAAAAAGAGATAGAAAATTTGAAGCTGGAGGCTGAAAATGCGGAACGTAGCGGAGATTATGAAAGGGTTGCTGAAATAAGATATGGCAAAATTAAAGAATCTGAAAATAAAATTGTTGCCCTTCAGAATGAAATGAAAAAGATGAAGGGACAACTTCTTATTAAGGAGGAGGTTGATTCTGAAGATATAGCTGAGGTTGTGTCAAGATGGACGGGAATTCCTGTTACTAAGATGCTAAAGAGTGAGAAAGAGAAACTTTTGCATATGGAGGAGGAATTGCATAAGAGAGTTGTTGGTCAACAGGAGGCAATTGCTGCTGTTTCTGATGCGGTTCGTCGTAGTAGGGCAGGATTGCAGGACGAGAAAAGACCTATAGGTTCTTTTATCTTTTTGGGAACAACTGGTGTTGGAAAAACTGAATTGGCGAAGGCTCTTGCAGAATATTTGTTTAATGATGAGAATATGATGACAAGAATTGATATGTCGGAGTATCAGGAAAAATTTTCGGTTTCAAGACTGATTGGTTCTCCTCCGGGATATGTTGGTTATGATGAGGGTGGACAGCTTACCGAAGCTATTCGTAGAAAACCGTATTCTGTGGTTTTGTTTGATGAGATTGAAAAGGCTCATCCTGATGTTTTTAATATTTTACTGCAGGTGCTTGATGATGGTCGTTTAACGGATAATAAAGGACGTGTGGTTAATTTTAAGAATACTATTATTATAATGACTTCTAATTTGGGATCTCAGTTGATTCAGGAGGCTTATGAGAGGATAAATGATAGTAATAAGGATGAAATTTTGGAGAATGTGAAAAGGGCTGTTTTCGAACAGCTTAAGAAGACTATACGTCCTGAATTTTTGAATAGAATAGATGAAACTATTATGTTTTCTCCGCTTAATAAGGAAAATATGAAATCTATTGTTAAAATTCAGTTTAATCGTATTGTTAAAAGATTGGAGGATAAGAATATAAAAATTGAAATTTCTGAAGGTGCTGTTGATAAATTAGCTGTTTTGGGATATGATCCTCAGTTTGGAGCAAGACCTGTGGAAAGATTGTTGCAGAAGTATGTACTTAATGAATTGTCGAAGAGAATACTTTCAGGTGAGATATCTACTGATAAGAATATAAAAATTGATGTTGAAAATGATAAATTGAAGTTTGTATCAATGTAATAAATATATAAGGCACAGGATAATTAATTTTGTGCCTTATTTCATTGGAGCTATGTTTACTGGCTGGTTAATGTGCTGATAATGGATATTTTGCACCTGTATATTTGAACATGATGATGTTTACTATCTGCATAAGGCACCGATATTAGTTAGTATTCTTTTTTTCTTAGTGTGAGTGGGGTCGTTTATCAGGGAGTTATTCAATTATTTCTTTTTAGGGTATAATTTTTTGAATAAAAAATATTTACCTTTACAACCTGTTTTTAACCAAAAATTTTGTGATAGTGAAAAAGACATTATTGAATAATATCCACAGGCAGAATGGTGGAAAGATGGTTGATTTTGCCGGCTTTGAAATGCCTCTGCAGTTTACAACAATTAAAGAGGAACATATGACTGTTCGTCAAAATGTGGGAGTGTTTGATGTCTCACATATGGGGGAGTTTTGGGTGAAGGGACCGCATGCTGCAGAACTTGTTCAGTATGTTACAACAAATGATATTTCGGTATTGAAACCAGGTGATGCTCAGTATTCGTGTCTTCCAAATGGAAGGGGCGGAATTGTTGATGATTTACTGGTTTATTTCTTTGAACCTGAAAAATATTTATTGGTGGTGAATGCTGCTAATATTGATAAGGATTGGAAATGGATTAATTCGCAAAATACTTTTGGAGCTGTTCTTGAAAATTCATCTGATAAGATTAGTCAACTTGCTATTCAGGGTCCTAAAGCTTTATCTGTATTGAAAAGTTTAACTGATGTTAATCTTGAGAGTATAAAGTATTATTCTTTTACTACCGGATCTTTTGCGGGAGTGGATGATGTTATTATTTCGGCTACTGGTTATACCGGTGCAGGTGGCTTTGAAATTTATTGCTATAATGACGATTTGTTGAAAATTTATTCTGCAGTGATGAAGGCTGGTGAAGATTTTTGTATTAGTCCTGTGGGGCTTGGTGCGCGTGATTCTCTTCGTCTGGAAATGGGATATTGTCTTTATGGTAATGATATTGATGATACTACTTCTCCTATTGAAGCGGGCCTGGGATGGATTACTAAATTTAATGATAATAATAATTTTATAGATAAAGAGGTTTTACTTTCTCAGAAAAAAACCGGGGTTTCACGGTGTTTGAAAGGATTTAAGATGATTGATCGTGGAATTCCACGTCATGGTTATGAGCTTTTTGATGTTGAGGGCAATGTTGTTGGTAATGTGACTTCGGGTACTCAGTCGTTTATTCTGAATAAAGGTATTGGCATGGGGTATGTTAAGAAAGAGTTTTCTTCAACCGGAACAGAAATTTTTGTAAAGGTTAGAGGTAAACTTCTTAAAGCTGAAATTATAAAAACTCCTTTTGTTTAGATGTAATTATGAGGAAATTTCGATTGGAAACATGTTTTTCTCCGGCTGCATATTCGAAGTATGCTGATTCTGAGAATATTGTTGTGATTGTGGATATTCTAAGGGCTACTTCTGCAATTTGTACGGCTTTTGAACATGGTGTTAAGAGGATTATTCCGGTTTCTTCTGTTGATGAGGCAAGAAAGAAGAAAGAGGAAGGATATATGGTTGCTTGTGAGAGGGATGGAAAGGTTCTTGATTTTGCAGATTTTGGTAATTCTCCTTTTAATTTTACCAGGAAAAGAGTGTGTGGTAAGGAAATTGTCTATTCTACGACTAATGGTACTCGTTGTATTAAGATGTCTTGTGATTCGAGGGCTGTGGTTGTTGGATCTTATCTGAATATGAATTCTTTAGGTGATTGGCTTATTTCTCAGAAATCTCCGGTTCTGATTTTTTGTTCTTCATGGAAAGATAAATTTAGTTTGGAGGATACTGTTTTTGCAGGTGCTTTGGCTGAAAAGTTGTTGTCTTCGAATGTTTATGAATCAATTTGCGATAGTGTTACTGCTTCTTTGGATTTATGGTCAATTGCAAAACCAAATGTCTATGAGTATATTAAGAAGGCAGCACAAAAATCTCGTCTTGCTTTAAATGGGTTGGATGATTGTATAGAATTTTGCCACGAAACTGATTATTCATCTATTGTTCCTGTATATAAGGATGGTTATCTTTTACCTTTAAAAATGGATAAATAGGAATATAAGTGTTTTACTTATTTCCTTTGATATTAGATATTTTTTATTCTATTGTCTTTTATCCTATATTTGTCAAAAATTTGAACTATTAATAATTAATCTTTAATTGTTTGGAACATTAAAGATTTTTGGTGGTTTTTTTATATGAATAATTCCAACTTTGCGGAATTAATTTAAAAATAAATTTAATTAATAATATTTAATATAATGAAGAAGCATAATTTTTACGCGGGACCTTCTATTTTACCTGAGTTTACTAAGCAGCAAATGGCAAAAGCAGTTATTAATTTTGCCGGTACTGATTTGTCCCTGATGGAAATTTCACATCGTAGTAAAGAGTTTCAATCTGTTATAGATGAAGCTATGGCTTTAGTAAAGGAATTGCTTCAAGTTCCTGAGGGCTATTCTGTTCTTTTCTTGCAGGGTGGCGCAAGTTTACAATTTTTAATGGCTCCTTTTAATTTGTTAAAAAATAAAGCTGCTTATGTAAACACTGGATCTTGGTCAACAAAGGCTATAAAAGAATCTAAATATGTTGGTGAAACAGTAGAGGTTGCTAGTTCAAAGGATAAGAATTTCTCTTATATTCCTAAAGATATTAAGGCCCCTTCTGATGCTGATTATCTTCATATAACTACCAATAATACTATTTACGGTACTGAGTATAGTGAAATTCCTGAAGTTGATATTCCTTTGGTTGGGGATATGTCTTCAGATATTTTAAGCCGTCATATTGATGTTTCAAAATTTGATTTGATTTATGCTGGTGCACAGAAAAATTTAGGTCCGTCAGGAGCTACTCTTGTTATTGTTAAGGATTCTGCTCTTGGTAAAACTGGACGTAAAATTCCTACATTGCTTGACTATATGACACATATTAAGAAGGGTTCTATGTTTAATACTCCTTCTACTATGGCTGTTTATGGTGCTTTGCAGACTTTGAAATGGCTGAAGAGTATTGGTGGTGTTCCAGCTATGGAAAAAATAAATAAAGAAAAGGCAGCTCTTTTATATAAAACTCTTGATGAGAGTAAAATATTTAAGGCTAATATTACAGTTAAGGAAGATCGTTCTCGTATGAATGTTACTTTTGTTATGGCTGAAGGATATGAGTCTTTGGAACAGGAATTCCTGGATTTTGCTTCATCTAAAGGAATGGTAGGAATTAAAGGACATCGTTCAGTTGGTGGTTTTAGAGCTTCTTTATATAATGCTTTACCTTTGGAAAGTGTTAAGGCTTTGGTTGAAACTATGAAGGAGTTTGAAGCTAAACATTAAAAAATACTCTCATAATTTTTATGAAAAGAGCAATCTGATATAGTGCAGATTTGCTCTTTTTTATTTAATATTGAAAATAAATAAAATTTAACTAAACTTTCGCGGTTTCTATATTTTTTGTTGCAGGTATATTTTTGCTTGCTTTTGTTTTTAGGAGTGTTCTCTCCTGTTAGTTTAAATAATGAACTTACGAAAGTTAAATAATTTACAGATATGGCAGTAGTAAAACCGTTTAGAGGACTTCGTCCTCCTAAAGAATTAATTGAAAAATTGAGTTGTCTTCCTTATGATGTTATGAATTCTCAGGAGGCTGCTCAAATGGCTGAAGGAAAACCGGAATCGTTGCTTCATGTTACCCGGGCTGAAATTGATTGTCCTGAAGGTACTGATCTCCATTCTGAAACTGTTTATAAAAAGGCTGTGGATAATTTTAAGGATTTCCAGAAAAATAAATGGCTTATTCAGGATGAGGTTCCTCATTTTTATATTTATGCGCAAACAATGAATGGCAGAACTCAATATGGTATTGTTGGCGCTGCTGCTTGTGAGGATTATCAGAAGGGCGTTATTAAAAAACATGAACTTACACGTCCTGATAAGGAAGAAGATCGTATGGTTCTTACTAATCGATTAAATGCTAATGTGGAGCCTGTTTTCTTTTCGTATAGGTCTGAACCTGAACTTGATGAAATAGTTTCTTCTATTGTTAAAAATCAGGAACCTGATTATGATTTTGTGGCTGAGGATGGTTTTGGTCATCATTTTTGGACTATCATGGATGCTGATCTAAATATTAGAATTGAAAAGATTTTTGCTGAAAAAGTTGAGTCTGTTTATGTGGCTGATGGTCACCATCGTACTGCTGCTGCTGCAAGAATAGGTCTTGAAAGAAAAAATAATAATCCTAATCATACTGGAAAAGAATCTTATAATTTCTTTATGACTGTTTTGTTTCCTGATAATCAGCTTAAAATTATTGATTATAATCGTCTGCTTAAAGATCTTAATGGCTTTAGTGCAGAGGAGATTATCGAAAAATTGCAGTCTTCTTTTATAGTTAAAAAGGTTGGGGATAAGATTTATAAGCCTTCAAAATTGCATGAGTTTAGTATGTATATTGATGGTAATTGGTATTGTCTTAATGCAAAACCTGAAGTTTGTAAAAAGGATGATCCTGTTGGCGTTCTTGATGTTACTATTCTTTCGGAACAGGTTCTTAATCCTTTGTTTGATATTAAAGATTTAAGAACTTCTAAACGAATTGATTTTGTTGGTGGAATTCGCGGACTTGGCGAATTGCAGAGACGTGTTGATTCGGGAGAGATGAAAGCGGCTTTTGCTCTTTATCCGGTTTCTATGAAACAGCTTATTGATATTGCTGATAGTGGTAAAATTATGCCTCCTAAGACTACTTGGTTTGAACCTAAACTTCGTTCAGGTCTTGTGATTCATAAATTGGACTAAATATTTTAAGGTAAATAAAAAGCCGGAATTTATTTTCCGGCTTTTTATTTAAATCTGATTTTCATTTTTTCTCCTTTTGTTTCTCTTTTTCTTTACTATATTTTTTACGGATGGTTTTATCATAGTATCGAAATTGTCATCAGATTC
>Ga0055584_100005958_pt1 | contig 11953 bp, 10 predicted proteins | sample OSDHelmetaG_FD_58716 | JGI IMG/M metagenome (GOLD analysis project Ga0055584, IMG submission 58716) | Pelagic marine sediment microbial communities from the LTER site Helgoland, North Sea, for post-phytoplankton bloom and carbon turnover... | ecosystem: Environmental > Aquatic > Marine >... | reverse complement strand
CCAAATACGGTCTATTCACACCTTACTTTATTTATAGAAATTACATTTTTATAACGTATTTATAACGCTTAGTATTAAAAACTTACGCTAAGTTAATACTATCTACTCCCTTAAATAAAGTTTTAAGCCTCAAAAATTGTAATCTTCAAAAAATTAACCTAAAATTGCGTCTTGAACAAATAAATAACCAAATAAAATAAAAAAATGAAAAGTATATTCAAATTATTGACAGTTGTATTAATTACTGTATTATTAGCTTCTTGTGGTGGTTCTTCAAACACTATTGTTGGAGCATGGCACATAGATTTAAGCTCTATCGACTTAGTTTTAGGTGATGGCATTCCTGCACCCATGAAAGGTATGGTTGAATCTCAAAAAGAAGGTCTTATCGCAGAAGGGGAAGAAAAATCGGATGATCTTACTATTGAATTTACAGAAGCTGGTAAAATGATTCTTTCTAACAAAGGAGACGAAGAAACAAAAGAATTAAATTATAGCTTTGACGGAAGTATACTCTCTCTAACTGGAGACTTAGACGGTGAGAAAGTTGACCTTAATTTTAACATTTCTGAATCTACTGCTGATAAATTTACAATTGCGATGACTGGCGAAGAAATTTTATCGCAAATTAAAGAAAAATACCCTGAAGTATTAGCTCTTGCTGGAGAAATGGATGTTGATACAATGATGAAAGGATGTAGCATTGCTGTTTCATTCAAAAAATAATCTTGATAGAGAAATCTCATCGAGCAACAAAAAAAGGAGGACTTTAATAAGTCCTCCTTTTTTTGTTTACCCACTTCCATCCGCTCCCAAAAGACAAAAAGTGCTGCTCAATTAAGAACAACACTTTTCTTTCACCCATAAAATAACGATAAACTGTAGCGTCTCTAGCTACTACAATCTATGAAACTTCCTAAAAAACAATTCTATTCTTAATCCTTAGATCCTGAGACCTAAACTTCTTTTTCTTTTTTGACTTTTTAGCGTTTTTAAAAAGTGCCCCCCAATTAAAGGCAGCACTTTTTTCACCCATAAAAATAACGATAAATTGTAGCGTCTCTAGCTACTACAATCTACTAAACTTCCTAAAAAACAATTCTATTCTTAATCCTTAGATCCTTAAATCTAAACTTCTTTTTCTTTTTTTTGAAGGCTTAAGCCTCTTTTTTATATTTTAACTCGTTACTACTAACAAGGGTTTAAAAGTGCCGTAGAAAGAGTGACTTTAAAGATTTCCCCTCTCTACAGCGACAAAATTAAGCATAGAATAAAATATTACTTTTTGAAGCGACCAGAACCGTAATCTAACGCTTCATCAAGGAGTCAATATTTTATTTTTTTCTTAAAAAAAGTCAAATTAGCTTTATTTCAGTACTTATTTACATAATTCCCCTTGTAATAATTCAAACTAAATTTATTAAAATAAAAATATATAACTTTTTGTTTAACAATTAGTTAATACTAATTTTAAGTACTTAAATACTCGCTACATTTATATACATTGAAAATAACGTGCCAAAAAATATTTACCTCTCTTAATGTTTTGTGAAAAAAAATTAAAAACTGTTATGACACTATAGAAAAAACAGCTACTTCAAACTGTTTATCAGATATTTAGCTTTATTTTAATAAAAAAATATTTTTCTTATTAAAATTCCTTACTTCCCTAAATAACGGCTCGTTTTGGGAAAATAGCTTGTTCTATTTGCTTTTTAAGGAGGAACTTTTTCTTTTGATCTATACCTATCTATTTCAAAACAGGTATTTCTATTTCGATGATTTAAAGGGTTAAAAAAACAGACTGCTTAAGCATTCCAACTTAATCTATTACCTTTAAGTCAAATAAACTTAATAACAGGATAACAATGCAACGAACGTTTTTTAAATATTTCCTACTTTCTACCCTCGCCTATTTTGTGTTCCAATTAACGGCCTGTAAGAAAGATCAATTCATTACAACAGCGGGTGCTGGTTTAGAATTTTCATTGGATACCTTAACCTTTGATACTGTTTTTACCAATTTAGGTTCTGCTACTCGCCGATTTAAGGTCTACAACCCGCACGATCAAATTATTCGAATCAACAACGTTTTTCTAGGCGGCGGAGAGCAATCTGACTTTAATGTCAATATTGATGGCTTTACAGGAACTTCGAGTGTAGATATAGAAGTTCCCGCAAAGGACAGCATTTATATCTTTGCCAATGTTTTTGTTAATCCTAATGATGGCGACGCTATTCGGATGGACTCCGTTATGTTTGAAACTGATGGTGGAGGTATGCAAAAAGTAATGCTGTACGCTTATGGTTGGAATGCCACTTACCAAGGAAAAGTAGGCTTTATCACAACTTACCGTGACACGACCGTAACCTTGACCAATATCAAGCCCTATATATTTATGGGCATTACTGCTTTTGAGGACAATTCTTGTTTAGTTATCGAAGGAGGAACGGAAATTTTCATGTTTGGAGGACCAACCTCAAGACCTGGAGAACGGGCGATGATTTATATTGGTGATAACTCTTGTATTCGCTCTAATGTTGGAGGGGATTTAAACAACCCTGTTGTTATCAAAACCCATCGACTAGAAGAAGATTATCAACTGATTCCGTTTCATCATGATGGTATTCGATTGGGACCTGGTAGCCGAGATAATCTTATTCATGGTACTATTATTAGTAATGCGGTCGATGGAATTTATGTCGATTCCTTTTCCATTAATGGAAACCCCAAACTAGAGTTAAAAAATAGCTACATTTATAATGTAGATCGCTCCGCTGTTTTGGCTAGAGGTTCTTATGTCACAATGACAAACACGATTTTAGCCAATTCCAATCAATTTAATTTTATTGGTATTCGTGGAGGGGCGTATAATTTCAGGAACTGTACTTTTATTAATGTCGGGGCTGGTTTGGTTGGCAGAAGTGAACCTGTGCTTAGTTTTAGAGACTATGAAGTGCTTGTGGATACAGATGGAAATAAATATTATCCAAAATCACAAGGAGAGGCTTATTTTACCAACTGTATTATTTATGGTAATAAAAACGAAGAAGTCGAAATGCTGTCTTTGGATAATCCTGCGGTTGATTTTTATTATGAATTTAACAACTGCTTGATGAAAGTCGATACCTTCAACCAAAACATGATTAACTGTGTGACCAATCAAGATCCTTTGTTTGTGGATGAAGATAATTTTGAGTACAGAATTGATTCGACGGATTCTCCTGCCAATGATGCTGGCTTGTCTTCTTCTATTAATATGCCATCTGGCTGGACTGTTCTACCGGGCTTGCCTTCTCTTGGAATGCCCTCTAATGATATCATTGGTCAACCGAGAGAAAGTACACCTGCCATTGGTGCTTATGCAATTCCAAATTAAAAAAGGATCAAAGAACCTTAAAATTATTCATTAAATCTAAAACATATCGCTCTGCTTTAGCAAAAATGCAATCCATCCTAGATTCGCTTTTCTTTTATAAATACTCGCTATTCTAACTTTTTAGTTTTATTTTTGTTTTATAATATTAAGACATCTATATGTGTTTTAATAAGTTATTACCAAACAAAAATAAATTATGTTATGAGTAGTTCATCTATTTTACGTTACAAAGCAGACTACCGAACTTTAGTATTTGTTGCCCTTTATTACATCGTTGCTTACGCAGGTTTTTTTGTGTATTGGCAACATCCTGAGCTTCGTACTTGGGGCATTGTAACACCATGGGTTCTTTTAACTGCTTTTATGTCTTTTTCTTCTGCTGTTATTGTACACAATACAATACATGCGCCTATGTTTCACAAAAAATCACATAACAAGTGGTTTCAATTTGTCTTGAGCCTAGCTTATGGCTATTCTGTCAGTGCCTATGTTCCAGGGCACAACTTTAGCCACCACAAAGAAACACAATCGGCAAAAGACAATATGCGGACCTCAAAGGCACGCTTTAAGTGGCATTTTCTCAATCAATTGTTCTTTTTCTTTATTGTCACGCCAGATTTGATAAAAGCAGAAAAAAACTTTGTTGCAAAAATGAAAAATGACAAACGAGAATGGTACAATCAGTGGCGAGCAGAAATGATTCTGGTCAATGTTGTTCGGATTGGTTTGCTTTTTGTCAACCTTCCTGCTGCTATTTTATTCATTTGGGGACCTCATATTTATGCGGCTTGGGGAATTGTGAGTACAAATGTATGGCAACATGATGGCTGCGACATAGCCGACAAATACAATCATTCTCGCAGTTTTCATGGAGGTTTACTCAACTTTTTCTTATTTAATAATGGCTACCACGGCGCACATCACGATCGACCATCTTTGCATTGGAGTTTGTTGCCAGCTTATCACGAAAAAAATATTGCGCCCTACATCCATCCTAATTTAGATCAAGGAAGTATGATCAAATATTTGGTTACTGCTTATATTTATCCCGGCAAACGTCTGAATTACGATGGCAGTCCTTATGTTTTAGCACCGAAAGTTGCCGATATAGATTGGGTAGCAGAATTGGGCGTTGATGACCAAGCACATAAATATGATTTTGGAGCAGAAGCAAGTTCTATGGATGATATTTTGAGTACAACAGACATAAAAGAAGCGAGTGAGGTACTTTAGTTTTTGTTGTAAAATCCAAAAAGGGCTTATAATTTCAATTGAAATTATAAGCCCTTTTTGGATAAATGTTAGACTTAGTTTAAGTCTTTACATATACTGTTCTCGTTGTACAAAATAATGCTTCTCCGCATTATAAAACAAATACAAATATTGCTCCTCGCCTATAAAATCTAAGACCCGCACTTGTCCCACAAAGAACAAATCCTTTCCTGCAGCATCTTTTGGAGTGGCATCTTCTTGCACCCACATCGGTACTTTTCCAAAACGCTTAATTAAGAAATTAATAGACGTATTTTGAGGCTTTATATTCTCTAAACCATTTTCTTGATAATCTTGGACAAAATATTGATATTTAGCTGCTGCTTTTTTTTGATACTTTTGATATTTATCGGAAAATTCTAACAATTTGAGTTTCGATTGTAAGACATATTTTTTGTCAACAACATCAAATCCCAAAGAATAATCACTACAATACGGTGTGTGGTATCTAGCATAATGCAGATTTTCCTCCGCCTCCCGATAGACATAAACAAAGTGCCCATAAAAATCCCAATTAGGATTGAGTAAAGACATTTTAATAGAACAAAGAGGAAAAAATATTTTTTCATGCAAAGAAGTCAAGCTATGAAAAACTTCTGCTCGTTTCGGAAAAAAAAGCACTTGAGTAGCATCAATTGCTACGCCATCGTATCCAAACAAGAAACCTGCTTCTTCGTTGGGCTTTTTTTTCTTTTTGAACCACTTCATAGCCTTCAAATATTAAAGATAATTAACAACCTAATAATTCTCTTGCATTCTCTTTTGCTACTTTTGACGGAGGGCTTCCGCTCAACATTTTAGCAATTTCTAAAATACGTTCCTCTTGATTTAACTCGCTCACAAAAGTGGTCGTTTTATTCCCTGTTACTTTTTTACGCACAAAATAATGCGTGTTTGCTTTTGCTGCAATCTGAGGCGAATGGGTAATAGAAATCACTTGATGCTCGGTAGACAAAGCCTGTAAAATAATGCCCATTTGCAAAGCTACTTCTCCCGAAACCCCCGAATCAATTTCATCAAAAATAAGCGTTGGCAAAGGAATCGCACTGGCGACCAAAGATTTGATACACAGCGCTAATCGAGACAGTTCACCACCAGAAGCAACGCCTTTAATTTCCTCCAAACGACTTCCCTTATTGGCAGCAAATAAGAACCGCAAGCGATCAATTCCCGAAGGCATAAATTCTTTGGTCTGAACAATGTTCACTTCTAATCGAGCGTGTTGCATCGAAAGTTGAGACAAACGATTTTGCACTGATTTTTCAAATTTACCTCTTACTTTTTGGCGTTTTTCTGATAATTTTTTTCCAGTTTCTAATAACTGTTTTTCATGTTGACGAACCTTTGTTTTTAGTTGCTCGATACGTTCCGAAATATCTTCAAAACCTCCTAACTTTTCTGCTAACTCGTCTCGAAGTTCCACCAATTCTTCATCGTTTTGAACATGGTACTTACTACTCAAATTAAACAAAACTGACAAACGCTCATTGACCTCCATCAAACGCTCTCCATCATGTTCCGTTTCTTCTGCAATCACATGAAACTGATTGCCAATTTCTTCAATTTCCAATAAAATAGAATCAAATTGCTCTAGAATTTTTGGTAAATTAGGATGAAACTCAACCAAAGTAGCCGCAGAATTTGAAAAATCCGTCAATTGGCTAGAAATAGAGTTTTCATCCTCGTTGATCTGTACCGCTGCCCCCCCCAAAACACGTTGAATTTCTTCAGCATTGTTCAAACGTCCTTGCTCCATCTCTAAAGCTTCCATTTCTCCTTTTTCCAATCCTGCATCCGTCAATTCATTCAACTGGTAGGTCAAAAAATCGGTCTCTTTATTGGCATCTTGGCTTTGTTGAATCAGTTTGGACAAAGAACGCTTAGTTGCTTCGTAAGCTCCATATTCTTTTTGATATTTTGCTAACAATTTTTTATTGTCCGCAATTGCATCAATCACTTTGACCTGAAAAGTCGCATCGTGAATATCCAAGGTATCAAATTGTTGGTGCAAATCAATCAATTTATTGCTCAACTCTTTCAAAACCCCCAAACGAACAGGCGTATCGTTGACAAACGCTCTAGATTTTCCAGAAGGCGTAATTTCTCGACGCAAAGAAGTTTCGGCTTCATAATCTAAATCATGTTGCTCAAAAAAAGCTTGCAAGCCATAAGGCGAAATATTAAAGACACCTTCTACAATACACTTACTATTTTGCTTATAAAGCACTTTTGTATCAGCACGTTTGCCCATAATAAGTCCCAAGCCACCCAACATAATGGATTTCCCTGCGCCTGTTTCTCCTGTAATAATGGTTAGGTTATCAGAAAAATTAATAACTAATTCCTCGATGATAGCATAGTTCCGTATCGTTAATGTCTGAATCATTTTAATTGAGTATTTGTGCAAAACAATAATTGCTAAACAAAAATACAAAAATATGCAGTAAATAAAACAAATTGTTTTCTAAATTTAACGCATTGCATTAAAAAGATGCAAAAACACTCTAATAAGCTCCTAAAAGAGACTTTTATTTTCAATAAAATAAAAAATTATCAAAAAAAAACAAAAAATACACTTATAAAAACAAAAAGAGCTAACTCAAACGAGTCAGCTCTTTTTCCCTAAATTTTATATTCTTATAGACTCTATCCTAGCGTCGCATGTGCCGCACTTAAGATGTTCCTTACTTCCTCTGTAGTTGGTCCTTGTGCATAAACTCGCAACACAGGTTCCGTTCCTGAAGGGCGAATCATCACCCATTTATCATCTGACAAGTAGAATTTATACCCATCCAATGTTTCAACACGCTGTACCGTATACTCACCGAATTTCGTGTATTCGCTGTTTTTACATTTTTCAATGATTGCCCATTTTTTATCATTAGAAATATGCAAATCATCTCTATCAAAAGCAAAGTGACCAACCAAAGCGTATACTTCTTCCATCAATTCCTTGATCGACTTGCCTGTTTTTGCCATAAATTCTAAGACCAACAAGCCAATCCAAGCACCGTCTCGCTCTGGAATATGCCCAGCAGCAGCAATACCACCAGATTCCTCACCACCAACTAAGACATTTTCAGTAATCATAATTTCTGCGATATGCTTGAAACCAATTTTGACCACTTGGTATTCTAAACCATATAGTTCACATAGTTTTTTCAACTTATCCGTTACAGAAAAAGAAACCACAACTTTACCCGTCATATTCTTGTACTTGTGTAAATAATGTACAATCAACAACAAAATTTGATGCGAATTAACAAAAGTTCCATCTTCATCATACATTCCAATACGATCCGCATCACCATCGTTTGCCAAACCACAAGTAATCTGTTTGTTCTCTCTAATTAATTGAGACAATTCTTGTAGATTTTTGTCAATAGGCTCTGGTGCTTGACCATTAAAGCTTGGATTCATTTCACAATGCAAAGGCACAGCACTAGGCAAGATTCTACGAACGACGTTTTGTCCTGCGCCATACATTGCATCGTAGGCACAAACAACGCCAGAATTACGAATGGTTTCCAAATCGAATTTAGATTCGACTTCCGCCATATACATATCTTCCAAGTTAATATATTCTAGCAGACCATTTTTTTCCATTTCCGCTATAGAAGGTAGTTCATCGGTTACATTTCCAGCAGGAATCAAGGCTTCGACAGCATCAATATCCTTAGGAATAGAAGGACCACCTAAATCAGATTTCAATTTGTACCCATTATAGGTCGCAGGATTATGACTAGCAGTAATCACAACACCCATTTTTGCTTTTTTTCTAACCACGCCCAAAGAAACCATTGGAGTTGTAGAAATATTTTTATCAAAATAAGTTTTGATGCCATGAAATGCCATGATTTGAGCCGTTGTTTCGGCAAACATCAAACCACCAAAACGACAATCGTAGCCCAATACTAAGCTGTTTCCTCCGTTTTGTTTAATCCACAAAGCGGTTGCGGTAGCAATACGTTTCACATTATCTACTGTATATTCTTTTGCTATAATTGCTCTCCAACCGTCTGTTCCAAATTTAATTGTCGTCATATTTCTCGATTAATTTTCAGCACATATCGTGCTATTTTCTTTATTATAATAGTAGGCTTCCAGCTGAAATAGAAAACAGCTCTATTTACAAACCTTGTTTTTGGGTAAATCCCCAATAACAGCTTTATTTTGAAAGCCTTGAATTCATTTTTTAGAACCGTTTGGTTCGTATTTTCTCCATTTTTCAGCAAATTAGCAAAAAAACAGTATTTATTCTAGTCATTTGTTGGTTAAGCCTGTATGAAGTTGTGTTATTTTGTATTTTAGCAATTCAAACACAATCAATGGAAGACAGCAACAGACATAAGGGGATGCGTAAGCGCTTGGCCGAAAAGCTTTACGAAAAAGGAATTCGAGACGAAAATGTCCTGAGTGCCATTCAAGCAATTCCAAGGCATTTTTTCCTAGACAAAGCTTTTGAGGAACATGCTTATGAAGACAAAGCGTTCCCTATTGATGAACATCAGACTATTTCTCAGCCCTACACCGTTGCTTACCAAACTGAATTATTACAAGTCAAAAAACGAGATAAAGTACTAGAAATTGGCACAGGTTCGGGGTACCAATCTGCTGTTTTGGCGGTCTTAGGTGTCCGTTTATACACCATTGAACGCCATGAATTACTACACCAAAAAGCTAAAAAAATGTTTGAGGTTCTTGGTTTGTTAGGCATTCGTAGTTACTTTAGAGATGGGTTCAATGGTCTGGGAGAATTTGCTCCTTTTGATAAAATAATCGTAACGGCTGGCGCCATAGAAGTGCCTCCTGCCCTAAAAAAGCAACTCACCATAGGCGGTATTTTAGTCATTCCTGTGGGCGACGAAACGCATCAAAAAATGCTAAAAATAACCCGTTTAAATCAAAGCGATTATCAAGAAGAGATTTTGAGTAACTTTCGCTTTGTCCCATTATTAAAAGGGAAAAATTCTAAAAAGTAGATATTAAAAACCGTACTTTCTTCGTTACAAGATGACGAATAAGAATTCTTATTTTTAAAGAATAAATATTTTTTTTTATTTACAGTTTATAGATATTAATTTGAAGTTCACTTGATTCCTTTGTAATTTACATTACTAAATGTATTTTTTTTTACAATATAAAGAAGCTTATAAACTATAAAATTACAAGATTTTTACCACTTTTTCAGAAGTAAACGATGCCTTATTATCAGCTATTCTACTATAATCCTATTCCGTTAAAATGGACGATTGTAATGAATATCTTAAGTTTATTTTTTTGTATGAAATCCATTTCCCATATTTATGCAAAAACATTAAATACCCCAAAAGCATCACTGCAATAGTCACTCTAAAACCAAGAGCACCCTATTCTCGTAAACTACTAGGTGTAATTAGTTATATAGACGACTGAACTGAGATGAGTGCATTAACCCCAATTGGTAAATATGAGTTATTTGTTGCTTGTTATCTACATCATGGCTTTTGGTTGGTGGATAAAATCCACTAAGACCTTCCAGACTCCCGGTCTATCCCGCAATTTTATATGCTTTATTTTTCTTTCAAAAGTAATGGCAGGATTACTCTATGGACTTATCCATTACAACTATTTTAAAGGAGGCGATACCTTTCTTTATTTGGACGAAAGTACCTTGTTAGGAAGTACCTTTTTGTCACATCCTACTTATTATCTGAACTCTTTATTCGGCTGGGAGGTAATCCTTCCTAATACAAGAGTTTTCACCTACCCTTCTTCAACTATTTTTTGGAAAGATTTAGGCACCTATAGTTTGGTACATATACACGCTCTTTTGTACCCATTTACCTTTGGTCATTATCACCTACACATCTTTTTTATTGCTATTATTGGTTTGTTTGCGAGTTTGAATTTTTATAATGTCTTTCGACAAATACTGGACTTGCCCAAAATTGCTTTAATTGCCTGCTGTTTTTTCTTGCCTTCACTTACCTTTTGGACGGCTGGCTTACACAAAGACGTATATGTTTACTTTGGTTTGAGTTTGTTTTTGTTGAGTTTATTAGAGTTTCAACAAAAAAAACAATTGTTCAGAACCACTCTAAAACTTTGTACTGCAATTCTGATTATTGGCATCATACGCCACTATTTATTGGTTCTTCTTCTTCCTGCCACCTTAGCTTATTTAAGTACGTTATATTATTCGAAACGAATTTTGATTACGTATTTGATGATTTATAGCCTATTGATAAGTACTGTTTTTATGCTTATAAAATTCATATTTGGAATTGAATTATTTGAAATTTTAGTCCATCAACAAACTGCATTTTTAGCCGAAACAGGAGGTTCTTCCATTCAAAATGTAACGCCTTTAAAGCCGACTATTAAAAGCATTCTTCGCATGATTCCAGTAGCTTTTGTTAACGTTCTAGGCAGGCCCTTTTTATGGGAATGCAAGGATTTTTTGCAGGTCTTAGCCAGTTTTGAAATTTTATCTTTCTTAGGCTTAATTGCGACTTCTTTAAGCTTTAAAAAAGAATCTATTAAGTCGCCCAACCTTTTAGTTCACTTTATTGTTGCTTATTCCATTACGAATCTTCTATTGGTGGGACTTTTAGTTTCTAATATTGGGACAATTGCTCGTTACAGAGCCATTACTTTGGGGATTTTATCTGCTTTGTTAACCCATATTTTTGATTTCCACAAAGTCTATTCAAAAAAGTCGCCTCCTGCTAAGCCCCATCTCTCAAGCCTTGAATCCAGTCCTCCAAAAAACACAAATCCAAGTCCATTTTCAAAAAAAAACAACGCTAAATTATTACAATGACAATACAAGAAGCACAAGAGAAAGTAGACCATTGGGTCAAAACCATCGGAGTTCGTTATTATGGAGAGCTAACGAATACGGCTATTTTGATGGAAGAAGTAGGTGAAGTTGCTCGCTTGATGGCTCGAATTTATGGCGAACAATCGTTCAAAAGTAAAGAGAAGGAAGCTTCTGCAAAAGATGATCTGGCAGATGAAATGGGCGATGTCTTATTTGTCTTGCTCTGTTTGGCAAATCAAGCCGAGGTTGATTTGGGCGCCTCTTTACAAAAAATCATGGATAAGCGAACGATTAGAGATAAAGATCGCCATGCGAATAATCCTAAATTGAAAGATTAATTAAGGCTTTATTTTTGCCAAAAAATCCATTCTTACTAAACAAAAAATGGGTTCTTTGACAAGTTATATGATCCTATTTTAAGGACTCCCTCTATTTAAATGCGAATCAAGCGCTAAAATAAAAAAATAAGCAATCAATATATTTTGAATATACTGTA
>Ga0055584_100005957_pt1 | contig 11956 bp, 16 predicted proteins | sample OSDHelmetaG_FD_58716 | JGI IMG/M metagenome (GOLD analysis project Ga0055584, IMG submission 58716) | Pelagic marine sediment microbial communities from the LTER site Helgoland, North Sea, for post-phytoplankton bloom and carbon turnover... | ecosystem: Environmental > Aquatic > Marine >... | reverse complement strand
CAATAGAAAAATGTTTGTTTTCTTGGATGAATTTGTAAGCAAGCTTAATTAAATTATTATTTGTTCTACTGATAATAAAACATTCATCTGGAAAGTCTATTTCTGCATTACCATTAACAGTGTCGATTTGTCCTCCTGTTTTATTACTAGTGATAGCAGGTACTATGTGTTTAACAGTAGAGATAATTTCTGTAGGACATCTGAAGCTTTCTGTAAGCTCATATTTTACAGGTGAGTAATGTTCTCTAATTCTGTCCATAGCATATGGATCACTACCTCTGAAACCATAAATAGCTTGATTAGTATCACCTACAAACACAATGCGTTTAGTAGGAATACAAGTTAAGAAAGCTATTTGTTGTGGATTTAGATCCTGGCACTCGTCAATAAGAACAATTTCATATTCTTCTGATTTCCAACCATTGTCAATAGGATATTGAAGCATATCTTCACCACTAATAATATTAGTGTTTTCTTGACCTTCTTGCATAATATCTTTAGCTTCTGCTGCAAAGTTATATGGCACTTTGAATCTGTCACAAGTTTCTTTCCAAGAGTCTTTAGATATATTGCCATTCATGTTCATATGCTTACCAACTAATGCTTTAGCACTAGGATGTACACCAAGATTGTTGTATTTGTTAAAGTTAACAGTTGCATATGGATAATGTTTTTTAGTCATAGCTAAGCCAAAAGCATTAAATGTTTTGCATTGCCAGCCTAGAGGCAGTTTAGGCACTACATCTTTAACAATAGCCTTGTTAAAAGCTAGATAAATGCCTTTTCTGTATCTTGTAGCTAGATGCATAAGCGTAGCAGTCTTGCCACTACCAGCTACAGCATTGACTATGACTGTAGGCTCATTACTATCTACAACAGCTTGCTGTTGAACAGTCAAATTGTGTTGTTGATTGCCTGAAAGAGTGAATTTTTTCATTGTTTGTTCTCGATTAAATTTTCTGTACGATAGACATTAATTTGCTGTCTTACTTCACAAATACTAGCATCTTGAAAATAGGCTAGAGGCTCTGCAAATACTTGTATAGCCATCTTATCCAGTGAACAGGTACCTTTATGATTATTAAGGCAACCTCTGAGTTCACAAGGATTAATTTTAAAAACTTGCATAGTCCCTCCTAGAGTTTAGATAAATTTAGTAAAAAGTATATCAAATCAATAGTACAGAGTTAAGTTTGATATATTTAAAGAACCGTTCGGAGAACGGATACAAACTGAGAGAAAAAAATAACTGACTCACCCCATAAATGAGATAAGTCAGTTAATTATAAAATATGATTCATTATGACAGCATATATTTGCTGTTTAGAATCTCTTTAGCTAAATTAGTAGAATGTTTTGTAACAGGTACATATTTACCACTAATTTCACTAAGTATGTTAGATAGCAGATCACTATTAGCAATTTCTGCTAGTATTTCTCTGTATGTTTGACACACTATTTGTAGGTAATCAGGACTAAACACGAAACAATCATGGATATGGACAAGTTCGATTTTCATAGCATGGCATCGTCTAACCATTTCTCTAGCTACATAGCCATCAACACTATGTACTATATTAGCAACTAAACTTCTATAGTTCTCAGAAGGTTGTTGTTTGTTATATCTGTATGTGAATGTACGATGATTAAGTTCATCAACTTCAATACGGATATTAGTCATCTCAGTAACTGGTACTTTAGCTACATGACCATCTGGTAATGTCCACATGTGTACATCAGAGTCGAAATCCCAGAACTCATTAATAGCATCCATAACATCTAACGCACCTGGTAATGTATCGTCTAACGATGCGTAGAATGCTTCTAATTGAGGTTCTGTGAATGTTTCTTTGGGATTAGCTTCTGAGTTATAGAATGTAGTCATAACAGGTTTCTTGACATCACTGCGTGTAACTTGATCTACAGGCTTCAATAGTTTATTCATCTTGTCTGTAACAAACTGATAAATATCTTCTCTGTTACCTGTATTGACCATATTACATGCTTTAGCAGTTATTTTACAGCCTGACAATGCTGACATTACCTGTAAACCTGATGCAGTAGCGTCAATACTCATTGTATAACCTGTAGCAATACCTTTCTTACTGTCTAGATATGCTTGTATTGCTTTAGAACCTAGTATTGGTTCGTCAAATGTATCAATATCAAAGTTTAATTGTTGATTAAACCAATTGATACGCTCTGACCATGTTAATTTATCATGACCAGCATGACCAGCAATAGCAATCTTTAGGTTATTCAGGTTAGTTACTACTTGTTTGTTAAATAGTGATAACAATGCTTTACCATACTCGTTAGATTGGACATTTAAGTCGTAACCTGATGAGTATGATCTACCTCGTTTGTCATAACGCCATACGAAATAGAATGGTTTACCAAAATAATCACGAACTACACGCTCGAATTGTTCAGTATCCATAGCTTCATTAGTGTTAACGAAATTAGTATAGGTTGGTATATCTATTGTCCAGGCAACTGATTGTAATAGATTGAGTGCATCATAAGCTTGAGGCTTGTTGTGATGAGTACCTTTGCCTAGAATAATAGATTTACGCTCCCATAACCATCCACCGTCTGTATTGGATATCCAATCATTAGGTTTTTGAATCATTGGTGGCAAATATTGTAATATATTAAGCTTATCTACAGTATCACGTTTAAGTTTGTATTTTGGTATTATGTCAGTACTATCATTAGTCAGTTTAATATCATACAATTTGCCATGACATATAGACAATATTTCTGCACCTGTCTTAACTGCATTCAATTGATTATGATAACCTAGGCTAAAACCTAACTCAGTTGCAATACTTTGAATAGGTTTAGGTCTAGGTGATGATAGTACTATGGCAATGATATTAGTTACTATGTCAATTGTTTCTGGTAAGTTATCAATACGCTTTTGTTTAGATTGATAGTAGTTATCTTTACGATAATTATCAATAGACAATGTAAGCGCTTGAGTGATTTTTGTTGGTATATCATCTAATACATCATGTAGTATTAGATTGTTACGCATTCTCTTTGAGTATTCCAACTCGTTGTGTAATTGAATATTCATAGTAGATCCTTGTTTAAGTGAAAAAATAATAATACACAGACATACTCCAACTAGTATTGGTATGCCTATGTATCAGTTGTGTTAGGATTGGTTACCTAACCCTTCGGTTTAGTTTTGGATACCGCAATATATGTTTACGGAACTAGCAGTAAGTGCTTCGCAATGGTATCCTATTTGAGGTTTAGCTTTAGTTGTCAGAGACCTAGTCTACCTTATTCAGGAATTACGACTAGTATCTCTAGTAAGTATATAGCGTCTTCAACGAACCAATCGTTTTATGTGTAGCTGGATTTAGATGCGTGACTATATCTTGTATTATCAATTGAGAGTAATATTCAGTTGAATGTACTATCTCACTGATATTGAGTTATAGGTAGTGAGCAGTGCACTAACTCAAAAATACACTGCTCAACATTGATTATATAGCTTTAGAGGCTATCAATCAAATCATCGGCTTCGCCTGCAGTCATAGGTAATGTAATATCACCTAATTTGACTTTAGACAATGCCTTGGTTACATCTTCGACTACTTCAGCTACTTCAGTATCTTCAGACTCATCGTCTAAATCATTTTCAAAGTAGTTAAGAAATCCGAATAACTTGTCTTTACCAGTTAATTTAAAATTAACTTTGTTACTGTTATTCTCAGCTGTTACATCAACAGTAGCCTTAGTAACAATCTTGAGTACTTGCTCTGGATTGACATGAGCAAATGTACTTGTTGGACGGAACTCTACTGAATCATCTTTGTTTAACCTGATGGTAAACTTAGGTACATTAGTAGTTTTATTCTTACGGTTATTAATTGTAACGATACTCATTGGATATTCTCCCATATGGAATTGCTAGCGATAAACGAAAGTCAACTACATTGCTAGCTTATGTAATTGACAGGAATTAGTAAAATGGTCTTTCTACGAACTATCTAAAAACTAATGTGCGTGAGTAGACCTATCTATTGATAAGCCTACATGCACAACTACCTTATCTTCACTTGTTGTGAGTTTATTGCCTACTTAGGTTTGTACGGTAGTGAATAGAGGCTGTTTACATGCACCTCAACATGTCACTCAACTAAACGGTAAACCAAATCAGAGCCATAACAAATAGAGTACATAGCATTAGAAACACTACACCTTCTAGTAATGACACAATGAATATGTCGCGTTGTAATTTAGTCATGATTTATTCTTTGAGCTTTTTGGACGACCTACTTTCTTAGCATGGTCCTCTTTGAACTTAGTCAGATTGTATTCTGATTCAAGTAAAGCTATTTCTACTGACTCATCTAGAGCTGTATTAATAATCTTGAATGATTGTCTAGTTGTAGTTTTAAGACCTTCATCGCTAACAGTTAGACTAACTAATTCTGCTGAATCTTGAACTGTTTGACCTATAGCTGCGATGGTATTACCGATTACTTTAAATATTTGCATAATATTCTCCATTAGTTTAAATAGTTGATAGCCCTAGATAAGAGCCAGAAACACGGACAGTGCAGTCAGGTAGCCCACTATCCTATAGACTGTGTAGTGTAAAGTGTAGGATAAAAATCCAGAAGCACCTGTTGTTTAGGTGCCCTGGATTTATACGAAAGGTCAATCCGTTATTTAATTGTAAATTTAGAGGTATTAAGTGCATCATTGTTACCCCCTAATGGACTGACGATAAGATTGACCTGATCGGTTTCCATTAGATGAGATAGATTAGCCTCAAAGAATTGATAGTCTGCAACATCTAGATCATCTGAAAGGTTTATGTAACCGATCGTATTATTATCCGAGTCTGCGATTCTAAATACAACTGTTTGGTCATTATTAAATTTACGTTTTGGCATAACATTCTCCTGTTTATAAGATTAAGTAGACGATGGATGATAATCCACCTAAACCACGGTCAGTGGACCACACGTCAACAAGCAACGGACACACATAAGCACACAAATAAAAAAGATAGTTATCTGGGTGCTTATGGGGGGGAGTGCCACTTGTTGACGAGTCATACACTAAGTTACTGCTCCCGTAGTAAATTATGTAATTTTTCTATAGAAAAAATAGTAAGCTTAGTCCCTGGGATCTTTGTTGCTATTCTATGCGACAAGCTGTAGTTGACGTAGTCAACGGAGGCTTGGAGCTATATAAAAAGATATCTCTTAAGAAGGGAAGCGCTACAGACCCTATTCCAGCAACATCAAGGTTGACCTGAGAGTTAACTTTTGTAGTTTAAAAGTTATCTGTGGAGTTAACTTTTGTTAATTAGTTTACTTGCTAGGGGATGTTATGTTATACTTCCCCTGTTGAGTGTACTTTTCAGGGAGAACAATGCAGACACCGTATACTGCAGGCTGGGCAAAGATACCTTTAGATAATCTATTAGTAGTTAATGAGCTGATTGGCTCGTCTTCTATCTTTAGTGTTTACTGTTGCATGTTTAGGAAGTTACCGTTGAACGGGGATAATATATGCAATATAACACAGGCAGAGATATGCGAGACGTTAGACATTAAAAAGAGCTATGCGTCACGTTCTGTTAAAAGATTAATTGATTTAAAGGTGATAGCTAAACATTCAAGTAAACACTATATGCTGAATCCTCAGTATACAATCCGTAACGTTAATGATGACTATTTTAGTTTAATGAATAGGTTTCAAGAACTGCTCAAGGAGGGCGAACATGCAGACAGCTGATAAACAGCACTTTATTATTGTAGGTTACGAGCTGGGGGCGGGGCTGTCGGAGGGTAACTTGCATGAGACCGTAGATATAGTATGTGACTGTCTTCATCCAGATAACACTGTTGATGATGCAATTGAAGACAGAATGTCTAAGAAAGACATTAAAGAACTGATAGATCAACAATTTATAAAACGAAGAGATGATTGCTATATTGCAAACCCTTTGTTACTATACTGCGTTGATGACGATTATTTTTTAGATGAAAAGCGATACGCTGCGCAAATTAAAGCGGCAAAGCTATATTATGGGATTGAGCGATAATGGATTTAGTTAAGAAAGATAGTGGTGTCGTACTAACAAAAGAACAACTGCAGGCTAGCATGCCTAAGAAGTTTCGTCACAATGTGACTGATGAGATGATAGAGTTCATTAATAGTACAGAGGGCGATGAGTTTAGAGACGTCTACAAAGAAAACCTGGTTGGGTTTGCTGATGTGATTGAAAGCGGGCGTTATAAGATGTTAGATTATGTTAACGCTGTTAAGTTTGTTAGTTATAAGTTAATCGGGGACTCTAATACGATTGCTTACGCTAAAACGTTCCCTGACCGTTATCAGAGATTAGTAGATAAGAATACGCCTATGAAAACGATTGCATCGTTTTCTACGGCTTATAACAAGGGAGACCTTGTACATAAGATTTTAGAAAGAACTTTGGTGCCTGTTCATATTCTTAATATGGATGTACATCAAGAAGCGATTAATACTCAAGCAGAGCTCATGCGTAGTGCTAAGAGCGAAACCGTGCGTCAAAAGGCTGCCGAGTGCTTAATCACACAACTGAAAGCGCCTGAAGCAGCGAAGATAGAAGTTGACGTTAGTTATAGCAATTCGTCTATCGATGAGCTCCGTGAGACCACTCGGGCGTTAGCGCAGCAACAATTAAAAATGATACAAAGCGGTGCAGTAACAGCAGAGCACGTTGCGCAGAGTGACATTATTGCTAGGAAACAGGATACTGTCGAAACTGAATATGAGGAGATTTCTAATGAAAATTCTTAATATAGTATTACTAGCGCTATTGGCTACATCTTGTAGTCAAAGCAATCCGTTTGTTCGTGAACCTGTAGATCCGTTAATTATTCCTCCAAATGTTTTATGTGAGCCTAATGAAAGTTTGTTGGTTTGTAGAGATGAATTACTAACTGACTGTGAAGGATACCTAAAAGACCGACCTATTCAAATAGAGGAGATAGAAATATGAAAAAACATATATTTAAAACAAAAGCTAAACCAACACCTGCAAAAAAATGTGTACACTTCTTCAAATGTATGTGGGAAACTAACTGCGAAGAGCTAGCAAGAGCAGAACTTGCAGAGTTATCACCTGTAGCTTTAGAAGCAATGGGCAAGGCTAGAGGAATTAATCTAGACAGACGTAAGAAAAAGTCTACATTAATCAATGAGTTATACGAGGTAATGTGAAATTAGTAAAGAAAACTGTAGAAGAATGGCTAAATAGCACTGACTATAGTGTTGATCCAAATTATGTACCTAGTGAATTTGCTCTCGAGTTTGTTAGTTTCATAAAGCTTGTCAATGGAGAGCGAGGAGAAGAAAATGCTACTCCTGTTATCCATTACAAGATGTTAGACAATATAACGGGCAAAACTCAGAACATTGTTAATATGTGTTCACGTGGATTAGCAAAGACTACTATTTTGTCTGAATATCTAATACTATATTTAGCAGTTTACGGATCTATACCTGGCTTTGCTAACGTAGATTATGGATTGTACATCTCAGATTCTATAGAAAATGGTGTAAAGAAGATGCGTTACAGGTTAGAAAGACGCTGTCAACACAGTGAATTCTTAAAAACTTACTTACATTCGTTTCGATTTACAGATATTCGCTGGTATTTTAAGAATAAACAAGGAAAAGAGCTCGTTGTTACAGGTCATGGTGCTAAAACTGGTGTTCGTGGAACTGTAGAGCTAAACACGAGACCACAATTAGCTATGTTAGATGACTTACTTTCTGATGATGACGCTCGTTCGCCCACAATTATTGAGAGTGTAGAGAATACTGTGTACTCTGCTATTGATTACGCATTACATCCGAAAAGACGTAAGGTAATCTGGTCAGGTACCCCGTTTAATGCTAAAGACCCTTTGTATAAAGCAGTCGAATCTGGCGTATGGCATGTGTCTGTATATCCAGTTTGTGAAGAATTTCCTGTAGAACGTGAACATTTTAAAGGTGCGTGGGAAGATAGATTTAATTATGATTACGTAATGGACCAGTATCAAAAGTCTAAAGGTGCAGGTAAGTTAGATAGCTTTAACCAGGAACTAATGCTACGCATTATGTCTGAAGAAGAACGTTTAATACAAGATAGCGATCTTACCTGGTACAAGCATGCTAACGTAAAACAAAACATGGGAGCGTTTAACTTTTATATTACAACAGACTTTGCTACGAGCTCGAGAGAAAGTGCTGACTTTAGCACTATCAATGTGTGGGCTTACAATAACAACGGTGATTGGTTGTGGGTAGATGGATTTTGTAAACGTGCATTAATGGATGAGTCAATGGATAAGTTATTTCATTTAGCTCAAAAGTATCGCCCACAAGAAGTAGGTATAGAGGTAACAGGGCAGCAGGGGGGTTTTATATCTTGGATACAAAATGAGCAAATGAATAGAAATATTTACTTTACTCTAGCTACAGGTAAAGGTAAGAACTCACCAGGAATTAGACCTAACAAAGATAAAATGAGTCGATTCCAGCAAATAGCATTACCGTTATTTAAATCAGGAAAAATCTGGTTTCCTGAAGAATTAAAAGAATCAGATGAATTAGCTGAAATGTTAATGGAAATTACACTAGCTACTTACAAAGGATTTAAGTCTAAGCATGACGATCAATTAGATAACATATCTATGCTTGGAGAATTCAATGCTTGGAAGCCTAGTGAAGTGTCTTCAGGCGAATCTGGAGATGGCTCTATGTTATGGGATGACGAGGAAGAACCAGAGTCTTACGGCAGTAGTTCTTATTTTGTTTAAAGGGTTTACATAAATATTCTATAGTGGTATGATTGGACAAAACCACTTTAGGACCTAATATGTATGTTTCTGACTATTTATCCCATATTACAAAGGGAGAAGTTAAACAACTATACTTAAGTGATATAGGAACTGGTACTCCTAATGCAACACAATCAGCTAATATTTCAACGCTTATAAGTTATTTAAATGAAGCAAACTTAGAACTTCATAAACATTTTGGATTAATACAAAAAGAATTAGTATTGACTGACGTTACTAATAATTCATTACACAGTGTTCCAACAGATTTTTTATATGCTGTTAGTGCTCAATATAATGATGGAACTGAAGTCGCAATTAATAATGAAAGAAGTAAATATGTAGATAAAGTTGATGAAAATGTTTCTTTGTTATTCCCACACCCTTTTAAAATTTTAGTTAAAGGTACTGACGTATCTTTAAAACGTGATGATATCAGTGTAGTATATGTTGCTGTTCCTCCAACTGTATCATTAACAACTGATTTCATAGACTTACCTCAAGTATATAACGATGCTATTTATAACTATGTAGCTTATAAAGCACATGCATCAGTTAAAGGTGATATGAAAGAAGAAAACAATACTTACTATTTAAGATATCAAGAAAGCCTTAAACACATTCGTATGATGGGACTTCACAATTCAGATAATTTAGATAGTAATGTTAAATTAACTGACCGAGGATTTGTCTAATGTCTAATTTCCATTCATTTTCACCAAACGAATTAAATAGCGCGACAGTACAATACTATCCTACTATTGAATTAGTAGCTGGTGATAATCGACCTGTTTTAAACATTACTTTAAAAGATAGTAATACTGCATTATCAGGTCAAACGCTAGATGCAAATAATCATGCTACCTGGGCACTAATTGATCTATCAGGTGCTAGTCATGTCAAAATGAAGTTTAGAAAAATTGATTCAACAACAATTATTGAAACAATCACTTGTTCAGTTGTTAGTCCTGCATCAAATGGTAACGTTACAATGACGTGGTCTAATACTACTCTAAGTGGTGCAAGTGGAATGTATGAAGGCGAAATTACAATTACTTATAATGATGGTAGAATTCAAACTGTTAGAGATTTATTAAAGTTTGATATAAGAGCAGGATTCTAATATGGCAGTTAGAGCAATTATTAGTTTAAGTAAAACTAAAAATATTGTTTCAGCCACTAAACTAGAAGCAACATACTCATATACAACGCCTGAACCTGTTTTACTTATAAGCAGATTAGAAAGTCTTGCAGCACTAGACTATGATTCTTTAAACCAATGGTTTACGGATGAGTTTCCTTTAAGTGAAGTTCTTGTTACATCTTACGGTAAAAATGTAAGTGACTCTGTTTCTGTACAAGAATTACAGGAACTCAATTTAGGATTATCAAAAACTGAAACTTTAAGTTTAACTGAAAATTTTGCTAAAGCTATTACGTTTAATAGAAATTTAACTGATGCATTTACGTTAGATGATGCAGCTAGTGTAGATAAAGATTACTATGGAGTTAAAGGTAATGTTGCATCAATGCTTGATATTATCGGATTATCTCTTGATAAGATTGCTACAGATTTTTATACAGTAGGTGATATTTACAATTTAGCTGTAAATAAAGTAGTAACAGAAAATTTAAATATAATTGAAAACGCAACAAAAGAAGTAAGTACAACTAAAACTGATTCGTTTTTAGTTAGTGAAGATGTAAATGTACACTCAAATTTAAGAAAAACAGATTCAATAAGTTTTTCAGATACACATTATGCAACACTAAGTAAAGTTGTAACTGATTCAATTACTTTACAAGAAAACTTTTCTAATGGTTTGAATGAAGTACTTGACAATTCATTTACATTTGGTGATAGTATAATATCGGAAATCAATAAAGTAATTACAGACGCATTTACTTTAGATGATAGTGCCTTAATAGACAAAGACTATTTTGGTAATAAGGGAAATATTTGTACAGTGTCGGATGTGATAGCAGTAGCTGTTGCATATGCTAGAAGTTTTAGTGATTCTGTAAGTATTGGTGATTCAACAAGTGTTTCAAATATTTCAGGTAAGGTGCTCAATGGAGCATCTTTTAATAGAATAACATTAAACTAAAGGAGTTTAATAATGATATCAGATAATTTAAAGTTAACAGGTAATCTGACTATTGCTGTAAATAATGAAATAGTTCAAGAAACCAAAAACTTAGTAGTAACAGCAGGTAAAAACTTTGTTGCATCAAGAATGAAAGATACAACAAAAGCGGCAATGACGCACATGGCAGTAGGAACAGGTACAACAGCTGCAGCAGCAGGAAATACTACCTTAGTATCAGAAACTGATCGTAACGCATTAACATCAACAACTGTAACTAATAACGCAATAGCATATGTTGCTACTTGGGCTGCAGGTGATGCAACTGCTGCATTAACAGAAGCAGGCATTTTCAATGCATCATCAGGTGGTGATATGTTGTGTAGAACAGTATTTTCTGTAGTTAACAAAGGCGCAAGCGATAGCATGACTATTACTTGGACAGTAACTGTAAGTTAAGATGGCAGTTAAATTTAGTAATAACGCTTCTGCTTTATTAGATGGAGCTATTACAAATTCAGCAACTTCAGTAGTACTGGATGATGTTTCAGAATTTCCGACATTATCAGGAAGCGATTACACATATGTTACGCTAGCAAATGCAGCAGCAACTAAAACTGAGATAGTTAAAGTTACAGGTATAAATACAGGAACAAAGACTTTAACTGTAGTTAGAGCTCAAGATGGTACTTCTGCACAAGCTTTTAGTGATGGTGACATGTGTGAATTAAGGTTAACTGCAGCTTTGCTAACTGATAAAGTTAGTGAGGCTGAAGGTGACGGTGGAGTTGCAATGGCTATAGCATTAGGCTAGGAGTAAAAAATGGCAAATACATTTAAACTAAAAACCAAAGCAGGTATAGATGCTTCTCTAACAACAGTTTACACAGTCCCAAGTTCAACAACGACTGTCATAATTGGACTTACTATATCTAACGTAAAAGGTTCATCAGTAACAGCTGATGCACAAATAGTAACGGCTTCTTCTTCGGGAGAAAATGCAGATGATGTATATGTCGT
>Ga0055584_100005956_pt1 | contig 11956 bp, 12 predicted proteins | sample OSDHelmetaG_FD_58716 | JGI IMG/M metagenome (GOLD analysis project Ga0055584, IMG submission 58716) | Pelagic marine sediment microbial communities from the LTER site Helgoland, North Sea, for post-phytoplankton bloom and carbon turnover... | ecosystem: Environmental > Aquatic > Marine >... | reverse complement strand
CCGCGCCGGCCAAGTGGGTGAACACGCGCAACATCTCAGTGTCGCCGTTAGTGCCGAGCTTGATGCGGCCTGGCAAGAAACTGTGGGCGAGGCACTCGGTTTCCCCGATTACCGCTCTTTAAGTACGACTCTTGATTGAGGGCGCGCATCCGATCTGTAGAGTTTTGTTAAAATTCCATAATTAATTTTTCTTAAAATTCAAAACGGTGTGGGTCTGCCATAGTGCTGTCATCAGCAAATTGACCAGCCGGAAAGCGACGATGAACAATTCAAACAAAAAGTTCTGTAATGCACGCGTTGAACTTGAGCGTGTTTCACCCATTTCCGCGGCGGGCTTGGCGCGAACGGGCTTTGGCGCCGTTAACATGATTATTGTGATTGGGTTGCTGCAGGCGGCGCTCAGCTGATCAGGGCCGTTTAGGTCTAGGCCCTGAGGTCAGATTCTCTTCTTGAACCTGCGATTTGTGGCTTTTCAGCCGCATCAATAAGTGCAAGTCTTGGTGCTTGAAATGGTGCGTCTGAAAGGGCGCTTTTGGGGAACGTTTTGCCGGGCCAATTTAAGCAGTCCGGTGGCGAGCAAGGGACAAATTGCATGATTAACATTGAACACAAGCGGGATATAGACCTGTCGGCAGATGCGGTCTGGGCTGAAATGCGCCAGTATGAACGGGTGCTGGAATGGATCCCGCGCGGCGATGAAAGCACCATCACAGTTGTTGGTGAAGGCGTCGGCGCGGTGCGCGATATTCAGCTGGCGACCATGGGTTATGTGCAGCACAAAATGCTGGCCTTTGACGATGCCGCACGCAGCTTTTCATACGAGCTAACTGAAGGGAAGCCATTGGGCATGCAGGACTATTGCGTTGTGGCAACGGTTACACCCATTGATGATGGCCATTGCACCATCCGTTGGGCCGGTGAAATGAATGGCGATGGCAGCCGCGATGAAGCCGAGATCGGCAACGCGCTGGAATCGGCGCTTGGGAATATGACCACGGGTATCATTGCCGTGGTTAAAGGTGAAAAACCCGACTTTGCAAACCAGCCGTTTGTAGACGATTAAGTCGCCTTATCCGGGTCTCTGAACATGTCGCGTTGATATAGGCGGTCGTTGGGAAAGCGGTCGCCGCGCGGCATTTGGTTGCCTGCAAAAAACTCATCCAGCGATGTGTCTTGCCTAGCCCAGTCTGCCAGCTCGGCGCGGTAGGCGATTTTCCACACGCCGTCGCGGCATTCATAACGGTCGATATAGCGCCCGGATATAATGCGGTCGACTCCGTGCCCGTCTTCATCCACACCTTTATGGAAGGCCTGGTAGTAAACCTCGCCATAGGCTTGGTCACCCTCGACGTCTATTTGCACCTGGCCAATCAGGTGGTGGCACGATGAATAACGGGTGAGGGCCTTTTGTGCGAAGTCGACAAAGCCATCTGGCCCGCCAAGATAAAAGCCGTAATCCAGATAGGCATCATCCCAAAACACCGACCGATGGGTTTTGGCATCAAGCCGGTCTTGCCCGCGCATATAGGTGAAGACCAATTGCTGAATGTCGTCGCGCGCCACCAGAATGTGCAGGCGTTCTTCACTGATGCTTGTCATGATTGCTATCCCCTCAGTTATTTTTGAGGAGGTTACCATATAAAAAAGCCCAGGACAGTGAGGCCTGGGCTTTTTCTTCTACGTGTTCGCAGGTTTAGCTATTGGCGGCAAACAAATTGTTCAATCCGTCGTCTTCTGTGTCGAGGATGCGCTGTACCCAGCCGTGGAACTGTTGCCCGCCGCCTTCATTGCGGCCAAACAGCACATGGTCGCGCGCACCAGAAGCCAATGCTTCTTGCACTTGCTTGCCGGTTTTATAATCTTCGTCCTGCACTACAAATTCCAACAGGTCGAACTGGGTGTGGGCCTCGACTTCTTGCTCGGCGGTAGGGGCCTTTTCCATCAGGTAAAACTGCGTGGTGTAAGACGTGCCCACTTCAGCACCGGGGAAAAGCTGCGAGATCATCACAGAGCGCCCGCCGCCCTGGAACGATGCGATGGAGATATGCGGGAAGATCGTCCACACACCCACCAATAGCTCAGCCATGGGCCAGTCGGCTTCTTCCATGCCGCGCAATCCCTCGAAGCGGGCAGGGGCCGTAACGTGCTGATGCGGGCCCCAGGAATAATATGTGGCGTGTGGCGTCAGGCCGCCGCCGATGGTGTCTTTGTGCAGGACGGGCAGGTGGTAATAATCGAGATAGCCATCATAGGCGACCTTCCAGTTTGGCCCCTCGATGGTGCGGGTCTCAAACAAGTGCCAGTCTGAAAAGCCGAAATGTTCGAGCAAGTCATCATAGCCGGAAAGGAAGCGTTCAATGTCGATGTCAGAGTTAGGGTCGAGCACGCCCCAGATCAGCCCGGCTTTTTCCATCACGGGCAATTCCGCCAGGGCATAGCAGTCACTGTCGATCTCGCCGAAGTCTTCCTTGGAGGCAATGCCGACAAGCTCGCCCTTACGGTTATAGGTCCAGCCGTGATAGGGGCAGGTAAAGCGATTGGCGTGGCCGGTGCCGACTTCTTCAAATTGTGCGCCACGATGGCCACACGCATTCATGAAGGCGCGAACAACGCCATCTTCGCCGCGTGTCAGCAGAATGGGAACACCTGCCGGCTTCATGGCTTTGAAGTCGCCAGGGTTGGCAATTTCAGCCGTGGGGGCCAGCATCAGCGGCATGCGCCGGAAGATGCCCTGCTTTTCTTCATCGAAGCGTTCTGGGGATACATAATTCGTTGCCGGAATTTTCAACAAGTCATCAGCTAGGACAACCTTTTGTTCTTCGTGCAGCGTCATGTTTTGACGCGCGATATCGACCAGAGTTTCTCTCGACATAGTGTTCCCTTTATTTATCCCCAACGGTGTGGAGCCACATAATCCACCAAAGAAGCCTAAGAGATCAACTCTCATAACTCACAGGTAGAACAGATTATCTAATTTGGACTGAGGTCGAATACTGTGTCAATTGCGCCACATGTAACCTGTAATTGTTTTTTGCGAATTCTTATCAGCTTGACTTGGGCCTCGTATTTGCAGATAGAGGGCGCGCTTTCTGGAAGTTCCCCGAGAAACCAAGCGGTTTTTGGCTCACATTTTTATGTGTGCCGTTGGGGTGTGACTGGTTTGCAACAAAAAAATCAGGGCCATCCGGCCCAGAAACTTTGAGGAATACTACACTATGTCCCTAGGAAACTTTCGGTTCTCAACCGATTCCAAATTGCCGGCTTTGGCAGCCGCTGTCGCACTCAGCACAATTGTTACTGTGCCTGCGATTGCGCAGTCCGAAGCTTCAAGCGGTTACGACGTTGTAACTGTGACGGCTCGTAAGCAGGCTGAAAGCCTGCAGACAGTTCCCGTAACTGTAACGGCCGTTGGTGGCCAAGAGCTAGAACGCTTTAACTATGACAAGGTTGCAGACATCGTATCCCGCATCCCTTCCCTGAATGTTCAGGTTGGTGGTTCTGGTTCTGGTGGTCAGCTGTCCCTGCGCGGTCTTGGTTCTTCCAACATCTCCGCAGCATTTGACTCTGCTGTCGCATTCGACTTTGACGGTGTGCAGGTTTCTACCATGCGTATCGTTCAGTCTGCTTTCTTCGACGTTGCACAAATCGAAGTTCTGAAGGGCCCACAGTCCTTGTTCTTTGGTAAGTCTGCTTCTGCTGGCGTGATCTCTATCAAGTCCGCTAACCCAACTGAAGAACTCGAAATTGGCGCTAAATTCGGTTACGAATTTGAAGAAAACGGCTTCACAGCTGAAACCTTCATTTCTGGCCCAATCAGCGACAAGGCTGGCTTCCGTATTGCTGCTCGTATCAACGACATCAACCAGCGCGTTGTGAACACAGCACCTACAGCCAACCCTAACCGTGGCGAACAGAACATCAACGTTCGCGCAACATTGCAGATGAACCCAACTGACAGCTTCGATGCGAACCTGAAGTTGAACTACATCAAGCAGAAAACTGACGGCGCTGTTCGTCAGACCCTTCAGGATTGTGGTCCTGATGGCGTTGCAGATGATGTCTTCATTCTCGGCATTCCTTTTGCTGCTGGTTATTCTTGCGATAACAATGGCGACACAATCTATCAGCCCGATGGCCATCCTAACCTGTCCATCCAGGGTCATGAACTTGACGTCAATGGCGGCGTGCCTTACGGCAACTCCGAAATCTTCTACGGTCGTTTGGAATTCAACTGGGACATCACTGAAGCCCTGACACTGACTTCCGTTTCTGGCCTGGTTAACCTCGACGCACAAGACAGCGAGTTCTACTCCTACGGCGGCATCACTGCTGACGGCGGCCCTGCTGGCTTTGGTAACGGTTTGACCGACCATCAGCTGGAACAGTTCACACAAGAACTGCGTTTGGCTTCAAGCTTTGAAGGCCGCGTTAACTTCATGCTCGGTGCTTTCTATGAAACACGCGAAATTGAATTCAGCACCAATCAGCAGGCTGTGAACTTCTCACTGCTCGCACCAGATACCGCAACCGGTAACTCCACCGATTGGTTCAAGAGCCACCTCTATGACAACGAAGCATTCTCAGTATTTGGTCAAGTCATGATCGACATCACTGATGATCTGGAACTGTCCGGTGGTCTGCGCTACACAGACGAGAAGAAGACCAATCGTCTTTTGATCCCTTACATGCATGAACTGCTTGTTAACATTGGCTTCATCCCCGGTGGTTTCGACTCCGGCGATATTTTCTTCAATGATGACCAGCTTTCTCCTGAAGCAACTCTGAGCTATCAGGTGTCTGACAACATCAGCCTCTATGGTTCATACAAGACTGGCTTCAAGTCCGGTGGTATTGATAACTCTGCACTGCCTTCCGCTAGCCTGCTTTGCTTTGGCCCAGATGCAACTGCTGAAGAACGTCAAGCATGTTCTGATGGCTTGATCTACAACTCCGAAACTGCTGAAGGTGGCGAAATCGGTGCCAAGATGCAGTTTGCTGATCGTTCGATCACATTGAACGCTTCTGCTTTCTATTATGTCTTCGATAACCTGCAGATCCAGAACTTCGATGCTGCAACAACTCAGTATGACACAACAAATGCTGGTGAATTGACTTCCAAAGGTATCGATCTGGACTTTAGCTGGAACACTCCAGTTGATGGCCTGATGATCTTTGGTGCTCTTGCTTACACCAACACCAAGTTCACTGAATCCTTCGATCCAGACGTATCCGACGGCGAGCCCAGCGACCTTCTTGGCCGTGCATCTGCACGTGCTCCTAAGTTCTCGGGTAACCTCGGCGCTGACTACCGCGTTCCTGTTGGCAATGGCCTCGAATTCGGCCTGACCGGTAACGTTGCTTTCTCCAGCTCCTACTTCACGAATGAAGATAGCCTGCTTGATCACAAACAGGGCTCTTACGCTCTGGTTGATCTGGCCGCTTCCATCGGTGATATCGATGGTCGTTGGGAAATCGCAGTCATCGGCAAGAACATTGGTGACCGTCGCGTGGTCTCCACTTCCGGTGGTCGTCCTTTCCGTGGCGCCGGCGATGACCAGGTGTTCAACCTGAACCGTGGTCGTCAGATCTTCCTTGAAGGTTCGATCAACTTCTAATCAGGCTGGCTGACATTCAGCCAAACTGATTACCGCGAATTGAGCGCCGCGCCCTGAAACAGGGCGCGGCGTTTTCTTTGGTTAGGTGCTGGTATATCCTTTTCAAGCAAAAATGGCCCTTGTGGTGACAACGGGAAATAATTTCACTATGCTTTTGATCCACGCCATACCCCAATTTTAATGGGGCTCTTGAGGACGATGGCAAAGTAGCTTTTCTAACGTCCCCGGGTCAGCATTTGAGCACTGTGATAGTGTATGGAGGGCGTGGGCATGTCTGCCGATGTATGGCAAGCCAAAACTAAAATTGGGGTTCAACTGGCCACGACCGGTGGGGAAAACCTGCTTGGTTTTGTTTTCTGCGGTAACAATGAATCCGTGCGCGACGTCTTGAATGACGACCGTCCCTACCTGCTGTTCCAAACGGCACCACAGAGTACGGAAATGGTTAACAAGCACAGTATCGTGCAGGCACAGGTTGTCGACCATCACAGCCGGGAAATGGATTTGGTTGACGACAGGGGCAGGCGCGGTGCGGTGCACCTTACCTATGCCGATGGCACCGAATGGTCTGGACATGTGGTGCTCGCCTCAGAACAACGGGTGTCTGACATCGTTAACCAAAACAGCGAATTTTTCCTATTTTTGCCGGAAAATAGCCGTGTGAGTTATATATCCACCACCTTTTTGTCGCGGGTTCGCATCGACGACGAAACTCCCGGAACTGCAGACACGCCAGGCCCTTAGGCGTTGGCGCTGCCACTTTGGTACCAGGTGATATCTTCTGCTGATAACAACTCGGCCATGCGGGCGTCATAGGCGGCAAGGTTTCCCTCGCTAATAACGCCTTCCCATTGGTTAGATGTGCCTTTGTTGAAGAACTTGCTTTCATCATGCCAGATGCCCATGCCCGCGCCGGGTACCATTTTGCCAGCATTGGCCTTCATTTGTTTGAAGCTGGACGCTTGCACCAGCGTGTCCATCAACCCACCGTCAATATCCAGCGCCAGAATGCCAGCCAAGCGCTGCATGGCGGCTTTAGGGTCGGCCAGCATGTCGGCATAATGAAAGACGTGAATGTTCGGCAGATGTTGGAACTTCTTAAAGGTCAGGTAATGGTTCACTCGCGCTTCCAGCGTGAACACTTCTTGCGCCCCTGGCTCGTGGGGCTTTTCAACCCAGCGTTTGAAGCCTTCGTTAATGTCTTCGGGGAATTGCTCGTCGAACACGTCGTTCTTCATGTTCAGTACGTGGTTGCGCATGGAAAAGTGAATGTCCCTCGGGTCGCGCCACACGCAAATATAGGTGCTGCTTTCTTGAAAGGGGATGCCATCAAGCGGGGTATGGGTTTTCATCACCCGGCGATGTTCTTGCGCCTCTAGCATGGGCAGCATCACTTCCATGGGCATCAGGCCTGCATCGGCCCAGGGCGACAGCACGGTGGCTGGTACCGGCAGGTCTGGCGTGCGCAAGATCATCATAGCGATCATGGTTTGCGTCCAGGTGGTGCCACTTTTTTCGGGCGTACACACAAAGATATCATCGGCCCGCAGGGGGATGTCGTTCCAACGGTCGGTATCAGTCGCCTGGCCCTTATAGGCCTGGGTGCGTTGCGGTAATGAGGTATTCATGAGAGGCCCTGCGGTTTATTATTCACTGTGAACGAAAAAGCTTAGCGATTTTGAATGACCATGCAATGACGGAAAACCCACATACTTCTGCCTCATTAGCCAACCTGACTTTGCGCAACCGGCTGATCAAATCTGCTACCAGCGAAGGCCTGACACCAGGCGGCACCCCCGGTGATGCCTTGGCCGACTTTCATACCCGGCTGGGCGAGGGCGGCATTGGCATGACGACGATTGCCTATTGCGCTGTAGAACCTGACGGGCGCCTGCATGAAAACCAGCTATATATGCACGAGGCCATCGCCTCGCAATTGCGCCGGCTCATCGACCGGGTGCATGCCACCGGGGCCAAAGTGTCGGGCCAGATGGCCCATTGCGGCGGCTTTACCAAAAATTACGACATGCGCCGGGTGCGGGCCATTGGTCCCAGCATCAACCTCAATAAATTGGGGGCCGCCCGCGGCATGCTGTTTTGCGATGCCATGGATGATGGCGATATCGCCGACATGGTGCGGGCCTATGGCGAGGCGGCAGCTCTGATGAAGAATGTGGGCTTCGATGCGTTGGAAATTCATTTCGGCCATGGCTATGCCCTGTCGCAATTCATCAGCCCCAAAACCAACCGCCGTAAAGACCAATATGGCGGCACGTTGGAAAACCGCATGCGCCTGCCGCTGATGGTGCTAGACGCCGTGCGTGCAGCAGTCGGCGAAGGCTTTCCAATTCTGGGTAAAATATCCATGGAAGACGGCATCAAAGGTGGCCAAAGCCTGGCCGAAGGCATTGAGATCGCTCGGATACTCGATCGTGCGGGGATCGATGCCATTGTCACCTCTGGCGGGTCGTCGTCGGGCAACCCGATGATGCTGTTTCATGGTGACAGTTTCCTAAAGCCTATGCTGCAGGCAGAAACGCACCCCTTGATGCGCCTGGGCATGAAGGTCGCCGGGCCAACCATGTTCAAGACCTACCCCTATGAGCCCACTTATTTTCGCGCGCGTGCCCTGCAAATACGCGAAGCCGTCAATTGCGCCGTGGCCTATGTGGGCGGCGCGTCCACCAATGCCGACTTTACCACCCTGATGAATGATGGTTTTGACTTCATCCAACTTGGCCGCGCACTGCTGGCAGACCCCGACCTGCCCAACCAGGCCGCCGCCGACCCCGCCTTTAAAAGCCGCTGCATCCACTGCAACGAATGCGTCGCCACCATTGAGGTGCCCCAAGGGGTGCATTGCCCGCGTTTTATGTAAGCAGGGCGGCGGCATGCTGATCAATTCCTGCGCCTGCGCGGCCATCAAGCATTAAGTCCGCTAATAGCGGTTGAAAATTGCGGCGGCTGGTTGTTATTTGTTTCGTACACGCCATTTCATAAAACCAACGTTATTATCGGGACTTTATCGACATGTACGAAATGCTTCAGGGGCGGCTGAAACGGCTGACAGCCAATCGCTTTTTTGAATTTTTAGTGATCAGCGTGATCATTGTTTCTGCGCTGGAAATTGGCGCGAAAACCTACGCACTTTCCCCCTTCGCACACCAGCTTCTGGGCGGGCTGGATGTTGCGGTTACGCTGTTTTTTGTTTTTGAAATATCCGTGCGTTTCGCGGTGCATGAAGACAAGAAAAGCTTCTTGAAAAGCGGCTGGAATGTGTTTGATACGCTGGTCGTTATTATCAGCCTTATTCCTATTGAAGACAGCGAACTGGCCCTGCTTGGCCGCCTGATCCGCATTTTCCGGGTCTTGCGGATGGTGTCCATCGTGCCGGAACTGCGCATCCTCATCAATTCGCTGCTGCAGGCCTTGCCACCGCTGAGCTATGTCGTGCTGTTGATGTTCATCATCTTTTATATTTATGGCGCCATTGGCAGCTTTTTGTTTGCCGATATCAATAGCGACTTGTGGGGCAATATTTCCATTTCGATGCTAACCCTGTTTCGGGTAATGACCTTTGAAGACTGGACCGACGTCATGTACGAAACCATGGCGGTCTACCCATTGAGCTGGGCGTTCTATCTCAGTTTCATCTTCTTTACGGCCTTTGCTTTCTTGAACATGGTCATTGGCATCGTGGTCAATGTTATGGAAGACGAGCACGCCAAAGCCCGCGCCGAAGATGAAGGCGAACAGCCAGACATGCGCACTTTGCAGGCAGAAATCCGTGAATTGAAAGGGCTTGTCAACGCACTGCGCCAACCCGGGCAGTCATAGCTTCGTTACGCCTTGTTTCATTGGGGTGGTGCCACAGACAAGGCTAGTGCATTGCTAGCGTTCTGCATGATAGGCTTCCCCCTTAACCAGATTGGGGGGGAGAACCATGACAGACTTTCAACAGAAATTTTTGCCGCCACTGCTTATCATCAGTGGCATTGCCTTTCTTGGTGTCAAAGTCATGATGATGCTGTTTCCGGGGGCATGGGGTTGGACGCCCGCGCAGCACGAATATGAAGGCATGATCTTGGGTGTTTATGCGGTTTTAGGCATTTTCATGTTCATTGCAGCGCGAGACCCGATGGCGCATTTGTCGCTTATTTGGTTTGCGGCCATTTCTACGCTGGTGCACGGGGTTATCATGCTGTTCCAAGCCTTGGCAGACCCAACAGATGCCGATAATTTGATGGGCGACGTGCCTGCATTAATCATTTTGGGGATCGTGCTGATTGCTGTCACACCCAAGAAATTGAAGGCCGACTGACCGGGCCAGTTTCGGCTTTTACATTGGGGGATACCATGAGCACCGCACTCAAACTTAGCGACATAAACATCTTCGCCACAGAAACGCTGATCGACCCTTGGGATGCTTATCAGTGCCTGCGCGATGAAGCCCCCATTGCCTATATGCCCGACATGGATGTGCATGTGATTACGCGGTACGACCTGCTGATGGAGGCTATCCGCGATACGGAAACGTTCTCATCCAAGTTCGACCGTTTCATGGCCCAGGCGCGGGGCGGGTGGTTGCAGAATGCGGCACCCGACGTGGTAGAGAAATATCAGGCCATCATGTCCAACGCCATTGTGCCGCCACCCACCATGCTAACGCTGGATCCGCCGAACCACACGTCTTACCGCTCGCTCGTGAACCGGGTGTTTACCGCCGGGCAGGTGCGCAAGATGCAGCCTTACATTGAAGGCGTCATTTCAGAGACCATCGACAGCTTTATCGACGAAGGGGCAGTGGACTTTATGGACGCCTTCGCGTTCCCCATTCCTCTGCGCATCATTGCCGACCGGCTTGGCGTCCCCGATGGGGCCGAGGAACGTCGCTTCTTTTACGCAGCGGCAACGGCGGCGGCTTCAGGCCTGCGGCTAACAACCCCGGCAGACGATGTGGTGTTGGAACGCGCCCAGCTGAATGTTGACCTGCAGACATTCCTGATTGACCTAGCAGGCCAGCGCCGCAAGGACCCGCAAGATGATATGATCTCCATCCTCGCCAATGCCCGGCCTGAGGAAGAAGACCGCCCGCTGACCGGGCCGGAAATTTTCGGCATCCTTAGCCAGTTCCTTGTGGCGGGGCATGAAACCACCACCTCTACCTTTGGCTGGGCCATGCTGATGCTGTGCCAACAGCCCCACATTCAAGATGCCGTGCGCGGCGACGCCGGGGCCGCCAAAACCTTTATCGAAGAAGTCCTGCGGCTTGAAGCCCCAGTGCAGGGCCTGCCACGGGTGGTGACGAAGGATACTGAATTGGGTGGCTACGCCCTCAAGGAAGGCGACATGGTGTTGCTGCGCTATGGTGCGGCCAACCGCGACGAGCGCCAGTTCGCTTGCCCTAACGATGTAGACCTGGAACGCAAAAATGCTGGTTCGCAAATGGCCTTTGGCTCCGGTACCCACCATTGCCCCGGCGCACCGCTGGCCCGGCAGGAACTAAACCTGGGCATCCCCATGCTGCTGGATCGCATGGAAAACTTCCGCCTCAACCCGGCCTTTGACGTGCCACAGGCTGAACCCAGCTTCATTTTGCGTAGCCTGCCAGAGCTGCATATTCAGTTCGATAAGCGGGGGTAGGGGCAGGATGTCTTTGAGGGCCGACCTGAAGACAAGCCTGGCGGCATTTGACGGGCGCGCCCTGACCATATTATCTGAGGCCGCAGCACGCTGTCAAAACCAACCGACCTATCTGGATGCCCTGATTGCCCTGATCAGTGATGACCAGGCGCATCTGGCTGATGGTGTGACCTGGATGGTAAAGGACTATCTGGAAAGCGGCAGCACGCTGACCCCACCTCAGATAACGGCACTGGTAGCGCAGGCCAGCACCACCACCTGGGCGGCGCAGCTGCATGTGTGTCAGTCGGTCAGGTTCCTGAATGTAACGGAAGAACAAGCCGCTGCGTTTGTCGCTTGGCTAACCCCCTTATTGACGCACCAAAAGCCCTTCATCCGGGCGTGGTCTGTTGACGCACTCTGCGCCATCGCCAATAGCCATGCGGCGTACCTGAATGTGGCCAGCAAAGCGCTGACCACTGCGGCAAAAGATCCGGCAGCCTCCGTCAAAGCCCGTGCCCGGAATATTGAGCTAAAGGCGGGGTAGAATGCCTGGCGCTGCCGTTGTCGGTACAGCCGTCTTATTTCGCCTGCGCTGCAGCCTTATTTTGCCTGGGCAGCAGCCAGGGCTGGCCGTGCCCAGGCTTTATCCACCCAGGCTTTTACATTAGGGTAGGGCGTCAGGTCGAAATCGACAAAGCGCATCAGGGCCATTTGGG
>Ga0055584_100005955_pt1 | contig 11957 bp, 12 predicted proteins | sample OSDHelmetaG_FD_58716 | JGI IMG/M metagenome (GOLD analysis project Ga0055584, IMG submission 58716) | Pelagic marine sediment microbial communities from the LTER site Helgoland, North Sea, for post-phytoplankton bloom and carbon turnover... | ecosystem: Environmental > Aquatic > Marine >... | reverse complement strand
TATAAACAGATTAAGGATTACCTCTCGGACAACAGCATCAGAAAGGTGTGTCACTGTGCAGGGCTGGTGGGCGGAATTAAAACGAATTCTGCTAGACCAGCGGATTTTTTCCACGAGAACATGCTCATGGGTCTGAACTTGATGAGTGCATGCAAAGAGGTGGGAGTGGAAAAAGTACTACTTCTTTCTTCCACATGTGCTTTCCCCCACGAAGCACCCACACCTTTCTCTGAAGACTGTATTCAAAACGGTGAACCACATCCTTCCAATTATGGGTATGCTTACGCTAAGAGAATGCTAGAGATCCTGGCAAGGTCTTACCGTCAACAATACGATATGGATGTAATTAGTGTTATTCCTTGCAATGTTTATGGTCCAAGAGATAACTTCGATTTAGAAGAATCACATGTGGTCCCAGGTTTGATTCACAAGGCTAAAATAGCGAGAGCAGAAGATGAACCTCTTAAAGTCTGGGGTTCGGGAAGGGCAAGGAGGGAGTTCCTTTATTCAGAAGATTTAGGAAAGATTCTAGACGAGGTGATGGAGTCCTACTCTTCGGATATACCCCTGATTGTCTCTCCCCCCGAAGAAGACAGTATTGAGGACATCGCGGCCTCGATAGCCTCTGAATATGGACTTCCCAATGGATATGTACTAGATAATAGTATGCCAGATGGACCTCTGAGCAAAAAGTCTTGTTCAAAGAGGTTTGAATCGTTGTATGGGCATATAAGTCTAACCCCCATCGAATCTGGGATAAATAAAACCGTGAACTGGTTCGAAGAAAATTATTATGATGCGAGAACGTGATGACATGGAAATTAATGGATGATGTGATTGAAGATGACCAGCGACAGGTGCTGTCTGATTTCATGAAGAACAGTGACAGGTTTTCCCAGGGACCTAAAGTCAAGCAATTCGAAGAAGAATGGTCAAAATGGCAGGGGTGTAAGTATTCAGTATTCGTTAACTCTGGATCGTCCGCTAACTTTTTGGCAACGCATGCTGCTATGTTGACTCATGGTTATCATAGCACTTGGGCTACTCAAGCATGCACTTGGGCAACAACCATCTCGCCTGCTATGCTCTCAAACAACTCCATTCAATTGATGGATGTTAGCATCCCCAATCTGGGAGTGGATATTGACTCATTCTGTGAGATGATTTCTCAGGTAAGACCCAAGTTTCTTTTCTTGGCGAATCTGCTCGGTCTTTCTGCAGTCAATGACGACCTTTTAGATGTCTGCGAAAAGAACGGGGTAATCCTCTTAGAAGACTGTTGTGAGAGTCATGGTGCCACCTATAAAGGGAAAAAAGTGGGGAATTTTGGGATCATGTCCACTTTCTCTTTCTATTATGGTCATCATATGACTACCATTGAAGGTGGCATGGTATGCACTGATGACGAAGAAACATACCACAATCTGCTACTCCTAAGGTCCCATGGTCTTCTAAGGGAGCTTCCAGAAGAAGCTAGGGATAATTATGAAACTGTGGATCCCTCTTTCACTTTTATTACTCCTGGTTTTAATGTCAGATCAACAGAAATGAACGCGGTTCTGGGTATGATGCAGTTGGAACACTTAGATGAGCACAACGGGGTCAGAAGCAGGAATTTTTCTAGGTTTGTCGACAATCTAAGTGGGGAGAAGTATTACAACGACTTCATTGTGGAAGGCAACTCTAGCTTCTGCTTCCCCATCATCTGCAAGGATCGGTCTAGAGATCGGGTTAGAGAAAGACTTGACTCCATCGGGATCGAGACCAGACCCATTATTGCTGGCAATCTCTTTGAACACCCTTTCATGAAGTCGGTAAACCAGTATAGATCTGATGCTAACGCAAAGATAGTTCACAAAAACGGATTTTATGTGGGTAATAACCATAAAATCAGTCTAGAACAAGTCGATATGCTGGTCGAAGAACTCAATAAATCTTGAAGTACATAAGCGAATATGTTTATATCATAGCATACGTCGATGACGAGGCAATCCACTCTTCAGCCTGCTCTATCCACCTATGCAAAAGCAGAAAAAAAGAAATGAACGAAGAGTTCACGAAAAAATACCCCAGAAGCAAGATCCGTGTAGAAATCGCAGACAAACAACCTTTTATGGATTGGTGATTTGAAATATTATTGTATAAACAATACGTTCACTCACTGTTTAGGATCGTGCGATAAAGTTGCACCTTCCAACAAGTGGATATTTAATGAAATTCCTGATGAAGATAGCGATGATCCCGTTCTTTATACTGACGGGCTGATCACTATTAGTGATAGAGTTCCGAAGAGGAATGATTTCGGTTGGATGTGTGAATCTCCAGAACTTCTTAGTGATTTGACCGAGTGGATTAAAGAGAATTTATCCTATGTCGAAGATAGGTTCCTTAAAATATTCACCCCAGATAGAGACCTACTTGGTCTCTCTGAAGTTTTCGCAGAAGCACCTGGTGGAAGTAACATGCCTTGGGTTAAAGAGTGGAAGATGAGATCTAAAAGCGATCTGGTATCCATAATCGCCAGCAATAAAAGAGATATGGAAGGCCACAAACTCCGACATCAGATTATAGAAGGAGATCCCAGCATCCACGCATATGGTAGGGGATATAAATCCATAGAGAATAAGGAAGAAGGCCTAGAGAAATACATGTTCTCGTACTGCATCGAAAACGCTAACGTGGAGTTCTACTATACTGAAAAAATAACAGATGCCATAGCATGTGGCACCGTCCCGATATACTGGGGTCCCAGCAGCATATCTGAGGTATTCGACATGAGGGGGATAGTGGTGTTGGAGGATCTGCTTCAGGGTAAGATCACCCTGTCTGAAGGCCTTTATAATGAAATGGTCCCGTACCTAGAAGATAATCTCAAGGTCTTGCACTCGATTAAGACTGCTGATGATGTCATCCAAGAAACAATGAAGGAAGAGGTGACCAAGTGTTCCCGATAGACGAGGAGTGGTTATCTTATTCGGTAAGGCATTGGTTCAGCACTGGAGGGGATGGGACCTTAGGCGTTAATTATCAGCACCTGAATAAGGACTCAGTGGTGATGGAGATCGGTGCATATCATGGAGCCTGGACTAGGGTCATGTCTGATAAATACGGGTGTAAGATACTGGCATATGAACCAGTGGAGGGGTGTCATGCCATCTGTGCTGACTCATTGGGGTCCTACGAAAATGTAATGCTAAAAGACTATGGTCTGTCGGACAAGACAGAAGATGTGACATTATATCTTGATGAAGATGGTAGTAGCATGAGCAAGAAGACGGATGAAATTACTACCATCAAAGTGGTAGATGTGGTGGAGGAGTTGGAAGAGATAGGAACGAAGATTGATCTCATACATCTTAATATCGAAGGCGAAGAATACGATTTCCTAGATAGGTTGATAGACAGTGGGAAAATCAACGACGTCAGATCTCTCATGGTCCAGTTCCACTACCATGACGGGAGAGAGTCTTTCGACAGAAGGCTAAATATCCAGAAGAAGTTAGCAGATACACATACCATGAAGTTCAACTTCGACTTCGTTTGGGAAAGATGGGATATTAGAAGCTAACCCTAAATAAGTGAACACAACCCTTTATCATGAGGACATATGATGCATAAGATAGCCTTAGCAATGATTGTTAAGAATGAGAACAACGACCATTATCGTGAGTGTTTGGAATCAGTAACACCCTACATCGATTACTACTGTATCTGTGACAACGGATCTACAGATGGCACGCAGGAATTTATCAAGGAGTTCTTCGACAAAAAGGGCATCGAAGGTGAAGTGCATGACGTTCCTTGGGTAGGGTTCGGACAAAACCGAACCGAAGTACTTGAAAAATGTAAAGACAAGGCGGAATTCGCCTTCATGATTGATGCCGACGACAGAATTCTGGGCAAAATGGATGTTAACTATGAGGCCCTAAAAGCATCTAAAGACGACGGATGGGGAATGAAGATCAAAAGAGGAGACTTCACCTGGTGGAGAAATCAGATCTTCAGACTGGAATCAGACTGGCACTACGTTGGGGTGTTGCATGAATATGCAGCATGTAAGAAAGAAAAACCCAAATTCGGTCGCATTGGCGGTGACTACTGTCTGGATGCAAGAACCTTGGGTGCCAGAAATAAGAATGATGACGGGTCTGCGTTGGAATTCAAGGAGAAGTATAGCAGAGATGCTGAGCTTCTAGAATCAGCACTTAACGATCCAGAGCATCCAGCATATGAACCTGGCAACGCAAGGTACCAATTTTACCTCGGTCAATCGTATTTCGACTCCCAGCAGTGGGAGAAGGCTGAGGAAGCATACGCAACAAGAGCTGGGATGGGCGGATGGGTTGAAGAAGCATTTTATTCTATCTTTAGAACTGGTATCGCCAAATTAATGCAGGATAAGCCCTGGGCAGACTGCCAGGATACGTTTTTACAGGCATGGAATTTCAAACCAGACCGTGCTGAACCCCTTTATCACCTTGCTAAGATTCATCGGATGAACGGGAACCCTCACCTAGCATTCTTGTTCGCTAGACAGGCTGCGGAGATCAAATATCCCGCCAATGATATCCTATTCATCGATGACAATATTTACAAGTGGATGATTGCAGACGAGGTAGCGGCTACTGCCTTTTATATGCAGGAATTCGAAATGGGTTACAATGCCTGCCAGTATCTTGTGAACTTGATCGACCAAGGTCAGATCCCAGAAGAACACCACGAGAGAATTAAGAATAATATGGTGGAGTACACCAAGGTGTTGCAGGGTAAGATGAAAGAAAGGCAAATCCAAGAGGCGCAAAAAGAGGCCTCTGAAGCCCAAACCAAAAAGAGACGTCTAGAACAACAGAAGAAGGCTGCTTCTGCCAAGAAAACCGCCAAGAGCAGGTCTAAAGAAAAGTCTCGACGGAAGGCTAACGCAAAGTAATAACGTATAAATAATCCTAGCGGAGGGTCCCTATGTCCAGAGCTGGCGATTACGATATTGTTACCGATCAGGGATCGAGTTTTACCCTTCATCTTGCCTATCAAGATGATGATGGTAACGCTCAGTCCCTGTCTTCTTATACTTCTAGAATGCAGGTTAGAAGATCCCCTACCGATCCCCAACTGCTACTTTGGATCACTGGATCTACTGTAGACCCTACCAATGGTAATGCCTATTCTACGGCTGTTACGGGTGGTGGATCTACTGGAGAATTCGCTGGTCCTACTGGTGGAGTCACGGGGTCTGGTTATTTGAAAGTGGGAGTAAGTAGCTCTGGTGCTACTGGTTTCACTGGTGGTATTTTGATAAATGTGGATGCCGATACTATGGCAGATTTGCCACATGGCAAACATTGGTACGACCTGGAAATTGTAAGTGGTACCACTGTTCATAAGTTGATCAAGGGTCGATTCGAAGTAGAACCAGAAATCACACGATAGGGGAACTAAATGGCTAGAATCATTATAACCCCTGCTTCTCCGAAGAAGGTAACGACTACGGGTCAGAACAACTCTAGGGTGGTCACATCTCCCAGAGACAAAACCCAGGTTATTATTACTTCTGGTGGGATCGGTCCTCAGGGACCAGCTGGAGAAGGTGGTGACGGTGCTACTTGGACGAGAGAAGAAGATGCCTTCCCCGAGACCATTGGTGGAGTGGTTGCTGGGTCTACCATCGCCGATGGATCAAACGCGATCCAGATTTTAGAAACCCTCCTCTATCCATACCAGACCATCTCTTTCTCTAGTTTCTCTACTGGTTTAGACTCCAACTACGAGCTGGGTGAAACCGCTGGCAATATCAGTGCTAACTTCCAGTGGGTAACCACTGGTCCAAACGAGAACTGGGTAGCAGGATCTTTGGGTATCAGCTCCTCTCAAGAGGGTTCAATCTTTACGGGAATGGATAGGGGCGATTCTCCCAAGAATTATAACCATCCAGCATACAGAAAAACATCGGTTTCCTCTGTTACGTTCACCATTTTTGGTAGTCCGACCGAAGGGTCTGATGTGACCAAGGCGGCTACTCTGAATTGGAAACACGCAGCCTTCGCTGGTAGGACGGGTACTGATGGGAGTCCAGCATCTTTTGCTGACGGGTCAGACATTGACTATTTTACGAAGACCCATCCTTTCACCACTCTAAATAATTGGCAGCCATCCGCATCTTCGGTTGGATCCCCTTCTTATTTTTACTTCTTTTATCCAACCACCCTTTATGCTGGGACCCCAACGGTTACTGACATCACCGATGTGAATAATCCTAACACCGTCCCCATCACAATGGGCAACACTTTCGACACCCAGAATACCCACGGAGTTACTACAGAGTACAAGTTCTTCCGAACATTCAATGCCTTCGCTGGGGCAGTAAACTTCAAGGTGAGTACCTGATATGCCAATAGATGGTGGAATTCAATTTACTGGATTTGTTGCTCCTACCGATGAGTCAGATACTTATCCAGTAACCAAACCAGATTACGGACTCGGTGGACTCAGGAGAGTCACTGGGATAGTGGCAAGAGACGCCATCTTCTCTGCAAGAAGAGAAGAAGGTATGATGGTATATGTGGAGGAAAATACCACTTATTACTCTCTCATAGGGGGTACGGCTAATAGTGACTGGACTCAACTCTATATCGATCAAGCATCGTCTTTGGGGGTTAGCGGTCCAGATGGAGCGGTGTCGTCTGTTGCAAATATCGCATTACATCAAGGTCAAAATATGACCATCAACGTGGCTGAACAAGACACTGGTACGGCTGGTATCACATTTTCAGTTATAAATATCGAAGCAGGTACCTTTTAGAGGGGTAAATAAATATGGCTCGCGAATCAACCATTCAAATCTACAACAGTGTTGCTGGTGCTACTTGCCCAGCGGACCTATCGCTGGGTGAGTTAGCCTTCGCTGGTGCCTCGGGTGCTGGTCTGCTATTCATCGGCAAAAACAGTGGTACTACCGCCTGGATCGGTGCTGGGATCCTCGACGAGGACGATTTCTCTAGCGATAGTGAATTCCATCTGGCGACACAGCAGTCCATCAAGGCATACGTCCTAGCAAACACTGTGACTGGTGTCAGTGCTTCTGTAACCTCGATTAACAGTCTGACTGGTGCCATCGAGATCACCGCAGAACACGGGATCACGTATTATAATATCGTTGGGTCCCCAGATAAAATCGTCATCAAGGGAATGACAGCCTCCACCACTCAGATCGGTGTTGCTAAGTATTCTTCGAATGATTTTGATGTTACTGACGGCGAGGTTTCTTTCTCCAATAGGTTCCTTTATGTGCGGGGTGATAACTTAGCCGATGGATCTGGGGCTACCTTAGAGTTAGGTCTTACCTTGGGGATCTTCGGATCGTCTACATCAGGACCAATTACCACGGTCGGTAAGGCAGCCAGCGGCACCGTCAATGTTAACTTCCAAAACCCCAACGCTTCTGACAGTCAGAAGGGTGTATCTAAATTCATTGCTGCCGACTTCGATGTTTCTAGTGGCGAGGTTAGTCTAGAAGATACTGTAGTTAAATCCGTCCAGACCAATAGTGGAGCAGTGACCCCAGTCGGACACATCCTGGGCGTCTCTGGTGGTACCGCAATTGAAACCTCTGGGAGTGGTTCAACTGCCAGTGTTGCAGTCAAGCAGGCAACCACCTCTCAGCTTGGTGTCGCCAGCTTCAGCAGTACCCAGTTCAGTGTGGGAACCACTGGACATGTTACCCTATTTGGTGGGGCAGACGGTGCAGTCCTCACAGTAACTGGCGACGCGGCAACTGGTATCGAAGCATCCAGATCAGATAGTGATGTCACCATCAGCGGAATCACCGCTTCTTCTAGTCAGATGGGTGTTGCCAAGTTTGATAGTGGTGATTTCAGTGTCAGTGCTTCCACTGGTGTCGTCACTCTCAAGAACTCTGGCACTGATGGTGCTGTCCTTGGAATCGAGGGAACCGCTAACGAGGTTGAGGCGACCAGATCTGGTGCCACCTTCACCGTTGGACTTCCAAACGATGTCATTATCGCTGGTGGACTAACTGTCGGCAGTAATCTAATCGTTAGCGGTAACTTAGAAGTTAATGGTACGACTACGACGGTAAACACATCTACCCTGCAGGTGGAAGACCCCATAATCTTCCTGGCACAAGGGAATAATGCCACCACTGTCGACATTGGTTTCGTTGGACAACAAACTGCTGGGGGAGGATCAGACGTTGATCAGTTCACTGGTTTAGTGAGATCAGATTCTGTCGACAGCACCTTCAGATATTATCTGTTCGAAGGCCTAACTAGTGGTAGTCCAGGAACAGTGTCTGCCATGAATGCAGCCATTTCAGATAAGACCGCAACTTTGGTGGCAAAGATTAATGCAGGCACCTTCTGATTCGTAAGTGAAAAGGATTTTACAACATGGCGACGAGTAAAGAGTCAGAGATTAAGATCCTGAACTCCCAAGATTCAGGATCTACCCCCGATGTGTCACAGATGGCATACGGCGAATTAGCCATCAACTCGGCTGATGACAACTTATATTATAAGAATGGTTCTAGTTCCATCGGGACTATAAGCGGAAGAACCCCACACATGGGGTTCGAATATATCTACAAAACCTCTGGAGTGACCAAAGGTACTACTGGATGTATCAGTTTTTCTGGGAATACTCTCAGCATACACCCAGAGGATAACGATGGTAACGATACTACCGCCTTTCTAAATCTAGTCAGACTTTCATCTGCAGGCCTGGTTTACATTGGTGATGAATCTCTAAGCAAAGACTTGAATGTTTCGTCATTCTTGACTGCAGTCACGGCAGGAGACCCCAACGGATCGGTATATGAACTGGGTGGTGGAGAAAGGCTAGTATCTAACACTCCCAGCAACAACCAAAAAGTCAGAATGCTTGTGACTGTCCCAGCAATGGAGACACCACCAGTTTCTGCTCCGACTGAACTGATTTATGAATACCTCCACGGTTATACCTTCGATTATGAAGGCGACACCAACATCAATATGTTGAACAGTGAAGGTAACGCTAGTGCTCTAGACCTAGATTATAATGGGATGATGTTGTTCTCTAAAGGCTATGGTGTCTATAAAACCCAGCTGGCATTATACCCTGAGATGGACAAGTTATATTTCAATAATATCGACAGACATGGTACGGATTCACAATCTTTCTTCGATAATCTAGCCGATGGCGATACCATTAGACTTGAAAATGTTGATCCAATATTTGATTCCCGATTTACTGGTGCTGGAGGCGCGAACCTCCGCCAGCCAGGTGAATTATTTTACGAATTTGAGGTGAGAGCGGATGGAAACGGGTCGATATACAGCTCTCATTTCGATGACGTCGAGTCTTGGCAGAATGGGGATACTGGAGATTTCAGAACCCTAAACATTAGTGATAATGCCACGACACAAATAGTGTCAGATTTATTTGGCAATGGACAGTTTGACTCATCTGAAATCCCCGCAGCCCAGAATTTCGTCGATGCACTGGCCTTGCCCCAGATTAACGGTGGAGAAGACGGTGCAGATCCACCAGGGACATACACTGAACCACCAACTGGTGTGAAAGGTGTGAGGTTCAGGCTGACTGTCAAGGATAAAGGTCTAATAGCCCCAAATCCTGGTGGATTAAGCAGGGAGTTTCTAAGAGGAAGCGGAGAAGAAATTTTTCGGTATACTGCCACTGGTGGTGCTCCTGGCTCAACTGGCAATGGTCAGCTGTTCCTCGACTTCCCATCCTTGGGTACGGATACTATCACTTTCCACAAGTTCAACCCTAAAGGTTCTGATAATAGATCTTTCTTCAGTGATCTGACCAACTCCAATTCCACTATAACCATAAACAGAAAAGCTCCAATTGGAGTTTTAGGCAGTGCGTTTGCCATCTTGGAAGTCGGTCCATCTTCTTATGACGGAACGAATTACTCGTTCAACATCAATAACGCAATCACTGGAGGAACCAACGGTTATTCGGGATCGACCGCAGGTCAACCCAGCATCACTGCTGGAGACGAATTAGTTGTTAAATTCGCAGTCAAGGGTTCTTTCAATAATGTGGAAACTCTCAACGGTCTAACTGGTGGTGTCACCCTGAATGCTGGGTCCAATATGACGGTCACCAGCGGAGCGAGTGGAATCACATTATCCGCCGCCGTTTTGACTGGAGCAACTGGTGCCACTGGGGCCGTAGGAGCTACTGGTGCAACTGGTGCCGCTGGTGCAACTGGTGCAACTGGTGCCGCTGGTGCCGCTGGTGCCGCTGGTGCGACTGGTGCGACTGGTGCCGCTGGTGCCGCTGGTGCAACTGGAGCGACTGGAACATTTGATTCGAGCGGTGCGATTCATTGTGCTGGTATTTCCAGTGATGGTGGTATCACTTTCCCCGATGGTACTCACCAAACAACTGTCACTAGAACAGATTCATATACTGGACATATAGAAACAGTTTCGGATAAAACATATACACTCGATCCAAAGGTTGCAACGGCAAGAACAATCACTGGGTTCTACATCAAGTCTGCGTCTGGTACGGTCACTGCTACTCTTAAAAATGGATCCGATACGATCAAAGCAGCAAGTGTAAGTAATTCAAGTGGTGATCAAACATCTCTAGCAAATATCTCAGTCGCCGCTGATGCCGTTCTGACTATGGTTACCTCAAGTAATTCATCTGCCCTTGATGTTATCTTTAATGTGGAGTATACATCGACATTATGACACCTCCACACTGGTTATTTTTCCCCACACCGCCCGCTGCTGGAGTTAAGTTACAACTCGATGCAGAAGTTGCTCACACGGCAAGAGCAAACAAGCATAACATCACCAATGCAACCCTCAGTGGTACTGATGATGTATCAAACAATTATACGATCTATGCAAGTGGCCCCCTACGAAAATCCACTTCTTATATTGAGTGGTTGTTTAAAGTTGATAACACTGGTGACTATACCACCTGTGGGGATTGGGAAACTGATGTGACTAATGCTGGTGGTATTATTGTCGCAGATAGCACTTGGACTCATGATGGAGCAGCGTTTAGTCCCTCTACAATAACTCATACTCACGGCTCCAACAGTGGTACAGTTGTAAGAGTTCGCTGGAATGGATCTTCCACAGATGTGACCAATTTTTGGAATACAATAGGAGACGGGGAAACAACACAAATCAAACTCAATTGGTCTTAATAAAGGAAAAAAATGAACACGATTCACCACTACTCAAATCTTATGAAAAATTTGTCTTCAATGACATCTGTTTTAAATGCTCTCGGTTATGATTTCAAAGAGACCGCTCCAATCACCACACTGGACGAACAACTGATTGATGGCCTGGTTGCGTCGGCAAATGCGATGCTTCTCCAGGCAGAAGCGCTCAAAGGTGTGACATACGATCCCACTGTTGATGAAGACGTAGATCCCTGATCGGATTATAAATACCTAGAGCAAACATTCAGGAGAATCAATCATGGCACTAGACTTATCAGCAGTATCTTTCCCAATTCGCGACGCTAAGTTAGTAACACCAAGTGCTACGGCATTCTCAGGCGTGGGTAAGGCAATGCAGGGAATGTTCTGCTCTGCAGCAGAGGAGATAGTAGTTGTATTTCCAAACGGAAGTCTGACCATTACCCCCACTGCAGATCAGTTCCTCCCCTTCGCTCCACTCGGAGTCACCAGGGCATCTGGTAGCGGCACCATTCATGCCATGTTTTGAATCAGGAGTTATGCCTTGATTATTCGAGATATAAAAGCCCAAGTTCTAAGTGGCACTACAACCACATCAATCGCCGATGTGGATCAAAAAGCCATTGCTATCATAGTTCAAGAGGGTCAGAGGTATAGGTTCTACCCGACTGCTGGTGATACCACTACTTACACCGTGCAAAGAGGTGGTGGCGTAGGTCAGACCAAAATTGTAACAGAGATTCCTGCACAGGTGGGGATCCAAGTCGGA